>Ga0335081_10022557_pt1 | contig 10184 bp, 10 predicted proteins | sample Lox_Sample_35_FD_206713 | JGI IMG/M metagenome (GOLD analysis project Ga0335081, IMG submission 206713) | Soil microbial communities from Loxahatchee National Wildlife Refuge, Florida, United States - Lox_Sample_3.5 | ecosystem: Environmental > Terrestrial > Soil > Wetlands | place: USA... | reverse complement strand
ATACCCGGGACAAGACCGATCACCGGGACGCGTACCTGATCGGGAAGCTGGTGATCCGGCTGGAGTGCTACCTGCCGGAGCGTGCCGATGAGACGTGGGCGCGGCTGCGGCACCAGGGCGCGCGGCGCGGACCAGCCAGCCGCAGACCCGGACGATGAGGTAGAGCAGGCGCAGGGACACGGGGGGTCATGATGCCGCATGGCTGGCTCTGGCCGTCGCCGCAGGTCACAGGGTGCAGATTTCTGGCACCCTACAGTCCTTCACCGGCGAGATCCTCTGATGCTTCCCTGGATTTCTTCACCGGTCGGATCGTAGGCGGCGCAGAAGACTTCTCGATCGCCGTCATCCCACGAGGCTTTATTCGGAAAATTGCCAGTGTAGGCGAGTGTTGAATTGCCTGCCGGGACACCGACATATGCGTTGAACTCGGTGTCGCAACGATTCGACCACTGCTGTTGAACGGTACTTTGGCCAGGATAAGCGTGGGAGGCCGACCAGATCCTGTCTGCGAAGAATACCTCGCCGCTGTGTGCACTCTCGCACGGGACGATGGGCATCTGGGCGTCCCATGGAATGGTGCTGCTGGACCAGTAGCGTTGTCGGCTCGCCGTATTCTGGGCGTACGCTTGCGGTGTTTGCATACAGTCACCTGCTGCAAGTTTGGTAAGTGGAACCATTTCCGGCTGTACGGGTCGCGGGTGCGGGAACACAAAGATAAATAGGAGTGCAATCACAAGACCGAGTACGGTTACCGACGCGCTAAAGGCGATGGCGCGGGCAAGCCGCCGTGGTCGGTTACGCCACCAGCCAACCGGGCCACGCTCGGAGTCTGAACTCGGGCCTCGCACGGGAAGGTCGAACAGACGGGTGTCATCGGTGCGCAGGTATAGCACTGGGGTGACCCATTCCAGGGTGCGTTCGCCGGTGCCGTCGATGGCGATCCGCCCGTTCCGTACTGCCTCATCGACCGGGTTGTTGCTGGCTATTGCCTCGTAGAAGCCGCGGGCGAAGGCGAGTGCGGCCGGGTCGGTGATCGCGAATTGCATGGCGACGGCGGCGCTGATCCCGCTGTGCACCAGCGCGGCAGCGGTGCTCGACAACACGTCGTCGGCCGCGGCCTCCCCGGATTGGCAGGAGTTCAGCACGACCAGCTGCGGCACCGGGCGGAGTGTGTGCAGCAGGCGGGCGAACCGGCCCGCGGACACCATCACAGCCTGCCCGGTGGTCTCGTCTTCCAGTGCCAGCTGACCGTTCCCGCTGGTCAAATCGGTGCCGCCGTGTCCGATGTAGTGCACCACGTGCCAGGGGCCGCTCAGCAGCTGCTGCTGCAGCACTGGCCAGCTGCCGCCCGGCGCCCAGACCACCTCAACCTGCCGCCGCCGCGTCAGGTCGGCGAGGGCGTCGGTGAGCCGCCGCTTCTCCTCGGCGACGTCGAGCCGGGGCAGGTCGCAAGGAGCGGCGATCACGCCGAGAATCCGCAGCGGCGGGTCCACTAGCAGCGGGCTGGCCAGTTGCGCGGTCTCCACGTAGCGCACCACGGGCTCGCGCTGGCACAAGTACTCACCGGCCTCCGGGTCGAACAGCGTCTCCCAGGGAAGCGCGGCCAGCTCCGGCGCGCGCAGCCGGAGCACCACCCGCAGCGGTGCGCCGCACCGGGCGGCCTCGTGCAAGCTGGCCGTGTACCGGCCGTAGACCCGGTCGGCAAACACCGCTGCGAACAGCGCCTCGCCCACCTCCCGCACCGGGCCTTCCAGCGCCGATGACAGTCCGGCCCGGGTGGTGGTCACCGTTGACGCCAGGACGCTGGCTGCCAGCTCCCGTCGTCGGCTCAGCAGCCCGCCGGTGTCCAGCCGCATCGTGCCCGCCGCCGCCCCAGCCGGGGAGTCGACCGCAACCGCATACATTCCCGGTACCCCGCCGGGACTGATCTCCAGCTGCAGGTCTAACGCCACAGTCCGCCTCAGCGATCCGGATGCGGTGCTGTCGGTCACCACTTCATTAGGCGGCCACCCGGGCTAGTAAGGGACGTTCGGCTCCCCTGGGAGATCCGTTTGGCCCTGAAACTGCCGCTTCGTGGCCAGGACTGCTTGCCAGGGCCAGCCAGCCCGCTGCCGGGAGGACCTTCACGCCGGACTTCCGCGCCTGGCAGCAGGCGCCGCCACAATTAGGTAGGTCAAGAACGTGGCGCTCAGGAGGGGAAACCGGCATGGGACAACTGGTCGAGTTTGGGCTTAATGACGGTGGCACGATCGTGGTCGAGGTGCACGAGGCGACCCGCACCGGCGGGCCGGTCACCCGCGGCCTTGGCGGTGACCAGGTGACCGAGCGAGCCCGGCACACGTTCGAAGACGCGGTGGAACGCGTGCAACCCGCCGCCCAGGCGATCATCACCCGGCTCTGCGACATGGCGCAGGCCCCCGACGAGGTCCAGGTCGAGTTCGGCCTGGACCTTAACGCCGAAGTCGGCGCCTTCATCGCTGCCGCCAGCGCAACCGCCAACTTCAAAATCGCCATGACCTGGCGACACTCTAGGTCAGGATAGGTCTGGCGTCCCGCCGAGCAGTGAACAGAGCTACCAGGCCCTGCACAGGCAAGACGCCGCGCGGAGGACTGACCTGGGCACCTATGGGGCACGCTCGATGGATCTCCTCGTTGTCTTCCGTCCTGGTGAGCACCTGGCCTCCTCAGACCGCCGGGGGAAGACCGCCACCCGCGGGAACCATGGGCGTAACTGGAGAAAGCTAATCCTCGTGCTCGAAGCAACACTGAACGGCCCGTGAGCTGGCTCCCAGCGCCCGGCTTGTAAACGACCTCGACGATCAATGAGGGTACGGCGTCAGCAAGCAGCGGCCCGCCCCCATTTTTCCGACCAGAACCGGCATCCGCACAGGGATAACAAGGGCTTGTAAGGAGCGTGCAGGGTGCGGCCCAGTGGCTGACCTGGCCCTGCGCGCTCGGCGGGATCGACCGGAGAGGCGGCTTGTCGGGGGTTGTTGTGGTCAGAACTGTGGCCAGCGCTCAGTCCAGCCGACCCCCTGTCGGCTCGCGCTTTGAGCGCTAGCAACTTGGTAAGTCAATGGCATGAAGACGGCTGCGGCGGGCGTGGGTGGGCGCCACTCATCACGACTTCGCGGGCGGCTGGACGAAGGTGCCGCGGCCGACGACGTGCTTGACCAGGCCCTCGTCGCGGAGCAGGCCCACGGCCTTGCGGGCGGTCAGGCGGGCCACGCCGTACTGCTGGGCGAGTGCTTCTTCGGATGGGATCGGGCGTCCTACTGCCAGTTCGCCGGAGGTGATCCTGGCGCGCAGGATCGCGGCCAGTTGCTGGTAAATGGGCGTTTCGCCCTGATGATCGATCTCCACATGATCACGTTAAGTCGGCTGCACAGGGCCCTCTTCGGCCAGGGCCGGATGTAGCCGGATGTAGCCCGCTGTATGTAGAATGCGGACATGGATCAGGTGACCGGTCTGGAGTATGGCTTGAAGGTGAGCAAGTGGATCAAGGATCACCCGGAATACCTGCTGCAAGGCGGCTTTGAGGGGCTGGGATTCACAGCCAGGCGCCGGAACGAACAGGGCCGGGCAGTCGGCAGTCCGGTCGCGGCGCTGACGCTGGATGAACTGGCCGCTCTAGTTGACATGCAGGGAGATAGATATGGATGAGCTTCCGCCCCTACTGGAGCTATTGCGCGACCACGGCGACATATGGCGGATCACTGGCTCCCCGGCCGAAGGCCGGACGGCCTGGTGCGCCCGTAGGGCGTGCTCTTGAAACCGTAAGAGAAGTTGTCACAGCCAAAAGGCCATCTACCGCGCCGATTCCCAAACGGGCAGCTACGCGCGTCCTGTGCCCATCTCCGGACGGCCGGGGCCGATCGCTCTCGTTCGGTCTGCCACGCCGCCCCCCTCCGGCCCCCTTACCTTCTTCAGTGAGCCCGGGCAACTACGGTTCTCCGGGTTGGGAAGTCCGGCGGTGCCGGTATGGCTCATTGCCCCCTGCAGCAGTCATGGCCCGGGGGGTGCTGCCCCCGGTGCGGTCGGTGCGTGAACCTCTGATGGGGACATGCGGCTTGATCGCTGATTCGTCAGGTGGATGACGGCGAGCGCACCACGGACGGCCTTCCCGCGCACCTGACCAGGCGGAACAATGGAGAAAGGGGCATCGGTGGCCACACCGGCGCAGGTGGATGTGCGGGTCGGGCTGGACGTCGGCAAGAGCGAGCACTTCGCCGATGTCCCGGGCAACGACGGGGAGCGGCAGTGGTCGCGGAAGCATGCCGAGACGCAGCGATATTTGTGCTCCCGCTATCTGCGGCCGGTGATCGGGCAGCTGGTGTGCCAGGACGTCAAGCCTGCCCACATGCAGGCTGCGGTGAACGCCGCGCCCACGGCCGGGGAGGGCCGGCGGGTGCGGGCGATGATCGCGGCGCTCGCAGGCGCGGGGATCACGGGCGGTTACCTGGTCAATCCCAGGCTGAAAGAAGTGCACTGGCAGGCCCGCGGTCGGCAGGCGACTCCCCCGCGTGCGATGCCCGCGGGGGAGTCCGCGCTATTCGTCGATCCTGGTGAGATCCCCGCGGGCGAGGATGTCGACAGGCTCGGGCAGGCCGTGGCCGTCGTGCGGGCCTCGTATCAGCTGATGGTCAACTTCGCTGCCTATACCGGGCTGCGGTGGGGAGAGCTGACCGCCCTCACAACCGGCCAGATCAGCCAGGCCGGCCGGGTCGTCACGGTGGACCGCAAGGTGGTAGAGGTCCGCGGGCACCTGTTCGTGGAGGCACCCAAGAACCGCAAGTGGCGGCGCACGATCTACCCGCGCGCCACACCCGGCGGGTGGCCGCTGGCCGAGATGGCCGCCGCCCGGATCGCGGAGGTCAGACAGGAGCAAGCGGCCGGGCGTAACCCGCTGGGGCTGATGTTCCCCGCCCCGGCCGGGGGATACTTGCGAGCCTCGAACTTCAGCCGCCGCGTCCTCAAGCCCGCCTACCTGGCGGCCGGCTGGCGCGGCACCGGCGGAACCGGCGGGTGGACCTGGCACAGCCTGCGGCACGTGTTCTGCACCACCGCGCTGAACATCTGGCGGATGGACGTCTGCGACGTCTCACGCCTGGCCGGGCACGCCAGCATCCGCATTACCCTCGAAATGTATATCGGCAGTACCGTCGGCGCCCTCGACCGCGCCCGCGCCGCCACCGACTGACCAGCCAGCGGCCCAGCGCCGCACGAGGGTGTCGTGCCGCCCCGCCGCCGGGGATCGGGGCCGAGCTGCCTGAGCAGGGTCTCGCGGAGGGGATGGTGAGATGCGATCAGGTTACTCGCCGCGCGTCTCCGGCCACGGCATCCACTGCGCGGCCTGTCGCCGGCTGCCGGTCTCGCTTAGCCGAGTTGCACGCGTAGCACGCGAGTGCGAAGTTCCAGACCTGGTGCAAATGTCCGTCTTTCCATCTCTGTGTCATGAGCACGAAGGGCAGGACGTGATCGACTGCTTCCCGGCCCGTGCCCATGTTGGTGCCCGCACCGGACCCGCCCGGTTCGCCAGCTGGTCGGCGGCGGCCTCACTGCTCCTCCACTCGCTGCCGAGGATCTGGGAATCCCTGCGCATCGACACGGCGGTGATGCTGCCGGTCGGGGTGGAGGCCTACGCGGCGTATGCGCTGCGCGCCTGGCCAGCCCACAGCAGGCAGGTGAGCTCTGGGGATGGCGGGCCAGGTTGCCGACCACTGCTGACCCAGGCCGACGCCAGCCGGGCACGGTGGGAGATCACCGCCGCGGTGTCTGGCCGAACCCGGCCATCTGGCCGATCCCCACCCATCCTTACTACACCGCCACCGCGGCCGGAGCGGCCAGCACCAGCAGCGGCCAGGACCGCGCCGCCCGGCGGTCCGGCACGGCAACCTGGGTCGGGACCTCCTGGTCGCGCCCCGCTGCGCAGGCACACCGGTGGCCGGCCTGGCGCGACATGCCAGCATCCACCGCCACCTCGGGCCGTCACGGCGCTCATCGCGACCCACCCGCGATCCGCACGCCGCCTGTGCTCTCCACTGGCCTCGCCGGGCTGGGCAGCGGCACGGAAGGTAGCGGGATCACGGGGCACGCGGTAGCAGCGCGAGCGCGGTCCAGGGTTCCCGCGGTACTGCCGACATACATTTCCCAGGTGATCCGGTGGTTGGCGTGCCCGGCGAGCTTGGCGACGTCGGTGACGTCCAGCCGCCAGTCGAACAGCGCGGCGGTGCAGAAGACGTGCCGCAGGCTGTGCCAGGTCCACCGGCCGGCGCCATCGGCGGCACGCCACCCGGCGGCCAGGTAGCCGTCCTCGAGGACCCTGCGGCGGAAGTTCGACGACCGCCAGTAACTCCCGGCCGGGGCGGGGAACATCAGCCCCAGCGGGTTGGTCCCGGCGTCCTGCTCCGCGCTGACCGCGGCGATCCGCGCGGCTACCCTCTCGGCGAGCGGCCACCCGTGCGGGGTCAGGCTGGGATAGATCGCCTGCCGCCACTTGCGGTTCTTCGGCGCCTCCACGTACAGGCGGCCGCGGACCTCGATCACCTTGCGGTCCACCGCTACCGCCCGTGCTTCGGGGCTGACCTGGGCCGCGGTCAGCGCGGCCAGCTCACCCCAGCGCAGCCCGGTATACGCCGCGAAAGCCACCATCAGCTCATACAGGCCCCGCCGCAGTGCGGCAACGGCCTGCCCGAGCCTGGCGACATCCTCGGCTGCGGGGATCTCGCCGGGATCCACGAACAACACCGACTCCCCCGCCGGCACCGTGCGTGGCGCAGCCACTGCCCGGCCCTTCGCCTGCCAGTGCACCTCCTTCAGCCGCGGATTCGCCAGGTATCCCCCGGTGATACCCGCGCCGGTCAGCGCCGAGATCATCGCGCGCACCCGCCGGCCCTCCCCGGCCGTCGGCGCCGCATTCACCACCGCCTGCATGTCCGCGGCCCGGATGTCCTGGCAGGCCAGCTGCCCGAGCACCGGCCGCGCGAACCGCTCGCACAGATACCGCTGCGTCTCCGCGTGCTTCCGCGACCACTGCCGCTCAGCGGGCAGCCGGTCCGCCGACAGATATAAGCCGATCAGCTCGTCCCCGGTGCGCAGCATGTTCGGCGCATCCGCGGCCAGCCGCACCGTGATCTTCTCCAGGCTGGCCGCCATTCGGTCCTCCGACGCCGCCTGGCATTGCCGCCGCTCGCCATCCTCGTACCACACCGCCCGCCACCTGTCTCCCTCGTACCGGGCGGCATACACCGTGATCCCCTCGGGCGTCTCGATCACGGTGCGGCCTCCTGGGCCCGCCCGGGTCACCCCGCTGACGACCTTTCCGCTCGGCCGCCCCCGGCCGCCGGACCGCCCCCGGTCTGGGCTGCGCGAGCCCGCCGTACGGCCGCGTCCGCCGGGCCCGGCCGACGCGGGTTGTGGGCTTTTTGTGGGGATCATGGAAACTGAGCGCTCGCGTCCTGGCATGGCAATGCCCTCTCGCTTGCGCGTTCACGCAGGTGAGAGGGCCTTCCGCGCTCCGTGGAATGTGTGGTCAGGGGCGGGGTCGAACCGCCGACCTTCCGCTTTTCAGGCGGACGCTCGTACCAACTGAGCTACCTGACCGTGGCAGGCGCCGACGCCCAACGCAGGCCCTCTTGCGCCGACCGAGCGGTCCTGACGGGATTTGAACCCGCGACCTCCACCTTGACAGGGTGGCGAGCACTCCGAGCTGCTCTACAGGACCAAGCTGCACTGGCAACTGCCAGCTGTGCCCCCAACGGGATTCGAACCCGTGCCGCCGCCTTGAAAGGGCGGTGTCCTAGGCCTCTAGACGATGGGGGCTCGACGGTCACCGCCGCCTTGCCCGTGGCGCCCGCCGTCGGGGACCGCCCCAGCATAGGGGACGGACGGTACTGCCGGCAAAGCGCACGGGGCAGGGTCCCGAGTCAGCTAGCTCACGGCCCGCGCCAAACGGCACGTGGGCATACTGTCGGCCGATAAGCTCACGCGCGGCCGGTGATCCACGGTGCCTCGGTGGCCGACGGGGACGCTAGCGGGATCTGGCGTGGCGTCCGCCGGGTGGAATGCACCTAGGCAGGAGGCGATGAACCTAGCCTGCAGCGGTGCGACGCCGCAGGCGCGAGCAGTGAAGCCGTCCATGGTTCCGGCTGGCAGGGCCCGGCAGGCTAGCGGTTCTGGGTCTTGTTGACCACGTTCTCGGCGATCGAGCTCTTCTCGCCTTCTTCGGGAATCACGGCCCATGCCACCAGGTAGGCAAGGACACCGACGCCGCCGGTGAACACCGTGAGCACTGCCACGATCAGGCGGATGAGGGTGACGTCCACGCCGAAATAGTCAGCGAGCCCCGCGCATACCCCGGCGATAATCCGGCCATATCGACTGCGAGTGAGGATCTTGCTTCCGTTCAGGTCGCTCATATCTATCATCATGCCCCTTCGCCAACCGGCCACGACAGCCATCTGCCGCGCACATACGCTGACGGCGAGGCCAGCAGAGAGGATCCAAAGCTATGCCACGCAGCGCCGAGTACGCAGCCACCGACCTGCTCCGCGTCGACGACGAGCTAACCGACGAGGAACGCCTGGTCCGCGACACCGTCCGCGACTTCGCCGCCGACAAGATCATGCCGTATATCCCTGACTGGTTCGAGGCCGGCACACTGCCCCGCGAGCTTGTCCCGGAACTCGGCAAGCTCGGACTTCTTGGCATGCATCTGACGGGATACGGCTGCGCCGGGATGGGACCCGTCGCCTACGGAGTGACCTGCCGGGAGATGGAGGCCGCCGACTCAGGCGTGCGCAGCCTGGTCTCGGTTCAGGGCTCTCTGGCGATGTTTCCGATCTGGAAATACGGGTCAGAGGAGCAGAAGAACGAGTGGCTACCCAGGATGGCGGCCGGCGAGGCGGTGGGCTGCTTCGGGCTGACCGAGCCTGACCATGGCAGTGATCCCGCCAGCATGAAAACCCATGCTACGCGAAACGGGCAAGACTGGGTTCTCTCCGGCACCAAGATGTGGATCACCAATGGGTCGATCGCCGACATCGCCGTCGTCTGGGCCTCGACCGACGAGGGAATCCGCGGCTTCCTCGTACCCCGCGGTTCGCGGGGATTCACCGCGCGCAACATTCACAAGAAGCTGTCGCTGCGGGCATCGGTCACCTCTGAGCTGCACCTGGACGAGGTGCGGTTGCCCAGAAAGGCCGTGCTGCCCGGCGCGCGCGGGCTCAAGGGCCCGCTGTCGTGCCTGTCCGAGGCACGGTTTGGCATTTGCTGGGGCGTCACCGGGGCGGCGAGGTCCTGCTTCGAATCGGCGGCGGAGTACTCGCGCACTCGTGAGCAGTTCGGCCAGAAGATCGGCGGCTTCCAGCTCATTCAGTCCAAGCTGGCGTGGATGCTCGCCGACCTGCAGCGGGCGCAGCTGCTTGCGCTGCATCTCGGCCGGCTCAAGGAGAGCGGGCGGATCACGCCTGATCAGGTCAGCCTCGGCAAGATGAGCAACGTCCGGACGGCGATCGAGGTTGCCCGGCAGGCGCGCACCGTGCTCGGCGCAAACGGGGTCACGCTCGAGTACCCGGTGATCCGGCACATGAACAACCTGGAGTCCGTCTTGACCTACGAGGGCACCGAGGAGATCCATACCCTCGCCATCGGCCAGGCGCTCACGGGGATTTCCGCCTACCGGTAAGCAGCCGGCTGGGTGAGATGATCTGACGTGGCCACTGACGAGGACCCGGAGTCCTTGCTGCGCGCGCTCACTGTCCTGACGGTCGTCAGCGGAATCGTTGATGCCGTCTGCTACCTGGGTCTTGGCCGGGTGTTCACCGCCAACATGACGGGTAACATCGTCGTGCTCGGCTTCGCTGCGGCGGGCGCACCGGGCTTCTCGATGAGCGCCAGCCTCACCTCGCTCGGAATGTTCCTGGTCGGCGCGGTGGCCGGCGGCCGGATCAGCAAGCGGATCGTCAGCCGCAGCCGCCTGCTGATCACGGCCATGGTCGCCGAGGCCATCCTGGTGGGTGCTGCCGCGGTGGTGTCGTTCCTGGCGAGCACGGTAGCGGCCGGGTGGGGCCGCTACACGACGATCGCCACCCTCGCCTTCGCCATGGGCGGTCGCAACGCGGTAGTCCGCCATCTGGCCGTCCGGGACGTGACCACCACGGTGCTGACCCAGACGCTCACCGGCC
>Ga0335081_10022556_pt1 | contig 10185 bp, 6 predicted proteins | sample Lox_Sample_35_FD_206713 | JGI IMG/M metagenome (GOLD analysis project Ga0335081, IMG submission 206713) | Soil microbial communities from Loxahatchee National Wildlife Refuge, Florida, United States - Lox_Sample_3.5 | ecosystem: Environmental > Terrestrial > Soil > Wetlands | place: USA: Florida... | reverse complement strand
TATCCCCAGGCGGCGGCATTCCATGCTGGGACTAGCGTCCTGGCGGACATGGACCATCCGGCGGCAGCGGGCGAAAAACTGGAGATTTACGGACTCGGCCTTGGAGTGACTAATCCAGTGGTGAAGGCAGGCCTTGCGTCACCGGCCTCGCCCCTGGCCCGCGCGCAGCAAATGCCCCGGCTGCAGATCGGAGCCGTGGAGGCGACCATAACCTTCGCCGGCCTCACGCCCGGGCTCGCCGGCGTCTATCAGGTGAACGCGGTCGTTCCAGGGGGACTCGCGGCGGGTCTGCAGAGTCTCACCTGGATCGGCCCCGGCGGGCCTGTGAGCGATTCATCCATCGCGGTGAAATAAACTTCCAGCCACCATCAGCGGCTCGCGGAAGTCTTGCTCGATCCCTTTGCTCTCTGATAGCATCCGGCGATGTGGCCTTGGGTGCTGGTTGTTCTTGGGCAGATTACGAATCCTACTCCGTCCCCGACGCTTTGTCCGGATGGAACTCCACGGATCGAATGGAAATATCCCCCCGATGGCGGGATTCCAGAAAACGCGACGGGCGATCCACAAGCCGTGCCGTCCAGCGCGTGCCTGCAAATGACACCCGTGAACGTTCCGCTCAACAAGCCGGATATTCCCGGTGTTTTTGGGCCGCCGCCGAAAGATCCTGATCGAGTCCCTGCCCCGCCCAAGTCGCCACCGGCCCCCACCACCGCCCGGCCGACTAATCCGAACGGCGAGGTGGACGTGATCCCGCCGCCGAGGAAAGTCTGCGGACCTGGAGTGGGCTGGGACTTCGAAGACCTCGACCCAAACGAGAGCCTGCCGATCGCAACCTTGCAAAGCTGGCACGGAGACGGCGTGGCCGGTTCTCCGTTTGTCGGGATTCATACCGTTGATTTGGATCAGCGCGCCGCTCCGGCATACGGCAATGCGGCTCCGATCGATCGCATACGCCCGCCCGGCTGGCGGCCGGACATCGAAGGGCAAATCGGAGGCGATTACTGGAAGTTTAGCCAGACGGTCAACGCTCACGGAGACTTCTGGGTCACCTCGCGATACCGGCGGTATTCGTGGCGGCAGCACCCCGGAGACACATGGGACGAGGCCAGCACCGGAACGCTGACGTCGCCCTACTGCCGGCTTGAGGCGAATTTCTTAACCTTCCAGATGAGCGGGGGCCAGAGCACCTCGCAGCGCGTCGAATTGCAGGTTCGCAACGGGAACACACGCGATTATTTCGGGATTCGATTCTCGGCCAGCCTGGGCGACCGGAGTCCGGGCTCCAAGTTCGGGCACGGTACGCAGTTCCCGCGGGTTCCGACCGTGCCGCAATCGTTCCCTCCCTCGGCGGCGGGATGGGTGGTGCTGCGGTCCGTGACGTCCCAGGACCAGAACGAGTCGGACTGGATGCAGACGTACGTTTTCGACGTGCGGCGATTCCGCGGGAAGGTGGTTCGCATCCGCATTGTGGACGATTCCCGCAGCGAGTGCGCGCGATTCCAGAACGGCGTGTGCCAGCAGATGGCGCAGGAGCACGTGAACGCCGATGCGTTCCAGTTCTCGAACAAGGCTCCAGACGGCACACAGTGGATGTGGTTCGACGAGCGGCAGTGCGGAGGCGTGCCCGGCGTTCCGGACGAGTGCAGCCCCATCGGGTGGGTGCCGTCGGAGCCGCCGTTGTGGGGTGTAACCGACGCGCATGCCCATCCCATGGCCAACCTCGGTTTCGGCGGGCACATGATCTGGGGCGATGTCAGCGATTCACTGCTCGACGTTTACGATTGCACGCGCAACTTGCCCGCAATCCCAGGCCCCGGCGGGCGCGATGCCATCACCCAGCCGGCCGAAAGCACGGCCTGTTACCTCAGCGGCGACATCGTCGCCATCGTTGGGGCAACCGGCATGGCGGCCTGCACGCTGCTTGACGCAGTTCCCTTCGTGGGCTTCGGGGCGGCATCGCTGTGCCACGGCGCCATCGCGGCGGCGGAAGCGGTTCTGTTGACGACGCCCATGCTGGAGGGGCTGCGGCTGCACGGCGCCGACAAGTTCGCAAGCGGCGCGCTTGACATGGGGCTTATGTTCGGAAAATCCTGGCTCTGGCTGGAGCAGTTCTATGCGACGCCAAAGGGGAACCTGAGCCTGGATTTCGAGCCGGGATTGATGGCCAGTTTCGACGCGTGGAGCAATGCGAAGCCCACGCTCGACTGGTATCGCGACCCGTCCGCCAATCCGCCTGAAAAAGTGGACTGGCATAGCTTCACGGGCCTCGGCAAATCGCACAACCTTTATCAGGCGGACATGATCCGGCGGGCGTTCCAGGGCGGAATGAGGCTGGGGGTCTGGGACGTGGTGAGCAGCCGCGCTCTCGGACTGGTGGCGGATGGAAGCACCTACTCGGACTGGAGGGCGTTGAAAGACGAGACGGATGCGGCGAAGCGGATCGTGTCGACGAGCCTGAACGATATCGCCGAAATCGCCTACGATCCGGCGGCGGCGGAGCGCATTATTCGGTCGGGACGCATGGCGGTGATTCTCGGCACGGAAGTCGATGAGCTGGGCAGGGCAAGACCGGACGGGATGGCGTGGCCGCGTTCCCCGCACACCTCGCCGGATTCCATGCAGAAACAGATCGACGATCTGTGGGAATTGGGGATCCGCAAGATCACGCCCGTGCACTCGAGCAACAATCCCATTGGTGGGGCCGCGATTTTCACCGAGAAGTATGCATCGGCGAATCATTTTCTGAATGCGACGCCGGAGGATCAGGACCCGGACTTCTTCGATCTCGCGCCGGTACGCTTCATTTTGGACCGCTCACCGTGGATGCCGTTCGATTTGATCCTCGGCGATTTTCAGATCTTTCGCGATATCGCGGGCGACGGAGTCCAGCCCTGGAATCCGCACGGTTGGTTCGACCTGGACACACGGGCGCCGGCGAATGACGGAATCGTGAACGGCGTGGAACAGATCACCTACCGGCTCGGGATCGGCAAGCCGAAGGGAAGCGACGGCTCGGACCGCAAGAGCCTGAAAGACAACCTGAAATGGCTGCCGCCCCAGGAAGTGCTGGGGAAACAGATCCTGATCCCGACCACCATCGGCGACATGGCCACCTTCATCCGCCCGATCGGCCAGTGCAATCTCATCAATACGGTGAAACCGCGGTATGCGAACTCGTTCGGGGCCGACGTGGACACACAGTATGTGAAGGCAGACGGACACCGGAACGCACTGGGACTGTTTCGGGCCGGCGGGAACGACGGCGAGACGTTCCTGCGGGCGGCCATGAAGCGCGGCATGATTCTGGACGTCGATCACATGTCGCAGAACATGCGGATCGACGCGTACAAACTGGCGGCGGACTATGCGAGCGAGGCGCGGGCGGCGATGCCGGATCCGTGCGCAGGAGCGAATGTGAAGTGCGGTGACTATCCGTTCATGGGAGTGCACACGACGGTGCGCGAACTGGAGAAGGAGGGTTCAGGGCTCGACGATTTTCGCAGCGCATTCGGAGCCAATGACGAATCGACACGCACGCCCAGCGAGATCGAGCACGTGGTAGAGAATGGGGGCGCCATCGGGGTGTTTCCGCGCGGAAGCGCATTCATCCCGCCGAACACGGCGCAGCAGGACGTGCACGGAAACGTAACCGGCGGCCGCTGCAACCGGAACCAGGACTGCCTTTCGTGGCAGCCCGACGGTGTTTCTGTCACCTGGCCGGCGTGCAATGCCGTGTCACACACCTGCACTCTGCCGGATACGTACAAGCCGGGCGTCGTTTTTCGGAACTGGGAGCTGCCGCAGGAGGTCGCCAACGACTGCGACACTTCATCAAAGACCTTCGCGGTGAAGTACCTGTGGCTGATGAAGAAGGCCAAGGGGCGGGGACTGACACTCACCACCGACCTGAACGGCCTGATTGGCGGGCCAAATCCGCGCTTCGGCGGCGCGACGCCGGGGAAGGATGTGTGCGGCGGCAACAAACGTGACGTGCTGGATCCTCCTGGCGACCAACTGTACCCGCCACCCGGTTCGCCGCCTGCGACACTGTTTTCGTGGGGCGTCATCGGGCCGGAAATGCAGAAGCAGGAGCACAGCGGGGTGTGGTACGCGGATTACAACGCGAAGTCGTCGGACTCTGACCGGGCAAAAGCGTGGACCGACACCTTGCCGCACAAGCGCTGGCGGCAGGCCGTCGCGCGGAGCAATAGCGAGGTGCGCGAGGATTTCGCACCGCGATACCGGATTGATGAGAACGTATATTTCAATGATCACGGCCCGGAGCTTCCCATCCGGAAATGGAGCGATCAGAACGGGAATGAGCCGGGCGCGCAGATGTTTCCCATGAAGCGGTGGCGGAACTGGCAGTCGGGCTGGGATTTTAATCTCGACGGGTTACAGCATATCGGGCTGCTGCCGGATTTGATCCAGGATATGCGCAACGTCGGCGTGCAGTGGGAGCAATTGGGGCCACTGTTCCGCGGGGCCCGGGAATATGTGGATATGTGGAAGAGGTCAGTGTCATTGGGGTTGGCGCATCCGTAAAAAGTACCGCTCCTATACTGAAGAATCCCGAAACCGACGATAGGCAATGCATGGGCGCAGTTGTGGCTCCCGGCATATCGATATGACCGTCGGTAAAAAAATCATTCTGGTTTCCAGCGCGAGTGTGGCGCTCAGTACCGCAGTGGCGCTGCTGGTACAGAGCATGACGATTCGCTCTCAGGGCCTTGAGTTGACTCGCAACACGATGCGGGCGGCGGTGATCGCTGCGGAGAGTATGCGCGCATCCATGGCCGCGCTGAGGGCACGCAATGCCTTTGACGATGCGGCTATTCTGCAAGAAGCCAGGAGTGCGTCCGACTACCGCCGAACCCGGCTCTACGACACGGTCCCGGTGGCGGCGGCGTGGAAGTCCATCGAAAAAGTGGCGCGCCAGGAGGGCTTTGAATTTCGCGTTCCCAAGCGTCACGCTCGCAATCCGCGTAACGAGCCCACGCCTTCCTGGAGAAGTCGGGACAGGAAGAGTACTTCCTGTCGGATCGCGCGGCAAACCTGATTGTCTATGCCCGGCCCGTGCGTTTGACCCAGGATTGCCTGGTTTGCCACGGCGACCCCGCCAACAGCCCCACGCACGACGGTAAGGATGCGCTCGGGTTTCCCATGGAAGGCTGGCGCGAAGGCGAGGTGCATGGCGCTTTCGTGCTGACGGCACATTTGGACCAGGTGGACCATGTAGCCTCCGCGCGCGCGCAATCCGCCGCGATGCGAACAACGCTGCTCTGGATGCTTCCCACCGGCCTGTTCATCGGCCTGGCCTTCTTCTGGTACAGCCGCCAATCCATCGTCCGGCCGCTTTTGGAAGTGATTCGCAACACGCGCACGTCGAGCAGCGAAACCGCGGAAGCCTCGAAGCAGATTGCCGCAACATCACAGAGCCTGGCACAGAGTGCCACCGAACAAGCCGCATCCCTCGAGGAAATCAGCAACTCCCTGGCGCAGGTTACCGAGAAGACCCGCAAAGCCGCCGACGGCGCGCAGCAAGCTAAGTCGCTGGCTGATGAAACCAGCTCCGCTGCGGTGCGGGGAGGCGAGGACATGGCGCGCATGGAACAGGCGATGGGGGAGATCCGGACGGCTACGCAAAGCGTGTCCAGGATCGTCAAAACCATCGATGAAGTCGCCTTTCAGACCAACATCCTGGCTCTGAACGCAGCCGTAGAAGCCGCTCGCGCCGGGGAAGCCGGATCCGGGTTTGCGGTCGTAGCCGACGAGGTTCGCAGCCTGGCTCAACGCAGTGCGCAGTCCGCCAAGGAGACCGCCACGCTGGTGAGCGAGGCATTGGAGCGAACCGTTCGAGGGACTCAGATCTGTGGCGAGGTGGTGGCGAGGTTCAAGGAGATCGAAGATCGCGGCGACCCTCTGAACGAGGCAGTCGGTGTTATCGCCTACGCCGCCGGCGACCAGAGAGCCGACATCGAACGCGTTACCACTTCGGTAGCCGAAATGAACAGGGTGACCCAAGGAGTTGCTGCCAATGCCGAGCAGAGCGCAGCGGCAGCCACGGAATTGAATGCCCAGTCCGAACATCTGTTGGACGCGATCGAAGCCCTGAGCTCTTTGGTCGGCGAAACGGCTCAACACGAGCCAACTTAGGGCTCTCGCCACCCTATTGCAAGCCTTCGCCGTATTGCGACGAACCCGCGCGAAATCAGAGAAATGGCATCCCCGGACGCTGCCGTGCCTCTGCACCCTGTCCCTCGAACCTGGCTCAGGTTGAACTATACTTCGCTCTTCCTCAGCGGTCGAATTAGGATAACCTGGAGTGCTGCGAGTGAATCATTCAGCCACGATGCTGTTTGCCGCAACCAGCGTTTCAACTTCACGTATCACTTCCCTTGACTGGCTGGCCATTGCGATGTACTTCGGCATTTTGTTATGTGTGGCCTGGTGGGTAGTCCGCAAGGGCAAAGACTCGGCAGACGACTACTTCCTGGCCGGCCGCAACCTGGGCTGGTGGATTATCGGCGCCTCGATCTTCGCTTCGAACATCGGATCGGAACACATCGTGGGCTTGGCGGGCTCGGGGGCAACCAGCGGAGTGGCCATGGCGCATTACGAATTGCACGCCTGGTGCCTGCTGGTACTGGCATGGGTATTCGTGCCGTTCTACATGCGCTCCATGGTGTTCACCATGCCGGAATTCCTCGAGCGGCGATTCAGCGAGAACTCGCGTTATATCCTTTCGATCGTTTCCCTGATCACATTTGTCATCTCGAAGATTGCTGTGGGCATTTTCGCCGGTGGCGTGGTCTTTGGCACTCTCTTTCCAGAGATGCGCCTCAATATAGGGGGGATTACGATCGACAGTTTCTGGATCGGCTCGATACTGGTGATCGTGCTAACGGGGTTGTACACAACACTGGGCGGCATGCGCGCCGTAGCCTACAACGACGCCGTGCAGGTGACGGTCCTGATCGTTGGCTCGGCGCTGTTGACAGGCTACGGACTGGTCCGGCTCGGGGGTTGGAGCGAGCTCCGGCACTGGTGCGGTTCGGACATGTTCAATCTCTGGAAGCCGCTCATACCCGCGGGAGTCCAGGGCACGTGGGCACCCATAATCGAGACGAACGAAGCGGGACAGGTGGTCAAAGAGGCCTGGTACTTCAACGGAAATTTTCCCTGGCTCGGCATGCTATTCTGCGCGCCGATCATCGGGCTCTGGTACTGGTGCACCGACCAATACATCGTGCAACGGGCACTAGGGGCGCCCAATGAGACCGTCGCGCGCCGCGGTAGCATTTTTGCCGCGTTTCTCAAGCTGTTTCCGGTGTACCTGTTCATCATCCCGGGCCTGATTTGCTTTGCGCTGGCCAGGAGCGGCAAGGTTCCCGAGTTGACGCAGATGATTGGGCCGGACGGGCAGGCCATTCCGGCCGCCTCGAACGGCGCTTTTCCGATGATGGTCCAGTATCTGTTGCCGCCGGGGATTCGTGGCATCGTGGTGGCCGGACTTTTGTCCGCTCTGATGGGCTCGCTGGCTGGCGTATTCAACGCCTGCTCCACCCTCTTTACCGTGGACCTCTACGCTAAATGGAAGAAGGGAGCTTCGCAACATCAGATCGTGCGAACCGGCCGGACGGCCACTGCCATCATGGTGGTGATCGCTCTGGCGTGGATTCCCGTCATCAAGAATGCGCGCGGTCTGTACAATTACTTGCAGTCCGTGCAGGGATATCTGGCTCCGCCCATATTTGTGGTGTTTTTCTTCGGGGTTTTTTTCAAGCGGCTCAACGCCCAGGGCGCTTTTTGGGCCATGATGGTGGGGTTTGCTTTAGGCCTCTTCCGGATGTTGGTCGATACGCCTGTGACCCTGGGGCTGGAAGGATTTCAGAACGGATATCCGCAAGGATCGTTCCTCTGGGTTGTCAATAACATCTATTTTCAGTATTTCAGCGTGCTGATCACGGTTGTGTCGGCCGTAGTCATGGTGGTGGTGAGTCATCTCACAGCTCAGCAGGACTACACAACAATTCGGAGCCTCACGTTCGGGACTGCAACTCAAGAAGATCTCCACCAGACACGCGCAAGCTGGGGCTGGCGAGAGGTCGCTGCCTCCGGAGTCGTTTTGATGTGCATCCTGGGAGGCTATCTGTATTTCCGTGGTTAGCGGATTGACTTTCGATCCTATTGCCGGCATCGTAGCCGATCGGCTGCAGGTCGGCGCCCGGTAACCGCCTATGAATCGACCTTGCTTTTCCCAACAGCGCTATCTGGCGTTCGTGCGGGACTACAAGCATCGACGCCTCGATGAGGCTACCGAAGCGCGCGAGAACCGGCAGCAGCACCAAGACCCGGCAGAAGCAGCCGCGGCCGCTATGATGCGTCCGACGCTGAGGCCGAAGACGCCGCGCGGCGCGCCAATGCTCACGAGTTCATTGTGAAGCTTCCCGAACCGTACGAGACGTTTATTGGCGAGCGCGGCGTCAAGCTCTCGGGCGGACAGCAGCAACGCCTGGCGATTGCCAGAGCGATCCTCGCGTCTCCGCAGATTCTTATTCTGGACGAGGCCACCAGCAACCTGGACACCGAAAGCGAGCAACTGATTCAGGCGTCGATGGCCGCGTTACTCGCGGGACGAACGACATTCGTGATCGCGCATCGCCTCTCCGCGGTGCGGCGCGCCGACGTGATCCTCCTGATGGAAGGAGGGCGCGTCATCGAGCGTGGAAACCACGAGGAGCTCATGAACGCCGGCGGCGTTTACCACGCCATGGTCGTTCGTCAGATGGAATCTCACAGCCGGAACGGCGAGGAATTGTTGCGCGCTTGAGCGCCTCACCCATTCATTGGGGAACCATGCGCAGTTGAATAGTCGACACGTTCGTCCCGGGCCACAAGATTGCCTTCCTCCGTGCTCACGAAACCGCACTGCGGGCTGAGGCAAAGCTGGTCCAGAGCGATGTCCCGCACCGCCCGATCGATTCTGGGCCGGATTTCGTACCTCGATTCGTCATGCCGTCAGTCCGCGGACACTCTGCTCCAGCATAAAGCCTCAACCGCGTAGAATTTCGATTCCCCCAACGCCGCTACGGCTTTGTGGCGCGGTGGCGGAGGATGCTCTCCAGATTTGCAAATGATGTCAACCAGCTATCGACCACGTCCTCATAGCCTTTCAGCTCAACCGGACGATTTTCGAAGAACTGCGTGAGGTCCGCACTGCTGCCGAGACATTCAAAAGTCGTTTTGCCGAGAGCGATGTCGTGCCCATATCGCTTGGTGGCAGCTTCCAGCCGGAATGCGGCGATCACATTGTCGCCCAGAGGGCTGAACTCAGGATTGTCCTGCGCTCCGACGTTACCCACGATGGACACCCCGGTATTGATTCCAGCTCCGATGCGTACCGGCGCCGCAAGGCGAAACTGCGCCTGCAGACCGGCCGTGAGCTGTTGGATCTCATGGACTGCCTCCAGTACCTGCCAGATTTCGTCGGGCGCTGGACGGTCGGTTTGATGCGTCCACACAGCCATGACCGCATCCCCTATGAACTTATCTCCCGAACTGCCCCGATGCCTCACAATGGCGTCCACCTCCCGGAACCAAGTGCCGATCACTTGAGCCAGAATCTCCTCACTGACCCGCCGGGTCAGAGGCGTGAAGTCCCGAATATCAACAACGAGAGTCGTAACGAAACACCGTGCATACAAAATGTGCGTTGCCGCGGAGACTTTTGCTTGGGGCGCTTCTACAGCTTGTGCTGCCGAGGAACTGTGAAAAATCAATTGCGTCCCGCCACACACGAGCGAGTCGCCATCATGCAGTTCCAGCGGGCTGGTAACCCTGCGGCCGTTCACGAGCGAACCGTTTCGACTGCCCAGGTCAATGAAATAGAACCTGCTGGCATCCATCCGTTGGATCACGCCGTGGCGGCGTGACATCGCGTTGTCTTCAAACGTAAAGGTATTTTCCCCGCCACGACCGATCGTCCAAGAACTCCCGTCGTCCAAATGCAACTGCCTAGTTTTCTCAGCGGCTTGCACAACCAGATAAGTCTCTTCCGGACCCAATCCACACCTCCAAAGCGTGCGCCGATGATCGTACTTACATTCTGAAGCATGAACTTAGTTCCGGGCAATGACCGAGATGCAATATGCAACTGTGTCGTAACCGGCTGCAGGTCGCAGC
>Ga0335081_10022555_pt1 | contig 10185 bp, 10 predicted proteins | sample Lox_Sample_35_FD_206713 | JGI IMG/M metagenome (GOLD analysis project Ga0335081, IMG submission 206713) | Soil microbial communities from Loxahatchee National Wildlife Refuge, Florida, United States - Lox_Sample_3.5 | ecosystem: Environmental > Terrestrial > Soil > Wetlands | place: USA... | reverse complement strand
TTGCGCGTTAAATGAGCGCGACTATCATTCGCGATCATCCCCGGGGGCGAGAAGATATGGAGAGGGAACCATGAATCTCGATGCACTGAACAAAGTGGCGCTGGCCATGACGGCGCCGGGTAAGGGAATCCTTGCGGCCGATGAATCGACCAGCACCATCAAGAAGCGTTTCGACGCCATCGGCGTGACCTCGACCGAGGACAATCGCCGCGATTATCGCGAGCTCCTGTTCCGCTCGGCCGAGGGCATGAGGTACATCTCCGGCGTCATCCTCTACGACGAAACCATCCGCCAGAAGGCCAAGGACGGCACGCCGCTGGTCGAGCTGATCAAGAAGGCCGGCGCGGTCCCCGGCGTCAAGGTCGACAAAGGCGCCAAGCCGATGGCGCTCGCACACGAGGGCGAAGTCATCACCGAGGGCCTCGACGGCCTGCGCGAGCGGCTGATCGAATACCGCGGCCTCGGCGCGCGGTTCGCCAAGTGGCGCGCGGTCATCGACATCGGCAAGGGCATGCCGACCCGCAACTGCATTAACGCCAACGCGCACGCGCTCGCGCGCTATGCCGCGCTCTGCCAGGAGCAGGAGATCGTGCCGATCGTCGAGCCGGAAGTGCTGATGGACGGCGATCACGACGCCGACCGCTGCTTTAGCGTCACCGAGCAGGTGCTCAAGACCGTGTTCAACGAGCTGTTCGAAGCGCACGTCATGCTGGAAGGCATGGTGCTGAAACCCAACATGGTGATCGCCGGCAAGAAATGCGCGAAGAAGTCGACGGTCGAGCAGGTCGCCGAGCAGACGGTGACCGTGCTCAAGATCTGCGTGCCGGCCCTGGTGCCGGGCATCGCTTTCCTGTCCGGCGGGCAGAGCGACGAGGAGGCGACCGCCCATCTCGACGCCATGAACAAGATCGGCAACCTGCCGTGGAAGCTCACCTTCTCCTACGGCCGCGCGCTGCAGCACGCGCCGCAGACCACCTGGAAGGGCAGACCTGAGAACGTCGCCGCCGCGCAGCGCGCCTTCGCCCATCGCGCCAAGATGAACAGCCTCGCCGCGCTCGGACAGTGGAAATCCGACATGGAGAAAAAGGCGGCATAAGCGGCCATTGAATACCTGTCATGCCCCGCGAAAGCGGGGCATCCAGTAGCCACCGGACAAATTTGTGGGTACTGGATTGCCCGCTTGCGCGGGCAATGACGACCCACATTTCATTCAAGGATAACCAACCGTGATCGATCTCTACACCTGGACGACGCCGAACGGCCGCAAGGTCTCCATCGCGCTGGAAGAGCTCGGCCTGCCCTATACCGTCCACCCCGTCGATATTTCCAAGGACGAGCAGTTCAAGCCGGAATTCCTGAAGATCGCGCCCAACAACCGCATCCCGGCGATCGTCGATCGCGACAACAACATGGCGCTGATGGAGTCGGGCGCGATCCTGATTTATCTCGCCGACAAAACGGGAAAGCTGCTGCCGAAATCGGGCGAAGGCCGCTACCGCGTTATCGAGTGGCTGATGTGGCAGATGGGCGGCCCCGGCCCCATGCTCGGCCAAGTGCACCACTTCGTGAAGTACAATAAAGGCAAGGCGCCTTACGCCGAGGAGCGCTACCTCAAGGAAGGCCAGCGGCTCTACAAGGTGCTCAACACGCGGCTGGAGGGGCGGCAGTTCGTCGCCGACGACTACTCCATCGCCGACATTGCCATCTGGCCGTGGATCTCGCGCTTCGAATGGCAGACCATCGACATGAAGCAATATCCCAACGTGAAGCGGTGGTACGAGACCATCGCGGCACGCCCGGCGGTCAAGAAAGGCTACGCGGTGCCGAAGGACATGGGGCCAATCCCGATGCCGTGACGCGGGGGTCACGTATTCAATCAATTGTCATGGCCGGGCTTGTCCCGGCCATCTCGCTTAGGTGAGCACCGTGCCTCCATAAGCGGGATCGCCGGGACAAGCCCGGCGATGACAAGCTAAAGTGATTTCTGATTCGTAGCGTTGCGTTGTTTCTCTCGCATCAACGCACGCCCGATGGCCGCTCCGAAAAAAATTCCGCAATCCGATCTTGCCGGCTTGGTTCAGCGCGCCAGCGCCCATCATGGGCGCGGCGATCTGGACGCGGCGGAAGATCTTTATCGGCAGGTGCTCGGCGCGCAGCCGAGGCATTTCGACGCGCTGCATCTGTGCGGCGTGCTGATGCAACAGCGCGGCCGTTCGACCGAGGCGCTCGAATTGATCGGCGCGGCGCTCGAAGCCAATGCGCGGGTGGCGGCGGCGCATTGCAATTACGGACTGGTGCTGGCCGCCCTCGGGCGCAACGACGAGGCGCTGGCGAGCTACCAGCACGCGCTGGCGCTCATGCCGGATTACGCCGAGGCGCTTTACAACCGCGGCAATGCGCTCGCCGCGCTTGCGCGCCTCGACGAAGCGCTGACGAGCTACGAGCAGGCGGTCGCCTTGCGCCCCAATTACGCGGCCGCGCTGCTCAATCGCGCGCAGGTGCTGCAGCGGCTTTCGCGGACGCGCGAGGCGCTGGCGAGCTTCGATCTGGCGCTTGCGCTCGCGCCCGGCAGCGCCGACGCCTTCAACATGCGCGGCAATGCGCATTACGCATTGAAATCCTTCACGGCGGCGCTCGCCGATTACGATCGCGTCGCGGCCGCGCGGCCCGACGCCGCGCCGGTCCACAACAACCGCGGCAATGCGCTGCGCGAATTGGGCCGCCACGACGAAGCGCTCGCTGCTTTCGACCGCGCCGTCGCGCTCAAGCCGGATTACGCGGAGGCGTACAACAATCGCGGCAACGCGCAGCTCGAGCTCAACTGCCTCGCGGAAGCGCTCGCCGATTACGAACGCGCGCTGGCGCTGAAACCGGACTTCGCCGACGCGCTGGTCAATCGCGGCAACGCCCTGCATCATCTCGGCCGCGAGCAGGAGGCGATCGCAAGCTTCGACAGCGCCATCGCGCTCAGCCCGGAGCTCGCTGAGGCGCACTGGAACAAAGGCCTCACCTGTCTCGCCTTCGGCGACTTCGAACGCGGCTTCCAGAGCTATGAGTGGCGCTGGAAGCGCGACAGCGAATTGAAGCCGCGCGATTTCGCGCAACCGCAATGGCGCGGCGAGGACCTGCAAGGGCGCACGATATTGCTGCACGCCGAGCAGGGCTTCGGCGACAGCATCCAGTTCATCCGCTATCTGCCGATGGTTACGGCCAGAGGCGGCAAGGTGGTGCTGGAAATCCCCGACGACCTCAAGCCGCTGATCGCCCGCATCGACGGCGTCACCGCGATCGTGCGGCGCGGCGATGCGCTGCCGCCGTTCGATCTGCATTGTCCGCTGATGAGCCTGCCGCTCGCCTTCGGCACCAAGCTCGACACGATCCCCGCGTCGGTGCCGTATCTGCACGCGCCGGCGGAACGCCTCGATCACTGGCGCGCGCGCTTGACGGGCGCGAAGGTGCCACGCGTCGGCCTGGTGTGGTCGGGCAAGCCAACGCACAAGAACGACCGCAACCGCAGCATTCCGCTGGCGCAGCTTGCGCCGCTGCTGCAAATACCGGGCGTCACGTTTGTCAGTCTGCAAAAGGAATACCGCGAGGCCGACCGCGAGGCGCTGACAACATCTTCTATTCTCCGCCTCGACCACGCGCTCGCCGATTTCGCCGACACCGCGGGGGCAATCGCCGTCCTCGATCTGGTGATCGCGGTCGATACCGCGGCCGCGCATCTGGCAGGCAGCCTGGGCAAGCCGCTGTGGCTACTGCTGCCGGCCATCGGCGATTGGCGCTGGCTCAACGGCCGCGCCGACAGCCCCTGGTATCCGAGCGCGCGGCTGTTCCGGCAGCCGCGGATCGGCGACTGGCAAGGCGCGATTGCCGACGTTACCCGCGAACTCGCTTTGTTCGCGGCCGCGACACGGTGAGGATGCTGCTTGTCAATTTTCCGCCCGATTGCGCTACCATGGCGGTGCCATGGCCACGCGACCGAAAAAAGCCGAGCCACGCCCGGCTCCGCGCCTTTATCTGATCACGCCGCCGGTGGCGGAGACGGCGGCGTTTTCCCCGCGCCTCGCCGCGGCGCTGTCCGCCGGCGACGTCGCGGCGGTGCTGTTGCGGCTGGCCGACGGCGACGAGCGCGGCCTCATTAACCGCGTCAAGGCGCTGTGCCCCGTGGTGCAAGGCACGGGCGCCGCACTCCTGCTCGACGCCCATGTTGACCTCGTCGCGCGCGCGGGCGCCGACGGCGCGCATTTAACCGGGCTCGAAGCCTTTAGCGGCGCGCTCGATCGCCTCAAGCCGGAGCGCATCATGGGCGCCGGCGGCTTAACGAGCCGCCATGACGCCATGACCGCCGCCGAGGCGGGCGCCGACTATGTGATGTTCGGCGAGCCGGATGCTTCCGGCGCGCGGCCGTCTTTCGCCGCGGTCGAGGAGCGCGTCGCCTGGTGGGCGGAGGTCTTCGAAATCCCGTGCGTCGGCTATGCCGCCGCGCCCGACGAGGTGGCGTTGCTGGCGAAAGCCGGCGCGGATTTCGTCGCGCTCGGCGATTGGCTTTGGCGCGAGCCGGACGTGGCGGCCGCCGTCGCCTTGGCCGCCCGCCAATTGCGCCTGCCGGAGACTGCGGCATGAGCGCGACGCCGCGTCTGCTGGCGGCGCTTGCCGCGCTTGCGCTCGGCGCGCCGGTTTTGGCGCAGCCCGCGCAAAAATCGCCCCCCGCGCCACCGCCGGCCGCGGCACCCGCCCAGACCGACAGTGGTGACGTCGATCTCGCTTACGGCGCCTATCAGCGCGGGCAATATCTGACCGCGCTCGCCGAAGCGTCCAAGCGCGCGCGACAGAACGATCCCGCCGCCATGACCTTGCTCGGCGAGCTTTACGCGCAGGGGCTGGGCGTGCCGCGCGACGACGGCAAGGCAGCGGATTGGTACAAGCTCGCCGCCAGCCACGGCGACCGCAACGCCATGTTCGCGCTCGCCATGTTCAATTTCGAAGGCCGCGCCGGCCCGAAAAATCCGGACGAGGCCGCACATCTGCTGAGCGACGCCGCCAAGCTCGGCCACCCGGCCGCCGAATACGATCTCGGCCTGCTCTATATGCAAGGCCAGCAATTCCCGCAGGACTTCAAGCGCGCGGCCGAACTGTTCCGCTCGGCCGCCAACGCCGGCAACCCGGAAGCGCAATACGCGCTCGCCACCATGTACAAAGACGGCCGTGGCGTGCCGAAGGACGTCAACAAGGCAATGCAGTTGATGGGGCTCGCCTCGCTCGCCGGCAATCTCGACGCCATGGTCGAATACGCCATCGGCGAGTTCAACGGCACCGGCGTGTCGAAGAACGAAGCCGGCGCCGCGCAGCTGCTGCTCAAAGCGGCCAATCGCGGCAGCGCTATCGCGCAGAACCGGCTGGCGCGCATCCTGATGGCCGGGCGCGGTATGCCCGCCAACCCGACCGAGGCGATCAAGTGGCACATCATCTCGAAGGCCGCCGGCGCCAGCGATCCGGAGCTCGACCTGTTCGCCTCCAAGCAGCCAGCCAACGTGCGCGACGCCGCGCAGAAGGAAGCCGACAAGTGGCTCGCGACCGCGGGGCCGCGCTCTTGACGTGACGCGCTTGCGCGGGCACACCCCGCGCGCCATGCTCCGCTCAGCCCTCCTCAACGTGATGATCGCCGCCGCGCGCAAGGCCGCGCGCGCGCTCAAGCGCGATTTCGGCGAATTGGAGAAATTGCAGGTCTCGCTCAAGGGCCCGGCCAATTTCGTCACCGCTGCCGACCGCCGCGCCGAGGAGACGCTGTATCAGGAACTCTCCAAGGCGCGGCCGGGCTACGGCTTCCTCGGCGAGGAAGGCGGCGCGCGCGAGGGCGCCGACAAGACGCACAGGTGGATCGTCGATCCGCTCGACGGCACCACCAATTTCCTGCACGGCATTCCGCAATTCGCCGTCTCGATCGCGCTCGAACGCGAAGGCACCGTGATCGCCGGCCTTGTCTACAATCCGGCCACCGACGAAATGTTCATGGCCGAGCGCGGCAAGGGCGCCTTCCTCAACGAGGGGCGTATCCGCGTCGCCGCCCGCAAAAATCTCGCCGACGCCGTGATCGCCTGCGGCCTGCCGCACCGCGGCCGCGGCGAGCTCGAGCGCGGCACCAAGGAAACCGGCGCCATGCAGCCCGAGGTCGCCGGTCTGCGCCGCTTCGGCGCGGCGGCGCTCGACATGGCCTGGGTGGCTGCCGGGCGGCTCGACGGCTACTGGGAACGCAACATCAAGCCCTGGGACATAGCGGCAGGGTTAATTCTGGTGCGCGAGGCCGGCGGCTTCGTCACCGATTGTGACGGCGGCGACGATATGATGGCCAAGGGCCATATCGTGGCCGGCAACGAGGCCATCCAGAAAGAGATCGTGCGCGTGTTGAAGCAGGCCGGCAAATCTTAACGTCATTCCGGGGCGCCGCGAAGTGGCGAGCCCGGAATCCATACTCCGCAGCAGGGGTTATGGATTCCGGGTCCGCGCCTTCGGCGCGTCCCGGAATGACAGCGGTGACGTAATTTCAACTCATTCAGCCGCTTTACGTTTTAAGGGTGCCGGCACGATTGCTTTCTCGTTGTCATGGGTCTGTGTCATATTGCGTGGCAGATCCGGCGTTAACTTTTAAGCGCATGAACTTTTGAGCCCAAGCCTTCAAAGCCATGGCCAAAGACCTCGATCCGCTCAAACTTTCCAGCCCACGCATCTTCCTGTTCCGGATGCTGGTGTTCGTCGTGCTCGTCGGCTTGGTCGCCTTCCTGCTGCACAAGCAGATCGAAGTGGCCTTCATGTCCAATCCGGGCCTCAACGCGCTGATCCTCGGCGTCGAAGTGATCGGCGTGGTGCTGGCCTATCGGCAGGTGCTGCGGCTCTATCCGGAAATCGCCTGGGTCAATAATTTCCGCCTCGCCGATCCCGGCCTCGCGGTCGAGCGACCGCCGGTGCTGCTGGCGCCGATGGCGGCGATCCTCGGCTCGCGCGTCGGCCGCATGGCGATCTCATCGCAGATGTTGCGCGGCATTCTCGACTCGATCGCCACCCGGCTCGACGAGGCGCGCGATATCTCGCGCTACATGACCGGCCTTCTTGTGTTTCTCGGCCTGCTCGGCACCTTCTGGGGCCTGATCGAAACCGTGAGCTCGGTCGGCGGCGTCATCCAGGGCCTCAAGGCGAGCGGCGATGCCGGCACGATGTTCGATTCCTTGCGCGAGGGCCTCGCCGCCCCGCTCGGCGGCATGGGCATCTCGTTCTCGTCTTCTCTCTTCGGTCTTGCCGGCTCGCTGGTGCTCGGCTTCCTCGATCTGCAATCGAGCCAGGCGCAGAACCGCTTCTACACCGAGCTCGAGGACTGGCTCTCCACCACCGTCTACGACCACGCGGCCGAGCCGATCGTCGCCGCCGGCGGCGCCGGTGAAGTGCGCGGCGCTATCGAGCGCCTGCGCGACGCAGTCGACCAGGCCGGCGGCTCGAAGGCCGCCTCCGCCGCCATGTCCAATCTGGCCGAGGCCATCCAGGGCCTCGTGCATCACATGCGCACCGAACAGCAGATGATCCGCGACTGGGTCGACAGCCAGGCCGAGCAACAGCGCGAGATCAAGCGCCTGCTGGAGATCATGGTGCGCGAGAACGTGAACCGGTAGTTCGCGATGGCTCTTGCAAAGATGCGCCGCGGCGAAAGCGGCATGAACTACTGGCCGGGCTTCGTCGACGCGCTGTCGACGCTGGTCCTCGGCATCATCTTCCTGCTCACCGTGTTCGTGGTGGTGCAGTTCTATTTGCAGCAGGAAGTCGCCGGCAAGGACACCGCGCTGCAGCAGTTGAACGCGCAGATCGCGCAGCTCACCAGCCTCTTGTCGATGGAGAAAACCGGCAAGGCTGATCTGGAAAACCAGCTCGCCACCTTGCGCGCCTCGCTCGCCGGCGCCGAAAGCGACCGCGACAAATATAAAGCCCAAGCCGACAGCGCCGGCGCCGGCATCGCCGCCGCGCAGGGCAAGGCCAGCGAGCTATCGAGCCAGCTCGAGGGCGAGAAGAAGCTCTCCGCCAAGGCGCTGTCGCAAGTCGAAATCCTCAACCAGCAGATCGCCGCGCTGCGCCGCCAGCTTGCCGCGCTCGAGCAGGCGCTCGATGCGTCCGAGAAAAACGTCAAGGACTCGCAGGCCCAAATCGCCGACCTCGGCCAGCGCCTCAACGTGGCGCTGGCGGAAAAGGTGCAGCAGCTGACCAAGTACCGCTCCGACTTCTTCGGCAAGCTGCGCGAGATCCTCGGCAATAGGCCCGACATGCGCATCGTCGGCGACCGCTTCGTGTTGCAATCGGAAGTGTTCTTCGACACCGGCAAGGCCGACCTGAAGCCCGAAGGCCGCAGCGAGATGGACAAAGTGGCGAGCGCGCTCACCCAGCTCGAAGGCCAGATTCCGGGCGATATCCAGTGGGTGCTGCGCGTCGACGGCCACACCGACGTGCGGCCGACCGGCACCGCCGGCCAGTTCAAGTCGAACTGGGACTTGTCGGCGGCGCGCGCGATTTCGGTCGTGCAATACCTGATCAGCAAGGGCGTGCAACCCAAACGGCTGGTGGCGGCCGGCTTCGGTGAATTCCAGCCGATCGACACCGGCACCACGGAAGACGCCTACCGCAAGAACCGCCGCATCGAGTTCAAGCTGACCGAGCGCTGAGCAGCCGCAATGGCGGTCTACGTCGACGACGCGATTTGGGATTGGCGCGGGCGCAAGTGGTGCCACTTGCTCGCCGACGATATCGACGAACTGCACCGTTTCGCCAACCGGCTCGGGCTGCACCGCACGTCTTATCAGGGGCCGCCGAAAACCTCGGCACCGCATTACGACCTGACCTCGTACGAGCGTCGCCGTGCCATCGCTTATGGCGCGACGGTCTGCGATCGTGCGGCCATCGTCGCCATCGCCCGCCAGGTCCGCGTCAAGCGGCGCGGCTGACGTGGCCGGCCCCCTCACCTTGCGCCGCTACGCCGCCGCCGACGAAGACGCGGCGATCGAGCTGTGGCGGCGCACCTGGGCGCAGCATTATCCGCACATCGACTTCAACGCGCGCGTTGCCTGGTGGCGCGAGCGCTGGCGCAAGGAGCTGGTGCCGGTCGCCCAGATCGTGGTGGCCGAGCAAGCGGGTGCGGTCATCGGCTTCGTCACCGTTGATCCGAAGACCCTATATCTCGATCAGATCGTGGTCGCGCCGGAGCATTGGGGATCGAACGTCGCGCTGGCGCTGCTCGACGAGGCCAAACACATCTCGCCGCGCGGCCTCGATCTGCTGGTCAACAAGGACAACGCCCGCGCAATCCGCTTCTACGAGAAGCACGGCTTTGCTTACGCAGGGGAAGACAAGAACCCGGTGTCGGGGATCGCGGTGAACCGGATGAACTGGCGGGCCTAGGCCGCGCCGGCCACCGCCGCCGCCATGGTGGCGTCGAAGGTCTTCGAATCCACCTTCAGATAAGCGAGCTTCTCCTCGGCGATCACCACCGCCTCGGCGACGCCCGGCAGTTTGCGCAGCCGCGCCGCGAGCCGCTCGGCGTCGGCGGCCTGAACGTTACCGGTGGGCACCACGCGCGTGGTCAGATAGCTCGGCTGCGCCATGCCAGCGGCCGCGAACAGCCAGAGCAATGCCAGCGCCGTCGTCAATGCGAACACGGCGATGCTGCCGCCATGCTGGTTGGCAAAGCCGCCGACCACGCCGCCGGCGAAGATGCCGAGAAACTGCAAGCTCGAATAAATACCGGTGGCCGTGCCCTTGGCGTCGGGCGGCGCGGTCTTGGTGATGAGCGAGGGCAGGCTCGCCTCCATGACATTGAAGGCCGAGAAGAAAATGACGAGCGCGGCCAGCAGCAAATAGATATTTCCGGCGGCGAACGCGAGCATGATCTGGCTGACGGCGAGGACTGCGACCGCGCTCACGAACACCGCCTTCATGTGACGATATTTCTCGGCGACGATGATCGCCGGCACCATCACGGCGATCGAAACCAGCAGCACCGGCAGATAGACCATCCAATCGTTCAGGCTCGAAATGGCGAGCGTGCCGCGCAGCAGGGCGGGCACCAGCAGGAAGCTCGCCGTCAGCATGGCGTGCAGCGCGAAGATGCCGAGGTCGAGCCGCAACAGTTCCTTGTTGCGCAGCACCGAGCCG
>Ga0335081_10022554_pt1 | contig 10185 bp, 10 predicted proteins | sample Lox_Sample_35_FD_206713 | JGI IMG/M metagenome (GOLD analysis project Ga0335081, IMG submission 206713) | Soil microbial communities from Loxahatchee National Wildlife Refuge, Florida, United States - Lox_Sample_3.5 | ecosystem: Environmental > Terrestrial > Soil > Wetlands | place: USA... | reverse complement strand
GGTCTCACCTAACTATCGCGCCCGTCATTGTACGGCCATGCTTCCACATCCGCACCATCCCGCGTGTTTCCCATCGCTTGAGGGAGGACATAACAATTAATGCGGGGACAGATGCGTGTCTATTGCAAGCTCACACTCCCTCGGTCAGGATGCACAGCCGTGCTGAAATCAGAACCAATTCGACCGCCGAGACCCGTGTCGCCGGCGAGACTGAGAAGCGAGGATCGCTCGATCTCCCCGGGGAAGGTGAAGTGAAATCAATAAAAGCGACCCGCGTGATCGCCATGGTATTCCTGGTCGCGCTGGCCATGTCACTTTCCTTAGCTGCACAAGCGCCGCAGGGCTCACCGAAAACTCGTTACATCGTCCAAGACCTCGGCACGCGGGTAGGACGTTTGCTGCTGCCGAGGGCATCACCAACAGCGGCTCGGTGGAGGGCTGTTCGCGGTTGCCCAACGATAACAACTTCCATGTGTTTCTTAGGCGCAAGGGCGTAATGACCGTGCATGCGACGATCTGATTCGCAGAGCGTCCGACGTTAAACAGCAGTTTGCAGCGTTAGCCACAAACACAAACGGCTCCGGCAAGGGCAGCAACCCAAACCGAAGCCTGACCAAGAGGAGACCCGATGAGAGTTCCCAAGGCTTTCGCAATTTTAGCATTGCTGGTGTTGGCTATACCCACGCTGGCGCAGACCATTCTTCCCATTGAACTGAATCCCGCCGGCATTCTCGTTCACACGAAGATCAACGGTGTGGACGCGACCCTCATTATTGACACTGGCGCACCTGTCACGGTGGTGAGTCCCAGGTTCGTCAAAGGCATTCCGGTCAAACAGAAGATCAACATAAACACTGGCGACGGGCTTGTCCGTGCAACGGTTCGTAGTGCTGAGATCGGTCTAGCCTCAGAATCAGCAAACGTGACTGTGGTCGCGATGCCCATTGACAACGTGAGCGAACGGGCCGGAACCAAGATTGATGGATTCCTAGGCTTGAATGTATTAGGCAAGAAGGGTTCATTCCGCTTGGACTTGAAGGCGAAGACCTTAACGCTGGGCGAGTAAAAACGGGCACTACGAAGCTCAGCTTCTGAACTGGCGTTGTGCTTTCATTATCCCGCCCGCCCCGCTAATCACCCGCGTCCGCGCACCCCACTCCCTGCCCCCTAGGCTGGCCAGTATTTCTTCTTGGGTTTGGGGGCGTCACCGTCAAGCATCCGAGTGACGGTTTTCGATGTCCACGTCCGATGGCAAAAACTGTTCCAGGTTTAACGCGAAGGTTAATGTGTCTATCCGATCAGATAGGTCGCCGCCAGCATTTCACGCTCAGCCATCTGACCGATCGCAGTCTGAAAAGTCGATTTGCTACTGCCTCAGGTACTTGCATTACGCGCCACCTCACCCTCAACCATGGCAGCCGGCATGCCTTATCGAAAAACGTACGAGCTTGAGAAATGGCTGTGAACTTCGAATGGTTGGGAGGTGTGCGATGTCTTTCGTCACAAAACTCATCATCAGCGGCTGGGTCAGCACGTTTGCCATGATTGGCATCTGTGCGCTGAACGAGTCCGGCAAACTGCTCAGGATTCACCAGTGCATCGGGCGGTGGTTGGAAACTCTAGCTCCTCAGGGAATCGGTTCGTCCGTTGAAAAGTCGGAACGTGGCGGAGGAATTGCAGCCTGAGGCAGCACGATGTTCTAACCAGAATGAAATAGGCACAGGGCGGCGGGATCGCCGGAAAACGGGACCGTACTAAGGTGACGTGCTACCATGTAGCGCACTGTGAATACCCGAGACCCGCTAAGAGTAAGCTGCCCGCGTTGTTGTGCCAAGCTGGGATGTTTATGCAAATCCGAAACTGGTAACCCTTGCATGGTGCACGAAGAGCGAAGGGGCGTTCTCCAACGCAAAGCTAAGTCTCAGCGCAAGGCCGCGTGACCGACTAACGGACTTAATGTCGTGGGATCGTTGTTGTGGTGGTAAAGCACAACTGTTGTAAACCGGCGTTTATGCTCGTTGAGAATTACTGCTGAAATCGCGATGATACGCCAACACCCTTCCTAGAGGCGGCCAACTTGTCGGCGTGGGTTGACTTGCTCTCGCCTCCCGCCTAACATTTTTCGATTCCATGATCGGGCGAACCATCTCGCATCAGACCTGCCGCCGTTGCTGCCGGGGTCATCTCAGAGGATTGTCCTCGTTTCGGGTTTCACAACCTGAGGCACGGCCTGTCCACTTTCCTGATCGAGAACGGACATGATCCGATCGTGGTGCAGCGTATGCTTCGCCAGTCGCATGTGGACATGACGATGCACTATGTGCACAACAGCCGAAAGGCAAGGAACGCCCAAGCCCAATTCCTCGAGCGTTTCCTGCTGAACGGTGGTACTGTGACCGATGTAGAAGGGCTGCGTGACGAAAAGCGGATGCCAGTGCGGGTGCAGTGAATTGTCAGCAAATGCGCAAGTGCAGTAAAATCAGAGAACGAGCGGGAGTAACTCAGTGGTAGAGTGCGACCTTGCCAAGGTCGAAGTCGCGGGTTCAAATCCCGTCTCCCGCTCCATAGTATTGTCGAGACCCTGCTTCAGCGCAGGGCTTTGCTTTTAGCACGCTTCCTCGGGCGCGGTACCCAAGTGGTAAGGGAGAGGTCTGCAAAACCTTTATACGTCGGTTCGATTCCGACCCGCGCCTCCAAAATTTCCTCTGCAACGCCAATCACTTGAACTCTCCTTCTGAACAGCGGCATTCTGGACTAGTGTCCGCTGGGTGTGTCGAAGGGGCGGAATTCTCGGGAACGGCGTTCTCCAGCTTCGCGTCGCAAACGTCCGCGAGTGAAATCGCATGTCTGGCGAGTCCACACGTGGAGCCAGTCTGCGGTACGGAATCTCGCCCTTCGCGAGGCAGCGCGATGCCTGCGGATGCTACAATTGCTCTCAGTCCATTGAGCTGGTGCCAATCCCGGCTGTGATTCCATTTCTGTGGGAACCCTCATGAGGAAAATCCCGGTTCTGCTCGTATTCATGGCTTTGACCTGCTCGGTTACGCTCAGCGCCGACAATATCGTCGAGGAGATCATCGCCCGCGTTAACAACCAGATCATCACCCGATCCGAGTACACGCGCGAACAAGACCAGCTCAAGCAGGAGGTCCAGCAGCAGGATCCAGCCAATGCGGACAAGGTCATTGCCGAGCGGCAGAAGGATGTTTTGCGCGGCCTGATCGATCAGCAGCTTCTCCTGGACAAGGGCAAGGACCTCGGCATTACCGCGGATACCGAGTTGGTCAAGAAGCTCGACGAGATGCGCAAGCAGATGAACCTCGACAGCATGGAGGAACTGGAAAAGGCCGCCACCAGCCAGGGCGTGTCGTATGAAGACTTCAAGCAGAATCTCCGCAACCAGATCATCACCCAGCAGGTCATCGGCAAGGAAGTCGGGTCGCATCTCTCCATCACCAAGGAAGAGGAGCAGAAGTTCTACAACGATCACAAAGCCGAGTTGGAGCAGCCCGAGCAGATCAAGTTAAGTGAGATCCTGGTGGCGATGAAGAAGCCGGCAGCCAACGCGGCCCAGAAGCCGGCGGCTGACACCCCGAATAGCGCGGAGGAGATCGCCGCCGCCGAAGCCAAAGCCAACGACCTGCTTGCACAAATCCGTAAGGGCGCAAGTTTTGAAGATATCGCGATCAAGAATTCTGACGGTCCCAGTGCGGCTCAAGGCGGAGATCTCGGCTACTTCAAGCGTGGCACCTTGGCCAAGGAACTGGAAGACAAGACCTTCGCCATGAAAGCCGGCGAGGTCACTGACGTCGTTCGCACCAAGCAGGGCTTCGTCATACTGAAGGTCGTCGAACATCATGCCGCCGGCATCCCGTCCATGAAAGAGATCGAACCCCGGCTTCAGGATGCGATCTACATGGACAAGCTTCAGCCGGCGCTGCGCGCCTATCTCACGAAATTGCGCGAGGATGCGTTCATCGACATCAAGCCCGGCTACGTCGATAGCGGCGCAAGCCCCAACCAAACCAAGCCCGTCGAAACCGCGACCAAAGAAGCCAGCGCCAAGAAACTCAAAAAGAAGAAGAAGTTCGGAGTCATTTAGTTTAAGCTGAACCGAGTTTTTGCGACCGGGCCGCCCTTGGCGCGTGAGGGGTGTAGGTATGCCTCGGTCTTAAACCTCTGAGAGCCTTGGTCGCCCTTTCTACCTGATGAAAGATTTCTTTATCTCGGACTGCGTCCAGCACGAAAACAAAGTCATCACCTCCTGCTTTGTGGTCGCGGTCAAACAGGTCAAGCCCAAGAAGACGGGAGAGCCTTATCTTGCCCTGACGCTGGGCGATCGTTCCGGCCAGCTGGAAGCGAAAATGTGGGACAACGTCGAGGAGGCCATCGACGCCTTCGAGCAGGATGACTTCGTCAAGATCAAAGGTCTGCTCAACAAGTACAAGAATCGCTTCCAGCTCACGATTCACAAGCTGCGCCGGCTCGGAGACTCCGAAGTCGACTTTGGCGACTACCTTCCCAAAACCACGAAGAACATCGACGAACTGTGGCAGACCTTAGCGGCATTCGTCACCAGCTTCCAGAATACGCATCTCCAGGCCTTGCTGCATGCGTTCATGGCCGATCCGAAAATCGCCGAGGCCTACCGCTGCGCGCCCGCGGCCAAGACCCTCCACCACGCCTACATCGGCGGCTTGCTCGACCACGTCGTCTCGTTGTTTCGGTCCTGTGATCTCCTCTGTCGCAACTATCCGCAAGTCGACCGCGATCTGCTGCTGACCGGCGCTTTCCTGCACGACATTGGCAAGATTCACGAACTCACGTACACGCGATCGTTCACTTACACCACGCAGGGCCAGTTGCTCGGGCACATGGTCATCGAGCTGGAAATGCTGCACGGCAAAATCTCGCAGATTCCCGGCTTTCCCGATGAACTGAAGACTCTGCTCGAGCACATGATCATCAGCCATCACGGGCAATACGAATTTGGATCGCCCAAGTTGCCGATGTTCCCCGAGGCTCTCATGCTCCATTATCTGGATGATCTCGATTCCAAGATGGAGAGCATGCGTGCCCAGTTCCAACGGGAAGCCGAAGCCCAGAGTCCCTGGACCAGTTACAACCCCTCCCTTGGCCGTCCCCTGCTGAATAGCGCCAGGTTTCTCGAGAAGAAGTCCTCACCCGAGCCGGCGGCGGCTGCCTCGACGGACGGCGATTCTAAGTCGGCCGCTGAAAACGCAGCCGAGCCGCCCGCGCGATCCGCGGAATCGAATGGCAATCTTATTCTCCCGGGCCTCGAGCCAGTGTTAGACGAGGCAGACTCCACCCCGCTCCCTGTCTCCTCGCGCTCCGACAAGAGCTAACTCTTCCGCGATTGGCTTCCCAATAAGGGCATCGTCCGGAGCTTACGCTGCATTCCTCAGTTTGCGTAGCGCCACCCTTTAAAGTAGAGTTTTGTCGACCACTTCATGCCAATCCTTAACTCCTGGAGGTGACCATGCGGTCACGCATTGCTGTCCTTACCCTAGGCCTATTCTTAGCGATGAGTCTTGGCTGCTCCAAGAAAACCGATGAGTCGGCCACCACCGCCGCGCCGGACCAGACCGCGCAACCGGCTCCCGCGTCGTCCAATGCTCCCGCTCCTGCTCCTGCGGCCATGACCGCGGCTCCTGCCGAAACCAAGAAGCCCGAACCGCCGAAGCCGATCGTGGTGCCCGCCGGCACAGTGTTAACGGTTCGTCTGGGACAAGCCGTCGGCACCAAGATCAGCCAGTCCGGACAAACCTTCACCGCAACTTTGGCCGCCCCGGTCGATGTCGAGGGCAGGACCGCGATTCCAGCCGGCGCCGATGCTTCCGGCACCGTCGTGACCGCTCAATCAGCCGGGAAACTCAAGGGTGCTTCCACGTTGCAGCTTCGCCTTGACTCAATCACCGTGGAAGGCAAGCAGCGCGCCATCCAGACCTCTGCGTTCGTCGAAGGCGCAAAAGGCAAAGGCAAGAGGACCGCAGTTTTGGCTGGCGGCGGAGCCGGCTTAGGCGCCCTGATCGGCGGATTGGCGGGTGGCGGCAAAGGCGCCGTCATCGGTGCGCTGGCTGGCGGTGGCGCGGGAACGGCTGGCGCAGCCTACACCGGCAACCGCGACGTCACGCTGCCCGCGGAAAGCTCGGTAAGCTTCAAGCTCGAAGCGCCGCTTGAAATCCGCAGATAGCGGGCGCTCCTCACAAACTCAGTGCCCTCGGAATACAGTTCCGAGGGCATCTTTCAGCGGCTCGAAAATCAGCGCGCTGGGCGCGGTCATCCTCAACCTCGTTCTGGAGATTTCTTGTGCTCGACTTCGCCCGCTGCCAGGCCATCACGTTCGATTGCTACGGCACTCTGGTCGATTGGGAGACCGGCATCTTTTCTGCTTTGCGGCCCATCCTCGACTCGCACGATCAGTCCATCAGCGACGGCACCGTGCTCGAACTGTACGGCGAGCTGGAAGCCTTGGCCGAAGCCGGGCAGTTCCAGACCTATCGAGAGGTCTTGAATGCTGTGGTCGTTGGCTTCGGTAAGCGACTCGGTTTCACGCCCTCGACTGCGGAAGTTCGGTCTCTCGCGGATTCTGTGGCTAACTGGATGCCCTTTCCCGATACCGTCTCCGCCCTAAAGTCGCTTCAGTCCCGCTATCGTCTCTCGATCATCTCCAATATCGATGACGACCTCTTCGCGACGACCCGTCCCAAGCTCGAGGTCCCGTTCGATCACGTGATCACGGCGCAACAGGCGCGCAGCTACAAGCCCTCACTGAACAATTTTCGGATTGCGTTGCAAAGAATCGGACTGCCGCCGGACCGGGTGCTTCACGTGGGGCAGAGCATCTATCACGACGTCGTTCCGGCAAAGTCGCTGGGAATGTCGGCAATTTGGGTCAATCGGCCTTCGCGGCGGCCAGGAGTCGGAGCTGTGAAGCTCGCAACCGGCGTCCCTGATCTGGAGATTCGAGACCTGGCCTCGCTGGCCGAAGCTGCATTGGCCGCCCAGGCGTCCTGACTGGGCCAGGATTCGCCTGGAATTTCCAGGACGGGTCTAGACCGGCAGCGGCATCTTCAAAATCTTCTTCTGGATTGCCACCGTCACCAGTTGCGCCTTGTTGTGAATGTCGAGTTTGCGCATCAGGTTAAATTTGTGCGCTTCGATCGTCTTGATGCTCACCGCCAGCATCTCCGAAATTCGGCGCACCGTGTTTCCTTCTGCCAGAAGCCTCATGACTTCGCGCTCGCGGGGGGTTAGCATCGAGCTGCTTGCCCGCAGCCGCGGATTCTGACCGTGTGTCCGCACGTCCTGTACCAGTTTTCCCAGAAGTTCCGGGCTCACGCACTTCCCGCCAGCCCGAACTTCCCTCAACGCACTGACGAGCCCTTCGGTGTGCATGTCCTTCAAGAGATAGCCCGCCGCTCCTGACCGTAACGCCTGGTAAACGTAGTCCTCATCCTCGTGCATGGTGAGAAATACGATCTTCGTCTCCGGGCAGCCCTTCTGGATCATGCGCGCGGTCTCGAACGAGGACGGCCCCGGCATGCCGATATCCATCAGTACCAGATCGGGCTTGCGCTGCAACGCCATTTTGAGCGCTTCCGTTCCATCGGCGGCCTCGCCGACCACTTCGAAATCCGGCTCACTTTCCAATAGCCGGCGCACACCGTAGCGCAACAGGGCATGGTCATCTACTATTACGCACCGAATTCGAAATGTGCCAAGGCTTGGTTTGGCAGAAATCTCCCCCTTAAACGACACGGAACCTCCAATGTTGGCCAGAGGAAGGATCGCCGAAGTGGCACTACAGCGGACAGGGCGTGTGGATGGGGAACACCCTTGGGACAACGCGTAATTGTACAGGTTCTAACCCCCAACTGGCCATAAGAAACGGCCATAAAACCACCGTAACCCACGGTCAATAACACAACTTTTTCGTCGCTTCGGATACAATCCAAAGTTCCATGCTGCGTTATTTCACCTCCGGCGAGTCCCACGGCGAAGCCCTCGTCGCCTTCCTGTCGGGCATGCCTGCGGGTCTCGAAGTTGAGCAGGATTTCCTGGACCGCGAGCTCTGGCGTCGCCAGCAGGGCTACGGGCGGGGCGGGCGCATGAAGATCGAGCGCGATACCGCGCACATCCTTTCCGGCGTGCGTCATGGACGGACCATCGGCTCGCCTATCTCTATCTTGTTGGAAAATAAAGATTGGAAAAACTGGCAGGAGGCTTTGCCCGTGCCCGCCGGTGACCCCGCCAAGCATAAACGCGTAGCGTCTCCCCGCCCCGGCCATGCCGATCTTGCCGGAGCTCTCAAGTACAACTTCCGCGAGGCGCGCTACGTTCTCGAACGCGCATCGGCCCGCGAGTCTGCGGCTCGGGTCGCCATCGGGGCGGTGAGCAAGCTGCTACTCAAAGCCCTTGGCATTGAGGTTCTCAGCCACGTCGTGTCCGTCGGCGCGGCCGGCATCGGCGAGGACGAAGTTTCCTGGGAGCAGATTCGCACCTCTGCAGACAGGCCCGAAGTGCTGCTCAACTGCGCCGAACCTGATGCCGAACAGCGAATGAAGGCCGAAGTCGATAAGGTCCTCAAGACCGGCGACTCCGTGGGCGGAGTCTTCGAAGTGGTCGCCCACAACGTCCCGCCCGGTCTCGGCACGTATGCGCAGTGGGATGAGCGGCTCGACACGCTGCTGGCCGCCGCGATCATGTCGCTGCAAGCCGTCAAGGCAGTCGAGATCGGATCGGGCATTGCCTCAGCCTCGGCTCCCGGCTCCGCCGTGCACGATGAAATCGGGTACAAGGCGAACGGCAATTTCACCGGCTTCACCCGCGCTCACAACAATGCCGGAGGCATCGAGGGCGGAGTCTCGAATGGAGAAGACATACGTGTGCGCGGATACCTCAAGCCGATTTCCACCCTGCGCCGGCCTTTGAAGTCCGTGGATTTCGAAACCCGGGAGCCGGTCTCGGCAGCCTATGAACGTTCTGATGTCTGCGTAGTTCCGGCGGCTGGCGTGGCTGGCGAAGCCATGGTCGCGCTTACCCTCGCCCGCTGCGTGCTCGAAAAGTTCGGCGGCGACTCCATGACCGAAACCTTGCGGAATTTTCATGGGTACTTGGAGCAATTGAAAAGCTACTAGAACGCTGTGAGCCGCGTTATCTCGATTCGGACCACAGTACTACTCATTCCTGCAGGCAAGCAGAAAGCGGGTGGCACGGCTTCAGCCATGCCGCTGGGTGTCACACCCCTTGTCATTCCGAGCCGCCCGCAACCGCGCTTGTTGCGACGAGGGCGAGCGAGTAATCTGCAATTTTGTGCCGGTCGCAAGAGGCTTCGGTTATTATGAATTTGCCTTCTCACTTTCGATTCAATGATCTATCCCATCGTTAAGTTTGGCGATCCAGTCCTTGAAAAAGCTGCCGCGCCCGTAACCGTCTTTGACGACGAACTCAAGAAGCTCGTCGATGACATGTTTGAGTCCATGTATGCCGCGCACGGGGTCGGCCTGGCCGCGCCGCAGATTGGCATTTCCAAGCGCCTCGCCGTGATCGATGTGACTTTCAAGGAGGATCCCGACGCCAGGCTTGTCCTGGCGAATCCCGAAATCATTCACATGGAGGGACATCACACCCAGAACGAGGGCTGCCTCAGCATCCCGGAATTCCGCGAGCCACTCAAGCGCCCGCGCACAGTCACTGTTCGGGCTCAGGACGTAAACGGCAAGTTCTACGAGAAGACGGGGGAGGAACTGCTCGCGCGCGCCTTCCTGCACGAGACCGACCATTTGAATGGCAAGCTGTACATCCAACATCTGAGCGCGCTGAAGCGTGACATGATCAAGCGCAAGATCCGCAAGCTGATGAAGGCCGGCGAGTGGTAGGAATTGCCTGATCCGCTCAATCTCGTCTTCTGCGGCACGCCTCGGTTTGCCGTCCCCACCTTGCAGAAGCTGGTGGACTCGGGATCACGAGTTCGACTGGTCGTTACTCAGCCGGATCGGCCTCGCGGCCGCGGCATGGAACTTACGGCTTCTCCCGTCAAGCACAAGGCTCTCGAACTCGGCCTCCCCGTCGATCAGCCGGAGCTCATCAAGAACAACGAAGAATTTCGCGCCCAGTTGTCGGCTCTTCGTCCTGATGCCATCATCGTGGTTGGTTATGGCC
>Ga0335081_10022552_pt1 | contig 10185 bp, 10 predicted proteins | sample Lox_Sample_35_FD_206713 | JGI IMG/M metagenome (GOLD analysis project Ga0335081, IMG submission 206713) | Soil microbial communities from Loxahatchee National Wildlife Refuge, Florida, United States - Lox_Sample_3.5 | ecosystem: Environmental > Terrestrial > Soil > Wetlands | place: USA... | reverse complement strand
TAGTAGTCGGTGCCGCCGTCGGCGCGACCGACGGTCGCGATCGGAAGCGTGCGGTCGAGGTGGCGGGAGTAACGACCCGGCCAAGCAAGGATCCCGGCGACTCCGTGTGCTCCCCTCTCGAGCCCGAGGCGCTCGGCGAGCTGGTCGCCGCCGAAGCGCTCGCCTGGAGCGTCCATCAGCAGGTCGAACAGCTCGCGAGCGGGGGGCGCAAGCCGGCGATACAACCAGGCCGCCTGGTCGACGTCATCGGCCGACCAGGCGCTTGCCTCACAGTGGTGGCGCAGACCGCGGGCGCTGTGGCTCCGCCGGCCGTGCGGCGGCGGTGTAGTCCCCGGCTCGGCCGCCAGAAACCACGCGAACCAGGCGTAGAACTCCGGTACCCGTTCTTCCGGGACGGCGACCGAGATCTGCTTATCAGCCATCAGACTGCGGTTGTCCCGGTCGTCTGCGCATGCGCGCCACTGCTATCGGCCGCACCGCGTCGGAGCGAGCAGCCGTGTCTGTGCACGCCGCCGTGGCGGCGAATGCGCCTACCGCGCCGCAGGCCGGCCGGCCGGACGAGGAAGCGGGCCACGAACGCGTGAAACTCGTCGACCCGGTCCTCGGGGATATCGACCGTTATCTGCTGGCATTTCGTACTGGTAGTAATGGTACTGACTTCCATCGAATCTCCTTGTATTTGCTTACCGTGAATACTCTAGCACGAGTAAGTACTTAAGTAAAGCTGTCGGCTGGCCCCGGCTGTTCGGCTGGTTCCCGCGTTCTGGGCTGGCCCCGGCTGTTCGGCTGGTCCCCGCGTTCTCGGCTGGCCCCGGCTGTTCGGCTGGTCCCCGCGTTCTCGGCCGGCCCCGCCTCCCCGGCTTGGGGCTGCCGCACGCTCTGCCCGGGCCCCGGTGCGACCGAGGCTGGCAAAAGCACATCGAGCGGACAGAAGTGCCGCGCTTTTGCAACCCGGATCCCACCGGCGGCCGTTGCAGGGGCTCGTGCAGCGGCATGCGCCCAGCCGCAAGGGGGTTTCGCGCAGCGATCTGCCTGCGGGTGCTCGGAATTCGCGGCCGTGGCGATGGGGCGGTGACGGTATCGTGGGTGATGGTGTGGGAGATGGGTTGCATCGTGGGAGGAAGTGGGCTACAGTGGGCGATGCAGGCGGAACCCGGGTGGCAGGGCTCCTCCCACCCAGCCACCCGGGTTCGGACGTCGGTTAGCCGAACGAGAACCCTTGATCTTCCGCGGAACCTTCGAACACGCGCTCGATGCGAAACATCGCCTCACAGTCCCAGCGAAGTTCCGCGCAGCGCTGTCTGGAGGCGTAGTGCTGGCCGCCTCGCCGGAGACGACTCCAGGCGCGCCGCGCTCGATCGCGATCTGGGCACCCGACGCCTATGACACCTACACGAGTGCCGCCCTCGCAGGCATCAACCCACTCTCGCCGAACGCCCGCGACTTGAAGCGCTTCTTCTTCAACTTCTCCCATGACGTCGAGCTCGACGCCGCCAACCGAGTGATGGTCCCGCAGTCGCTGATGGACTACGCGGGACTCGACAAGGACGTTGTCGTGGTCGGCTCCGGCGAGTGTCTGGAAGTGTTCGATCGTGCCAAGTACAGCGGGTACAGCGACGACGTCCTCGTCCGCGCCCCCGACATCGCACAGAGCCTTGGCAACACTCCTTGACATGACGCAGGGCCATATCCCGGTGCTGGCCGGCGAGCTGATCGAGGCGCTCGACCCGCGGCCCGGCGAGGTCGCGGTCGATTGCACGTTCGGAGGCGGCGGTCATGCTCGGCTGGTCGCCGAGCGGATCGGGCCCGCCGGAACGCTGATCGGCGTCGACCGCGATCCGGTGGCGCAGGCGCGCTTTGCGGACCTCTGCGCCGACGTCCCGTGCGAGACCCGCTTCATTCGCGCCGACTACGTAGGCGCGCTCGAGGGGCTTTGCAGAGAGGGCCTGCGCGCCGACATCGTCTATTTCGACCTCGGGATGTCTTCGATGCAGGTCGACACCTGGATGCGGGGCTTCTCCTACGCCTACGACGCGCCGCTGGATATGCGCATGGACCCTGGGCAGCGGCTCACCGCGAAGGAGATCGTCAACGCGTGGGACGAGCGCCGTCTGACGCGCCTGTTGCGCGATTATGGGGAGGAGCGCTATGCGCCCCAGATCGCGCGCTCGATCGTGCGCGCGCGCCGGCGTTGCGAGCTCGCCTGCACCCATCAACTCGTCGACGCGATCAAGGCCGCGGTCCCGGTGCCCGCGCAATTCGCGGGCGGGCACCCGGCGCGGAGGACCTTTCAGGCGCTGCGAATTGCGGTCAACGACGAGCTGGCACAGCTGGAGGCGGCGCTGCCGATCGCGTGGACGCTGTTGGGCGCGGGCGGACGACTGGCGGCGATCTCGTTCCACTCGTTGGAGGACCGACGGGTCAAGCGCTTCCTTGCAGACCGGGCGCGCGGCTGCGTCTGTCCGCCGGAGCTTGCAATCTGTGCTTGCGGCCGCCGTGCGCAGGCGGAGCTCCTGACGCGTCGCGCGGTTGCGCCGACACCCGGCGAGATAGCAGCGAATCCAAGGTCAAAGGCGGCGCACCTGCGCGCCGCGCGCAAGCTGGAGGTCGACTCGAGATGACGCAAACCGCGAGCACGCCGGACGGCGCCGGACCTGCCAACGAACGCTCCGCCCATCGGCGGCGCTTGCGCCCCCAGCCGGGCGGACGGCTGCCGCGGCGCGTCTCGGGGCCTGTCGCGGGTCGTGGCGCCGGCGCGACGGCCGGCCGGGCGGCGATCCCGAATTTTGAGCCGCGGCGTCGCAGCGCGGGCCGTGCCGCGCCACGCCCGGGGCCGTCGATCACGACTCGGGCGGTCAGGTTGGTGGTCGCGCTGCCGGACCATCCGCTGTTGGACCGACTCGTTCGCGGGCGGGCATGGATCCCGGTGCTCGGCGTGCTGTTGGCGGGAATCGTCGCGATGCAAGTCGAGGTTCTCAAGCTCGGCGCCAGCATCGGGCGCTCGGTGCAGATGACAACCGAGCTGCAGAGCCGGAACGAGATGCTGCGGGCGAGCGTCACCAGTCTCTCCAACCCGCAGCGGATCGAGAGCGTCGCGGAGGCGACGATGGGCATGGTCCTGCCGGGGCCCGGCGCGGTCGCGTTCATCACCGCACAGCGCAGCGGCCAAGCCGCGCAGGCGGCCGCGAACATCCACGCTCCGAGTCCATCGGCGTTCGTCGCCTCGCAGACCGCGGCCGGCCAGTCGTCGGCAACGGGGGCCGGCGCGTCCCAGGTCGCGGCCGGCCAGTCGTCGGCAACGGGGGCGGGCGCGTCCCAGGTCGTGGCCGGCCAGTCGTCGGCAACGGGGGCGGGCGCGTCCCAGGTCGTGGCCGGCCAGTCGTCGGCAACGGGGGCGGGCGCGTCCCAGGTCGCGGCCGGCCAGTCGACGACAGCGATCGGCGGCGGCTCTTCGAGCGGGGGATAAGCGGTTGCCGTGAGCGTGCTCGACCGCCCCATCGCGAGCCTCTTGATCGCCTGCATCATCGCGATTCTGGTGGCTGTGCCGAAGCTTGTCAGCGTCGGCCCGTCGGTGCAGAGCGCCGAGCTGCGGAGCCGTGACGCGCTGCTGCGGGCGAGCGCCGCCAGTCTCTCGAGCCCGCAGAGGATCGAGCGCGTTGCGGCGAGGATGGGCATCGTGATCACTGTGCCTCGCAGAGCAATCCCGGGCCGTCGACGACTGCAGCCAGCGGCTGCCCGTCAATCGGTGGGTGGCGGGTTGCGGTGAGCGTGCCCGACCGCCGCATCGCGAGCCTCTTGATCGTCTTCGTCGTCCTGCTGGGGGTCGGGCTCCTCCGCGCGGCATACCTCGAGTCGGTCAAGTCAGGCGGGCTGCAACGCGCGGCCGCGGTCCAGCAGGTCACCCGTGTCAACGTCCCGGCCGTGCGTGGAACGATCACCGATCGCGACGGCGTGCAGCTCGCGCTCAGCGAGTCGGCCGACGAGGTGGTCGCCGATCCCTACCTGATCAAGGACCCGGTCAGGGTTGCCAAGCAGCTGTTTCCACTGCTCGGCAAGCCGCTGCTGACGGTCGTCGGCCTCGTAAGTGAGCGCCACACGGCCTACGTTCGGCTCGCCCATCGGCTCGCAGCCGATCGCGCCACCGAGATCCAGAAGCTGAACATCGACGGCATCAACCTGAGCCCGGACACGATCCGTGACTATCCCCGCGGGTCGCAGGCGGCTCAGGTGCTCGGCTACGTAGGGTTCGACGGTCAGGGCCTCGATGGGCTCGAGTACGGATACAACAATGTCCTGCAGGGGAGCAACGGCATCCGCAAGGTCGTCAACGACGCGATCGGCCAGCCGATCTCGGTCGATGAGGTACGGTCGGCGCGCCCCGGCAAGCCGCTCGCGCTGACGATCGATTCGGCCTTGCAGTCGGAGATGGAACAGGTGCTGGCCGGCATCGGCGCGCAGTACTCGCCGGTCGGGGCGACGGCAATCGCGGTCGATCCCACCACCGGAGCGATCCGCGGGCTCGCAAACTGGCCAAGCGTCAACTCCAACGACCCGTCCGCGAGCCCTGCGACGGCGTGGGAGGATCACGCGGTCGGCTTCAGCTACGAGCCGGGGTCGACGTTCAAGGCGATCACGGTGGCGGGAGCGCTCCAGGACGGATTGATCACGCCGAACACCGAGTTCAGCATCCCGCCCCTGCTCCAGGTCGCCGACCGCGAGATACACGATGCGGAGAACCACGGCTACGAGACGCTGTCGGTCGAGCAGATCCTCCAGGTGTCGAGCAACATCGGCGCCGACAAGATCGGCTTGATGCTCGGACGCAAGCGCTTTGACCATTGGGTGCACCAGTTCGGCTTTGGTGCTCCCACGGGCATCGATCTCCCCGGCGAGCAGCGCGGGATCGTCCTCCACTGGTGGCAGTACTCCGGTTCGTCGATGGGCAACCTGCCGTTCGGGCAGGGCGAGTCGGTGACCCCGATGCAGATGGTTGCCGCGTACGACGCGATCGCCAACGGCGGCATCCTCCGCCCCCCCCACATCGTCCAGGCGATCGGCGGCAAGCCGCTTCCGGTGCCGCCGGGCCGTCGGATCATGTCTGGGGCGGTGGCGCTGGAGCTGAGGGAGATGCTGCGCGGCGTATTCGCCGACGGCGGCACGGCATCGGGGGCGGCGATTTCAGGCTACGACCTGGCGGGCAAGACCGGTACCGCGAACATCGCCGTCGACGGCCACTACTCCGGCAGCGCGTTCGTGGCCTCGTTCATCGGGATGGTGCCGACCGTCGACCCCAAGCTGGTCGTTGCGGTCGTCGTCGACCAGCCCCAGGGCTCCATCTTCGGCGGCTCGGTGGCAGCGCCGGCGTTCCAGAAGATCGTCGGCTGGGCGGTGCCCTACTTCGGCATCTCTCCCTGCCCATCTCCCTGCGCACCCTCGGTCCTCAACGGGACGACTCCCTGAGGTGGCGCGGGGCGGGCGGAGAACTGGTGGTTGAGCGCCGCCAGGCGTGCGTCCCACTGGCCGCCGACCTCAGCCATCCATGAGACCGCCGCCGACAGCGGCGCCGGCGTCACGCGATAGCGGACTTCGCGCCCGGAGCGCTGGCGATCGAGCAGGCCCGCGTGTGCCAGTGCGGTCAGGTGCTTGACCACCGCTTGGCGGGAGATCGGCAGCTGCGCGGCGAGCTCGGTCGCCGTGGCCTGCGGGCGGCTTGCGACCGCCGCCAGCAGCGCGCGGCGGGTCCGATCCGACAGCGCACCGAACACGGCTCCGGCGGGGTCCTGCGGCGTGAGATTCATCTACGCGGCCACCAGCGCCGGACCGAACCTCGGACCCTCGACGCCGGGCAGCGGCGTGCCGATCAGGTCGATCGCCTCGAGCGGCCGTGTCTCGACCACCATCAGCCTTGTGCCAGAGCCGCGCGCCGGGTCGAGCGTCAGCTCCACTCGGGTCGCAGGCTCGCCGTCGCACGCCCACCAGAACGCCAGTCGGCCGCGGGTGGGCGCAACGTCGTCGGGTCGACAGGCCTGCTCGACCCAACCGGTCTTGACCGAGCCGTCGGACCGAAAACTTGCATCGCCGCCCGGTGACAGGTCCAGGCGAACCTCGTCGGCAAGCCACCCGTCACCGGTGACGACGTCCCAGACCTCCTCTGGCGACGCGTCAAGCAGCAGCTCGCGTTCGATGCGGTCGGTCATCCCGTGACTCCTTTGAATCTCAGGTGCAACCAATCAGTTGCGTGTCTGGTAAGATGCTGCGCAACCCATAGGTTGCACCTTATCACCCGATAGGAGGTCCACATGACCTTGGTCCCCATGGTTGTCGAGCAAACCGCTCGCGGGGAGCGCTCGTTCGACATCTACTCGCGTCTGCTCAACGACCGCGTCGTGTTCCTGGGCGGTCAGGTCGATGAGACCTCGGCGAACCTGATCGTCGCCCAGCTCGTGCATCTCGAGTCCGATGACCCCGACAAGGACATCCACCTGTACATCAACTCGCCGGGCGGCTCGATCTACGCCGGGATGGCGATCTACGACACGATGCAGTTCATCCGTCCCGACGTGCAGACGATCTGCTACGGGATCGCGATGTCGATGGGATCGCTGCTGCTCGCCGGTGGTGCCCCTGGCAAGCGGATGGCGCTGCCCAACAGCCGGATCCTGATCCACCAGCCGTCGGGGGGGTTCGAGGGACAATCGACCGATATCGAGATACATGCCCGCGAGGTGCTCGCTCTGCGCGCGCGAGTTGACCAGATCTATGCCAAGCACACCGGCCAGTCGATCGAGCGCGTCCACGCCGACATGGAGCGCGATCGGTTCTTCAGCGGCGCCGAGGCGCTCGCCTATGGGCTCGTGGACCGGGTGATCGAGCGGCGCGACCTGCCGAAGGGGGCGCGCGGATTCGGCCAGGGCTAGCTCCGCTTGGTGATTGGAACCTGCACGAACGAGTCAAGTTTCGACGCGTCGATCACCATGCGGAGCCCGCCGGACCTTCGCCAGGCTGGCGTGACAGGGCTACGCGGCGGGTCCGGTCTCGCCGAGGTGTGCGCTCCAGCGCTCCTCGATGCGACCTAGGCGCCAGACTCCCAGCGCGATCGCCCAGGTCGCGACGAACATCCCGACGATCACAAAGCCGAGGACATTGATGTCGGTGTTCTCAAACCAGCCCCAAAACCACCCGGACAGGTTCAGTTGCGAGGCGACCAGCCCGCCCAGCTCGATCGTCCCGATCACGACCGCGACGGCGACCGACAGGCCCGTGATCGTGATGTTGTAATAGACCTTGCGCACGGGCTTGCTCAGCGCCCAGCCGTAAGCGAAGTTCATGAACGACCCATCGATCGAGTCCATCAGCGACATCCCGGCCGCGAACAGGATCGGCAGGCACAGGATCGCGTACCAGGGCAGGCCCGCGCCGGCGGCCCCGCCGGCGAGGACGAGCAACGCGACCTCGGTCGCGGTGTCGAATCCGAGTCCGAACAGGACGCCGACGGGATACATCTGCCCGGGCCTGGTGACCGTGCCGGCGAGCCTGCCGAGGATCCGGTTCATCAAGCCTCGCTTGTCGAGTTGCTGTTCGAGCTGCTCCTCGCTGTAGCGACCCGTCTTCATCTCGCGGAACACTCTGATGATCCCGAGCAGGATCACGACGTTGATCGCGGCGATCACGTACAGGAACGAGCCGGAGACCAGCGTCCCGATCCAGTTGGTCACCTGGTGCAGGTTCGAGCGGCCGTTGTTGACGGGCCCGTCGAGCGCGCGGACGCCGAACGAGATCAACAGCGACAGTGCGAACACGATCGTGGAATGGCCGAGCGAGAACCAGAAGCCGACGCTCAACGGCCGCTTGTCCTCGCTCATCAGCTTGCGGGTCGTGCTGTCGATCGCCGAGATGTGATCGGCGTCGAACGCGTGCCGTAGCCCGAGCGTGTACGCCGTCACGCCGATCCCGATTGTGAACGCCCCTTCCGCTCCGAGGTGGTAGTGCCTCGGCGCGACGAGCGCGATCAGCATCAGGAAGCCGAGGATGTGCAGGCCGGCAACGACGACTGCCATCATCGACAGAGTTCGCTTCTCGCTCGCGGTCAGCGAGGCCGAGAAGGAGCGCAGGCGGTGCCGCGACCGTCTCGGCCCTTCCTTCGTTGCCTGCACCGTGTCCTCCTTCACTCGGGGCCCGCTCGTGCTCGGTACACGGCCGTCGCGCGATCCCGGATCGCAACCGACTCCCGATCTGCGTGTCACCCAACCTAGCGCCGCCCGGCGCCTTTGTGCAAGTCTCTGGCTACTTCCGAAAGAGCGACCGAGCAGGATCGCGTGGCTGCGGGGATTCCGCTGCCCGACGGCGATCTCATTCGGGCCGCTCGCCGAGAACGGGAGCCGCCAGACGAGGACGGCGGACGGGTCGCGATCAGACCAGCGCCGCGCACTCCGGCGAACGCTGCGGGGAGCATTGCGGCGCGAGGATTCCCGCTGGATACTGGACCGCAAGCATCGCCGTGCCGAGCCAGTTGCTCATCCCGTTGTAGAACCCGGCGTTGGCGAAACCCTCGGCCGCGACGAACTGCTGGTGGATGGCGGTGAGCTGGCCGACCCAGTACTGGCTGAGATCGGGCCGCACGCCGGAGATCAGCAGCACGAACGGCGCGGCCGTCAGAAACGCGATCGTGTTGCTCTGGCGCGAGCCGCCGCGCGCATCGAGGACGTAGTCGGCGTTGACGAGCGGGCGCAGCTGGTTGAGCTCCGCGTTCATCAACCGGACGTAACGCGGGTCGTGCGTGAGGACGTAGAGCTGTGTCGCGGTGTCGAGCTGCAGCAACGTGTAACTGGGATCGAACCCGGGATTGTCGCCGCTGGACTCGGTCAGGTAGCCCGCCTCGTCTGCCCCCGCCGCCGCTCGCCGACGCGCGACGATCCGCAGCCCGTAGCGCGCCCAGCGTGGCCGCGTCGGGGTGAGCGCAAAGGCGTATTCGCGCAGGTAGTCGTCGTAGAACCTGCGCTGCCCGCTGATCGCCCAAGCCAGCCACATGACCTCGGTCTGGCGGAGGTTCACGTTGCCATTGATGTAAAAGGTGAGCGCGCCCGAGTCGATCAGGAACTTGGCCATGGCGGTCATTGCGGCAGCCCAGAGCCCCCGTGTCGCAGCCGGCAGGTGGGGCTTGAGCACCAGGTAGGTGATGCCGAGCTGGACGGCGAAGAAGCCGGTCCCGACGCCGTTGCTGCCGTTGCCGTGGACGATCTCGCCAGACGGCCGCAGGTAGGTCCGGATCGCGTGCGTCCAGGTCCGGATCGCGATATTGCGCAGCCCGACGTCGCCGTCCCGTTGGACTGAGAGCACCGCAGCGGCAGTCGCCGGCGTGTCGTAGCAGTACCAGCACTTTATGCCGGCATCGCGGGCGATGAACGATCCGTCGGCCCAGTATTGGGGATCCGACGGTCTGCGCCGGTTGACGTAGACGCTCAACACTTGTCGAGTCAGTGCCGCCAGGCGCTCGATGTGCACGGCGATCTCCCCGGGGGTGAGGCCTCCGAGATCGACCCGCGGCGCCGCACTGCCCTGGCCGGATTGACGATGGGAGGCGGTCGAGCGCGCGGTCGTGGTCGAGCACCCGGAGACCGACACGGCGAGCAACAGCGCAACGCACCCAACGCACCACCGCAGACGCGTCTTGCTGACGGCTCCCACTGCGCCTGGAGCATAGATGCTCGGATGCCTCGCCGGTCGACGCAGTCGCGTCGACGGGCGATCAAGCAGTCGCGCCGTGAGCAGCGGCGCGGATGTCACAGTCGCGACTTCTTCGTGCGCCGGCGGGCGGCTGCTCGCTTGGGCGCTTGGTGCTCGGTCTTCTTCGCTGCCCCGCGCGTTGAGGCGGATTTGTTCTTGTGCGCGCTCTTGGTCCTGGTGCGCGCCTTGGTGCCCTTGTGCGGTCGTAAGACGCCGGGCGCATCGTGCGTAGCGGCCGGGCGGGTCGCTCTCGCTGTCGCGGGCGCAGGGGCCGGCTTGGCGGCGGCCGTCGTCGTGGAGTCATGGGCGGCGGGGGTTGTCGCTCGTGTCGAAGGGGCCGGGGTCGGGGTGGGCGCCGGGGTGGGGGTGGGCGCCGGGGTGGGGGTGGGCGCCGGGGTGGGGGTGGGCGCCGGGGTGGGGGTGGGCGCCGGGGTGGGGGTGGGCGCCGGGGTCGGGGTGGGC
>Ga0335081_10022551_pt1 | contig 10186 bp, 6 predicted proteins | sample Lox_Sample_35_FD_206713 | JGI IMG/M metagenome (GOLD analysis project Ga0335081, IMG submission 206713) | Soil microbial communities from Loxahatchee National Wildlife Refuge, Florida, United States - Lox_Sample_3.5 | ecosystem: Environmental > Terrestrial > Soil > Wetlands | place: USA: Florida... | reverse complement strand
AGTGGCCCACTCGTTCAGGAAAGATCCTTTGCGGCGTTGCGGAAGCACTCCGCCGCCAAGCGACGGCGATCGCGGACTCCCACACCAGCTGCGGTATTTCTTTTCGTAAGAGGGACTCGGTAAGAACACCGGCTACAAAGAGCACCAGAGCGACTCCATCAAATGCTTGGCGCATCGTGATGAAGGGGACAAGAGGCGTATCGGGGCCTCCAGAACTCCGCATCGGCGCGCAGCAATTCGATCTTGATTCTCTGCGTCCTCCGACGTCGGCATCTTTGGTCCGGTGATCATATTCCTGACCGCCCGACGCTCGGCCCGCCGCGACCGGTGTGCGCGAAGAGCAGCGCATACCGCATTCTGGCGGACAAGGCTCTTCCCGCGCCGCGCTACAACCCGGGCGTGCGCTACTACCGCACGGTCGCAGAATGAAGATTTTCGCGTTCTCCTCGCGCGCGCGTGGGGGAGTAGACTATGGTGACATTTTCCGTCGGCGCCTGGTTGTGGTCTCGCGCCATCGATTGCGCACACTCGATACGCTTGCGGGGCGTTGCGGGTGGCGTCGACGGCGCTGGTCCGCTGTCTGTCAATTCAAAATTGACCGAACCAATCCCCTGCCAGAAACAAAGGGCTTAGGTGAACGCACCAATATGGTTATAGTGGTGCGCTCGCCCGGTGCAGTACCATCAAACAAAAGACTTATGGGTGAGTTTCGGAGGTGGGAATTCACTGTAATCGGGCTGTGCCCGTGCGGTATGCAGGTCTCTCCAGTCCAATCCTGGCTACTCTGCCCGCAGCGCTCCCGACGGGTCGACCATCGATGCCCGACGTGCCGGCAGGTAGCTGGCTGCCAACGCCACGGCTGCGAGGGCTGCTCCGATCTCCACGTAGGTTACCGGATCGCCCGGTTGGATCTCGTAAAGCAGCGTCGTGAGCGCCCGGGTCGCGGCCAGTGCTCCCGCCGCTCCAATGCCGATTCCGAACGCTGCCAGAATAGCTCCGCGCCGCACGACTAGCGATAGCACGTCGCCCCGCCGCGCGCCCAGCGCCATCCGAATGCCGATCTCGCGCGTTCGTTGGGTCACCAGGTAAGACATCACGCCGTAGATGCCGATTGCCGCCAGGCACAAGGCAATTCCGGCAAACACCGCCAGCAGGATCGCGCTGAATCGCGGCTTCGAAGTCGCCCCGGCGATCCGTGCCTGCATGGTTTGGATGTCGAACAGCGGCAGGTCGCGATTGAGCGCGCGCACCTCGCGGCGGACTACCCCGATCAACGCCGCCGCGTCGCCCGTGGTACGGATGTACAGCAGCATGTCGGACCGTGGTGACTGCAGGTAGGGTACATAGACGTCGGGCCGCGGCGGCTCGTCGGCCTGGAGATACCGGACGTCGCCCGCGACGCCGATCACCTCCGCGCCGTCGCCACCATAGCCCCCCTGTCCGGCGGCGGCACGGTGGCCTACGGGGTCCTCGCCTGGCCAGAACGTGCGCGCCGCCGTCTCGTTGACGACCATGACCTTCGGCGAACCCACCCGGTCGGCGGGCGTAAACCAGCGGCCCTTGAGCAGCGGAACGTTCATCGTCTGCAGGTAGGAGGGCGATGCCCATACGATGCCGACGCTCGGCATTGCGCTCGGTGCGGCGGCTGGCCGATCCGGAAATCCAATCAGGGTTCCGTTGCACCCGCCTGACACCGGCGCGCAGTTGTCCAGGCCCGCCGAAATCACGCCGGGCAGCGAAGCGGCGCGTCGCTCCATCTCGACGAAGAACGCCGTCGAATCACCTCCTGGCCGCTGCGGCAGCTCCAGCCGGACAGTCAGGAGATGCTCCGGATTGACGCCGATGCGGGCGGCGATCAGCCGTTCGAAACTCTTCAGCATCAGACCTGCGCCCGCCAGCAGCACCATCGCCAGAGCGATCTCGGAGACGACCAGCAGGTTCCTTGCGACGCCGCCGCTCACCCGCGCGTCGCTGTTCTTGAGCGCGCCAGCGATCTCCGAACGCGCGCCCTCGATCGCCGGCAGCAGTCCGAACAGCACTCCCGTCACGAACGTCACCACCAGCGTAAACAGCAGGACGCGCCAGTTCATCTGGATCGAGCCGAGCCCCAAAAGCGTCAGGCCGGAAAGCCGGCCGAAGGTCTGTGGTCCAGTCGCGCCGGGATTCGCAGCGGCCAGCGCGCGCACTCCGGCCCAGCCGACCGGCAGGCTGGCCACCGCGCCGAGGGTAGCCAGAGTCGCGCTTTCGGTCAAGAACTGGCGGACCAACCGGCGTCGACCAGCACCGATCGCCAGCCTCACCGCGATTTCCCGCCGTCGCGACGCGCCGCGAGCCAACAGCAGATTGGCGATGTTGACGCATGCGATCAGCAGCACGAACGTCACGGCACCGTAGAGCACCAGCACCGATTTCCGCAGCGCCGGTTCCAGCCGGGTTTCTTCGAGTGTACGGGCCTTGGCACCCCAGCCGCTGCGGCGCGGGTCTGGAACGGCGCGGTCCACCGCTGTGCCCAGTTGTGTCACAACGCTCTCGGCCTGTGCCACCGAGACGCCGGGCTTCAGCCGCGCCACCAGCTCCCAGCTATGGCTCTGCGCTCCGTTCAAGATGCGGCCGCTCAGCGTGTGGAGCGGAATCCAGACGTCGCCAGGCCCTCTGAGTCCGTGGAAGCCCGCTGGAAGTACTCCGACGATGGTGTACTCCTTGAGATCCAGCTCGATGGTGTGGCCGATCGCGGAGCGGTCGCCGGCGAACCGCCGCTGCCACAGGCCGTAGCTGATCATCGCCACCATGTCGCGCTCGGGAACCGAATCTTCTTCCGGGAGGAACGTGCGGCCCACTGCAGCCCGAACGCCGAGCACCGGGAAGTAGCTGGTCGTCACCTGCTCCCCGCGCAGCCGCTCCGGCTCGTCGGTGCCAGTGACGTTGCCTTGCCACAGCCCATAGAGCGCAGTCTCCTGGAAGACGTTCTGCATGCCGCAGAACGCCTGATACTTCGGATACGACCAGATCATCGTGTCGTTCATGGGGCGGCCGAACATCGGCGGCATGATCAGCGACACCTTCATTAGGCGCCCGGGGTCGTAGAACGGCAGCGGCCGCAGCAGAGTCGCATCGACAACGCTGTAGATCGCGGTGTTGGCTCCGATTCCAATGGCGAGCGTGAAGATCGCAACGGCCGAGAATCCCGGCTGTCTCCTGACAGTACGAAGGGCATAGCGCAGGTCCTGCATGGCAGTTGGACGACAGCGGGCCGATTCGGTTGGGAGAGATGAGGGTGGCGTTACCGCTGCGGATGGCCCAACGATTTGCTGGGCGTTGGTTCTTGAACCACTCCTGTCGGGACGGTGGACTCCACGCACCGCTCACATTCCGCTACGGTTGGGACAGCAGGTTCTTGTCGTCGTCGTCCGGAAAGAAGAATCGGTTTGCTATATATGACGAACCCGTCCCGTCACTCCCGGGGCGGCCACGTGGCGCGCAGGGGGCGCGCCCGTTGCGCCCGGCCTGGCCACCTGAATGTGGTGCCAGAGCGTGGCGGCGCCCGCCCCGTGGTCACGGGCGGCTGGCGCGAATTCCCCTTGAGGTTTACGGGTGATCGGCACCATTGGCCCGACATTCGACGCGGCGGACAGATCAGGCGTGAGCGTAGTCACGGTGAACCTCGCGCTGAGCATCGCATACGGTTGGGTGATATGGTGATACATCGTGAGCCAAACTATTGAGAGGCGTGTCGCTCGTGCGCTCCGCGCCGGCGGTCCGGACGTCATCGAGGTGGGTGTCGAGGGATTGGCGCCTCTGAAAATAGGCGAGGCGCTGGTCCGAGTCGAGGCCGCCGGCCTCAATCACGCCGAAACATTGATTCGTTCCGGTAGCTACACCGTTCGCTTGCCTTTTCCGTACCCACTGGGCGGGGAGGGATCGGGAGTCGTCGTGGCGACCGGCCCGGAGGTGTCCATTTCCGTAGGTGCCCGGGTATGCTGGGGAACGGTTCTCGGATCATGCGCGACCTTTGTCGCGGCGCCGGCTTCCATGTTGGTGCCTATTCCCGACGGCCTCAGCTTCGAGGATGGCGCATGCTTGGCAGTCGCCGGGCTCACCGCCGGCGGACTCGCACGCGTCTGGCCGTTGAAGGGACGCGAAGCCGTGGTGTGGGGAGCCGCTGGCGTGGTTGGTCGAATGCTCGTGGCCATCCTGGCCGATCACGAAGTCAGTGTCATCGGCATCGCCAGCGGAAAGCGCGTCGACGCTGTTCGCGCTGCCGGGGCCATCCACGTCATCGACCGGACTGCCGACAACGTGTGTGAAGCAGTTCGCGCACACACTGATGGCCGCGGTGTGGCCGCCGTGTTTGACCCCATCGGAGCGTCAACTTACGAAACCAGCCTGCAATTGCTCGCACCGCGGGGCTGCCTGATCAATTACGGCGAATTGTCCGGTCCGGTGCCCGCCATCAACCTCCACCAACTCTTTCCTGGGTCCGCCTTCATTACCAAGTACAACGGGATGCACTGGGTCGAAGGGTTCCATGAGTTTGCTGGTCTCATTTCGGATGCACTGACCCTAGCCGCGAAACGCCCGGCGGTCATCACTGACATCGCCGGCCGTTTCCCGCTCAGCCGTGTCATGGACGCCTATTGGGCGCTGGAGTCCGATCCCCACGGCAAGGTACTTGTGCTTCCCAATCTTTAGTCGGCGTCTTCGAAAGCCCCTCTAGCAGTTCCTTTCCCACCGGTAGTCGCCCATGGACGGCTCCTGGCCGCACGCAAGATAGGCCTCGCTATCGTGCCAGTGGTGGCCTGGTACAAGGACGTAGCGTCGCCGTTGGTCGATTGCTGCCATCGAGGTCACCAAGGCGTGGTACCCGAGCGAATCCCAAGGCTGATGCGACGCAGACGGCTCTGAAGAAATCGGCTGCAAAACCCCTCCGCTGCCGCTCGTGCTGCTGGCTGAAATGAGCCGTTGCGACGGACCTTTTCTTCCGGAGACCCTACTTTTTGAGCCGGACGGACCGAAAATTGTGTCTTCACGGTAGAGAGGTGCGCGAGGCTGTACCTGCCGCATACTGTTGTGATTCTGTCGGTCGATCCTAATCTTGAAGAGCAACTTTCCGGAAAGCCGCCCTTGCGCGCCGACCTCCGCTACGCCGCTGGGAAAATTGCCCTATTTCAATACACCGCCGTCGGCATCTTCCTGTTTTTGATCTCCGGCTTCTGGCGGCTCCAGGTGCAGAATCCACAGTTTTACGATGAGCGCGCGCAGGCCAACAGCATCAAAAACGTGCCCATTCTGGCCGCGCGGGGGCGCATTCTCGACCGCGACGGCCGCGTAATCGTGGACAATCACTCATCCTTCACTTTGATCCTGGCCCGCGAGTTTCAGAAAGAGGATCACTTAAAGGCAATCGCCCAGGGACTTGACCTAGACTATAACGACCTCACGGACAAGGTCCGCCGTTTCGCTTCCCATCCCAATTACGAGCCCATCGTGTTGAAGGAAGAGCTGTCGCGGAGCGAACTGGCGTTCGTCGATTCGCACCGCGATTTCTTTCCGGAGCTAGTAAAAATTCGGGCGCAGCGGAGCGTGTATCCCCAGAATGGCATGATGGCGCACGTCATCGGCTACACTGGCGAAATCAGCGAATCGGAACTGGATGATCCGGCCTTTGCGAAATACGATCCCGGAGCGGTGATCGGCAAATTCGGCATCGAGCGCCAGTACAACGACACACTGATGGGGGTGAACGGTCAGCGGCAGGTGGTGGTGGACAATCGCGGCCAGGTGCGCGAACTGCTGCAAGAAAAACCGGATGTACCGGGCAAAGACTTGCAACTCACCATCGATCTCGATTTGCAGGTGGTGGCGGAGTTGGCCATGGAGGGCAAGAACGGTGCGGTGGTGGCGCTCGACCCGCGCACTGGCGAAGTGCTGGCCATGGTCAGCCGGCCGACATTCGATCCCAACAAATTTGCCGTTCACATCAAATCCAAGGATTGGCAGGAAATCGCGGAAAACAAGAACAACCCGCTGCTGAATCGCGCCATCCAGGCGCAGCAGGCGCCGGGCTCGACCTTCAAGCCGATCGTCGCCCTGGCCGGCCTGGAAACGGGGAACATCGACGACAACTTCACCATACACTGTTCGGGCGGCGCCAGTTTCTATGGACACTATTATCATTGCTGGCAGAAGGGCGGCCACGGAACCGTTCAGTTGCACAAGGGCATTGTGCAATCTTGCGACGTGTTCTTCTACAACGTCGCCAACAAAGTGGGAATCGACAAGCTTGCGTTCTATGCCGGTCGGGTGGGTTATGGCCGTCTAACGGGAATTGACCTGCCGCACGAGAAAGAGGGTGTCGTGCCTTCCACCGAATGGAAGCTGCGCAATTACCGCCAGAAGTGGTATGCCGGAGAAACGATTTCGGTGGGGATCGGCCAGGGTGCACTGACTGTGACGCCGTTACAAATGGCACGTGCGATTGGCGGGATTGCGATTGGCGGCGTTTGGCACCATCCACACCTGGTGAAAGCTCTCGACTCCCAAGAAAAGCCAGATGTTTGTCATCTGAACCCGGACAATGTAAAGAAAGTCATCGACGGCATGTATGGTGTGGTGAACGAGGGCGGCACGGGGGTACGCGCGCGCCTTCCGGAAATCGAGGTATGCGGTAAGACCGGTTCGGCCCAGGTCGCGTCCAATGCATTCACCAAGGGAAAATCGGACAAAGATCTGAGAGATAATGCTTGGTTCGTCGGGTTTGCTCCGCGGCAAGCGCCTGAAATCGTTGTAGCTGCATTTTTTGAACATGGCGAGCATGGCCAGTTCGCGGCTCCCATCGTACGCGATGTTCTCAAAGCCTATTTCGACAAGAAAATCCGTCTCAACGCGTGGAAGCAAGAGCAGCAGCGGTTGGCCACGTTGGCCAATTTTTTCCCGCCCGTTATCGGAATCCGCCGTTAAGATGTCGAGATACTATCCACTCGCGATATCGAGTGGATTTCGCGCTCGAAAAGCCACATTTCCTCAATTACCTTCCGGACCGGCACTATTCATGCCAATCAGCGGATCAACGCAGCGGCGATCATCTTATGGGCTGTGTCCGGTTGCAACGGGACTGAAGTCCCGCCGTACGGCAAGGATTATCCCAGCGAAGACTGAGGGCTAAGGTTACGGACTGTCCTGGATCCGCAGGGCTACAGGTTTCATGCTGCGCTGGTTTTCGCATGCGGAGTGCCGATGTACGGGAACTCGTTCAAGATGTCCGTGTGGGGCTTGAGGCCTGTAGGCGGACACTGATTTTTCGTCAGGAAGGCGAGGCGGTAATCGATCACGTCGTCAGTGAAGACTCGGCCGTTCGGATACGCTGCAGGCTTCGACGGATCGAAACTGAGCACGTCGGGAAGGGTGCGCTCCTTGTCGATCGCGGCAATCGCTTCCTCGCGCGTGTAATTGCCGGTATGCCCCATCAGATGCACGAACTGTTCGAGCCATCGCTTGCGGTCGTTGACGGGCTCACTCGCGTTGTATTCTTCCTTGGTGTCATCCGTGTTGAAGAAGCTGCTGACGCTCGGATGGCCCGCGCGATCGACGTGAACCAGCTTGCCGTTGCGTCTTACACTGCACCGCCCCCAGATGTGGATCTCGGGCTTGGGGCCGAGTTCACTCGTCGGCAACTCGATCACAGTCGAAAACACGTTCGCTTCCGTATTCGAATCCACGCCGGTCCATGGAGACTTACCGCCTAGGTGAGGCTCGGTGAAGTTCCGTTTGCCCCTGGTATCGAACAGGTTCTTGATTCCGTCGAAGTCGAAAAAGAACGCGTCGCTACGGCTGCCGGCGAAAAAAGTGTAGGGCCCCGACTCGATCATATGCGGCCTAGCGCCGAAAGAGACCTCGGCGTCGGCGATTATCTTCTTCCCCACCGCTTCTGCAGGGCGCGATTCCGAGCCCTTCGCCACGAATACGCTAACGGTCTGGTTGCCGTTCTGCGGTTTCGAGAACACGTAGCTGAACGCGATGTCCGTCAGGTAATCGCCGTCGTTATCGATGTTGAGGCGATAGATTGCGTCGGGATGAAGCGCGTCTGCGTTCGGATTTGCATTGAGGATGATTACGGTTCTGTTCTTGTCAGCGGGCGACTGGAATGCGTACAGGTCGCAGAGGTCGAGTCGTTGATCGCCCATGGGCGGGCCGAGACTGAGTCCAGTGAAATGGTTCGACATTGCCGTCTCCTTTTAATTAAGGTCCTTTGCGGGGCGCTCGCAAACCTCCGCGTCCCTGCGCCCGCTATCGTGCCCATTTTTGATTACGGAGGTTAACGGAGGAGATTGATTCGCTCGACTGAGCCTGGATTCATAATCTTTCGCCTACAGTTTCAACGAGTTGGGCGGATCTCACCGAAATTTGGGCTGGTGCCCCTACCGGAGCGGAGAACAAAACAGCCCCGATGCCCTCTCGGGTCTCACATCCGATAGATCAAATCTCTCTCGCAATGATCCCGGTCGACTGCCTGACGGGTCTCTAGTGCAACGAGCGGATGGGCGGTAGCGTGGATGCATCCCAGCCGCCGCCGAGCCCTTTGATCAGCAGCACGCTTGCGTCCATTCGGCGACGCAGAATGTCAATCACGTTCCGCTCATTCGCTAGCTCAATGGTTTGAGCGATGACAACCTGAAGGTACGGGTCCGCGCCGCCCTCATAGCGGTACGTGAACAGCGCCACTCCTCGCCTCGCTTCCGCAACCGCATCGTTCTGCTGCTGGGCTTCTTTCTCCAGCACCCGGAGCGCTGCCAGGTTGTCTTCCACCTCCTGAAATGCAGCCAGGACTGTCTCCCGGTAGGTAGCGACCGTGGCGTCATAATTTGCGCGCGCAGAGTCGGAAGTCGCGCGGCGCCGTCCCGCATCGAACAAAGTTTCCGCCATGGTAGGGCCGGCCGCCCAGAACCGGCTCGGCCATGTAAGCCAGTTCGTAATAGCGTTTCCCTCAAACCCGCCCGTCGCGCTCAATACCAGGCTCGGAAAATACGCAGCGCGGGCAATGCCTATTTGTTCATTCGCCTCGGCGACGCGACGCTCGCTGGCCGCGATGTCGGGACGTCTCTCCAAAAGCTGTGAAGGCACTCCAACCGGTATGACCGGCGGCCCGGCGTTCAATGGCAATGATGCCAGACTGAATTCGGCCGGAGGCTTTCCAATCAGAATGGCGATGGCGTGTTCATACTGGGCCCGGGATACGAAGACATCGGTATACTGCACGCGCGCGGTATCCAACTCCGTCTGTGCCTGGACTACGTCGGTCTCAGGCGCTGCTCCTCCGCGGAACAGATCCGTTGTAAGTTGCGTCAGCTCCGCGTACGCCCGCACTGTCCTATCTAACAACCTGATTTGGGCGTCGGCACTGTGCAATTCGAAGTAATCGATGGCCAGCTCGGCATGAAGACTCAGGCTGAGGGTATGTAGGTCGGCCGCCGTGGCCTGTGCCTCCTCGCCCGCGGCCGCGACGGTCCGGCGTATGCGGCCCCAAAGATCCACCTCGTAGGAGATGTCGAAAGGTAGGAGGAACTCGCCTGTGGAGCCTATACCCCTCGAGCCTACCGGAAAGTACGGGGAATTGGGCGAGTCGCGCAACGTACTGATGCTTGGCGCTACGGAGATTACGGGAAATTCCGCCGACCGGTTGTATCGCACCATAGCGCGCGCCTCGCGGAAGCGCGCTTCAGCGGTCTTTAGACTCAGGTTTCCAGTCGTGACCTGCTGTTCCAGATTGTTCAACTGAGGATCGCGGAAAATCTCCCACCAATTGCCCCGAAACGTATCGGCCATCGGTTTCGCGGTCTTCCATTGATCCGATTCTTTGAACGAGTCCGGCGGAGGCTCTTTGTACGCCGGGGTTACGGGGGCGGATGGCTGCTTGTACTTCGGGCCAACCATGCAACCCGAGAACAAAATCGCCCAGAGAACTACAAGCCACATACGACGAGATCTCATCGCTGGGCGTTCTCCTTCTGAGTGACAATCCGGACGCGCTCACCACTGATCAAGGAATCCGAAGGATTGACAATCACCGCGTCGGATGGAGTCAGCCCCGAAATCACCTCTACGATAGCTCCATAATCGCGGCCGATGGTAATCGGGATTAACTGCGCGACATCATCGCGGACGACGCCGACCCGCAGCCCTTCGGAGCGGA
>Ga0335081_10022548_pt1 | contig 10187 bp, 10 predicted proteins | sample Lox_Sample_35_FD_206713 | JGI IMG/M metagenome (GOLD analysis project Ga0335081, IMG submission 206713) | Soil microbial communities from Loxahatchee National Wildlife Refuge, Florida, United States - Lox_Sample_3.5 | ecosystem: Environmental > Terrestrial > Soil > Wetlands | place: USA... | reverse complement strand
GCGCGAGTTTCTGCGATGGCTCGGCGAAATTCCTCAAGCGTGACCCGCGGCTTGAATCCCAATGAGACCTGTGCTCCCGGCTGCGCGCGCAGCACGTACCAGCATTCCGTCTTCCCGCAGGGATAGCCGGCCTTCTGCGCCCCTTCGTCGTCGGGATGGACCTGTACCGACAGCTTGGAGCCGGGGAAGAGAAACTTCACCAGCAGAGGGAAGCGATCCTCATAGCAGGACAATCGCCCGACGAGGTCGCGACGGAATTCCTTGCTGAGATCGGCGAGGCTGCGGCCGGCGAGCGGTCCGTTGGCGACGCGGTTGTCTTCCCACGTGAGCCAGCTTTCGCCGATGGGCTCGGCAACGGCGCGCGTGTAAATGGGGCGCAGATCGCGCACGCCCCACGGACGCTCGTCGAAGATGGGGACCATGAGGAATGGGTAGAGTTGGGACATGAGGCCGTTTGAGCCGCACGGCAGACCTGGCCTCAAGGCCAGCACCTGCGACGAATCTAATGTAACGCAGGAGCGGTCACCTTTCGATGACCGCTCCTGCGTAATAGAAAACGTGGGCGCGGAAACGCGGCGCTAAAGCGCCGCACTACCAGTTACACGCTGGCGAAGAAGTTGCGCATGCGTTCGATGCCGCGCTCCAGATTCTGCGGCGATGTGGCATACGAAACCCGCACGTGGTCCTGCGTGCCGAAGCCCTCGCCCGGCACGACCACAACATGCGCATCGTGCAACAGCCGGCGCGCCACGTCAGACGCGGCGTTCAATCCGCCGCGCTCGAAGTAGTGGCTGACGTTGGGATACGCGTAGAATGCGCCATTCGGCGCCGCGCAGGTAATCCCGGGAATCGAGCGCAGACCGGCGACGATCTGATCGCGCAGCGCGATGTAGCCGGTCAGCATCTGCTGCACGCAATCCTGCGAGCCGTTCAACGCCGCCACCGCAGCTTTCTGCACGATGGAAGTCGGATTCGACGTGCTCTGGCTCTGGAGCTTGTTCATCGCGCTGATGATGGGCGCCGGGCCCAGCGCGTAACCCAACCGCCAGCCGGTCATGGCATACGTCTTCGACAGCGAGCCGATGATGATCAGCCGCTCGCGCACTTCGTGAACGCAGCCCGCGGAGAACTTCTTGCCCGTGTGGTTCAGATAAACGTAGCACTCATCGGACACGACGTAGATGCCGCGATCATGCGCCAGGCGCAGCACCTCGGCCATGTCGTCCGGATTCATCACCGCGCCGGAGGGATTATTCGGCGAATTGAGAATGATGACCTTGGTGTGCGGCGTGATGGCCCGCTCCACCATGTCGGCGGTCAAAGCAAAATCGTGGCGCTCGTCGGTGGCAATGTAGACGGGCTCGCCGCCCGCATAACGCACGATGTCCTTGAAGGAAACCCAGTAAGGTACGGGAATGATGACCTCATCGCCGTGATCGACCAGCACCTGGATGGCATTGAACAGCGCGTGCTTGCCGCCCACCGAGGCGATGCAATCCTCGCGCTTGTAGTCGGAACCGAAGTCAGCCGCGTGCCGCTTGACGATCGCGTCGCGCAACTCCGCCGTGCCGCCCACCGCGGTGTACTTGGTGAAATCGGCGCGGATGGCCGCAATGCCGGCTTCCTTAATGTGCTCGGGCGTGGGGTAATGCGGCTCGCCCGCGCCCAGATCGACCAGGTCGACGCCGGTGGCGCGCAGCTTCTCGGCTTCGCCGGCCACCGCCATGGTGGCGGAGACTTCGATGCGTTGAATGCGATTGGTGAGAAACGACGAAAGCTGGGTTCCGGCAGCAGTCATGATTTGTCCTTCACAAAAGATGTTTGCCTGTCACTGAAATATGTTTGCGCGCAATTCGCTGGCGCACGCGCTGTTCCACCATTTCCGGCACCAGCCCGGTGAGCGGCCCGCCCAGCTTCGCAATCTCGCGCACGATGCGGGAGCTGAGATAGGAATACTGTTCCGCCGGCATCATGAAGATGGTCTCGACCCGCGGCTCCATCTTGCGATTCATGAGCGCCATCTGCAACTCAAACTCGTAATCGCTGATGGCGCGAATGCCGCGCAATACGGCATTGGCGTTCTGTTTGATGCAGTAGCTGACCAGCAAGCCCTCGAAGGTATCGATGGAAACGTTATCCAGGTCCGAGGTCATGGTCTCCAGCATCTCTTTGCGTTCCGGGAGCGAAAAGAGCGGCTCGCCTTTATCGAGATTGCGGGCAATGGCCACGATCAGTTTATCGAAGAGTTTGGCGCCTCGGTGGATGAGGTCGAGATGCCCGTTCGTGACCGGATCGAATGATCCCGGATAGATGGCGACGATATTCCTCAAGGCCCCTCGGCGGCGGGAATTTACGCGGGATGATTTTATTCCGCGCGTCGTTCACAGGCAATCAGGAATACACAGCAGAGGCGCTGCTAGGAAACGTGGTGGTGCTTCATGGGTGCCGGGTCGGCGAGTTTTACCCTCTTGGCCTCGTTAAGCTGCTCCCAGGCGGTTTGAGAACGCGGACCGGCGTCATCGGTCGCAGGGTGGGCGTCGGAAGTCGAATGGCGGCCGCGCCGCCGGTTGCGGATGGTCTTCGTGATGATGGGCAAGGCGAGAAACAGGATCACTCCCCAGCGCAAGAACATCATCAGGTGTTTCTGGATGTAATCAACGGCTAACGAAGGCCAATCCTTTATGGCAGCGTGGTAGAGGCCGGTCGGATCCGAAGATTGGGAGGCCACGGTGAAGAATGCCCACAAAAACAGCACAATGGCGGTCGCCGCCGCAAAGAGAAATATATTCTGGAGGGCCTTCATAGGCCCACTGTAGCCCGGTTCGGTTGCGAAATCTATGGGCCTTAAAGGCGACAAGCGGATGTACGGAAAGTGGCGCAAGTTGCGCTCACGACCGCCATCGTGGTGCTATTGTGCCAGCCACTATCCTTCACCGACGGGTACGTCATTCCTACCACTAAGCGGCTGGAGCGTGACGAATCCCACGAATGCAAGATTGTAAGATTGGTCCACAAAGCACTTCTGAGAAGGACCACGACTACGAGATCGCTGGGCGCGACTAATTGTTAGCAAAGCCAAGCAGGGGTGGGCCGGTGTCGTACGAGGAAACCGGCCCTTTGAGAAGTTCTCGCCTACTTCTTGCCAGCGGGCCCTTTGGACTGCGCCGGCGGAGGGTCGGCAGCGGCAGCCGCCGCTTGCGCCTTTTCGGCAGCGGAGATCAGACCGACCGCCTTGCGCACTTCGGCTTCGAGCTTCGCGGCGATGTCCTTGTTCTCCTTCAGGAACGCTTTGGCATTTTCGCGGCCCTGGCCGATACGCTCGCCCTTGTAGCTGAACCACGCGCCGGATTTCTCCAGCAGATTCGCATTCACCGCCAGATCGATCAGGTCACCCTCACGCGAGATGCCTTCGCCGTACATCATGTCGAACTCGGCTTCGCGGAAGGGAGCGGCGGTCTTGTTCTTCACGATCTTCACGCGCGTGCGCGAGCCGACCACCTGGTCGCCGTCTTTGATCGCTCCGATGCGGCGGATGTCGATGCGGACGGATGAGTAGAACTTGAGCGCGCGGCCGCCGGTTGTGGTCTCAGGATTGCCGAACATGACGCCGATCTTTTCGCGGATCTGGTTGATGAAGACCAGGCAGGTATTCGATTTGGAGACGATTCCCGTGAGCTTGCGCAGCGCCTGCGACATGAGTCGCGCTTGCAGGCCGACGTGGCTGTCCCCCATTTCGCCGTCGAGTTCGGCTTTGGGGACGAGGGCGGCGACCGAGTCGACGACTAGCACATCGATGGCAGTGGAACGAACCAGGGCTTCCGCGATCTCCAGTGCCTGCTCCCCGTAATCGGGCTGCGAGACGAGCAGGTTGTCGACGTCCACGCCCAGCTTGGCGGCGTAGATAGGATCCAGCGCGTGCTCGGCATCGACGAAGGCCGCCATTCCGCCTTGCTTCTGCGCTTCGGCGACGACTTGCAAGGCGATGGTGGTTTTGCCGGAAGACTCGGGGCCAAAGATCTCGACCACGCGCCCGCGGGGAAAGCCGCCGATGCCCAGCGCGGCGTCGAAGGAAATGGCGCCGGTGGAGATCACGGAGATGGGAACAACTGCTTCCTTGCTCCCCAGCTTCATGATGGAGCCTTTGCCAAACTGCTTCTCAATCGTGGACATCGCCAGGTCAATTGCCCGGGCTTTCTCGGTTCTTTCGTCTGCCATGAAAGGCTGCTCCTTGGCCGCCTCGTCCGTCGCCTCGGCGCGGAGGGCAGGCAAAAGTGGATTGCAATGGGTCAGGGAAGGCAGGCGCCATTCGGGCCCCGGTTACTCAATGGGGGCGGTCGACTGGGCGATTCGCGGTGAAGAGCGCATGGTTCCTGACGGCTCATTATACATCCGGTTATCATCAAAAAGCGAAGAAATAGCGAATATGTCCGGAACGAAGGTACATGTACTTTCGTGTCGCACAAGCGGTTGTGATTTGAGTTACATGGGCCGCGGTTTTGCCGCTCATGGAGCGGGTTTGTTTGTCGGCGCAATCCTCTAGTACATTAAAAGCTAATAACGCATGAGTAAAAAACCCGGACTGGTTCGTTTTTCACCATTCTCAACTCAATGAGTCTCCGGCAGCGTGTATTCAAAATCGTAGGAATGCTTACCATTGGCGATGATGATCTGCATCGTGCCGGTTAGCCCCGCCAGTTGCCCGGTACCTGAATCAGGAACCACGGAGATCGTCATTTTCGGAACGCCACGCGTCATCGTTCCAGTTTGTTGCAGGACGCAGCTGCCACTGCGGCCAGCGAGCGTTCCGGTGAACTGCTCCATGGCAACATAGGCTCCGGATGATCCCTTGGCGCCGGTGCCGAAGCTCAACATCTCGCCCTTGCTGACGCCGGTGAGATCGCCGTGCCATTGTTTGTCCAAAGACATTCGTCCGATGCTCGCGGCTTGTGCCTGCTTATCGGCGGTCTGGGGAATGACCTTCACGTCGAATGTTCCAGTTGCATGACTTGTCGACATGGCTCCCTTGTTACTCGGGGCTTGAGGCGGGGATGCGGTTTGCGCAACGGCGAAGCAAGTCAGGCTGAAAAGCAGCCCAGCCCTGGCGACGCCTACGATCCAAAATCCGATTGCCACAATTGCTCCATTACCCGATTATCGCTTCAACAAATCCACCGGTTCGCGCACGTCGGTCACGCGGAAGTATTTCGCCAGCGCCGGATAGCGTTGCGCCACGGCTTCATACATCTGGAACGCCACGTTGCGATAGGAGAAGTGTCCGGCCGCGCCCGTGCGGAGTTCGCTGATGTAGAGCGCTTCGGCGAAGTCCATCTTGAAGAGTGTGCGTTTGCGGAAGGCCAGCGGGATGATGTATTGCGACTGCTCGTCCGCTTCATTCACATCACGCGCGGCAAGCTGCGCCGCAGTCTCTCTGGCGCGCTCCATCGCCGACTCGTAGCGCTCGGCGAGGCCGGCATCGGTAATCTCTACCGGCTCGTCATAGCCGTGCGCGGTGGTGTAGTCCTGCACGATCTGCACGCAGCGCCGATGGCGGTGCATGTCGCGGAAGCCGCCGATGTCCATCAGGATGTCGAAGCGAAACTGCTGTCCGGCGTAGAAGGAGCGCGCGACTTCGTCATGCCGGCCGCGATGCTGCAAGCCCAAGTCGACGATCTCGCGACGCTGCGCCTCCGCTAAGCCGCTCACAACATCACGAATCTGCCGGTAGGGATAATGCGAATGCTGATAGAGCAGCGTCGCCGCCAACTCGATCTCCAGCGGATCATCATCCAGCAGATCCACTGTCGGCGCGTCCTCCATGACAAGGGGCGCCAATAATTCCGCCGCGGCCGCTCGTAGCTCGCGCCGAGTCTCGATCTCATAGGCATTCGGCTCGGCGTACTTCATCAGGGTGGGAGCGACGCGGACCGGGCGCAACAGGAACTCTGTCGCCTGCTCCGCGGCAGCGTAAGATTCGCTCTCGATCCGCGCCAGCAGCTCGCGCGCCTTCCCGTGACTCACGTTGTACGCCGGCTCCTGAGCCGCTCGACGCAACAACTCGCCCAGACGGCGCACTTCAGCGTGCGTATGCGACAGCAGCCGTGAGACCTGGTTTTCCAGCGTGCGTGCGCTCACGATCTGCCCCAGCGACGTGTTGGTGGCCAGCGGCAGAAGATAGCGCGAGATGTCGAAGGCCCGGGCGCGCAGCGTGCGCTCGTAGGCTTCCTGCTTCATTTCCGCCGGCCGGGGCGTCCGCTCGCGCAGATATCCAAACATCTCGTCGGAGAAGAGCCGGTACTCGGCGAAGAGATAATCGATCGTTTCCCGGTACCGCGCGCACGCGGCGGCATCGTCGCCAAAATCTGGAACGTAGTAGCCACTCTTCTGGAAATCTTGATAGCGGGTCGACCGCTCCTGGCCATCCCAGCGCGGCTCGTCGACGGCGACTGTCGCCGCCAAAATGGACAGGCGCTCGATGGCAAAAGCGATGTGCGCGAGGTCCGCGATACTGCGGTGACCGTACTGGAAGTAGAACGTATTCAGGAACTTCTCGGCCTTTTGGTCGTTGATCTCCGCCAGCGACTCGCGCATGGACAGCGCCGAGCGCGAATATTTTGCCATGCCGTAGGCCTGCACCTCGGGATCGGCGCCGTGGACGGCGTAAACGTCGGTGCTGGTTTCGTTCTGGGAAGGAACTTCGCCGTTATTTGGCCCAGGTTTGTATCCGGATGACATTGCGGTGAATCATATGCGGTATGGCACCGGCGGGCAACAGACCGGCCTGTGGGAATCTTGGAAAAAGTTTGGCCTGAACGCGATTGGTAGGTTGGAATTCTTCCCTGGGTTCATACGAGAGATGTTGCGAAAGATACGGAATTATTTCTTAGCAGCCCTGCTGCTCAGCATTCCTGCAATCAGTAGCGGTCAGCAAGCGCCGGGCGTGCCGCCTCTTCACATGGGGCTGGCCTCGGAATCGGATGTGCCGGGCGCTGCGAGTGCCGCGGCTTTGCCGTTGCCGCACATTGCCCTGCCCGTCATGGCTCCCGAGCTGGCTCTGCAAATGTTCGAGAGCCGCGGACCGTGGCAGAAGGCCGAGCTGAAGGCCTACACCAACCAGACGCTGGTCATGGCGGAGCTGCCTGACAGCTCGCAGCGTGGGGCGTTTGAGCTACAGGGCTCTTATCTGGCACCCCACGGTCTCACTTTCAAGCCAATCCGCTACACCGGCGACTCCTTCGTCAAGACCAACATCATCAATCGCGTCCTGCAATCGGAAGTGGACTATGTGAGCAAGGACGACGTCTCTCACACTGCCCTGACGCCGGCGAATTACAAATTTGCTTACAAAGGAGACGAGGAACTGAACGGCCGTGCCGTGCACATGTATCAGGTGAAGCCGCACCACAAGCGGCCGGGTCTGTTCAAGGGCCGCATCTACATTGACTCCACCATGGGCACGCTGGTGCGTTCGGAAGGGACGATCGTCAAGTCGCCTTCGTTCTTCCTGCGCCATATCGAGTTTGTGCAGGATTACACCGACGTCGCGGGCTATACCTTGCCGGCGCAGCTGCACACAACGGCCCGTGCCAGCTTCGTGGGCAGGGTCGTGGTCGACATCTTCCATCGCCACTACGAGCCGCAGCCGCTGACCGCCTCGCTGCAGGCGAGCGACACCGTCGCCGGACAGCCCTGACCTTGCGCCGATTGCCGCCCGAGCCGCCGTCGCCGTTGCCGCTCTCCGAAGTCCGCACCAAGTGGGTCGGCGCCGATTCCATTCTCTTTGCCACGGCGCACCGCCCCTGGCCCGCGCCTATGGCGCCGTGGATCATGACGCAGCGCTGGAATGATCTGCTCTTCTTGCACTACGCGATGGCTCCAGAGGTGGTGCGGGCGCTGGTGCCCGATGTGCTGACGCTCGACACCTACGGACGGCGCGCGTGGATCTCCGTGGCGCCATTCTGGATCAATCATCTGCGTCCGCCGGGCGTGCCTTCGCTGCCATGGTTTTCGCATTTCTCCGAGATCAACGTGCGCACCTACGTCAGCTATGAAGGCAAGCCGGGCGTGTACTTCTTCAGCCTGGATGCCAGCAACCTCTCGGCCGTGTGGGGCGCGCGACTGTTCTATCGTCTGCCGTACTGGCAGGCATCGATGAAGGTGAAGGGCAAGGGCGGAGGGAAGATCGACTACGTGTCGAAACGGCAGCATGGTCCCAGGCCGGCGGAGCTGAAGTGCGAGTACGGTCCGGCGAGCCGGGCATCATTCCAGGCGCGGCCGGGCTCGCTGGAGCACTTTCTGACAGAGCGATATTGCTTGTACGCTATTAGCCGGAAGCGGTTGTATCGCGGTGAGATCCATCACCTGCCCTGGGATTTGCAGGATGCGACGGTCGATCTCGAAGAGAACACGATGACCCAGGGCACCGGGCTGCAGCTTTCGGCGCCGCCGGATCTGGCGTATTTCGCGCGCGAGCTGAAGGTGCTTTTCTGGGCGCCGGAGCGGCTGCTGTAAGGTAGTGCCGGCCTTCAGGCCGGCGTATTCGCGCCGGCTATTTTGCTTTGTGCGGCTGAGGTCCGCAGGACCTCAGCCGGCACAACCGAATCGTCCCGCCGGCGAATCGCGGGCCTGAAGGCCCGCACTACCCGTGCTGTTTATAATCCTGCTTTATCTTGGAGGCGTTCATGGCAGGAGTGGAAGGGCGCGTCGCGCTGGTTACTGGGGCGTCGCAAGGCATCGGGCGCGCGATCGCGATGTTGCTGGCCGAGTCGGGAGCGAAGGTGGCCTTGTGCGCGCGCAATCAGGAGAAACTGGAGCAGCTCGCCGCGGAGATCAATGGCAAGGGCGGCGAGGCGGCGGCGTTCAAGCTCGACGTCAGCAGCGAAGAAGAGATCAAGGCCGTCGCGAAGGCGGTCATCGCGCGCTTCGGCAAGATCGACATTCTAGTCAACAATGCCGGCATCACCCGCGACCAGCTGGTCATGCGCATGAAGCGCCCCGATTGGGATGATGTCATCGCGACGAACCTTACCGCGCCGTTCCTGCTGATCCAGGCGGTGATCGGCTCCATGCTGAAGCAGCGCTGGGGAAGGATCATCAACATCACCAGCATCTTCGGGCAGATCGGGCAGGTGGGGCAGGCCAATTATTCCTCGTCAAAGGCGGGCTTGATCGGGTTGACCATGTCGGTTGCGCGCGAGATCGGCTCGCGCAACATCACGGTGAACGCCGTCGCGCCGGGCTTCATCGAGACGGCGATGACCGAGGTCCTTCCGGCCGAGCTCAAAGAAAATATTTTGAAGAGCATTCCATTGGGGCGCGCGGGCAGCGATATCGACGTGGCCCATGCGGTGAAGTTCCTTGCCTCGGAGGAAGCAGGGTACATCACTGGCCATGTGCTGAATGTGAATGGCGGCATTCTCATGGGGTAGACCTGTCAGAAGGCGAACTTCACCCAAACGGAGTCCGGCAGCCATACAATGGAAGGCAATTGCTGTTTGCCAAGATGCCCGAGATTTTCCACGTCACAACTCCCCAACAGGTCGAACAGGTTCGCTATCTGTTCGGCGAATACCGCGCGCAATTGCCCGTGGACTACTGTTTTCGCTCGTTTGACGCCGAGGTTGCCGGACTGCCCGGCGAATATTCTCCGCCCGGCGGCATGCTGTTGCTGGCAACGGTTGTCGGCCAGCCGGTGGGATGCGTTGCGCTGCGTCCGTTTCCGCGCGCGAACACGTGCGAGATGAAGCGTCTGTATGTTCGCCCGACCTTTCGCGGCGACAAACTCGGGAGAAGGCTGGCGGAACGAGTGATCCAGGAAGCGCGCGATCTCGGCTATTCCGCCATGCGGCTCGATTCCTATGGCTCGCTCATGCAGTCGGCCGTCGGACTCTACCGTAAACTCGGCTTCCGCGAGGTCGGCCCCGAGCCGCTGGAGCGCGTTGAGGGATTGGTGTACATGGAGCTGGAGCTGTAAAGGCAGTTGTCCGTTGTCAGTTATCGGTTGTCGGCAAACCAGCGCTGGGGGATTCGTTTTCGTTGCGGGTGTTATCGCGTGCTTAAGATTCTCTAGTCCGTTTGGGGCAGGAGCATTGATAGCAACGGACTTAGACATCACGCGAGAATTCACTTGCCAGCCTCCCCGGCAATGGTTACTATGCAGTCACCCCCATGGCCACCTCCTTCCAGGACGC
>Ga0335081_10022547_pt1 | contig 10187 bp, 8 predicted proteins | sample Lox_Sample_35_FD_206713 | JGI IMG/M metagenome (GOLD analysis project Ga0335081, IMG submission 206713) | Soil microbial communities from Loxahatchee National Wildlife Refuge, Florida, United States - Lox_Sample_3.5 | ecosystem: Environmental > Terrestrial > Soil > Wetlands | place: USA: Florida... | reverse complement strand
TGGCTGGGCGTGTCTGGCGCCGCCGGCTCGCCGCGATAATACCGGGCGTATTTGAACGGCGAGCCGGTGGTGCCAGGCGCGTCCAGACGCCGTCAGAACGAGCGGTAATTCTTGAACGGGCCCTTAACAGCCCTCAGCTTTGCACGAGCGCCCGCACGGCCTGCTTCAGCGACCGGGTCGTGGCCAGGACCGCGGTCGGTTCGTAGCCACAGTGAGCCATGCAGTTCTCGCAGCGGGGATCGCGGCCGCGCCCGTACGCGCCCCAGTCGGTGGTGTCGACGAGCTCCTGATACGTCTGCGCGTAGCCGTCGGCCATGAGGTAGCACGGACGCTGCCAGCCGAGCAGCGAGTAGCTGGGAATGCCCCAGGCCGTGCAGCCGAAGTCGGCTTTGCCCTCCAGGAAGTCGAGGAACAGGGGCGAGTGATTGAGCCGCCACCGCTTGCGCCGCCCGTCCGCGAATGCCGCTCGGAACAGCTCGCGGGTCTGGCGCACGCCGAGGAAGTGCTCCTGGTCGGGTGCCTTCTCGTACGCAAACGCGGGCGAGATCATCATCTGGTCGACGCGGAGCTCGTCGTTGAGGAAGTCGAGGACGCGACGGACGGCGTCGGGGCTGTCGTGGGTGAAGAACGTCGTGTTCGTGGTCACGCGAAAGCCCCGCCGCTGGGCGGCGCGGATCGCCGCGACGGCCTTGTCGAAGACGCCCTCGCGGCACACCGAATCGTCGTGGCGCTCGCGCAGCCCGTCGATGTGGACGGCCCATGCGAAGTAGGGCGAGGACGTGAAACGGTCGAGCTTGCGCTCCATCAGAAGCGCGTTCGTGCACAGATAGACGAACCGCCTGCGGGCGATGAGCTGCCGAACGATCTCGTCGATCTCGGGGTGGATCAACGGCTCGCCCCCGGCGATCGAGACCATCGGCGCCCCGCACTCCTCGATCGCCGCCACCGCCTGCTCGACCGGCATCCGCCGGCGCAGCAGCTGCTCTGGGTGCTGGATCTTGCCGCAGCCTGCGCACTCGAGGTTGCACTGGAACAGCGGCTCGAGCTCGACCAGCAACGGGAACTTCTCCCGGCCGCGCAACTTCTGCGCGGCCAGGTACGTGGCCATCCGGGCGGACTGTCGAAGGGGAACCGGCATCGGTCAGCGACGGGGCCGGACTTCGGGTGGGAGCTTGAAGTGAACGTCCTCGCGGGTCACCGAACGCTCGGACACGGTGGCGCCGCCGAGACCGTCGAGCGCGCGGACGACCCCCTCGACCAGCGCTTCGGGCGCCGATGCACCCGCGGTCACGCCGACGCGCCGCAAACCGATCAGCAGATCGGGCGAGATGTCGGTGCTCGCCTCTACGAGCGCGGCCCGACGGCCGCAGCGCCGGGCGACCTCGACCAGGCGCTGCGAGTTGGACGAATTGCGCGATCCGACCACGAGCACGACGTCGCAGTCGGTGGCCAGGGCCCGGACGGCGTCCTGCCGGTTCTGGGTTGCGTAGCAAATGTCGCTCGAGGGCGGCCCCACGAGGTCGGGAAACCGCTCGCGCAGCGAATCGACCACCCCGACCGTCTCATCCAGGGCGAGCGTCGTCTGCGTGAGGTAGGCGACGCGCCCCGGATCGTCGACCCGCAACCCCGCGACTTCGCCGGCCGAAGCGATGACGTGGGTGCGAGACGGCGCCTCGCCGAATGTCCCTTCGACCTCCTCGTGGCCCTCGTGGCCGACGAGGACGATGTCGAATCCCGCCTGGGCGAACCGGCGCGCCTCGCCGTGCACCTTGGCCACGAGTGGGCACGTGGCATCGATCACGTCGAGGCCGCGCCGGGCAGCGGCGGCTCGGACGGCGGGCGAAACGCCGTGGGCGGAGAAGATGACGGTCGCGCCGGGCGGGATCTCTTCGATTCGGTCCACGAAGACTGCGCCGCGCCGCTCGAGGTCGGCTACGACGTGGGCGTTGTGGACGATCTGCTTGCGCACGTAGATCGGCCCGCCGCGTTCCTCGAGCGCCCGCTCGACGATCTCGACCGCTCGCAGCACACCCGCGCACGACGCCCGCGGCGAGGCGAGGACGACCTCACGCGAGCCGAGCGCGCACGCCCAATCCTCCGACAGCGCGCATGCGCGACGCAGCGTGCGATAGGCCACCGCAGCCCCGGCGACCGTGCGCAGCGGGCGGTGAAGCTCCGAGCGGTGCGTGTCGAGGACGACCCGCAGCGTGACCAAGGGCTGCCCTCGGGCCACCGGCGCCAGCCAAGCAGACTCCATGTCCACGGCCAGCGCTCCGGTGCGCTGAAGCATCCGACGGCGCTCGCGAACCACGAGCCGCTGACTCGAGGCGATCGGCCCCACCCGCACGCGCAGTCCGCCGCGGCGCAGCACGCCGGCGAGGATCGACGGATCGGGACAGTGGGTCGTGCCCGTTGGTCCGCGCAGCTCGCTCGCCAGTACGACGTCCCCGGGCTCGAGGTCGGGATCGAGCGCGCCGCCGAAGCCCGCGATGAGGACGGCCCTGCCCTCGGGCACGTCCGCCCCGCGCGCGGCCCAAGGTCCGATCCCGATCCGCTGAACGTGCGCCCACGGCGCGCCGGCCCGGACCGCCCGAGCCTCGACGGCCATCGGTGCGAGCACCGTGAGGCTCATACGGCCACCGCCACTTTCGACTCGGGGAGCCGTGCCAGCCAGGCGAGCGCCTCGCGCGCGGCCGTCCGGCCGCTGCGCACCGCCCCCTCCATCGTGGCCGGCCAGCCCGTGTCGGTCCACGCCCCGGCAAGCACGAGGCCGGCAAGCGCGGTCCGCGGGCCGGGGCGCAGGGCGCGGACACCCGGCCCGGCTCGGAACGTCGCGGCGTGCTCACGGGTGACGAAGAACGTCTCCACGCGCGCTTGAGGGGCCACGGGCAGCAGCTCGGCCAGCGCGGGCAGGAAGCGGGCGCGCAGCTCGTCGACCGTCATGTCGAGCTCGGCGTCGGCGGCCGACAACGACACGGCCAGGTACTGCCCGTCGCTGACGCGGGCGCTCTCGGTGCGGTCGAAAACCCACTGCGCCGGGCTTCGAACGCCTGCCGCGAACGGCACGTCGAGGACCCGGCGGTCGTAGACCACGTGGAGGTTGACGATCGGGGAGGTGCCGAGCGCGGCCAGCCGCCCCCGCTCGATGCCGGCCCGGGTCGGCAGCAGCCGTGCTGCCCGCTCGTGGGGCACAGCCAGGATCACCGCGTCGCCGCCCACTGCAGGCGCCGCGTTGATCTCGATCCGGAAGCCGGCGGGATCGGAAACGATCGACGCCGCTCCTGAGCGCAGGCGCACCTCGACCCCGGCCCGGGCCAGCGCGGCTCGCGCGGCCACGTCGTGGATCTCGCCCAGGGGAGCGCGGGCATAACCGACGTCGCCGGCCGCCGCGTTCGCCAGCAAGCCTTCCTGGAACACGTACGCGGCCTGAGCCAGCGAGGCGTCGGCGGCAAGCAGGTTGAGCGTGGGGCGTGCGATCAGCTCCCACAGCACCTCGACCGCCTCCTGGCCCTGCCCGTGCTCCGATAGCCACTCACCGAACGAGCGGGCGTCGGCGGACGGATCATCGGGGTCGATCGCGCGCAGCGCCCCCATCGCCCGCGCCATCGAGATGCGCTGGCGCAGGCCGAGGAAGGGATAGCGAGCCAGCGCGCCGGCGAGGTGCAAGGGGGCTGGCATTCCCGACCGGCGCAGCCAGGCGCGCCGGCCGCCGGGGGCGAGCACGGGGATCGACAGTCGCGGCTGGAGGACGACCCGATCGCCGGCCCCGATCTCGTCCAGCAATGAGCGGTAGGCCGTGCAACAGCGCAGGAACACATGCTGACCGTTGTCGGCCACCATGCCGTTGCGGGCAAACGAGTAGGCGGCGCCGCCGAGGCGCCCCCGCGCCTCGAGCAGCGTAACCGCGGCGCCCGCCCTGGCGCACTCGAGAGCGGCCGCAATCCCAGCCAGCCCCCCGCCGACGATGACGACGCGCCTCATCTCCGAGCGCCCGCCAGGCTCGCCGATCTACGCGCCCCGGCGAAGCCGGCCGATCCGCGCCCCACCGCCAGGCTCGTCCCGGCCAGCCACGCCTTCTCCCAGGCCGGCAACGAGATCCGTCGGCGCAGGATCTCCTCCGGCCGGCGGGCGATTCGCTCCAGGATGTGCCGGTAGATGCTCGTCATTGCGAGCACGCACGAGGCGCTGCGCCCGTCCAGCACGTCGACGAGGGCGAGGCCGCGGTCGAACCACTCACGGGCGCGGGTGGCCTCGAAGCGGATGAGGTCAGCGCTGGCCTCGGGCGGCGCCGCGCACCCAAAGCGGCGCAAGTCTTCGGCCGGCAGGTACACGCGGCCGTTCTCGTAGTCCTCGCGCACGTCGCGCAGGATGTTCGTCAGCTGCATGGCCACGCCGAGGTCGTCGGCCAGCGTCATGTGCGCCGCGCCGTCGTCGCCGGTGAAGATGGCCAGGCACAGGCGGCCGATCGAGCCGGCCACGTCCCGGCAATAGGAGAGCAGCTCGTCGAACGTCTCATACCGAGTGCCGCGGACGTCGAGCTCGACGCCGTCGACGAGCAGCTCGAGGGCGTCGACGGGTAGTCCGAACCGGGCGCGCGCGTGGGCGAGCGCGACCGTCACCGGGTCGCCGCTCTGGACGCCGTTGCCGTTGTGCGCGCTGGCGAGGGTGGCAAGGTTGTTGCGCTCAGAGCGCAGGGCGTCGAGCTTCGCCCCCTGCCCGCCGTCGCCGTCGCCGATATCGTCCACGCGTCGGGCAAACGCGTAGACGGCGCTCATGGCCCGGCGCTTGTCCCGGGGCAGGAGCCGGATCCCGTAGTAGAAGTTTGCCGCCTCCCGCCGAGTGATGTCCTCGCAGGCCCGGTAGGCGAAGTCGACCTCGACCGCCGCGGTCATCGCCCCATCACCGCCTCGGCGTAAACGACGGCGAACCGGCGCCGCCGACCTTCCAGCGCGTCCAGAGCCACCCGGCCGCCGGCAAGGAATCCGGCCACGGCAAGCCGTGCCCGGCCCCGCAACAGCGCCACCAGCGACGCGCCCTCGTCGAGGAGCGCGCAGGCGTGCGCCGCGCCGTCGAACGGGCCGATGTATTCGCGGCCGCGGGCCCGGTCCTCGTCCACGTCCTGGAGGTGCTCGATGATCTGCAGCGCCGCGCAGATCCGGTCAGAGAGCGCGACGCGCCGGGGTGTCGCGGCGCCGAAAACGCCGAGCACGAGCTCTCCCACCGGCGCGGCGGACAGGCGACAGTAATCGAGGAGCTCGTCGAAGGAGGCGTAGCGCGTGACGAGCTGGTCGCGGCGGTTGGCCTCGATCAAGCGCAGGAACGGCTCGCGGGGCAGCGCGCATTCGCGCACGGTCCGGGCGAGCTCGACCATCACCGGGTGCTGCGGCACGTCGAGCTCGCGCTCCGTCTGATCGAGCAGCGCGAGGCGATCGCCAGCCACTTCGTCGCCGACGTCGTCGACGAGACGGGCAAAGCCGTAGATCGCGAGCAGGTGGCGGCGCGTGCGGGGGCCGAGCAGCCACAGGGCCACCGGAAAGTTCTCGTCCCGGGCCTGGATCATGACGGCGCTACGCGACGGCAGCGAGCTGACGGCCCCCACGCTCATGGTAAGCCCGGGTCCACCGATACTGGGCTGATTATCGCCGTCGGGGGCCAACGCAGACGCCATCGGCGGAGCAGCATGAGGATGACCCCCATGAGCGGCGCCGATGGCGCATGGCGACGGCCATCCGTCGTCGGAACGATCGCAGGATCGGTCGATCCAGGCTAAGCACCTCCCGAGCGCCATGACCGGGAACACGAGGCGATACAGGTGGTAGTTGATGTAGAAGTCCGACGGGAAGCCGGTGCCCGTGAACTGCGGCTCGTTCCAGCTGCCATCCGGCCGCTGCGCGCGGACCAGCCAGCCGACTCCGCGCCGCACGGCCGATGAGCGGTCCCCGGCCGCCTCGAGCGCCAGAAGCGCCCATGCGGTCTGCGAAGGCGAGCTCCCCCCTCGCCCGATCCAGGCCCGGTCGCTGTAGGAGCGGCAGTCCTCGCCCCAGCCGCCGTCGGGGTTCTGGTGGGCCTTGAGCCAGGCGATCGCCCGGCGAACTCGCTCGTCGGCCGCGGCGATCCCCGCCGCGATCAGCGCCGGCACGGCGGCCCCCGTCCCGTAGATGTGATTGACCCCCCAGCGGCCGAACCATGAACCATCCTTTTCCTGGGCGTCCAGCAGCCAGCGCAGGCCGCGCGCGAGCGGCCGATCGAGCGCGGCCAGCATCTCGACCGCATGGGCCGTGACGTCGGCGCTCGGCGGGTCGATCACCTCGCCGAAGTCGCAGAACGGCAGCGCGCGAACGATCGCGCGGCAGTTGTCGGCGTCAAACGCGCCCCAGCCGCCGTCGGCGCTCTGCATCCCCTCCAACCAGCGGGCGCCCCGCTCGATCGCTTGGCGAACGCGCTCGCGATCGGGGTGGTCGACCCGGCGCAGTGCGAGCACGACCTCCGCGGTGTCGTCGATGTCGGGGTAGTTGGCGTTGGCGAACTCGAACGCCCAGCCGCCCGGCTCGAGTCGCGGCCGCCTGACGGCCCAGTCGCCGCGAGCCAGGATCTGCTGTTCCATGAGCCAGTCGGCGGCTTGAACGAGGGCGGGATGATCGGGCGCGAGCCCGGCATCGGCGAGCGCGACTACGGCCAGCGCGGTGTCCCATACCGGCGACTGGCAGGCCTCGAGCCGCCGCAGCCCCTCCTCCTCGATCGTGAAGGACTCCAGCCCCTCCAGCCCGCGACGGATGACCGGATGCTCGAGGCCGTAGCCACGCAGGTGCAGCGCGATCAGCGAGTAGACCCACGGCGGCTGGATCCCGCCCCAAGAGCCGTCCGCCTCCTGGCGGTCGACGATCCACCGTTCCGCCCGGGCGAGCGCAAGCTCTCGCAGCTGCCGCAACGGCCGGCGCTCGTAGACGTGCAGCACGCCGTCGAGCGCCACGAGCGCGCGGCCCGCCGCCGTCGTGGCTCTCGCCCGCGTCCATTCGTGCGGGCCGCTCAGCTCGCCGATGCCGAACGGCAGCGTCCGCGACGGCCGATACGCCAGCACAACGCTGAGGGCGACGATCGTCTGACGGGCCCAGCAGGCGAAGTCATACGGGTTGAGCGGCACCCACGGAGGCAACAGCACGATCTCCGGCGCCACTACGGGCACACGGTCCCAAGGCCAGGCGCCGAACAGGGCCAGCCAGATGTGCGTGAACACCCGCGCGCTCTCCAGGCCGCCCGCCGCCCGGGCGCACGCAGCGGCGCTGTCCATGTGCTCGGCGGTCGGGTCATCGCCGGCCAGCCGGAGGGCCACGTACGCCTCGATCGTCGTCGACAGGTCGCCCGGCCCGCCGCGGAAGTTGCTCCACGAGCCGTCGGGGTTCTGCTGGGATCGGACCCATGCGGCCGCGCGCTCGGTCGCGGCGGCGTCCCGAATTCCGAGGAACTCCCGCAACAGCAGGTCCTCGGCTCCCATCGTCACGTTTGTCTCTAGCTCACCCTTCCACCAGCCGTCGGGGTGCTGGCGGGCTATTAGGTGCTCACACGCGCGCGCCAGCGCTGCCCGGGCGCCGGCTTGCACCTCCACGACGTTCGTCGTCACGCGGCAGGTGATAGCCGCTGCTAGATGAGAGGACGCTGAGAGCCTGGCTCCGAGTGTTTGTTCCGAACTTGGCCGGCGCGCGGGCCTGTGATGAGCTGTTCGACATCAGCACCTCACGGGTGACCCTTGTCCCGAGGACCTAAGGTCCGTAAGTGAGCCTGGCACGGGATCGACACCGCACGCGCGCAAGAGCGCGAACTCACGAGCTCTGGCTGCGCGCCTGCTCGAGCGCCGCTGGTGGATCCAGTCCCCGGTTCTCGCCCAGCAGCGTCACCGCTCTGTCGGCCAGCTCGGCCGCTTGCGCGCCTGCGATCGACTCGTCGCGCAGTGCGAGCGCGAGCAGCACCTGCCGCATCAGCTCCGGATCTCGGGTGTCGGGCGCTGGACCGGCCGGTGCAAGCGCGCGAACGGCGTCGAGCAGGCGGCCGGCGTTGACGCCACCGCCGAACAGCCGCCCAGGATGCTTGGCGGGAATCGTGGCGACGATCGCGCCGTTTGCCGGATTGACGACGGCCACCATGCTTCGCAACCCCGAACGCTCCAGCGCCAGGCGGTACCCGGCCAGCCGCAGATACCCGAGCTGGGCGGCCAGTTGCGTGAACGACGACATCTCGCGCTCGTCGCGGAGGTGGGGTTGATGCAGCGATATCTGCGTGCCGGCGTCGGGCAGCGCCGGGTCGGGCTCGGGCGCGACGAGCAGGAACGCCTGTGAGCCCAGCCGGCCTGCGCCGACGCCAGCGACGTCGACCAGTAATTGGTAGCCGCCCAGGCCGAGCGCGCCGACGATTCCCGGCGGCAGCGGGTTGGCGGCGAGATGGCCGGGCTCGAGCACGATCACCTATCCGAGCCGCTGGGTGATGCGAGCTCGCTCATCAGTTGTCGAGCAGGCCGCCGACGATATTGCCGAACATACCGGCAGGGCCCCGCTGCTGTTGCTGGCCGGCGCTTCCGCCCTGCTCGACCGGCGGGTGGTAGTAGGCGCTCTGCAGGCCAACGCGGCCGGGACCGGTGAAGCGATTGAAGACGAGGTTGCCGGCGCCGCCGAGCAGACCGGTCTTGAACCCGTACACCTCCTGGGTCATCGACACCGAGTGGTCGCGGTAGACCCATCCCCCCGGCTCGATGTCGATCGACTCGCCGGCGTCGAGCCGCTTCTCGAACACGTTGCCATAGCCGTGGACCCAAACCACGCCCTCGTGGCCGCCGGCGAAGAACTGATCGACCCAGAAGCCGCCGCCGTAGAACATGTTCGCGAAGCCCTTGACGCGCGTGTAGTCGTACTGAACGTTGCCGGTCGCGGCGAGGAACTGGTGCTCGCGGACGATGATCCCGTCACCCGCCTGCAAGTGCAGCGCCGCGATGTGGCCCGGGGCGTCGCGGCTGAATGCGATCTCACCGGCGGATTGCGCCTCGAGCAGCAGCAGCGGCATCCCGCCCAGCACCCGGCGCTTGAGCCCCCTGCCCAACGGGTGCAGGCCTACCTGCATCGCCGGGTACTTCCACAGCAGCACGTGGTGCTCGAAATAGATCGGCACGCGCCCGTCAAGCGCCATGTGGAGGACGGGCACGAGCTCACCCTCCAGCCGATAGTTGAGTCCCGGCGCGGTGCCCTGGGTGATCTGGGTTGGAAGGATCTGTGGCGCAGACGGCATGCTCGTCTCTTTCGTTCGTCGCTGGCTCGAGGCCGATCTGCCCGCCGACCGCGGCTCACTGCGAGACGGTAGCGCCTCCGCCAGCCACCACCAACAGCGATAATCGCCGGCGGTCGGCGATCTACGTCACCGGGCACGGCACGACAAGGCAAGCACCTCTGAACTAGGAGCTGACGGCGACGGCACGCACCGGCGCTTCGCCCCACAGCGACTCGAGGCGATAGAACTCGCGCGTTTCCGGCGTGAAGATGTGGACGACCACGTCGAGGTAGTCCATCAGGATCCAATGCGCCTGGCGAAGGCCTTCGACCCTGCGCGGCAGCAGTCCGTGGTCGCGCTTGCACCCCTCGTGAATCGCGTCGTGGATCGCCTTCGTCTGCCGGTCTGTCCGTCCGCTGCAGATCACGAAGTAATCCGTGTATCCGATCATCCGGCGCAGGTCCAGCTCCACGATCTCGAGCGCCTTGCGGTCCGCCGCGTACTCGGCGACAGCGAACGCAAGCTGTTCGGGCGCCAACGGTGAATGCTCGCGAGTCACCGTGCGACCTCGTCCCTGTAGAGACGATGTTGTCCGATGTACTGCTCGACCGCGTCGGGGACGAGGTACCGGACCGGCTGTCCGACGCGCACGCGCCGCCGGATCATCGTCGAGGAAACGCCGATCCTCGGCATCGTGAAGAAGTGCGCTCGTTCACCGCCGGGAAGACGTTCGAGCGCGTCCTCGACGGTCGCCTTTGGCGTCCCGCGCCGCTTTGCCACTGCGAGGGTGGCGAGCGACAGAACATCATGCGGTCGGTGCCACTTGGGCAGACCCGCCGCCACATCGCCGCCGACGATCAAGAACAGCTCGTTGTCTGAGACTCGTGAATGCAGCTCGCTAAGCGTATCGACCGTGTACGACGGTCCCGTCCGCAACA
>Ga0335081_10022546_pt1 | contig 10187 bp, 6 predicted proteins | sample Lox_Sample_35_FD_206713 | JGI IMG/M metagenome (GOLD analysis project Ga0335081, IMG submission 206713) | Soil microbial communities from Loxahatchee National Wildlife Refuge, Florida, United States - Lox_Sample_3.5 | ecosystem: Environmental > Terrestrial > Soil > Wetlands | place: USA: Florida... | reverse complement strand
GTGCTCGGCGATGAAGATGTTGTCCTTGTAGCTCGCCGGGAACATCTTGCCGGTATAGAACTTCATGCCGAGCGGCGCCACGTGCGCGCCGAGATTGAGCACCGGCGGAGTGAACTCGGAGCACTTATGCCCCATCGCGAACTTCGGATCGGGGATGTTGCCCTGATGGCAGTACGGATAGCCGAAGTGCTCGCCCATGCGCGTGATGTGGTTGAGCTTGTCGCTCGGCGTGTTGTCACTCAGCCAGTCGCGCGCGTTTTCCGTGAACCAGTAGTCGCCGCTGCGCGGATCGATGTCGCCGCCCACGCTGTTGCGCACGCCCAGCGCCCTGATTTCGGCCAGGCCGGTGGCGGGGTCGACGCGCCGGATCTGCGACACGCTGGTCGGCGGGATGCCGATGTTGAACGGGGGTCCGAACGCAATCCAGAGCCAGCCGTCCTTGTCGAACGCGAGGTACTTCCAGCCGTGCGCAGCGTACGACGGCATGTCGTCGTACACCACTTCCGGCGCCGGCATCTTGTCCAGGTTCGCTTCGGCGTTGGGGTACTTGAGGATGCGGTCGATGTCGGCGACATACAGCGCGCCGTCGCGGAACGCGATCCCGGTCGGCATCTTCAGGCCCTTGAGAATGACCTTGACTTGCTTGCTGCCCTCCGGACCCGTGATGGCGTAGACGTTGCCCACGCCAAACGCGCCGACGAACAGCGTGCCCTTGTCACCCCAGGCCATCTCGCGCGCGCTCGGAACGTCGCTCGCCCAGAGGCTGATGTGAAAGCCCTTCGGCAGCTTGATCTTCTTCAGCGTGGCCTGGATTTCCTCCATCGGCACGCCTGTCGCGGGCGGGGCTTTCGGGGCCAGGCCCTTCTGCGCCTCGGTCTCATCGCCCAGGAACCAGTCCGCGGGCGGATGCTCCCAGAACGACTTCTTGCTCGAATCGTAATGCTTGAGCCCCTGCGCTTGCGCGCCCGGCACTGCGAGCGCCGCAGCGGCGAGCACGGCGGCGCCGAGCAACAGCTTCGGCTTGCGTAACATGATGATGCCTCCTCGTGGACCTGCCTGACCGACAGTTGGGAATCGTTGTGTAGGGCTGTCGCCCTCCCTGCGGTTGCGCGGGAATTAGATTCCGCCGCGCGCGGCTTGTCAACGGAGCGGTTCGCAGGCGGTTGCGCAAGCGCATGCATAATCTGCGCCGGGGGGGACGAATGGATCAAAGGCTTGGGTGCGACGTGCTGGTGATCGGTTCCGGCGCCGGCGGCCTGTCGGCCGCGGTAACCGCCGCCCGGCACGGGCTGGAGGTGATCGTGGCCGAAAAGGACGCCCTGTTCGGCGGCACCACGGCGCGCTCGGGCGGCTGGCTGTGGATCCCCAACCACCCGATGCAGAAGGAAATCGGCGTATCCGACAGCCTAGAGGAAGCGAGTACCTACCTGCTCGACCAGGCGGGCGAGAAGTACGACCCCGAGCGGGTGAACGCCTTCCTCACGAACGGCCCGCGCATGGTCGAATTCTTCACCCGCGAGACCGCGGTGCGATTCGATCCGTCGGCCGCCTTCTCCGACTACCATCCGGATGCGCCCGGCGGCAAGCCGGGCGGGCGCTCGATCGTGGCGAGCGCCTTCGATGGGCGCGAGCTCGGCGCCTGGCTTCCCCGGCTGCGTCCGCCCCTGCCCGAGCTGACCGTGTTCGGCATCATGATCGGTTCGGGCGCGGAGCTGGTGCACTTCATGCGCTGGTCCAAGTCGCTCGAGTCGGCGGCCTTCGTCGCGCGCCGGCTGCTGGGGCACGGCGTGGCCAAACTCGTGCACGGGCGTGGCATCAGGCTCACCAACGGCAACGCGCTGGCGGGCCGCCTGCTGAAATCCGCGCTCGATGCCGGGGTTCAGCTCTGCGCTTCGGCGCCCGCGACCGAGCTGGTTAAGCAGGGCGGCACCGTGCGCGGCGCTGTCCTCGAACGTGATGGGATGCGGGTGCACGTGGTCGCGCGGCGCGGCGTGGTGCTCGCCTGCGGCGGCTTCCCGCACGACCGCGAGCGGCGCGCGCGGCTGTTCCCGCATCCGGAGCACCATTCGCCGGCGCCCGAATCGAACACCGGCGACGGGCTACGGCTCGCCGCGGCCGCGGGCGCGAAGATCGACGAGTCGCTGCCCAATGCCGCGGCCTGGGTGCCGGTGTCGCGCGTGCCGCGCGCCGACGGCAGCTGGGGCCTGTTCCCGCATTTCATCGACCGCGCCAAGCCCGGGGTGATCGCGGTGACGCAAAGAGGCGCGCGCTTCGTCAACGAGGGCAACTCGTACCACGATTTCATTCAGGCGCTGCTCGCCGCCGGCGCGACATCGGCCTGGCTCGTCACCGATCACCGTGCGATCCGCGCCTACGGCCTGGGCTTCGTCAAACCGCGCCCGCTGCCGCTCGGCGCGCACCTGGCGTCTGGCTACTTGCGGCGCGGCGCGACGCTCGCCGAGCTCGCGCGCGCGACCGGCATCGACGCGGCCGCGCTCGAGACGACGATCGCCGAGTACAACCGCCACGCCGCACGCGGCGAGGATCCCGCGTTCCGCAAGGGAAGCACCGCCTACAACCGCTTCTACGGCGACCCGGATATCGCGCCCAACCCCTGCATCGCACCGCTCGCGACGCCGCCGTTCTACGCGGTCGAGGTCGTGGTGGGAGACTTGGGGACCTACGACGGCGTCCTTACCAACGGCAACGCGCAGGTGCTGGATGCCAGCAAGCGTCCCATTCCCGGCCTGTACGCGGCCGGCAACGACGCGCTGTCGATCATGGGCGGCAACTACCCCGGGCCGGGCATCACGCTCGGCCCGGCGATGACCTTCGGCTGGCTCGCAGGCCGCCACCTCGCGGCGGCGTCGAACTAGAGCGAGTCGAAGTATTGCGCCATATGTTCGCGCGCCGCGCGAACAGCGCCAGCACCTCGCGCAGCGGCGTCGCCGCGGACGTCGAAGGTCTGCCAGGTGCCGACGCCGACCACGGGCAGGCGCTCGCCGCTGGCGGGGATCGGGCGCGTGATCTCGCGGCCGGGCATGCCTTCATTCTAGAATAGCAGCCGCGCGCCATGACGCAACAGGGAGGACGGATGAGCACAGGAGGCTGGATCTTCATCGCAGTGGTCGTGCTGCTGGCGGTTTTCGGCATCACCATCTACAACCGCCTGGTGGCGCTGCGCAACCGGTTCAAGAACGGGTTCGCCCAGATCGACGTCCAGCTCAAGCGCCGCTACGACCTGATCCCGAATCTGGTGGAGGCGGCCAAGGGCTACATCCAGCACGAGCGCGGCACGCTCGAGGCAGTGACGGTCGCGCGCGGCGCGGCGCTTAGCGCCTCGCAGCGCGCCGCGGGCGCGCCGGGCGACCCGGCCGCAATGCAGAACCTGGCGCAGGCGGAAGGCGCGCTGGGCGGCGCGCTCGGGCGGCTCATGGCGGTGTTCGAGGCCTACCCGGACCTCAAGGCGAACCAGAACATCCTCGCGCTGCAGGAGGAGCTCTCCAGCACCGAGAACAAGATCGCGTTTGCGCGCCAGGCCTACAACGATTCCGTGATGCAGTACAACACCACGCGCGAGTCGTTTCCGGACAACCTGTTGGCCGGCTTTTTCGGCTTCGTCCAGGCCGAGTTGCTGCAGGCGACCGAATCGGCGGCCGAGCGCCAGGCGCCGAAAGTGTCCTTCAAGTAATCCTTGGATTTCTTCGAGGCACAGGAGCTCGCGCGGCGCGCCACGCGGCGGCTGGTCTTCCTTTACCTGCTCGCGGTCGCCGCGGTGGCGGTCGCGGTGTGTCTGGGGCTGGGCGTCGCCTACGCGCTCGCGGTGATGTCGGGCGCCGCTGCGCCTGCGCGCGACATCGTGATCGACGGCGATCACCTGGGCGCGGCGCTGGTCGAGATCCTGCGCCATGGCGTGCCGCTCAAGCTGTACGCCTTGGGCGCGGGCGCGACTCTGCTGGTGATCGCGAGCGCCACCGCGTACCGCGTGTTCCAGCTCTCGTCCGGCGGCGAGGCGGTGGCGGACATGGTCGGCGCGCGCCGCGTCGATCCGGCCAGCAGCGACCCGGGCGAGCGGCGCCTGCTCAACGTGGTGGAAGAGATGGCGATCGCCTCCGGGGTGCACGTGCCATCGGCCTACGTGATGGACGGCGAGCGCAGCATCAACGCCTTCGCCGCCGGTTACTCGCCCAACGAGGCGGTCGTGACGGTGACCCGCGGTACGCTGGACGAGCTCTCGCGCGACGAGCTGCAGGGCGTGATCGGGCACGAGTTCAGCCATATCCTGAATGGCGACATGCGCCTCAACGTGCGCCTGCTCGGGGTGCTGTTCGGTATCGTCTGCATCGGCCAGTTCGGCCAGTTCATGATCCGCTCTACCGCCTACCGCACGGCGCGCGTGAGCCGCGAGAACCGCGGTCCGGAGGTCGCGCTGGTGTTTCTCGGCATCGCGCTCGCGCTGATCGGCTTCCTCGGGCTCGAGTTCGCGCGCCTCATCAAGGCGGCGATCTCGCGCCAGCGCGAGTTCCTGGCCGACGCCTCGAGCGTGCAGTTCACCCGCAACCCGGACGCCATCGCGGGTGCGCTCGACACGATCTCGGCCTCGCAGCGCTCGACCCTGGTCCACAACGCGCACGCCGAGGAGCTGTCGCACATGTTCTTCGCCCAGGGCGTGGCGAACTGGATGGGCAGCCTGTTCGATACCCATCCGCCGATCGAGGAGCGTATCCGGCGCGTGCGCCCCGGGTTCCAGCGCAGCCGTTACCGCGCCGCGCGCGCGGCCCTGCTCGGCGGCGGCGAAAAGCCCGTGGCGGTGCTCGACGGCGCCGGCAACGTGGTCGAGACGATAGGGGGTGCGGGGCGCCGGCCGGAGGCGGCGCAGGCGACGGCGGCGGTGGCCGCGGTGGCGGCGTCGGTCGGCAATCCGACCGCAGCGCACGTGGACTTCGCGCAGCAGCTGCTGGGCGCCATCGCGCCGGCGCTGCGCGCCCGGCTCGGGGACCCGGAGGGCGCACAGCAAGTGGTGTTCGCGCTCGCGATCGCCGGCGACGAGACTTCGCGCGCGGCCAAGCTCGGCGAGCTGCGCGCGAGGCGCGGCGCGGACGTCGCGCGCGCGGTGGAACAGGCCTACGCGGACACGAGCCGGCTCGACCGCGGCGACGCCCTGCCGCTGCTCAGCCTCGCCCTGCCGGCGCTCAAGGGGCTGCCGCAGCCGCAGCGCGACGCGCTGGTGGCGGACGTGGCCAAGGTGGTCGAGGCCGATAGCAAGGTGACGCTGGCGGAATTCGTCCTGGCGACGATCCTGCGCCAGCAGCTGCGCGACGGGGCCGGGAGCCCGATTCCGACCCGCTACCGGACGCTGAGCGAGGTCGACGGCGAGTTGCGCACCGTGCTGTCGCTGGTGGCTCATGCCGCGCTGGCCGATACCGCGCTGGCCTACGCCAAGGGCGCCGAATACCTGTCGCTCAACGTGCGCGAGCCCGTGCCGCCCGCCGAGCTCTCCACCGGGCGGGTCGGCGATGCGCTCGAGCGCTTGCGCCTGCTCGCGCCGCTCGCCAAGCCGCGCGTGATCAAGGCCTGCCTCGAGGTGGCGAGTGCCGACAACGTCATCACGCTGGCGCAGGCGGAGCTCACGCGCATGGTGGCGGCGACGCTCGATTGTCCGCTGCCGCCGGTGCTCGCCACGCTCGACCCGGCGACGCTGAAGTGACGGACTGGAAGCGCCTCGAAGCGGAGCTCGCGCGCTCGGTGGCGGGCGAAGTGCGCTTCGACGCGGGCGCACGCGCGGCGTATTGCGCCGACGCGTCGAACTACCGCCAGGTCCCGATCGGCGTCGTGCTGCCGCGCTCGGTCGAGGACATCGTCGCCGCGACGGCGGTCTGCCGCGCCCACGGCGTGCCGATGCTCGCGCGCGGAGGCGGCACGGCGCAGAACGGCCAGAGCGTGAACGTCGCGGTGGTGATCGACTGCTCGAAGTACCTCAACCGCGTGCTCGAGGTCGATCCGCAGGCGCGCCGCGCGCGGGTGGAGCCCGGCGCGGTGTGCGACGCGCTGCGCGAAGCGGCGGAGCGCCACCGCCTGACCTTCGCGCCCGATCCGGCCACCCATTCGCGCTGCACGCTGGGCGGCATGATCGGCAACAATTCCTGCGGCCCGCACTCGGTGATGGCGGGCAAGACGGTCGAGAACATCGAGCGCATCGAGGTGCTCACCTACGACGGCGCGCGCTTCTGGTGCGGGCCTACCAGCGAGGAGGAATACACGCGCATCGTGTCCGCGGGCGGCCGTCAGGGCGAGATCTACGCGGCGCTCAAGGCGCTCGCGGACCGTTACGGACCTCTCATCCGCGCGCGCTTTCCGAAGATCAGGCGCCGCGTGTCCGGCTACAACCTCGACCAGCTGCTGCCGGAGAACGGCTTCAACGTGGCGCGCGCGCTGGTCGGCTCGGAAGGCACCTGCGCACTGACGCTCGCTGCCGAAGCCACGCTGGTAAGGAGCCCGCAGCACCGCGTGCTGCTCGTGCTCGGCTTTGCCGACATCTACCAGGCCGGCGACGCGGTGCCGCAGGTGCTGGCCGCGCGCCCGATTGCCTGCGAGGGGCTGGACGAGAAGATCATCGGCGGCCTGCGCGAGCGGCGCCTCAAGCTCGCGGACATCGGCCTGCTGCCCGAAGGGAAGGCCTGGTTGATGTGCGAGTTCGGCGCCGATTCGGCTGCCGAGGCGCTCGCGCAGGCGCGCTCGCTCGAGGCCGCGCTCGCCGCGCGCGGCGACGTCAGCCACTGGCTGATCGAGGACAAGGCGATGATCGGCCGCATGTGGACCGTTCGCGAGACGGGCGCTTCGGCGACCGCGCTCAACCTGGGCGGGCAGGGCCCGGATCCCGTGGTCGGCTGGGAGGACGCCGCGGTCGATCCGCTGCGCCTGGGCGACTACCTGCGCGAGTTCCAGGCGCTGATCGACCGCTACGGCTACCGCACCTCGCTCTACGGGCACTTCGGCGACGGCTGCATCCACGCGCGCATCAGCTTCGAGCTGCGCACCTCCGAGGGCCTGGCGCACTGGCGCCGCTTCCTCGCCGAGGCCGCCGCGCTGGTGGTGAAGTACGGCGGCTCGCTCTCGGGCGAGCACGGCGACGGCCAGGCCAAGGCCGAGTTCCTGCCCGCGATGTACGGCCCGGAGCTGATGGCCGCGCTGCGCGAATTCAAGTCGATCTGGGACCCGCAGGACCGGATGAACCCGGGCAAGCTGGTCAGCGCGCGCGGCGAGGTGTACCGCGCCGACGAAAACCTGCGCCTAGGGCCCGAGTACCGGCCGGTGACGCTCGCCACGCGCCTCGCATTCAAGTCCGAGGTCGGCGACGGCTTCACGCGCGCGACCGAGCACTGCATCGGCATGGGCAAGTGCCGCGCGGCCTCCGGCGGCACCATGTGCCCGAGCTACCGCGCCACCGGCGAGGAGCGCTACTCGACCCGCGGCCGGGCGCGGCTGCTGAACGAGATGCTGCGCGGCGAGGTGATCACCGGCGGCTGGGCGAGCGAGGAGGTGAAGGAGGCGCTCGAGTGGTGCCTCGCCTGCAAAGGCTGCAAGAGCGACTGTCCCACGCATACCGACATGGCGAGCTACAAGGCCGAGTTCCTGTCGCACTACTACGAGCGGCACGTGCGCCCGCGCCAGGCGCTTTCGATGGGGCGCATCGGCGAGTGGGCCCCGCTCGCGGCGCGCGCCCCCTGGCTGGCGAACTTCCTGACCCGGACGCCGGGACTGGGGTCGCTCGCCAAGCGCGTCGCGGGGGTGGCGGCGGAGCGAAACCTGCCCAGATTCGCTGCCAGAACATTCAAGTCGCAGTTCAATTCGAAGCGGCATGAGGGTGATCGGGTCGTGTTGTTCGCCGACACTTTCAACAACCACTTCCGGCCGGACACGGCGCTCGCGGCGGTCGAGGTGCTCGAGGCCGCAGGCTGCGCGGTCGAGGTGCCGCGCGAGCGCGTCTGCTGCGGTCGGCCCTATTTCGATTTCGGCATGCTCGATCGCGCCCGCGCTTCGCTCGAAAATCTGGTCGCGGCGCTCGCGCCGCGAACGGTGGCCGGCGCGCCGCTGGTGGTGCTCGAGCCGGGCTGCCTGTCCGTGTTCCGCGACGAGCTGCTCCAGCTGCTGCCGGGCGATGCGCGCGCGGCGCAGCTGGCCGCGCGCGCGGTTTCGCTCGGCGAGCTGCTCGCGGCACGCGGCTGGAAGCCGCCGGCGATCGGCGGGCGCGCGCTGCTGCACGGCCATTGCCACCGCAAGGCGCTGGGCGGGCTCGAGCCGGAGATCGGGCTGCTGCGCGCGGCCGGGATCGAGCTGGCGGCGCCCGACACGGGCTGCTGCGGGATGTCGGGCTCGTTCGGCTTCAAGCCGCAGCACTACGCCGCCTCGCGCCGCATCGCCGAGCTCGCGCTGCTTCCCGCGCTGCGCGCGGCCGGCGCCGAAGCGACCGTGATCGCCGACGGATTTTCCTGCCGCGAGCAGCTCGAGGATCTCGCCGGCCGCGAGACGCTGCATCTGGCCGACGCCCTGGCGCGCGCGCTCAGGGCGCGCTAGATCATTTCCGCCAGCAACTCGTAGGAGCGCAGGCGCGAGGCGTAGTCGCCGGTGATCGTGAGCAGCATCACTTCGTCGGCTGCGTAGCGCTCGGCCATGGCCTCGATCTCGCGCCGGCACTTCGAGGGTCCGCCGATCACCGCGCGCGAGCGCTGTCCCATGACGTAGCGGCGCTCCTCTTCCGAGTACTCGTGGCGCAGCGCTTGCTCCAGCGTCGGCACCGTGGTGTCGAGATTCAGGGCCATGTGCAGCCGGCGCAGGTCGATCGAGGCGGCGAGCCGCTCGGCCTCGGCGTCGGAGTCGGCGCAGATCGCGAAAGTGCACACCAGCGCCTGCGGCCGCGGCTCGCGCGCCGAGGGCCGATACTGCTCGCGATAGGCGCGCGTCACCGCGTCGCCGCCCTGGGCGCTGATGAAATGCGCGAAAGCGAAGCGCAGCCCCAGCTGCGCCGCGAGCGCCCCGCTGTAGTCCGACGAGCCGAGCAGCCAGACCTGCGGCGCGGTATCGCCCTCGGGCTGCGCCCGCACGCGCTTGAAGGGGTGATCATCGGGCAGGCTGCCGTCGAGGTGGCCGACCAGCTCCCAGACCTGCTCGGGAAAGTTGCGCGCGTCCGGAAGGCGGCCGCCGCCGACCGCCTGCGCGGTGCGCGCGTCGCCTCCCGGCGCACGGCCGATGCCCAGGTCGACCCGTCCCGGATACAGCGCTTCGAGCATCCTGAACGTCTCGGCCATCTTGAACGCGCTGTAGTAGGGCAGCAGCACGCCTCCGCTGCCGATCCGGATGCGCCCGGTTTCGGCCCCGAGGCGTGCGAGCAATACCTCGGGGCAAGGGTCGGCGAGCGCGGCGATGGCGTGGTGCTCGGCCAGCCAGTAGCGCTCGTAGCCGAGCGCGTCGGCGCGGCGCGCGAGCGCGAGCGTCTCGTGGATCGCGCGCCGCGCGCCCAGGCTGCCGAGGACCGGAGACTGGTCGAGGACCGAGAGCTTCACCGGCGGATCTTAGCTTGGGCAGCCGCCGTCGCCGTGCAGCGACAGCGAAACGCGAGCGCGATCAGACACATCGCCAAAATGCGCCGAGGGACGTCGCCTGTGGGAGACGTTTCAGCCGTCTTCCGCCAGAGCGAATTCTTTCACGAACGACTCGCAACTTGCTCTGCCGGCAGGCTTTTTCTGATATGGCACGCCGATTGCAGCTAGCGAAGAGTCGTCAGAATCTGTTACGTCCAGTTGCATAGAGCGGGCCAATACCCGTCCGCTCACTGCAAGCTTCACCAAACGGAGAGCGCCATGTTGCAGGACATCAAACAGTTCAAGCAGGACTATCGCGTGTTGATCCAGACGCTGGTCGGGTTCGTGGTGCTGGCGCTGGTGATGGTCGGGGTCGGCGGCACGGTATTCCGCATGATTGCGCCCCAAGGCTGGCTGGTGCAACTGTTCGGCCGCGGGGTCACCGCGGCAACCGCCGCGCTGCTGTCGCTGCTGATGATCGGGGCGCTGTCGTGGTTCACCCGCGAATGGGTCTCGGCCTATCAGAAGAACCGCCTGGCCGACCTGCTGCTTTATGTGTTCGCCGGCGCCGGCGTGGTCTATCTGGGGCAGATCCTCATGCCGTTGCAC
>Ga0335081_10022545_pt1 | contig 10188 bp, 18 predicted proteins | sample Lox_Sample_35_FD_206713 | JGI IMG/M metagenome (GOLD analysis project Ga0335081, IMG submission 206713) | Soil microbial communities from Loxahatchee National Wildlife Refuge, Florida, United States - Lox_Sample_3.5 | ecosystem: Environmental > Terrestrial > Soil > Wetlands | place: USA... | reverse complement strand
GGCCCATGTTTGCCAGAATTTCCTTGATCTCGTTGAGCGACTTGCGGCCGAAATTCTTGGTGCGCAGCATTTCGGCTTCGGTCTTCTGCACCAGCTCGCCGATGGTCTGAATGTTGGCGTTCTTCAGGCAGTTGTAGCTGCGAACGCTTAGTTCCAGCTCTTCCACCGAGCGGTTGAGCACTTCGTTCATCTTGTCGAGGCCGCGCTCGGAGACCTCTTCGGCCGCCTCCGCCACTTCCTCGAAGTTGATGAAGATGGTCATGTGGTCCTTGAGCAGTTTGGCGGCGTAGCCGATGGCATCCTGCGGGGAAACCGCGCCGTTGGTCCAGACTTCCAGCGTCAGCTTGTCATAATCGGTCATCTGCCCAAGCCGGGCCGCCTCCACCGAAAAGTTGACTTTGCGCACGGGCGAGTGCACGGAATCGATGGGGATGTAGCCGAGGGCCAGGTCTTCGTCGAAATTTTTGTCGGCGCTGACGTAGCCGCGGCCGCTCTTGAGCCGCATCTCGATATTCAGCTTGCCGCCTTCGCTTACAGTGGCGATATGCACGTCGCGGTCGAGCACTTCCACGTCGGCATCGGTTTCGATCTGGCCGCTGCGGACGTCGCCCGGCTGTTCCACGCTCAGGCGAACGGTCTTGATGCCTTCGCCCATGATCTTGAACGGAATCTGTTTCAGGTTGAGGATGATATCGGTGGCGTCTTCCACCACGCCCGGAATGGGGCTGAATTCGTGCTCGACGCCCTCGATTCGGACGGCCGTGATGGCCGCGCCTTCAATCGAGCTCAGCAGCACGCGCCGGAGGCTGTTGCCGATGGTTGTGCCGAACCCGCGCTGGAACGGCTGCGCGGTAAACATGCCATACCGGTCCGTAAGGGTCTCGGTATTGGCTACCAGTCTTTTTGGTTTTTGGAAACCTTTGAACATAAGAAACCTCGCTTTTGGCCATGAGCTCTCAGCCCGCTTGGTGTAGCGGCCCGCTGAAAGCTGATCGCTCGCTTTTACTTCGAGTACAACTCCACAATGAGCTGCTCGTTCAACTGGATCTGCACCAGGTCGCTGCGTTGCGGCAGCGCGGTGATGCGACCCTTCAATCCCTCGCGGTCCACTTCGATCCAGTTCGGCGCCGGAGCGTGCGCGGTGGCATCGCGGGCGGCTAGAATGGTGGGGTTGTTGCGGCTGGATTCCCGCACCGAAACCACGTCGCCCAGCTTTACCTGTGCGGACGGAATGTTGCATTTGCGGCCATTGACCTCGATATGGCCATGACGCACGATCTGCCGCGCCTGGGCACGGCTGGTGCCGAAGCCCATGCGGTAGATGGCGCTGTCGAGCCGGCGCTCCAGACCCGACATCAGCAGTTCGCCCGTGATGCCCTTGGTGCGGGCGGCCTTTTCGTACGCTCCGCGGAACTGCGCCTCCAGCACGCCGTAGATGCGGCGCACTTTCTGCTTCTCGCGAAGCTGGAGCCCGTAGCCCACAATCTTTGCTTTGCGATCCTTGCCGTGCTGGCCCGGCACGAAGTTGCGCTTTTCGATGGCGCACTTCTCGCTGTGGCAGCGCTCGCCTTTGAGATAAAGTTTCATGCCCTCTCGCCGGCATTGCCGGCAAACCGGGCCGATGTATCTTGCCAAGTTCTTCTCCTAACCTTTCGTTTCAGGTGCGGTTTACAGCCCGGCCCAGAGGGCACGTCGGCCTTCGTCCCGCTTGTCAGCTTCTTTTCACACTCTCCGCTTTTTCGGCGGGCGGCAGCCGTTGTGCGGGATCGGAGTTACATCTTTGATCGCCCGCACGTCAAGGCCGGCAGTCGCCAGCGCACGCACCGCCGACTCGCGGCCCGAACCCGGGCCGCTGACTCGCACTTCCACCGTCCGCAAGCCCGTTTCGCCTGCCTTGTTGGCCGCCGTGAGCGCCGCCTGCTGCGCGGCGAAGGGCGTGCCCTTGCGCGAACCGCGGAACCCCAGCGAACCGGCGCTCGACCAGGAAAGCGTGTTCCCTTCCTGATCCGCAATGGTCACAATGGTGTTGTTAAAAGTCGCCTGGATATGCACGATGCCCGTATGGACAGTCCGCTTTTCCTTCTTCTTGAAGCTCTTCTTCTTGCCTGTCTTGGCCGGTGCTTTCGCCATCTTAGCTCCTAGCTTTACGTCTTTCCCGTCGCCTTCTTCTTATTGGCCACAGTGCCGCGCCGCGGTCCCTTGCGCGTCCGGGCGTTAGTATGGGTGCGCTGGCCGCGCACCGGCAGGCTGCGCCGATGCCGCAACCCGCGGTAGGAGCCCATCTCGATGTGGCGCTTGATGTTCATCGAGATTTCCTTGCGCAGGTCGCCTTCCACCGCGCCTTCCTCTTCCAGAATCTGGCGGACGCGATTGAATTCGTCCTCCGTGACATCGCGAATCTTTTTATCGAAATCGATGCCGGCCCGATAGAGCAGCGAGCGCGAGCGCGTACGGCCGATGCCGTAAATGTAAGTAAGCCCGATCTCAGCCCTCTTCGCGGGCGGCAGATCCACACCGGCAAGACGTGCCATAGTTTTTATCCCTGCCTCTGTTTATGTTTCGGGTTGATGCAGATGACCCGCACCACGCCTTCGCGGTGGATCACCTTGCATTTGTCGCAAATCTTCTTTACCGAAGCTCTGACTTTCATCTCAAGACCTTTATTAGCCGCAGATGAACGCAGATTAACGCAGATCAAAAAAAGGTTCTATCTGCGTTTATCGGCGTTCATCTGCGGCCATTAATCTTCCTCAAAATTCTTCCCCGCGTCGGATCGTCCGGCGCCAGCTCCACCTCGACCCGGTCGCCCGGAACCAACCGGACGAAATTTCGCTTCACCGCGCCCGCCAGGTGGGCCAAAACCTTTCGCTCGCCATCCAGCACCACCGCATAGATGGCCGCAGGCCGCTCTTCCACCACGGTCGCTTCCACCTTCATGGACGCGTTAAAACCCAGGGCCCATTCTCGGTCACGGCCACGCAATGCTCGAAGTGGGCGCTGTAAGAACCATCCTTCGTCACCGCGGTCCACTTATCCTTCAACACCATGGCTTCCGGCCGGCCGGCATTCACCATCGGCTCGACCGCCAGCACCATGCCTTCCTTCAGCCGTGGATTTTCGTTTTTGCGGTCCACGTAGTTGGGAACCTGCGGCTCCTCGTGAAGCTGCGTCCCAATACCGTGGCCTACGTACTCCCGCACTACCGAAAATCCGTTTGACTTCACGTACTGCTCCACCGTGCCGCAAACATCGAACAGCCGGTTGCCGGAACGAACCCGATCGATGGCCAGCTCGAGGGATTCCTGCGTCACTTTCAGCAGTTTCCTGGTCTGCTCGCTGACCTCGCCGATCGCCACCGTAATGGCCGAATCGCCGTAATACCCGTCCAGCTTCACCCCGGTGTCGATGGAAACGATGTCGCCGCTTTTCAGGATGCGTTTCGGATTCGGCATCCCGTGCACGATCTCGCAATTCACCGAAGTGCACAATACAAACTTGTAATGCTCGCCGGCCGCCGGCACATAATATCCCTTAAACGCCGGCCTCGCGCCCGCGTCGGCGATCATTTTATCCGCAGTCACTTCCAGGTCCCAGGTGCTGGCGCCTTCCACTGCCAGCCTCTTCATCTCCTGGAGGACCTGCCAAACCAGCAGTCCGGCGCGCCGCATCTTCTCCAGTTCAGCGGCGGTCTTTCGAACAATCATTCGTCTCCATCGCCCCGCGAATCTCGGCGAATACACCCTCGGGCGTACCCCGGCCGGCATCCACTTCGATCACCGACCGGCCGGCTGCGCGGTAATAATCCAGCACCGGCCGCGTCTGCCGCTCATAAGCGGCCAGCCGCTCGCGGATTACCGGTTCGCTATCGTCGGGCCGAACCACCAGTTTCTCGCCATCCAAATCGCACAGACTATCCACCTTCGGCGCCTGGTAGGCGAGGTTGTACAGAGTTCCGCAGCGAGGACACTGGCGGCGTCCCGTCAAGCGGGCGATAACTATATTGTAATCAATCGCCAGATAAATCACCAACTCGCGCGCTCCACGCCCCTCCAGCCAGGCGGTCAAATGTTGCGCCTGCGCCTGCGTCCGCGGATACCCATCCAGAACAAAACCGTTGGCGGCGTCCACCTCGGCCAGTCGTTCCTGCACCATGCGGTTCACCACTTCGTCGGAAACCAAAGCGCCCGCCTGCATGGTTGCCGCTACCGCCAGGCCTTTTCCGTTTCCCTGCCGCACCCGGGCACGCAACATATCCCCGGTCGAAATATGGGGGATGCCCAGGCACTCGCTCAAGAGCTTCGCCTGAGTGCCCTTACCGGAACCCGGCGGCCCGAACAATACGATCGCCGTCAGAAAGTGCTCCGCCGCCCGCGAATACGCCCGGAACGCGGCGTAAAGCCTTCATAGTGCCGCATGATGAGCTGCGCTTCAATCTGGTTGATGGTGTCCATCGCCACGCCCACCACGATCAGCAGCGAAGTGCCGCCGAAATAAAAATTGACGTTCATGCCTTCCAGAATGATGCGCGAAAAATGCAGGTCCACCCAATTGCCGACGAAGGGCAGGTGCTGCAAATGGATGCCGGAAATCATGAAGTCGGGGATGAGACAGAGAATCGAAAGATAGATGCCGCCCACCACCGTGATCTTGGTCAGAATCTCGTTCATGTAATCGGCGGTGTTGCGCCCCGGACGGATGCCCGGAATGAACCCGCCGTACTTGCGCATGTTATCGGCCGCTTCGTTGGGATTGAAAATAATGGAAACGTAAAAGAAACAGAAGAAGATGATGCCGGCCACGAAGAGCACGTAGTAGAGCGGCTCGCCGTGATTGATGCTGGCCAGCGTCTTGGTCAGCCAGGGAACGTTCTTCACCCAGGAAGCCAGCGCCAGCGTCTGCGGGAATGCCAGGATCGAAGAAGCGAAGATCACCGGGATGACGCCGCCGGCGTTGACCTTCAGCGGCATGTGGGTCGACTGCCCGCCCATCACGCGACGCCCGACCACGCGCTTGGCATACTGCACCGGTATGCGCCGCTCGCCGCGCTCCACCAGGACGATGAACGCCACCACGACGATCATAAGCGCGATCAGCACGATCAGCCGCAGAGCGCCCCATTCGTGTGTCACGAAGGTGTTGTAGTAGAGGCTCTGGATGGCCCGCGGCAGACCAGTCACAATGCCGGCGAAGATGATGAGCGACATGCCGTTGCCCACGCCGCGCTCGCTGATCTGCTCGCCCAGCCACATGATGAACGCCGAACCAGTGGTCAGCGAGAGCACCGTCAGCATCAGGAAACCGAAGCCGGGATTAATCACCACCCCCTGCTGCATCGATTCCAGACCCTTGGCGATGGTCGCCGACTGAATCACCGAAAGAATGATCGTGAGATAGCGCGTCCACTGGGTGATTTTGCGGCGGCCGAGCTCCCCTTCCTTGGAGAGCTTTTCCAGGGTGGGAACCACCACGGTCAACAACTGCAAAATGATCGACGCTGTGATGTAGGGCATAATGCCCAGCGCGAAGATCGTGAGCTTGCGGATGTTGTTGCCCGCGAACAGATCGAACAGGCCGAAGATCGATCCCGAAGCGGAGTTCAGGAACTGCTGCCACTGGGTGACGTTGACGCCAGGCGTCGGGATCTGGCTGCCCAGACGATAGACGGCCAGCAGCCCCAGCGTAAACATCAGCCGTTTGCGCAGGTCCGGTACGCGAAAGATGTTCGCGAACGCTTCAAAAAACTTCTGAACCATGATTGCCTTCGCTTCCCGGCGCTTACTCGGTGGCCGCGCCGATCACGTGTGCCTTGCCCCCCGCCTTCTCGATCTTGGCCACGGCGGATTTGGAAAAGTGATGGGCCTCCACCGTGATCCCGCGGGTCAACTGCCCTGTCCCTAAAATCTTCAGGCCGTCGCCGGCCTTTTTCACGACTCCCATCTCCTGGAGAATGTCGAGCGTGAACGCTTCGCCCGGGAGTTTGTCCAGCCGCGCCAGATTTACAATGGCGAAGCGCTTTTTGAAAATGTTGGTGAAGCCCCGCTTCGGCAAGCGGCGGTGCAGCGGCATCTGGCCGCCCTCGAAACCGCGCTTCTGGCCGAATCCCGTGCCGGCGCGCTGGCCCTTGGAGCCGCGCGTAGCGGTCTTTCCGTGTCCCGAGCCCATGCCCCGCCCGATGCGCTTGCGGCCCTTCTTCTGCCCGGCCGGAGGCCTCAATCCGCTGAGGTTCATCTAAAATCTCCTAAATTAGCCGCTGATGAACGCAGATAAACGCAGATACGAAATATCTTCCAATCTGCGTTCATCTGTGTTCATCTGCGGCTGATTCTCCTATTCCACCACCTGCAACAAGTGCGGAACTTTCTTTACCATTCCGCGGAACTCCGGCAGGTCGGGGCGTTCCACAATCTGGTTTAGTTTCCGCAGGCCCAAACCCTTCACCACGCGCTTCTGCTTGTAGGGGGCGCAAATCGGGCTGCGCACCAGCTTGATGCGGATCTTCCCCACCGTCTCGCTCTTGCGCTTGGCCGGCATGCGCGCCTGGCTGGGCACCATTTTGATTTCGATTTCTTCCGCCATTACAGTTTCTCCACCGCCAGGCCGCGCATTTCCGCCACCGCGCCTTTTTCGCGCAGCGATTCCAGCGCCACGATGGTCGCCTTCACCACGTTATGTGGGTTGCGCCGGCCAATCGACTTGGTCAACACGTTGGGAATGCCGCAGGCCGAAATCACCGCCCGCACCGCGCCTCCGGCAATGACACCAGTGCCTTCGGGAGCCGGCTTCAACAGCACCTGCGAGCTGGCGAATTGGCCCAGCACCTGGTGCGGAATAGTGGTATCGAGGACGTTCACCTTGCGCAGGCTTTTCTTGGCCGCTTCGATGCCTTTGCGAATGGCGGAAGGAACTTCTTTGGCCTTGCCCACACCATAACCCACCACCTTGGCGGCCGGGTCGCCGATCACCACCAGCGCCGAAAAGCTGAGATTCTTGCCGCCCTTCACCACCTTGGTGACGCGGTTGATCGCTACCACCTGTTCCTTCAGGTTCAGGTTGGCCGGATCGATGCGTTTCACGATTGCTGCCATGAATTAAAACTCCAGTCCCGCTTCCCGCGCGGCATCCGCCAGCGCCTTCACGCGCCCGTGATATTGATATCCGCCGCGGTCGAACACCACCGACTTGATTCCCTTTTCCTTGGCGCGCTCGGCCACCAGTTTGCCAATGGCCTTGGCGGCAGCCACGTTGCCGCCGTTGGTCTTGCCGCCCTTGTCCACCGAAGATGCCGAAACCAGCGTCTGCCCGGCACGGTCGTCGATGACCTGCGCGTAAATATGGGCCACGCTGCGGAACACCGCCAGACGCGGCCGCTCGGCCGTGCCCGACAGCTTGCGCCGGATGCGCTTGTGAATACGGTCGCGAATCCCCCGTTTTTCGATCTTATTAATCATTTTGCACTTGCCCCGGTCTTGCCGACCTTCTTGCGTAGCGCCTCGCCTGTGTAGCGCACGCCCTTGTTCTTGTACGGATCGGGTGGTCGCAGCGAGCGCATGTCGGCCGCCACCTGCCCCAGCAGTTGCTTGTCGTGCCCGGTCAGCACCAGGTGCGTCTGCTTGTCGATTCTCATGTCCACGCCGTCGGGCAGCAGGAACTCGATGGGATGCGAATAGCCCAGCGTGAACGTGACGATCTTGCCCTTGACGTCGGCGCGATAGCCGATGCCCACTATGTCCAACTCCCTGGTGAAGCCGGTGGATACACCGAGCACCGCATTGGCGGCCAGGGCGCGTGTCAACCCGTGCAGCGCCGACTGATCGTCGCCGGAGCGCTCGATCTGTAATTGCCCTTTCCCCTGGCTCACGGTGATGCCCTGGGGAAGCGGCACCGCCAGCTTGCCCTTGGGGCCGGTGACTTCCAATTGTTCGCCGACCGTAATCTTCACGCCGCCCGGCAGCGGAATCGGCTTTTTACCAACTCTCGACATAGTTCAAACCTCGGTAGCTACCAAACCCGGCACAGGATTTCGCCGCCCACGCGCTCTTTGTGCGCCTCGCGGCCCGTCATCACGCCCCGCGCGGTGGTCAGGATGTTAATTCCCAAGCCACCCAGCACGCGTGGGATCTCGCTCTGTCCCACATACACCCGACAGCCCGGCCGCGATACGCGCTCGATGGCCGAAATTACGGGCGAATTGTCGGTGCCGTATTTCAGATAGATCTTGATGGTCCTCTTGACGCCTTCTTCCGCCACTTTGTAGTTGGCGATGTAACCCTCTTCCTTGAGGATGCGCGCGATTTCCGTCTTCAGCTTGGAGGCCGGGACGTCCACCTTGGGGTGGCGCGCCTGAATGGCGTTACGCACCCGCGTCAGCATGTCGGCAATGGGATCGCTCGTCATAAATCTCCTGCTCCGCTTTTCGTTCGCTACCAGCTCGCCTTGATCACGCCGGGAATCTCGCCATTGAGAGCGAGCTGGCGGAAGCACAGGCGGCAGACGCCGAATTTGCGCAGATACGCGCGCGGCCGGCCGCAGCGCCAGCAACGGTTGCGGTGGCGTGTGGGCAACATTGGAATACCGGGTTTCTTCTCGGCCTTGGCAACTTGCGAGGCTCGGCGGATCTTATCCAGTTTCAGATCTTTGGCGATTTTTGCGGTAGTGGCCATCGTCTCTTCTATCCTTACTGCCTGAACGGCATCCCCATTTGACGCAACAGTGCCAGGCCCTCCGCGTCGGTGCGGGCCGTGGTGGTAATGGAAATATTCATTCCCTTGGTCTTTTCCACCTTGGCATAATCGATTTCCGGGAAAATCAACTGGTCCTTGACTCCCAGCGTGTAATTGCCGCGGCCGTCGAACGATTTGGTCGAAACGCCTCGGAAGTCGCGCACGCGCGGCAGCGCCACGTTCACCAGCCGGTCGAAAAACTCGTACATGCGGTCGCCGCGCAGCGTCACCATGCAGCCGATCGACTGGCCTTCGCGCAGCTTGAACTGCGCGATCGACTTGGTGGCCTTGGTGATTACGGGTTTCTGGCCGGCGATTTGCGCCAGCTCACTCACCGCGCCATCCATCAGCTTGCCATTCTGCGTGGCTTCGCCCAGCCCGATGTTGACGGAGATCTTCTCGATCTTCGGTACGGCCATGACGTTCTTATAGCCGAACTCTTTGGTCAGCGCCGGGACCACTTTCTTTGCGTAAAGCTCTCTCAAACGTGCTGCCATCGGATCCTCACTTCCTGTCCAGCGTCTGGCCGCACTTGCGGCAGACCCGCGTGCGGCGCGCCTTGCCGCCGGCGACGGTGTCCATGTGGTGCGCCACGCGCACGGCCTTGTTGCAGCCGGGGCAGACGATCAACACGTTGGAGGCCGGAATGGGGCTCTCGCGCTCGGCGATGCCGCCCTTGATCTGCTTCTGCGGATTGGGGCGCGTGTGGCGCTTGACCATCATCACGTGCTCCACCAGCACCTTGCCGGTGGTGCGGTCCACCCGCAGGACGCGGCCGGTTTTGCCCTTGTCGCGCCCGGAGATCACCTTCACCGTGTCTTCTTTCTTCAAATCGATACGCACCGGCTCAGCCGGCTTTCTATGTGCGTTTGCCATCAGATTACCTCGGGCGCCAGCGAGACGATTTTCATGAACTTCTTGTCGCGCAGCTCCCTGGCGACCGGCCCGAACACACGCGTTCCCACCGGCTCGCCGGTTTCGTTGATCAGGACCGCCGCGTTGGAGTCGAAGCGGATGTACGTCCCGTCCTTGCGGCGCGTCTCTTTGCGCATGCGGACAATCACGCAACGCACCACTTTTCCCTTCTTAATGGCCGAATCGGGCGCGGCTTCCTTCACCGAAGCCGTGATCACGTCGCCCAGCCCGGCCCGCAGGCCGAGGTCGCCTCCCCGCGGCAGAATGCACGAGAGCTTGCGGGCGCCGGAATTGTCGGCCACCTCGAGAATTGTTCGCATTCCAATCATAGTTCGCTCCGCTCACCGAGCTATGAGCCTTGAGCTATGAGCTTTGAGACGCCCACGGGGTTTGTCTCATAGCTCAAAGCTCATAGCTCATAGCTAGACTTTCACATCCAGCTCCGCCGGCTGCGCGCCCACCTGGGCGGCGCGACGGATCACTTCCACCAACTGCCAGTGCTTCAGTTTGCTCAAAGGCCGGTGTTCCTCGATCCGTACGACATCGCCCATCT
>Ga0335081_10022544_pt1 | contig 10188 bp, 8 predicted proteins | sample Lox_Sample_35_FD_206713 | JGI IMG/M metagenome (GOLD analysis project Ga0335081, IMG submission 206713) | Soil microbial communities from Loxahatchee National Wildlife Refuge, Florida, United States - Lox_Sample_3.5 | ecosystem: Environmental > Terrestrial > Soil > Wetlands | place: USA: Florida... | reverse complement strand
GCGCGGAGTTCCCGCACCTCGCCGAGACCGCGCGGGCCGAGCGCGCCTTCCTGGTCCGCGCGGTGCGCTTCCTGGCCGGCCCGGCCCGGATACGGCAGTTCCTCGACGTCGGCGCCGGCCTGCCCGCCGGGGGGAACACCCACGAGATCGCGCAGCGGATCGCGCCGGACTCCGGGATCGTCTACGCCGACAACGACCCGGTGATCATCCTGCACGCCAAGGCGCTGCTCAGCAGCCCGATGCTGGCGAGCACGCCGGGCGGCTCGGTCTGCTACACCGAGGCCGACCTGCGTGACGTGGCCGCGGTGCTGGCCGGCGCGGCCAGCACCCTCGACATGTCCAGCCCGGTCGCGCTGATCATGCTGGGCATCCTGGGGCACGTCGACGACTACGGCGTGGCGCGCTCGATCACCAGCCAGCTGATGGACGCGCTGCCCGGGGGCAGCTACCTGGTCATCGCCGACGGGGTGGCCACGAGCCCGGCCGTCGGCAGCGCGCAACGGCGGTACGACGAAAGCGCGCGGCCGCGGTACGGCACGAGCGCGCCCATGCCCTACGTACTGCGCAGGCCGGACGAGCTGGCCAGCTTCTTCACCGGGCTCGACCTGATCGAGCCGGGCGTGGTGCCATGCCCGCACTGGCGGCCGGACGGGCGCGGCGAGGACGCCGCCCGGGGCGACGAGGCCACCGCCTACTGCGGAGTAGCCAGGAAGCCGTGACCCGGCGGGCCGGGCGACAACGAACTGCCGTTTCGGCCCGCTATTACGCAACGATTCATCACTGACGCGCATGATCGGCGCATGTTTTCCCGCACGGCGAACACCTACCCTAGCCTCATGATCACTAGGGAGCGCGCCGCGGCCGGCCCGCGCCGGCGACACGCGTCGGCCCGCGGGTACCTGATGTGCCCGCCGGCGTATTTCTCCGTGACCTATGCGATCAACCCGTGGATGGAGCCGGATAAGCCGACCGACGCCGCCCGGGCCATGCGGCAGTGGGCCCGGCTCCGCCAGGTGTACCTCGACCTCGGGCACGCCGTGCGGAACATCGAGCCGGTGCCCGGGCTGCCTGATATGGTGTTCGCCGCCAACGGCGCCACCGTGGTCGGCGGCAAGGTGCTCGGCGCGCGGTTCCGCTACCCGCAGCGGGGCCAGGAGGCCGACGCGTACCTGGCCTGGTTCCAGGCCAGCGGCTATACCGAGATACGGACACCGGAGCACGTCAACGAGGGCGAGGGCGACATCTTGTTCGCCGGCCGCACGCTGCTGGCCGGGTACGGTTTCCGCAGCCACCAGGCGGCCGCCGCCGAGCTGGCGGAGCTGTTCGGGCTGCCCGTGGTGAGCCTGCGGCTGGTCGACCCGCGCTTCTACCACCTGGACACCGCGCTGTGCGTGCTCGACGACGACACCGCGATGTACTACCCGGCCGCGTTCGACGACGCCGGGCGGGCGGCCATCGCCGCGCAGTTCGCCGAGCTGATCGAGGCCAAGGGCGAGGACGCCGACGTGCTCGGGCTGAACGCGGTCAGCGACGGCCGGCACGTCGTCCTGCCAGCCCAGGCGCGCGGCCTGGCCGCGCAGCTCCGCGAGCGCGGGTTCGAGCCGGTGGAGGTGGACCTGTCCGAGCTGCTCAAGGGCGGCGGCGGACCCAAATGCTGCACGCTGGAACTACGGCCCTGAGGAGAACACCATGACCGAGACCGCGACCGGGCTGCTCAAGCTCAGCAGCGAGTACGGCGCGCACAACTACCGCCCGCTGCCGGTCGTCGCCGCCGAGGCCGAGGGCGCCTGGGTGACCGACGTCGAGGGACGCCGCTACCTGGACATGCTCGCTGCGTACTCGGCGCTCAACTTCGGCCACCGGCACCCGCGGCTGATCGCGGCCGCGCAGCGGCAGCTCGAGCACCTCACGCTGGTCAGCCGGGCGTTCGAGCACGACCAGTTCGGGCCGTTCTGCGCCGAGCTGGCCGACCTAGCTGACATGGACGTGGTGCTGCCGATGAACACCGGCGCGGAGGCGGTCGAGACGGCGATCAAGGTCGCGCGCAAGTGGGGGTACACGGTCAAGGGGGTCCCGGCGGACCAGGCCGTGATCATCGCGTTCAGCGGCAACTTCCACGGCCGCACCACCACGATCATCAGCTTCTCCACCGATCCCGACGCGCGGGCGGACTTCGGGCCGTACACGCCCGGCTTCGCGGTCGTGCCCTACGGCGACCTGGACGCGCTGGCCGCGGCCGTCGGCGAGCTCGGCGAACGCGTGGTCGCCGTGCTGGTCGAGCCGATCCAGGGCGAGGCCGGGGTGGTCGTGCCGCCGCCCGGCTTCCTGGCCGGGATCCGGGAGCTGTGCACCGCGCACGGCATCTTGATGATCGCCGACGAGATCCAGTCCGGCCTGGGCCGCACCGGGTACACCTTCGCCTGCGCGGCGGAGGACGTGGTACCCGACGCCTACCTGCTCGGCAAGGCCCTGGGCGGCGGCATCGTGCCGGTCTCCGCGATGGTGTCGACCTGGCCGGTGCTGGGCGTGCTACATCCGGGCGAGCACGGGTCCACGTTCGGCGGCAACCCGCTGGCCTGCGCCGTCGCACGGGAGGTCGTCGCGATGCTGCGGACCGGGGAGTACCAGGCGCGGGCCAGGGTGCTCGGGGAGCGGATGGGTGCGCGGCTGGGCGCGCTGCCGTCTTCCGTGGTGAGCGCGGCGCGCGGCCGCGGGCTCTGGGCGGGCCTGGAGTTCGCGTCGCTGCCGGGGCGCGAAGTATGCGAGCGGCTCGCCGCGCGCGGCGTCCTGGTCAAGGAGACGCACGGGAACACGATCAGGCTCGCGCCGCCGCTGGTCATCAGCACCGACGACCTCGACTGGGGGCTCGACCGCATCGAAGAGGCGATCCAGGCGTAGCCGGGCTCGTCAGCCTTCCGCGGGCCGCAGGCGGCCGTCTTCCGCGGGCCGCAGGCGGTGGTAGCGGCCCGCGTAGTGCACCAGCGGGCCGCGGGCCAGTTGTCCGGGCCCCGGCTGGCCGGGCGCGCGGGCCGGCGGGCCGGGCGGGCCCTCCACGGCGGCGACCCGGCCGACGATGATGCTGTGGTCGCCGGCGTCGTGCACCGCGGCGGTGCGGCATTCCAGCGTGGCCAGCGCGCCGTCGAGCAGCGGCGCGCCGGTCACCGGGCCGAGATGGTGAGCCACCCCGTCCAGTTGCCCGTCCAGCGGGCGGCCCCGGGTGGCCAGCCAGCGCGCGGTCTTCTCCGCGTCCTCGCCCAGGATGGACACCGCCCACGCGCCGGCCGCGAGGACGGCGTCGTGGAACCGGGCGACCTTCTCCGCGCAGAACAGCACGAGCGGCGGTTCCAGCGACACCGACGCGAACGCGCTGACGGTCATCGCGTGGCCGTCGCCGGTCGTCACGACCACGATGCCGCCGGGGAACTGGCCCGCGGCCCGCCGGAAGGCCACCTGGTCGACGTCGCTCTCAGCGTCTTCCGGCTCGCTCATCGGGGCCGCGTCCCGGCGATGCGGGACATGCCCGCGAACGACAGGACCACCGCGACCGCCACGGTGAGCGTGCCGCCGTACAGGTACCACTTGCCCGGGGCGGTGGCGGTGATGATCACGCTGCCGTTCGAGACCGGCATGGACAGCACGAACGAGGTGAGGATCCAGGCCATCCCGGGCAGCAGCGCCCCGCTGACCGAGCGCATGGCCCAGGCTCCCAGCAGGCACGTGGCCAGGATGGCGGCGCAGCTCACCAGCGCGGCCACCGGCACGGAACCGGCCGTCCGGCTGTACTGGAAGCTGCCGATCATGCCCTGCACCGCGCCGAGCAGGAACAGCACGACGTAAGCGCCGACGGTGACCAGCGTCCCGGTGCCGCGCTTACCGGTCGTGACGTTCATGACTGCAGGCTACTGTGCCCTCAGGAGGAGTCCTCACGGGCCGAACAAATCTGCCTCGCGCCCGCCGGGGCCGGCGTCCGGGCCGCGCGGCCCGGCCAGCAGGGTGTAGTACTCCACACCGAGCGCCCGGTGCCTGATCCCGTTGGACAGGGCGAAGAACGGCTCGTCCACGGCGATCTGCGTGGCGTGCGCGCGCATCGCCGCCAGCTTGCGGCCGAGGTAGGCGGCGGCGTCGATCTCGGTGGTGACCTGGCCGGAGTCCGGCGCCGTGGTGGCGTAGAACTTGGCCAGCCCGTATCCGGCGGCATGCTGGAAGGCGCGGCAGGCCACCCGGTGCGCCTGGATGTGATCGGGGTGGCCGTAGAAGCCGTTGGCGTCGTAGGTCACCAGCACCTGCGGCCGGACCTGGCGGATCACGCCGAGCAGCGCGCGGGCGGCCTGGTTCACGTCGGCCCGCCAGAAGCAGCGCGGATCGTCGTTGGCCTCGGTACCCATCATGCCCGAGTCACGCCACCGGCCCGGGCCGCCGAGGAACCTGTGGTCGGTCACGCCGAGCTCGGCGCAGGCCGCGGCCAGCTCGCCGATCCGGTACTCCCCCAGCCGGTCCTCCCGGTCCGCGGCCAGGTGCGCCAGCGACGGCGGGATGATCTCCCCCAGCTCGCCGAGCGTGCAGGTGACCAGCGTGACCTGCGCGCCCTCGGCGGCGTACCTGGCCATCGTCGCCCCGGTGCCGATCGACTCGTCGTCCGGATGCGCGTGCAGCAGCAGCAACCGCCGGACGGGGGCGGAGACGTCAGCGGAACCCATGGTCGCGAGCCTATCGGCCGTCCCGGCATCGGCCGGAACCTGGCAAGATGCTAGCCATGACCGAGAGTTTCCCCCGGCAGGAAGCCAGGACCAGGCGGTTCACGCTCGGCGTGCCGCGGGCCTTCCGCATCTCCCCCGACGGCACCCGGGTGGCCTACCTGCGCACCCAGGGCGGCGACGACCCGGTGACCTGCCTGTGGCGGCTGGACGTCGGCCAGGGGCCTGAGCGGCTGGTCGCGGACCCGCGGACGCTGGCCGGCGACGAAGAGGACCTGCCGCCGCAGGAGCGGGCCCGCCGGGAACGGGTCAGGGAGCAGGCCGGCGGCATCGTGGCCTACACCACGGACGCGGACCTCACGGTGGCGGTCTTCTCCTGGTCGGGGCGGGTCTGGGCGGTGGACCTGACCCGCGCGGACGCCGTCCCGCACGAGGTGGCGGTGCCCGGGCCGGCGCTGGATCCCCGTCCCGACCCGGCCGGCAAGCGGCTGGCCTACGTCCGCGCCGGAGCGCTGCGGGTGGCCAGCCTGGACGGGGCGGCCGAGGACCAGGTGCTGGCGGACCCGCGGGACGCCGCGCACGTGACGTACGGGCTGGCCGAGTTCATCGCGGCCGAGGAGATGGAGCGGCACCGCGGCTACTGGTGGTCCCCGGACGGTTCGGCGCTGCTGGTCGCGCGGGCGGACGAGACGCCGGTGACCCGGTGGCACATCGCCGACCCGGCCAACCCCGGGCGGACGCCCGCCGAGGTGGCCTACCCGGCCGCCGGCACCCCGAACGCCACGGTGTCCCTGCTGCTGGCCAGGCTGGACGGGACCACGACCGACGTGGACGTGGACTGGGCCGCGTTCCCCTACCTGGTGACCGCCTGCTGGGAAGGCGGGCACGACCCGCTGGTGCTGGTGCAGAGCCGGGACCAGCGGTCCACCCGGCTGCTGTCCGTCGACGCCGGCACCGGCCGGGCCGAGGTGCTGCGCGAGGACACCGACCCGCGCTGGCTGGAGATCGTCCCCGGTGTGCCCGCCTGGACCGCGGACGGCCGCCTGGTGTGGACCGCGGACCGCGACGACACCCGCCGCCTGCTGGTCGGCGCGCCCGGCGCCGACGCCGACCCGGTCACGCCGCCCGGCCTGCAGGTGCGCGGCGTCCTCGGCGTCGACGGCGACACCGTGCTGTTCCAGGCGTCGGCCGAGCCGGCCGAGATCGGGCTGTGGGCCTACGGGCCCGGCGGGCTGAGCCGGGTGGGCCAGGGCTCCGGCGTCGAGGGGGGCACCCGCGCGGGCGGGACCACGATCGTCTCCAGCCGCGGGCTCGACGAGGACGGCGTGACGATCCGGGTCTACCGCGACGGCCAGCCGGCCGCCGACCTGGTCTCGCTGGCGGAACGCCCGGCGCTGCCCGCGCCGCGGCCGGTCCTGTTCGGCGCCGGATCGCGGGAGATCCCCACCGCCGTGCTCTTCCCGTCCTGGCACGAGCCCGGGCAGCGCAGGCTGCCGGTGCTGCTCGACCCCTACGCCGGGCCGCACATGCAGCGGGTGGTGCAGGCTCGCGGCGCCTACCTGACCTCACAGTGGTTCGCCGAGCAGGGGTTCGCGGTCGTCGTGGCGGACGGCCGCGGCACCCCCGGCCGCGGGCCGCAGTGGGAGCGCGCGGTGGCCGGCGACCTGGCCGGGCCGGTCCTGGAGGACCAGGTCGACGCGCTGCGTGACGCCGCGGCCCGCTTCGCCGACCTCGACGTCAGCCGGGTGGCGATCCGCGGCTGGTCGTTCGGCGGTTTCCTGGCCGCGCTGGCGGTGCTGCGCCGCCCGGACGTGTTCCACGCGGCCGTCGCCGGGGCCCCGGTCACCGACTGGCACCTGTACGACACTCACTACACCGAGCGCTACCTGGGGCAACCCGACCAGGATCCCGAGTCGTACGCGCGGTCCTCGCTGATTTCACTGCCCGAACGGACGGCGGATCCGCGGCCCCTGATGCTGATCCACGGGCTGGCGGACGACAACGTGGTGGTGGCTCACACGCTGCGCTTGTCCGGCGCGCTGCTGGCCGCCGGCTACCCGCACACCGTGCTGCCGCTGTCCGGCATCACCCACATGGCCTCCCAGGAAGCCGTGGCCGAGAACCTCCTGCTCCTCCAGCTAGCCTTCCTCCGCGCCGCCCTCGGCCTCCCGGTTCCATGATCATGGCCAGAAAGGGGCAATAGCTGTCCCGAACTGGCCACGATCATGAGATAGGCCCGAACCGGCCGGAAGGCTGGGGGGTGAGGGAGCGGGTTTCCACTACGGCGTCCAGGTTGAGGGGGCCGTAGATGTGAGGGTAGGGGTCCGGCTGGCCGGGGACGTGCTCGTAGCGGATCTCCGGACCGACCAGGGCGGGGTCGATGACCAGCAGCAGCAGGTCGGGTACGCCCTGGTAGAACGCGTTGGCGACCGGGGCGACCTGGGCGGCGGTGGAAGCGTGGATGAAGCCTTCCTCGGCCAGGGTCCGGCCCAGCGTGGACATGGCGTACCGGCCGTCGCGCTGCGCGCGGTCCCAGTCCGCCGCGGTGGCGATGTGGTAGATGAGCGGCACCGCATCGGAGTGTAGCCAGGGTCACACTCACGATGGGACTTCCGTCACTACGTTTGGTCGCAGAAGGGAATAAATTCTTGGTCATCGCACACGCGAAACCGCCCGGCCCGGGCGGCCGGCGCGTGGCGTTACGCTTACCCGCAGAAGCAGCGAGGACGCTGAGGATGACACAGGCACCGGAAGCGCCGGCCAGGAGCCGGGCGCGGATTTCCGCACGCACGTACCGCACGGACAAGTGGTGGCAGAAGCCGCGCATCGTCGCGACCGGCCTCACCCTCTGGGTGCTCTACGCCACGATCCGGGTGTTCATGGGCCACTGGTATTACGTGCCCCAGTACCACTACCTGACGCCGTTCTACTCGCCGTGCGTCAGCGGCGAATGCGTGCCGGGCTCGAGCACCCTGGGCCACTGGATCCCGGCGGTGCCGCCGATCATCCCGTACGCGTTCGTGTCGCTGGTGTTCGTGCTGGGCTTCCGGCTGACGTGCTACTACTACCGGGGTGCCTACTACCGGGCGTTCTGGCGGGCGCCCACCGCCTGCGCGGTGCGCGAGCCGCACGCGAAGTACACCGGCGAGACCAAGGTGCCGCTGATCGCGCAGAACCTGCACCGCTACTTCTGGTACGCGGCCCTGTTCGTCGGCATCCTGCTCACCTACGACGTGGCGCAGGCGTTCCGCGGCCCGCACGGGAACTTCGGGTTCGGCCTGGGGTCGCTGATCCTGCTGGCCAACATCATCTTCATCTGGGGCTACACGCTCGGCTGCCACTCATGCCGGCACATCACGGCCGGCCGGCTGAAGAACTTCTCCAAGCACCCGGTCCGGTACTGGGCCTGGACGAAGATCTCCTGGCTGAACGCGCGGCACCTGCAGTTCGCCTGGATCTCGCTGGGCACGCTGGCGCTGAGCGACTTCTACATCATGCTCCTGGCCAGCGGGGCCTTCTCAGATCCAAGAATCTTCAATTGACCGAACGGGCAATGGTATGAGCGACGCAGAAACCACCAGCGACGCGGGGTCGGCCGACCCGGTGCGGACAGATGAGATCGATCGGCTCTCCTACGACGTGGTGATCGTCGGGGCGGGCGGCTCGGGACTGCGGGCGGCGATCGAGGCGCGGCTGCACGGCAAGAAGACCGCGATCATCTCCAAATCCCTGTTCGGCAAGGCGCACACCGTCATGGCCGAGGGCGGCTGCGCGGCCGCCATGGGCAACGTGAACCCGAACGACAACTGGCAGGTCCACTTCCGCGACACCATACGGGGCGGCAAGTTCCTGAACAACTGGCGGATGGCCGAACTGCACGCCAAGGAGGCGCCGGACCGGGTCTGGGAACTCGAGGCGTGGGGCGCGCTGTTCGACCGGACCAAGGACGGCAAGATCAGCCAGCGGAACTTCGGCGGGCACAGCTACCCGCGGCTAGCGCACGTCGGCGACCGGACCGGCCTGGAGATGATCCGGGCGCTGCAGCAGAAGGTCGTCGCGATGCAGCAGGAGGACGCGGTCGAGCACGGCGACCCGGAGGCGATGATCAAGGTCTTCGCCGAGACCACGATCACCCGCCTAGTCAAGGACGGCGACACGATTGCCGGGGCGTTCGGGTACTTTCGGGATACCGGCCGGTTCGTGCTGTTCGAGGCGCCCGCGGTGGTCCTGGCCACCGGCGGCATCGGCAAGACGTTCAAGGTCTCCTCCAACAGCTGGGAGTACACCGGCGACGGGCACGCGCTCGCCCTGCTGGCCGGGGCCCCGCTGCTGAACATGGAGTTCGTGCAGTTCCACCCCACGCACATGGTCTGGCCGATATCGGTGGCCGGCCTGCTCGTCACCGAGTCGGTGCGCGGTGACGGCGGCGTGCTGAAGAACTCTGAGGGCAAGCGGTACATGTTCAACTACGTGCCCGACGTGTTCCGGGCGCAGTACGCGGAGACCGAGGAAGAAGCGGACCGCTGGTACAGCGACCCGGACAACAACCGGCGCCCGCCTGAGCTGCTGCCCAGGGACGAGGTGGCCCGGGCCAACAACGCCGAGGTCAAGGCGGGCCGCGGATCGCCGCACGGCGGGGTGTTCCTTGACATCGCGTCGAGGCTCCCGGCCGAGGAAATCCTGCGGCGGCTGCCGTCCATGTACCACCAGTTCAAGGAGCTGGCCGACGTGGACATCACCAAGGAGCCGATGGAGGTCGGCCCGGCCCAGCACTACGTGATGGGCGGCGTCGAGGTGGACCCCGACACCGCGGCCGTACCGGGCGTCCCCGGCCTGTTCGCGGCCGGCGAGGTGTCCGGCGGCATGCACGGCTCGAACCGGCTCGGCGGCAACTCGCTGTCCGACCTGCTGGTGTTCGGCCGGCGGGCGGGGCTCGGCGCGGCGGAGTACCTGGACGGGATCACCGCGCGGCCGACGGCGGCCGACGCCGAGCTCGAGGCCGCCCGCAGCGAGGTGCTGGTCCCGCTCGAGCGGGACGGCGGCGAGAACCCGTACACGGTCCACCACGAGATCCAGCAGACGATGAGCGACCTGGTCGGCATCATCCGCAGGGAAAGCGAGATCAAGACCGCGCTCGGCGAGCTGGAGAAGCTGCGCGAGCGGGCCGAGAAGATCAGCGCGCCCGGCGGCCGGGCCTACAACCCGGGCTGGCACCTGGCCCTGGACCTGCGGAACATCCTGCTGATCGCGCAGTGCGTGGCGCAGGCGGCGCTGGAGCGGCAGGAGAGCCGGGGCGGGCACACCAGGGACGACTACCCGGGCATGTCGCCGGAGTGGCGGAAGGTGAACCTGATCTGCTCGCTGGACACCAGCGGCGAGGTGACGCTGAAGCGGCAGCCGATGCAGCCGATGCGGCAGGACCTGCTCGAGCTGTTCGAGGTGTCCGAGCTGAAGAAGTACATGACCGACGAGGAACTGGCTGGCCTGCCGGGTG
>Ga0335081_10022543_pt1 | contig 10188 bp, 9 predicted proteins | sample Lox_Sample_35_FD_206713 | JGI IMG/M metagenome (GOLD analysis project Ga0335081, IMG submission 206713) | Soil microbial communities from Loxahatchee National Wildlife Refuge, Florida, United States - Lox_Sample_3.5 | ecosystem: Environmental > Terrestrial > Soil > Wetlands | place: USA: Florida... | reverse complement strand
CCTTCACCGAGCTCGGGGTGGTCGACCTCGACCTCGCGGACCTCGAGGCGGCCGAGACGGCGCTGCGGCGCGCGGTCTCGCTCTGGACCGAGGCGAGCGACCGGGAGCGGCTCGACCCCTACCACCCGGCTCAGGCCCACTACTACCTGGGGGAGGTCGCCAGGCGCCGGTTCCGGGCCGCTCCCCTCGACCCGGCCCGCAGCGGGGAGGCGGCGCTCCAGGGCGAGCTCGAGCGGAAGGCGGAGCTCCTGCTCGCCGCGCAGGGCTACTACCTGCGCGCCATCCGCGTGGGGAGCCCGGACTGGGCGGTCGCCGCCGGCTACCGGATCGGCGAGCTCTACGATGAGCTCCACGCCGAGATGCTCGGGGCGCCGCTCCCGCCCGGGCTCACGGAGGAGGAGCGGCAGGCGTACCGGGACGAGCTCCGGCGCAAGCTGCGCGTCCTCCTCACCAAGGCCATCGCCGTCTACGAGCAGACGCTCGACGCCGCGCGCCAGGGAGGGGTCGACAACCGCTTCGTGGCCGAGGCGGAGGGGGCGCTCGAGCGGATGAGGCGGTCGCTGCTCGACACCGACGCGCTACCGGGGGGCTCCGAGGCCGCGGCCGCCCCGGCGCCGGCCGGGCGCTGAGGCGCCGGGTCAGGAGACCGGGCTCGCCTCGCGGCGCGGGTAGAGCGAGTCGAGGATCTCCCGGTAGCGTTCCTCCACCACGCGCCGCTTCACCTTCTGGCTCGCGGTGAGCTCGCCCGCCGCCTCGGTGAATTCCCGTTCCAGCACGGCGAACCTCTTCACGGTGGCGTAGCGCGGGAGCGTGGCGTTCAAGTCGGCGATCCCCCGCTGGACGAGGGCGTGCACCTCGGGGCGCCGGGAGAGCTCGGGGAGCGAGAGCCCGGCGAGGCCGCCCGCCTTCGCCCACTTCCGCACCGCCTCCTCGTCGAGGGTGACGAGCGCCACGATGTAGTTGCGCCGGTCGCCGTGGACGATCGCCTGCGCCACGAAGGGCGAGAGCGCCTTCAGCCGGCCCTCGAGTTCCTGCGGTGCCACGAACTTGCCCCCGGACGTCTTGATGAGGTCCTTCTTTCGGTCGGTGATGGAGAGGTAGCCGTCCTCGTCGACCCGGCCGATGTCGCCGGTGTGGAGCCAGCCCCCGGCGAGGGCCTCGCGGCTCTCGTCCGGCATGCCGTGGTAGCCGCGCATGATCCAGGGAGCCCGCATCAGGATCTCGCCGTCCTCGGCGAGCGCCACCTCGGCTCCGGGGAGCGGCGGGCCGACGGTCCCCACCTTGCATCTCCAGGGGAGGTTGACGTGGGTGGCGGCGGAGGACTCGGTGAGGCCGTAGCCCTCGAGGATCTGGACCCCGAGCGCCTCGAAGAACTCCGCCACCTCCCTCGAGAGCGGGGCGCTGCCGGAGACGAAGAAGGCGAGCCGGCCGCCGAAGAGGCGGCGGAGGTTCTGGAAGACGAGCCGCTCGGCCAGGCGGTGCTCGAGCGCGAGCAGCGGGCCCGGGCTCCTCCCCTCCCGCAGCGCCTGCGCCCGGGCCCGCCCCGCCGACAGGGCGCGCCGGAAGAGCAGCTGCTTCAGCGGCCCGGCGTCGCGGACGCTGGCGAGCACCTTCGCGTGCATCTTCTCGAAGATGCGGGGCACCGCGCACACGAAGGTGGGCCGGAGGGCGCCCATGTTCTCGACCACCCTCTCGACGCGGCCGTCGATCACGGTCGCGAACCCGATGCGCAGCTGCGCCGTCCCGATCATCTTGCCGAAGGAGTGGGCGAGCGGGAGCCAGAAGAGCTGCAGGATGGGCTCGTGGTTCAGGATGCCGCTCCGCTCGACCGCGGCCGACTGGGAGACCCAGCAGTCGTGGGTGAGCTCCACCCCCTTGGGCCTGCCGGTGGTGCCGGAGGTGTAGATGAGGGTGGCGAGCGAGTCCGGCCCGGGCAGGTGGGCGAGCTGCTCGAAGCGGCCCGGGTTCTTCGCGTCGAAGCTCCGCCCGCGCTCGAGGAGCTCCTCGAGGGAAAGGACCTGGCCGTCGCCGCTCGGTCGGCCGTCGAGGGTCACGACGGCCCGCAGGTGCGGGAGCTCGCTCCGGCGCGCCGACACCTTTGCCACCTGGGCGTCGTCCTCGGCGAAGACCACCCCCGACTCCGAGTCGGCGAGGATGAAGGCGGTCTCCTCCGCCGTGCTGGACGGGTAGATGGTGGTGGTCGCTCCGCCGGCGCAGAGGATCCCGTAGTCGGCGAGGAGCCACTCCATCCGGGTCGAGGAGAGGATGGCGACCCGCTCCTCGGGCTCGAGCCCGAGCGAGTGGAGGCCGCAGGAGACGGCACGGATCCGCGCCAAGGCGTCCCTCCAGCTCAGGGAGCGCCACTCCCCCTCCTCCGGGTAGCGGAAGGCCTCCTCGTCCGGCGTCTGCTCCACCCGCCAGAGCAAGAGCTCGGGGACGCTTCGCGGCGCGCTGCTCGTCACGACGGCACCATGGCGCGCCCCGATGCTAGCTCCCCTCGCAGGCGGTCGGCCCCCGAAATCGAGCGCCGGGCCCGGCCCGCACGGGCCGTGGGCCGGGTCGTCCGCTTGACAAGACGTGTCTCCACTATCTAGGATACCGCCTCCCATCCCTTCGAAAGGCAAGGAAACGAGAATGGCCCTCCCCCCGAACCGCAAGCCCCGCTTCGAGACGCTGCAGGTCCACGCCGGACAGGAGCCCGCGCCGGGCACGAATGCGCGCGCCGTCCCCATCTACCAGACGACCTCCTACACGTTCGACTCGGCCGAGCACGGGGCGAACCTCTTCGCGCTCAAGGAATTCGGGAACATCTACACCCGGATCATGAACCCGACCACCGACGTCTTCGAGAAGCGGGTGGCGGCGCTCGAGGGAGGCGTGGCCGGGCTCGCCACCTCCTCGGGCCAGGCGGCCCAGTTCCTCGCCATCGCCAACATCGCGCAGGCGGGCGACAACATCGTCTCGACGAGCCTGCTCTACGGGGGCACCTACAACCAGTTCAAGGTCACCCTCCCCCGCCTCGGCATCGGCGTGAAGCTCGTCGACGGCGACGACGTGAACCTGCTCGCGAAGGCCATCGACGGGAAGACCAAGGCGCTCTACGTCGAGTCGATCGGCAACCCGGCCGGCAACGTCCCCGACTTCGCGGCCCTCGCCCAGGTGGCGCACGACAACGGGATCCCGCTCATCTGCGACAACACCTTCGGGGCCGCCGGCTACCTGGTGCGCCCCATCGAGCACGGCGCCGACGTCGTCGTGCAGTCGGCCACGAAGTGGATCGGCGGCCACGGCACCTCCATCGGAGGGGTGATCGTGGACTCCGGCAAGTTCGACTGGGCGAAGAGCGGCAAGTTCCCGCTCTTCACCGAACCCTCGCCCGGCTACCACGGCCTCGTCTTCAACGACGTCTTCGGGCCCAAGGGTCCCTTCGGCAACATCCAGTTCATCATCCGCGCCCGCGTGGAGGGGCTGCGCGACCTCGGCGCGGCCCTGTCGCCCTTCAACTCCTTCCTCCTGCTGCAGGGGCTCGAGACCTTGTCGCTCCGCGTGGAGCGCCACGGCCAGAACGCCCTGGCCCTCGCCAAGTGGCTCAAGACGAACCCCCAGGTCTCCTGGGTGAACTACACCGGCCTGGAGGAGCACCCCTACCACCAGCGGGCGCGGAAGTACCTCCGGAACGGCTTCGGCAGCGTGTTCACCTTCGGCATCAAGGGCGGCTTCGAGGCCGGCAAGAAGTTCATCAACAGCGTGAAGCTCTCGAGCCACCTCGCGAACCTGGGCGACGCGAAGACCCTCGTCATCCACCCCGCCTCCACCACCCACCAGCAGCTCTCCGACGCCGAGCAGCGCTCGGCCGGGGTGACGCCCGACCAGATCCGCGTCTCGGTGGGCATCGAGCACATCGAAGACATCAAGGAGGACTTCGCCGAGGCCTTCGCGGCGGCGAGGTAGCGGTCCCCAAAGGGGGCGGGCGCCTGCGCGCCCGCCCCCTCTCTTTTCCGGACGCTCGCGAGCCGGCGCCGAGGAGCCGACCGGCGAGGCGACGGGCGCCCGGGCGTCCGATATATCGCCGTTTCGTCTGGTATGGCGGATCGCGCGGTCCCGACTTCTCGGGGCCGGGGTCCGTCGCGGCCATCCTGGAGGGGCCTCCCCCCCCGCTCCCACTCGGGAAAGGCACGTCCCGCCGGGGACGGAGCTCCGGGGTCGGGGGAGGCGAGGGATTCGGCGTCAGCTCCGCCGACCTCCGCTTTCCAAGGGGGTGAAGGCACCGCACACGGAGACGGCCATGACTCGCATTCCGCCACCTTGGATGATCGAAGAGCTGGAGCGGCAGCGCCGGGCCATCGAGGAAACCCGGAGGCCGGAGCTCGAGGCACCGCTTCCCTCCCCGGCGCGCGGGCCGGCGCCGCGCGAGGAGGAGTCCGTGAGCCGGGTCGTCGTCATCGACCTCTGGCCGTCCGACGACACCTAGCAACCTCGCACCTCTTCTTCCCGCGTCCTCCACGTCCGACCCCCTCAGAGCGAAGGCCTCGCACCCACGGGCGCGGGGCCTTTCGGCGTCCTCGGGGCGGCGAGGGCCACTCCCTCTCCTCTCCATCCGAGTCCGGCTCCGGGAGGTCGCGCCCGGGAGGCCCCCACGAGGAGCCTGTCAGACTCCTCGGCTTGCCCGTTCCACGCTGCGGGAGGGCCACCGGGGATGCCCCGGCCTCACAGGAGAAACCATGACGCGCTCCATCTCTTCGAAGACCGCCCACCACTCTTTCCGTTGCCTCCTTCCCCTCGTCGCGGCGATCGCCTTCGCCCTCTCGGCGGGGACCTCGCGGGCGGAAGACCCGGCGCCGGCTCGGCCCTCGACGAGGGAGCTCGTGGCGAGCCGGTCCTCGCCGAGCCCGGAGCGCGGGGGTTCCGATAAGGTGCGCTCCTCGGCGGACGCCGCCGCGAAGCCCGCGGCGCAGGCGAGCTCGAAGGAGCGGGCGATGCGCCAGCTCGCGAACCAGGTGAACGCGCTCCAGAAGGCCGAGTAGCTCCCCGTGCCGCTCGTCGCGCCCCCGGGCCGAGCACGGCCCGGGGCTTCGCGCCTCCGGCTTTGGACTTCGCTGGTGGGGCCGCCCCTCCGGAGCTAGAAAGAGGGGCGTGACCGCCACCAGCCGGCGCGGCCCTTCCGGCCTGGCCCTCTCCGAGGGCGGGGAGGCCTCCCTCGCCCGGGACCCGGTGCAGAGGACGGCGACGCTCCCGTCGCCGCGGGCGTAAGATGGCCAGGACCTTGGCAGAGCTTCCCTCCCTCGACCGCGACGAGCTCGTGCGCTACGGGCGCCACCTCGTCCTGCCCGAGGTGGGCCTGGAAGGGCAGCGGCGCCTCAAGGCCGCCCGCGTCCTCCTGGTCGGCGCCGGCGGGCTTGGCTCCCCGGCCGCCCTCTACCTCGCGGCGGCGGGCGTGGGGCACCTCACCCTCGTCGAGTTCGACCGGGTGGAGGTCACGAACCTGCAGCGGCAGGTGCTCCACGGCACCCGAGACGTCGGGAGGCCCAAGGCGCACTCCGCCCGAGACCGGCTGCTCGACCTGAACCCGCACCTCGACCTGACTCTCCACGAGGCGCGCTTCAGCGCCGGGAACGCGATCGCCCTGGTCCGGGAGCACGATGTGGTGGTGGACGGAACGGACAACTTCGGCACCCGCTACCTCGTGAACGACGCCTGCGTGCTCGCGGGCAAGCCCAACGTCTACGGGAGCATCTTCCGCTTCGACGGGCAGGCCTCGGTCTTCGCCGCCGAGGACGGGCCCTGCTACCGCTGCCTGTACCCCTCGCCGCCGCCACCGGGCGAGGTCCCGTCCTGCGCCGAGGGCGGCGTCCTGGGAGTCTTGCCCGGGCTCCTCGGGACCATCCAGGCGACCGAGGCCTTGAAGCTCGCCATGGGGGTCGGGGAGCCGCTCGTGGGCCGGCTCCTCCTCGTCGACGCGCTCTCGATGCAGTTCCGCACCGTGAAGGTGCGCAAGAACCCTCGCTGCCCCGCCTGCGGCACGCGCGAGATCCGCGAGGTCAGGGACGAGCCGGCGGCCTGCGCCGGACCGGCGGCGGTCGGCGTCCCCGAGATCACGCCGGTGGAGCTCGCCGCGCGGCTGCGACGCGGCGACGCCCTCACCCTCCTCGACGTCCGGGAGGAGCGCGAGTGGGAGATCGCCCGGATCCCCGGCGCCCGCCTCGCCCCTCTCTCGCGGTTCGCGGACGAGATCCCCAAGCTCGATCGCGGCGGGGACTTCGTCCTCTATTGCAAGGGCGGCACCCGCAGCCAGAGGGCCGGCGAGCAGCTGCGGCTCGCCGGCTTCGCGCGCGTCACCTCGCTGGCGGGCGGCATCCTTCGCTACGGCGACGAGGTCGACCCCTCGCTGCCCCGCTACTAGCCAAAGGCGCGCCGGACGCGCCGCGGAGGCGCGGCTCGCCCCGACAGGCCCCGCCAAATCGGTTGCGCCGGGACCGTGCAGGGCTAGGCTCTCCTGCGTGCCACGCCGCCTCGCCGACTTGGTGTACGAGCCGCTCCACGCCGGCCCGCTCGAGGGGGCCGCCCTCCTGGGCGAGGCCGCGGGGGGCGACCGCCTCCTCGTGCGGGTGGGCCTCTGGCTCGGCTCGGACGGCCGGGTAGAGAGGGCACGCCACCGCACCAGCGCCTGCGCCGCGCTCATCGGCTACGCCGAGGCCGCCTGCCTCCTGGCGGAGGCCGGAGAGCCTCCCGGGGCGCTCCGCGCCGGCCGGCTCCTGGCGGCCGTGACGGGCGCCCACCCGCTCCACCGCGACCGCGCCGAGCTCGTCGCCCGGGCCCTCGCGCAGGCCCTCTCCTCTCGTCCCGAAGTCGCCGGGGGTTCCCGATGAACGTCGCCTACGTGTTTTCCACCCCGAACGCGTCCTACATCCTCGAGAAGATGATCGTCCCCCAGCTCGAGGAGCGCCGCCACGGCGCCCAGGTCGCCGGGATGTTCTTCTTCGTCGACAACAACTACCTGCTCGTCCGCGGCAACCCCACCGGCGAGAGGCTCGCCAAGATCTCGCGCGAGACGGGGATGCTCCTCATGGGCTGCGATCAGTGCTGCTACCAGCGCAACATCGCCGACCGGCTCATCGAGGGGATCCCCATCGGCTGCTTCCCCGACCTCTACCGGGCACTCGGGGGCGCCAAGGTGGACCAGGTCATCACCCTCTAGGCTTCCGGGCTCGCCTGGAGGGCGGGGAGGAAGCTCTCTCCCGCCTGCGGCGCGACGCCGAAGTAGCTCGCCACCGTCGCCCCCAGGTCGGCGAAGGTCCGCCGCGTGCCGAGCGGGCGACCGCGCCGCCCCGGGACCCGGACGAGCAGCGGGACGTACTCCCGGCTGTGGTCGGTGGAGGGGGTGGTGGGGTCGCAGCCGTGGTCGGCGGTGACGGCGAGCACGTCGCCGGGCCGGAGCCGGGCCTCGATGGACGGCAGCGCCCGGTCGAACTCCGCGAGCGCACGGGCATACCCCGCCGCGTCGTTCCGGTGGCCGTAGAGCATGTCGAAGTCCACCAGGTTGACGAAGAGGAGGCCGCGTTCCATCCGCCCGAGAATCTCCTCGGTCCGGCAGAGCCCGTCGGCGTTTCCCTCGGTGTGGACCTCCTCGCTCACCCCCACCCGGTCGAAGATGTCGGCGATCTTCCCCACGGCCACCACCGGCACCCCGCTCGCGGAAAGCGCCGAGAGCACGGTGGGCCGGGGCGGCGCGAGCGAGTAGTCCCTGCGGTGGTAGGTGCGGCGGTAGGCCCCGGGCGCCCCCACGAAGGGTCGGGCGATGACGCGGGCCACGTCGTAGCGGTCGAGGATGCGGCGGGCCTCCCGGCACCAGGCGTACAGGGTGGCGAGGGGGACCGTCTCCTCGTGCGCCGCGACCTGGAAGACCGAGTCGGCGGAGGTGTAGACGATGGGCTTCCCGGTCCGCTGGTGCTCCGCCCCGAGCTCCTCGATGATGGCCGTCCCGCTCGCCGGCCTGTTGCCGAGAAGCCGGTCGACGCCGATGGCCTCGAGCCACGGCTCGACGATCTCCCTCGGGAACCCGCGCGGGAAGAGGGCGAGCGGCCTCTCCAGGACGACGCCCATCATCTCCCAGTGCCCGGTGGTGGTGTCCTTCCCCGGCGAGCGGCCGGCCATCCGGCCGAAGAAGGCGGCGGGGTCGGAGGCGGGGGCCACCCCGAGCACGTCGGCGATGTTCCCGAGCCCCATTCGCTCGAGCTCCGGGAGCCGGAGCCCGCCCACGGCGCGGCTCACGTTGCCGATGGTGTCCGAGCCCAGGTCCCCGTAGTCGCCCGCGTCCGGCAGGGCGCCGACTCCGGCGCTGTCGGCGACCAGGATGACGAAGCGGCCGTCGCGCATCCCCGGGATCGTAAGCGACGGCGTGGCCCCGCCCCAGGGAAAAGGAGAAAGGCTCGGAGCGCCTCTTTGGCTCCTAGAAACACCCCGCCAGGATGGCGACCGAGGCGCTCGTCCCGACGCGGTCGGCGCCGGCCCTCACCATGCGCAGGGCGTCGCCGGCGGTGCGCACCCCGCCGGAGGCCTTCACCCCGAATTCCGTTCCCACCACCGAGCGGAGCAGCGCCACGTCCTCCTCGGTGGCCCCGCCCTCGGCGAAGCCCGTGGAGGTCTTCACCCAGGCCGCGCCGGCGCCCTTCGAGAGCGCGGCCGCGATCGCCTTCTCCTCGCGGGAGAGGCGGCAGGTCTCGAGGATCACCTTCACCGGCGCTCCCGCCGCCACGACCTCGCCGAGGTCGCGCAGGAGTCCGCGATAGTCCTTCGCCCGCAGGAGCGCGAGCGGCAGCACCACGTCCACCTCCTCCGCCCCGCCCGCCACCACCGTCCGGGCCTCCCGGGCCCGCTCGGCGGTCCCGGCCTGCCCCTCCGGGAAGTCGACCACCGCCACCACCTTCACTCCCGAGCCGGCGAGTTCCCGCCTCACCTCCCGGACCCACGCCGGGCGCACGCACACCGCCCCGAGGCGGTGCTCTCGCGCCTCGGCGCAGGCCCTTCGCACCTCGAGGGCCGTCGCCTCCGGCCGCAGGACCGAGTGCTCGAGGAGGGGGGCCAGGTCCGCCGGGACGCGCACGGCGCCGTCGGGGAGGATCGCCATCGCGCGAGTGTAGCCCGCGGGGCCGACTCCCCACCACCGCTACGGCGGAGAAAGGGCGAGCGGGAGCTCGACGCGGCGCGCCTCCCCGGAGAAGGAGGCGACCGAGAGCTTCCGCGCCGCGGCCTTGAGGCACGTGCCGAGGTCGGAGTGGGCGAGGTTGGCGTCGTCGAGGGTGGGGTAGTTGACGGTCCCGGTGGGCGCCACGGTGACGGTGAGGGTCACCTTCTTGTCGGCGAGGTCCAGGTCGGGGTCGCGCCGCACCGCCTCGGCCACGCAGGCATCGAACCCGGCGCGGCTCGCGGCGAGCGCGCGCCGGAGGCTCTCGGCGGAGACAGGGGGCGGCGACCGAGTCGCCTCCGCCTCCTCGCCGGCAGCCGGCGCCGGAGGCTCCGCCTTGGGCGCCGTCGACGCGGCCGCCGGTTCCTTCGCCGGGGCCGGCTCCGGCTTCGGGCGCGCGAGGGCGGCCTGGGTGGGAGCGGCGGCGGCCCTGGGCGCCGCCGCGGCGGGCCCGCGAGGCTCCTCGGACCGGGCGGAGCGCGCCGGAAGCCGCGCCTCCGGCTTCGAGAGCGCGACGTCGGGCGGGCCGGGCGGGAAGCGCGCCTCGGAGCCGGGGACGGGCGCGGGCGCCACCGCCGGCGGGACCGGGGCGGCGGCCACCGCGGCGGGCTCCGCCGGGGGGCGGGGGGCCGGGGGCGCGGGGCTCGCGACCGCCGCGGCTGCGGACCCCTCGACCGCGCCGGTGGCGGCAGCGAGCGGCTGGCGGCGAGGCAGGAAGAGGACGGCGACGACGATGGCCACCACCATGGCGGCGGCAAGGCCGAGGGCGATCCGCGGCCCCGCCGACGGCGCCGCGCCTGCGAGGAGGTCTGCCGGGGGGGAGCGCACCGCCTCCGGCGCCGCGGCGAGCGCCAGGCGAGGGGGGCGGCTCGCGCCCTTCAAGCGGTCGGGCGGCTCCGGCCAGCCCGCCGCCCCGGGCGGATCGGGTTCGTCGATCACCTCGGCGAGCGCCCGGGCCAGGTCCTCGGCGTCGTCGGTGCTCGCCGGAAGGGGGGCGAGGGGAGCGG
>Ga0335081_10022542_pt1 | contig 10189 bp, 8 predicted proteins | sample Lox_Sample_35_FD_206713 | JGI IMG/M metagenome (GOLD analysis project Ga0335081, IMG submission 206713) | Soil microbial communities from Loxahatchee National Wildlife Refuge, Florida, United States - Lox_Sample_3.5 | ecosystem: Environmental > Terrestrial > Soil > Wetlands | place: USA: Florida... | reverse complement strand
GGGCGTGCTGGCGATCCTGGGCAATCTCGGATTCAACATGAGCACGGCGCTCGCCGGTCTGGGGATTGGCGGGCTGGCGATCGGCTTCGGCGCGCAGAAGACGATTGAGAATCTCTTCGGCGGCGTGTCGGTGCTGGCGGACGAAGTTTTCCGCGTGGGCGATGTCTGCCGCTTCGGCGATCGTACCGGCGTGGTCGAGGACATCGGCCTGCGCTCGACGCGCATCCGCACCGACGACCGAACGCTGGTCGCGATTCCCAACGGCACAGTGGCGACGATCAATCTGGAGAATTTCAGCCGCCGCGACAAGATTCTACTCAAGACCACGCTCGGTCTTCGTCCCGACACCAAGCCCGATCATATGCGTTTCGTGCTTGCGGAAGTGCGCAAGCTGCTCTACAGCCATCCGAAGATCGAAACGCAGAGCGTGCGGGTGCGGCTGACCGATGTTGCCGGCGGCTCTTTCAGCGTCGAAGTCTTCTCGTACGTTCTGACGCGTGACTACAACGAATATGCCGCCGTCCGCGAAGACCTGCTCTTGCGCATCATGGATGTAATGGAAGACACCGGCGGCGGCCTGGCTATGCCTTCGCAGACCCTGTATCTGAGCCGCGACGCGGGCATCGAGAAACTGAAAGCGGAAGATGCCGCGAAGAAAGTGGCTGAGATGCGGGAAGGGAAGAAGCTGCCATTTCCGGACTTTCATCAGGAAGATATTTCATCGTTCAAGGGATCGATCGAGTATCCGGCGAAGGAGTCGAGCGTGCGGGATGCGCGAGATGGAAAGGGAAAGACGTAATATCTGCATCTTGCCGGTCTGCGCGAAGTTTGCGAATTGCGGCAGCGGATCATTGCGCGCTTGGCGCTGAGCGGAGCGAGGCGTGAAGTGCCGCTCACCTTTCAATAGTCTTCCACCTTTTCGTGAGCCAGCTCAGAAATAAATGTGTCGGCAGATAGATCACGAGCGGCACGGTGACTAAGTAGATCAGCAGGTACGTCCATCCCGGCATGACGTGCTGCTCCTGGAAGAACAGGCCGCGGGCGAAATTCACATCCATTTCCGGATGCCAGAAGTAGTTGATCGGGACGACGATCCACGCCTCCAACGTCTGCAGCTTCCATCCGCGTGGATCGTAGCCGAGACGCCAGATCGCCCACAGCAGCAGAGGCGGCGTCACGACATGAAACAGGCTGATCAGGCGGATGAGCAGCGAAAGGTGCGGGTCGAACATGTACTCGGTGCCGCCGATGAGATGATGTCCCGTCAATAGTGCGCCCGCAAGGTCGATGCAATACAGCGTCTGGAAAATCAGCAGCCCACAGGCAACCCAGGAGAAGATGAGCGCGCTCTCGAGCCACAGGCCGAGTCCGATTAACAGGTTGCCGATATCGCAGAAATAGAGAAAATTTTGCGGGCCGTATTGCCGCCAGTAGAGGGGCGCCCAGACGATCAGCCAGAGGGTCCAGGCGATCTTGAGCCAGAGCGGAAGGGGCGCTCGCATGGCCCGCTATTGTATGCGACTCACCACTCAGCTTTGATCCGCTTGCCAGAAGCGGTAAGGAACTCGATGGAGCGCCGGGAGGTACTTAGAGTGGAGTTGACAGGCGCGTCCTGAACGGTGGCTGGGTCCGTGAATATCGAGCAGGGTGGGTTTATGTCGCCAATCGGCATTGGCAGAAAGCGAATGGGATGCCAATCCCCGCAGTCCGTGATGAAACGACGGTCCGGCAGCGGCACAAGGTACGTCTCCGGCCGACTCTCGTCGGTTCTCGTGACTAGCAGCATAGTACGAGTTGTATTCGCATGAAGGTAGCCAGTTTTTCGCCCGTCCACGGTGACGGTTCCGCCCACGCGGAAATACCACCTGATGTAGCCATTGGCAGTTGAATGTACCATCGCGAATGCGATGACGATAACGACCAAGGCAAAAAGCCACCCGATCACACGAAGTAGCTTTTTCATCCAGATTTCCTGATGATACTGACCCTCCACCCTCCCGAAAAGTTCCTATCCAGAAAACCCCTAAAAACGCCCCAAAACGTCGGATTACCTGCGTAACTTGCCCGCGCTTACCCCTGTACCTACCATCGATTGTATGGGTTACACCGCTCTTCTCTTCTGCCCTGATGACAAGAACGCTCGCTTGGTGACGCAGGTCCTGAGCGAACTGGAGTTCACTGTCGAGGCCTGCGCCGAGCCTTTCGCCGCAGTCAAGAAGCTGATGAGCCAACACTTCGACGCTGTGGTAGTGGACTGCGATAACGAGCAGAATGCCACCCTTTTGTTCAAGAGCGCACGGAACTCGACGCCCAACCAGACGTCGTTGGCCGTGGCCGTAGTGGAAGGTCAGGCGGGGGTGGCCAAAGCGTTTCGCATTGGCGCGAACCTCGTCCTGACCAAACCCATCAATATCGAACAGGCCAAGGGGACATTGCGGGTCGCGCGCGGATTACTGCGCAAAGCCGAGCCGGGCAAAGGCCCTGCGTTGCCGGCAACGCCCGCGCCAGCGCCCGCTCCGAGTGGCCCTATTGCTAGGTCAGCGGCGGAGGTGAGACGCGAGCAGTCCGTGGAACTCGCCAAAGTCTTTGCGCCAGAGCCCCACGAAGTTCCTGAGTCGAAACCGACGCCGAACTGGGCTCCCGTGGCGACCGCCAGTTCCAGAGCGTCTGTACAGGATGACGATCTTCTCGGCATTGACAACGAACCAGCGCCAAAGTCGGTGGGCGCATCCCCCAGCTCTTCTCCAATTCTGGGCGCGGACATCACCAAACGGGCACTGGACCCCGAGGCACGACTGGCTCTGAGCACCGGCCACCAACCTGCGAGTGGTGGAGCGGCGAGCGCTCCTGCGCCCGCGCGGGAACCGCAACCGTCAGCAGTCGAAAAGATTTCAGAAAAACCGGCCAGCAGCATCAGCCTCGACAAACCAACCCAGGCCACATCGAGCCATCCTGCCGCGATTGTCGGAAGTGCGCCCTCCTTCGGCTATGGAGCGGTGAGTACTGAGAGCTCAGGCGCTGGAAAGAAAATCTTCATCGGCATCGCAGCGGCGCTGGTTGTGGCCGCCGGACTTTATTTCGGATGGACGCGCCTCCACGGTTCTGCCGAGCAGCCCGCGAATCCAGCGCCGGTAGCTGCAACCGGGAACAGAGCGCCGATCACGACTGCCCCATCGGCAAAGACCGCGAGCGCGCCGGTTGAAACTCCGCCGGCTGTTCCATCGGCTGTCATGGCTGGGCCGAGCGTTCCGGCGAACGAGACCACGAAGCCCTCGGCAAATTCAAGTTCACAACTCAATTCTGCGGTCCCGAATGCAGATCAGAAGCCGGCGAAACAAATTGCGGAAAGCAAACCCAGTTCCATCAGCGACGAAGCAAAATCTTCGAATGACGCAGACAATACGACGGATGAGACGTCCGAGCCCGCTCCACTCATTGTGAAGGGCGGTCGAGCAGCCCCCGCAAAGCCTAAGGCAGTACCTGCCGCTGACGCCGATGCACCCAGCGTCATTGGAATGGCAGCTCCCGCGGCGGCGATGCCCAACATTCCAACAAATGCCGATCCTTTGCTGAAGCCCAGTCTGCAGAAACTGAATATTTCGCAGGGGGTATCGCAGGGATTGTTGATCAAGAAGGTTTCTCCGACTTACCCGGCGAATGCCCTGCGCATGGGAGTTGAAGGAAGAGTCGAATTGCTGGCCACGATCTCCGACACCGGCGAGATTACTCACGTCCAGGTGATCAGTGGGGACAAGCAACTCACGAAAGCCGCCGCCGACGCGGTGAAGCAGTGGAAGTACAAGCCTTATCTGCTCAACGGGGAGCCCGTCGAGATCCAGACGCAGGTCACGGTGAATTTCAAGCTGCCGAAGTAAAGCGGACGAGGACCGAGTTCCGTCCGTAAATAATCCCTTTTCCCGGACTGTTCCCACTTCCCAAGGTCACCGATGGGACGCGATCCATGCATTGATTTTCGCGTCCAGAATGTCTAAGGGCAGTGGTCCGTCATCCAGGATCGCGTCGTGAAATGAGCGGACGTCATATTTGCTCCCCAACTCGCGTTGCGCACGCTCGCGCAATTCGAGAATCTTCATCTGCCCCATCTTGTAGGAAAGCGCTTGTGCCGGCCATGCGATATAGCGATCAACTTCGGTCTCGATGTTCTGATCGTCCATAGCGGTATGCTCATGGAAGAAATCGATCATTTGCTGCCGCGACCAGTGCTTGGCGTGTACACCGGTGTCCACGACCCAACGCACTGCGCGCCAAATTTCATTTTGGAGGCGTCCATAGTCGCTGTAAGGATCGCGATAGAACCCGACTTCCTTCCCCAATCGCTCGCTGTAAAAAGCCCAGCCCTCACTGTAGGCGTTAAAATCCAGCGCGAAGCGACGAAAAGGCGGCAAGTCGGTCATCTCCTGCGCAATCGAAAACTGCAGATGATGCCCGGGCACGCCTTCGTGATAGGCAATCGCTTCCACATTCAGCAGCAGGCGTTTCTCAGGCGCGTATTCATTCACGTTGATGCGGCCGGGACGCAATCCATCGCCCGACCCGGGTGAATAGTCCGCGGGCACGCTGTCGGCGCTGCGGAAGGCTTCCATGGGAACGACATCCAGTTTGTTCTTCGGCAGACGTCCGAACAGTTCTGGAAGTTTGGCGTACATCTGGTCGCGATATTGGGTATAGAGATCGAGCAGTTGCTGGCCCGATCTCGCGTGCAGCGCGGGATCCTGACGAATGTGTGCGTTGAAGGATTTCAGATCGCTGAAGCCCTGCGCTTTGGCAATCTTCAGCATCGCTTCCTCGATCTGCGCGACGCTTTTCAGCCCCATTTCGTGAATCTGGTCGGGTGTGTAGTCGGTGGTTGTCTGGTGGCGTACAGCAAAGCGGTATCGCGCGTCGCCGTCGGGTAGAGACCACACACCGGGCTCGGTGCGTCCCCGCGGAGCGTATTCCTCGCGCACGAACTTCGCGAATCGGGCAAAGGCGAGGGCAACTTCGTTTTTCACGGCGTCTTCAATGCTCGCACGCAAGCGCGCGCGATCCCGCGCCGAAACCGAGTCGGGAAATACCTTGAGCGGTTGGGTGAAAGGACTCTCGTCAACCCTGGCGTCGGCCACCTGCTGCGCCTGAGCTGCAACCTTTTCCAGAAGATACTTCGGCGGCATCAAGTGTTCGCTCATGCCGTCGCGCATGTTCCGGATGGCCTGATCGAGCCGGGATGGCATCTGGTGCAGGCGCGAAAGATAATCCTCGTAATCCTTGACGTTCCGGAAGTGAAGATAGGAAGGCATGGAGGCGTACCACAGGTGAATGCCGTTGAATTGATCGACCGGCATTTCCCAATCTTTGAATTGCGCCCGCTCCAGGTCTTCACGCAAGCTGCGCACCATAAGCGCATGGTTCAGTGTTTCCTGCTCGGGAAAGCCGCTGACGTCGAGTGCTTCAAACTTGGCCAACGCCTGACGCGCGTGCTCCAGTTCTTCCGAAATTGCCTGGCGGGAGAGATCACTCAGGCGATCGTTGTAGCGATCGTCTCCGACGTTGGTGGCCAGTTCCGGGCTTGTGCGCAGCGTATATTCCCACTCTTCGCTCAGCAGACGCTTGAGCTCGGCTGTCCGCATATCAACAGACTGTCCGCTGACTTGCCTCGCCATTCCTCCGCCAATCACCACAGCAATCATCAGTGCGAGCCACTTCAAGGTGCATAGGCGCAAGGCTCACCTCCCCCACGGTTTACCTACTAGTTGGAAATAGCGGCCATTATCGCACTGAGCGGTGCGCTTCGGATGCGCCGGCATTCGGATCACTGCGGTGTTCAGTGCCGGCATGAGTGGGAGGACTAAGTGGCGACCCATGGCGAGTCATCGGGACGCGCAGCGAAACGGGTTTGAAAACGAGTGTTGCCCTGGCACGGGCTCGAAAGAAAGTCAGGAGGGAAGTAACGCGGAATCGCTCGAAAAAATTGAAAGGGCCGTGACCTTGGTTATGCCCCAGCCGCTCACTCCTGCGAGGGAGCCAACAGCGTGGTAAGCATGTACCGTCACGACCCCTTGACGCGATCACTGCTTTCGCAGTTCTGAACCCCAACTGACCCTCGCAGGTCCGTCGGTTTTTTCAGGTCCAGTTACCTTGCGGGTCGCCCCGCCCGGCTGATCACTCAGTCTACTTCGGACTGGCTCGTTTTATTGTGCCAACCCTTTCGACCGTCGACGCAAGCAAAGTTACCAGAGCATTACAAAAAGTCAACGCAAACTTTTGGTGCAGCAGCTGCAGTAAAAGCTGTGCATATTCGGAAATGCAAATAGTTGTCAGGAAAAAACTTATACCCAGGGAGTTTTATTCGGTACGGTTTTTGCACAAAAACATTCACAGCCCGCAAAGCAACTGCAAGACGCTGAAAGGGAACCAAATATTCGTCTTGACGGTGGCATGAACATGGCGCATCTTGCAAAAAGACTTATCTACCACTCTAACCTCCCAGAATCGGCGGAGTTAGGAGCCGGTACACCGAGACAGGACGAAGTGACCGTAGATCTGGTGGCCTACGTCGATGGCGGATGCCTGGGAAATCCAGGCCCTTCGGGCATTGGCGTGGTGATCAGCGGAGCGGCGAGCGATCCGGTACGCATCGCCAAATGGATCGGCCATCAGGATAACAACGTCGCCGAGTACGTCGCTCTGATGGAAGCTTTGCAATTCGCAGTCGAACGCAAAGCGCGGAAGCTCCACGTCTATTCTGATTCCCAGGTAGTGGTTCGTCAGATGACCGGCGAATACGTTTGCCGCAGTCCGCGCCTTTATTCCCTGCACTGGACCTGCCAGAAACTGGCCCGCTCGCTGATGTTCTCCATTTCGCATGTGCGCCGCGAGTTCAACGTGGAAGCCAACCGTCTGGCGCAGTCGGCCATGCGGAAGAGGTAGCAGTCTCCACTTAGTTGTCAGCGGATCGGGTTTTCTTGCGCGCTTCCGCGCGCAATCCCGGAGGAATGCCTCCGGGGCTACATGTTTCGTGTGGGGCGGAGGCATTCTTCCGCCCATCACATAGCGATGTGCCTTCCACACTTTTGTTCTAATACCTTTGCGCACAGCGGTTATTGACAGGCCTCACGACCAGCGCGAGACTCCAATTTACGCATCGTCTTGCGTCCCAGGACACCGTGCAGCAGAATCTCTCCAATTCGAGTGGCGGATCGCTCGCCGAGATGGCGCATCGTGATCTCGATGCCGCCTTGCAATTGCTTGCGGATCGCGCGCAATACATTACGGGAGCGAGTGGCGCAGCGATTGCATTAAGACGCAGCGGCCGCAACGACATGCTTTGCCGGGCCAGCACGGGAACGAATGCTCCCGAACTCGGCGCCCTGCTCTCGGCGGAATACGGGCTTTCGGGCGAAAGCGTGCGCACCTGCCTTCCGCTGCGCTGTGATGACGCCGAGCGTGACGCGCGCGTCAATCGCGAAGTGTGTCGGAAGCTGGGGATCGCGTCGGTGGTTGTGATGCCAGTGGTGAACGATGACGAGGTCCTCGGGGTCTTCGAACTCTTCTCCGGTAAAGCCAACGCCTTCGGCGAACGCGATCTTTCGGCGGTGCAACGCCTGAGTGAAATGGTAGAGACCGCAGTTCGCCTGGCTCGCGCGACCGAAAAATTGCCGGAACAGCTAAAAGCAGCGGATGCCTCAGCGACACGAGTGAGCCAGTTGCAAGAAGTCGAGGATGAGATCCTCGAAGTGGATGTGGTGGAGGTCCTCCCCCAGCTCGAGGCCGAGACACCGAGAGCTCAGTCGGCCTCAGCGCATGCTGCAGAAATTGTCGAAAACACGGAGATCGAGAAGGCTGCTCTGCCGTCCATATCGTCAGCCTGGGCAGGCCCTGCCGAGAATTCCATACCAGCGCCTGTGCCGGACACGCTGGCCGCCTCGGCTCCCACGGCAAAACCGGAGCCCATTTCCCCGCCGCACAAGCCGCTATTCTGGTCCGCAGCCCAGAGCGCGGGGACGGAATCTGAGCCAGCAGAGGCCGATCAGAGCAATGTTCCGCCAGTCTTGCGTTCACTGAAGAAATGCGAAGTGTGCGGATTTCCGATTACCGCCGGGCGCTCGCTGTGCGTGGAGTGCGAGGAGAAGCGCTGGCGAGGTCAGCTGCGCCGGCCGTCAACGCTGGATGGCATGAGAACGGATCGTATGCCGCCGAAAGCTCCGGGCAGCGCGGTGAAAGCCGCAGGCGCGGCCTCGGCCGCTGCCGCGCCGGCCAAGGCCGTGACCACAGCGCCGGCATTACCGACACCCGTTCAGAAGCCTGCTGCAGTCAAGGACTCAGGCGCGCAACCGGTCCCAGCCACCACTGCCGCTGTATCCGCGGCGGCCCTTGCGGTCGAGACAAAAACTGCTTCGGAACCTATTTTGGTTCTCAGCGCGGGGCTGCAGCCGGAACAGTCCTGGCTGGGGCGGAATAAATTCGTGATCATCGCGCTTGTGCTGGTCGCCGGAGCGGCTGCGTATTTCCTTCTTCTTCGATAGTCTCCCTTTGCGGGTGCTCTTGGAGCAGCGGTGCTTCAGTGGCGCCCACGGCCGGAGGCATAATCGCTCTTGTGCCGGACCTCAGGGGCTAAAGCCCGGATCTCGCGAGGACCCGAACACGGCCCTAAAGGGCCGCTCTTCCACGGACCCAAAATGCATGTCTCACAAGGTAGCAGTTCGCCTCCGCGTTAGCCCCTTTCCGGACGCGTCGTTGGTCCGGAAACCCTTGACTTCAGCGGCAACTCTGCTAAAGTGCGGAGGAAGCTTAAACCCTAATTTTCAGGTGTCCAGGTCATGAAAAACGTTTACGAGGTATTGCGGCAGAAGGAAATGGAATTGACGCGGCTGGAGAAGGAAGTGGAGGCGTTGCGGCTCGTCGCGCCCCTGCTGTCGGAGGAAAAAGAGAGTATTGGGGAAGCTAAGCCCGCGCTCGCTACTGCTGTCAATGCGGGGCCGCAACCGACCGGACGGATCACACTCCCCACCACCGCGCCCATCGCTGCGCCGCAGCCCGTGCGTGCTGCGGGATGGGAAGACACCGCGAAGCGCTGGCCGTAGCCTCAGTTTACGTTCGAGATTGCCTCAGCCCGGGACCTTCCCGGGCTGAAGTGCTTTCGGAAGAACATCGCCCGGATCCGCTGATCCGGGGTACAATTCCCACCGCTCCTGGGGACCAACACATTTCTGATTGACAGCCTCCTATGCTGTCGCGAGGAGATTCCATGGCATTCTGCGTGAGTTGCGGCGCGCCGTTGACCGGACCATTCTGCAACAAGTGTGGAGCGCGCGCCGTTCCGCCCAGCGCCCCGGCTCAGCCTGCGGCGGCTCAGGCGCCTCCGTCTGCGCCACCCGTTCAGACCGCTCCGCCCACGGCGCCTCCTCCGATCCAGGCGGCGCCTGTCGCGGCAAAGAGTTCAGGCGTCGGCAAGGTTCTGCTATGGGTTGGCGGAATCTTCGTCGTACTGGTGATTGCTGCGGGTGCGGCTGCGATATACGGCGTGTACTGGGTCAAACATAAAGTCTCGAGCTACGCATCGGCCGTCACGGGTGATAATTCGAGAAATATCAAAGTCGTCAGCAACGGCAACTCGTGCCAGTTGCTGTCGACCGCCGAGCTGCAGCAGATCCTGGGAGTGACCGTCGAGAAGAGCGCGGAGATTACCGACGACGGTCAGCCGGGGTGCGCTTACTACACCAATCCCGCGGCGTTCGCCCAGTTGCGCAACATGTCCATGGCATTTGCGAAGAAGCAGGCCGACGAAGCGAACGCGAGGCCCGGTCCCAAGCCCGACAATTTCGCTGCACTGCTCAAGAACGCCAACGACCTCGAAGGCACGATCAAAGCTCTGGGGCTGACGCAGACTCCGGAAGATGGGCGCGTGTTCTCGTTCACTGTGAGTCCAGATGACGGCGAGCAAAAATGGGCATCGGAGCGCCTGATCGAATCGACTGTTCCCGGCTTCGCCGAAGTTCCAGGCGTCGGAGATCACGCCATGTTCGGCGCCTTCGGACATGCTTTCTACATCCTGAAAGGGAACAAGTTTATTTCGATGGTCACGATGTGGGTGCCGGACGCGCACACGCGCGGGGTCCAGATCTACAACACGATGGAGCCGAGACTGTAGCGCCCGGCGGCGTCATCCCGAGCGAAGCCGTTCTTCAGGCGG
>Ga0335081_10022541_pt1 | contig 10190 bp, 10 predicted proteins | sample Lox_Sample_35_FD_206713 | JGI IMG/M metagenome (GOLD analysis project Ga0335081, IMG submission 206713) | Soil microbial communities from Loxahatchee National Wildlife Refuge, Florida, United States - Lox_Sample_3.5 | ecosystem: Environmental > Terrestrial > Soil > Wetlands | place: USA... | reverse complement strand
ATCCGGCCGATCCCGGCGCGCGTTACGCCATCACCTTTGACTTCAGCGACATTGGCTACATCGAGCGCAAACAAGGCAACTACGCAGCCGCGCTCGAGAATTATCAGAAGGTGCTCGGAATCCGCGAGGCGCTCGCCAAAGCGGACCCTCACGATGCCCGCGCCATCTCCGGCATATCGCGCACCTGCGGGTACCTGGCCAGTGTCCTGCGCGATCAGAAGAAGTTTCAGGACGCACTGCGCTACGATCAGCGGCGGCTCTCCATTCTCGATCAGCAGGCCGCTCGCGCAACCAGCGACCGCGGAATTCGCGAAGAGCTTGCCGAAGCCAGGTGGGATATCGGATACGACTATCTGGCCATCGCCGAATCAGAGAGCGAAATCGCAAAAAAGATGCAGATGGCGCAACTTGCGCAGCGCTATCTGCTGCAGGCGCAGGCTGCATTGGCAGACGCCAAAGCGCATGGATTGCTCTATGGGAATTTGCTCAATGCACCTACAGATATCGAGCACGATCTCTTGCAATGTGCCAGACTGCTCCATACGCCGAGTTAGGCTCCCAACGAACGCTTAACTCTTCCCGGGAATCCATGAACGCGACTCTTGAATGAGCTATTCCCCCGCCGCATCGCGATGCGATCGCTATCTGGGAAGCGATTCGAGCGCGTTGACGATCGCTTTTCCCGCGGTCGCGGTAGTTGCTGTGCCGCCAAGGTCGGGGGTGCAGTACGCTTTGTCGACCAGTGTGATCTCGATGGCCTTCACCATGCCCGCGGCAGCCTCGGCTTCGCCGAGATGATCGAGCATCATGGCGGCGGACCAGATCTGAGCGATCGGGTTGGCGATGCCTTTCCCTGCGATGTCGGGCGCCGAGCCATGAACCGGCTCGAAGAGCGAAGGATGATGGCGCTCCGGATTGATGTTGCCTGAGGGAGCGATGCCAATGGTTCCGGCACACGCGGGCCCCAGGTCCGAAAGGATGTCGCCAAAGAGGTTGGAAGCAACGACCACATCGAAGCGGTCTGGATGGAGCACAAAATGCGCGGTGAGGATATCGATGTGGTATTGGTCCCATCGCACGCGCGGAAACTCCTTGCTGATTTCGCGCACCCGCTCATCCCAGAAGGGCATGGTGATCGAGATGCCGTTGGATTTGGTCGCGGAGGTGAGATGTTTCTTTGTGCGCCGATTCGCAAGCTCAAATGCGTTTCCTGGATGACAACCTCGCGGTCGGTTCCGCCAAAGATCCTGCCACCGATGGAGGAGTATTCGCCTTCGGTGTTCTCGCGCACGACATAAAAATCGATGTCGCCGGGGTTCCGTCCTGCGAGCGGACAGGGCATGCCGGGCATGAGCCGCACCGGGCGCAGATTGACATATTGATCGAATTCGCGGCGGAACTGGATCACGGATCCCCAAAGCGAGATGTGATCGGGCACTTTTTCGGGCCAACCGACCGCACCAAAGAAGATCGCGTCGTGGCTCCCGATCAAATCCTTCCAATTGTCCGGAAGCATCTTGTTGTGCTTCAGGTAGTAGTCGCAGGAGGCGAAATCAAAATCGTCAAGCTGAAGCGTGAAGCCGTAGTGTCGCGCGGCAGCCTCAAGAGCGCGCAGTCCTTCGGGAATGACTTCCTGGCCGATGCCGTCCCCTGGGATCACGGCGATCCGGTACCCGCGACCATTTTCGTTGCGGCGTTTTTCTACGGCATGGGACATAGAACTCTCTTTAGCAATTGATTCGCTTCTCTGGAGCCGCGCTGATGACGGCGCGCCAGGCGACAACGACTACAGTGGACATGATCAGCGAGCAGCCCATCATTGGTCCATCGTGAATCTTGTGGCCTGTTGCATGCCCATCGTTGAGCCGTTCCGAATTCCCATCGACGCTGGGTGGTTCTTCATGGGATCCAAACACCGGTCAAGCCGGGAAAACCCTGTTCATCGCGTCTGGCTCGATTCCTTCGCTGTTGCCGTAACCCAGGTCACGGTCGAGGAGTAAGCGTGTTTTCCGGACGCCACTCGGAGCGTACCGCCCATGCCATCGGATGATGCCGAGAAGCAGAGTGTTCAACTCCGCGAAGGCAATGCGTTCGAACCGAATGCCATATCCAAGATCGAGTTCGAGATGCAGGGGGCGATCAGTGGCGCTCAGGCCCCTGGTGCGTTGCGTTTGTTTCAGCTCCGTCGCCGGTGAGCTTACAATGTCCTCGCAGTCGTATCCCAAGGAGCCCGACGTTCATGCGCAGCACTTCCTTGCCATAGATTGATGACATGCTCAGTGCGGCACGACCCGACCAGAGCAGATATACGCCCGTGGGTTCGTCTCCTTGGAGAAAAAGGATGCGATCACGGCCGCAGGGTAAAGGGATCGCGAACCGGCTGACTGCATCGATCAGATTCTGAGCAGCGACGGATGGGGATGAGGCTGCAAACATGGTCGTCCTCCCAACGGTCATCTCAGAATGACCGACTTGGCTTCAGGGGTTTTGGGGAAGAATGTTCACATGAAGTCTCCAGGCCATGTTGAGATGGCGATCACCTAGATTCAGAGTTGATGGGACGCTCAAAGGCGACCGGGCAGCCCTCTCTCGCTGCGATGGAACAAAATCGGGGCAGACGGTCCTGGATCCGATCCACTCCACTCCACTCCACGCTCCGCGGGCAGCGATCCTGGCAGATTCCAAACAGAGCCCAGTAACTCTGGTTTGGCTCTGGTCTCTGGTAGTTGACGAGGTCACTCGAACTGCCGCATTCGGACCGAACCTCTCTCAGCGGCTTTCACGAATTCAACGGTGATCTGCTGCCGACAACCGCCGAGAACATCGGCAGCACTCCCCGTGTCCGCTTCAATTGAATATTCAGTTCGACACTCGCAGCTGGAGTCCTAGGAATGACTTATATCACGTTCTTTGCCTCCACAAAGGTCTCAGGTGTCTTCAATTGTGATCTACATCACTTACACCGATTCGTCGATTTGGTTCCATGCAATCCAAGCAGCGCATCGGACTGGTCGAACAGCACGCTCTCCGGATGTGCAGTGCGATGTTGGATTGAGGCTGTCTGAATGTGCCTCAACGGTACTTGGAACGGAGGACAAGTGAAACACATCTTTCCAGCCTCAATCGCGTTGGCGGCGATGGCGATGGCGGCCAATGCGGGCACCTTGCACGGTAAGGTCTCCGGCGCCAAGGGAGAATCGGTGATTTATGTCGAGGCCATTGCCGGCAAGACCTTTCCCGCGCCGGCCCAGCATCAGGTGATGGATCAAAGGGGTTTGATGTTCAACCCTCACATCCTTGTTGTTCAGCTGGGAACCACGGTCGATTTTCAGAACAGCGACAGCGTTGCCCACAACGTCTTCTGGGCTTCAGTCGGCGGCAACAAGAAGCTTGGGCACAACTTAGGCACTTGGCCGCAGGGGGAGAAACGCAGTTTCAAGTTCGATGATCCGGGCGCGGTTCCTTTGCTCTGCAATGTGCATCCCGACATGGCAGGATATATCGTCGTTTCGCCCACGCCGTACTTCGCCAAGAGCGACAAGACCGGCGAATACAAGATCGACAACGTTCCCGACGGAAGCTACAACGTGACGGCGTGGAACGAAGGAACGAAGCCTCACACCAGCCAGGTCACCGTTTCCGGCGATACGAAGACCGACTTCACGCTGACCAAGTAGTCGATCGAAACCGCGCGCGCGGGACCGCCTCGTTGCCGAAGGCATACAGGGCCATCATGCTGAAGCGTTATGAAAACAAAACGGTCGACGCGGCATGGTTGAACAGCAATTTTCCATGCATGATGGCCTGCCCGGCGCACACCAACGCGGGGCGATATGTATCCCTCATCGCCGACGGCCAATACGAAGAAGCGTATCGCTACGCGCGCGAACCTAACCCGCTGGCCAGCATTTGTGGACGCGTTTGCGCGCATCCTTGCGAGACGGCTTGCCGGCGCGGCGCCATCGACAAGCCGATTTCGATCCGTGCATTGAAGCGCTTCCTGACCGAGCGCTATGGGCCCGAGTCGCGGAGCCCTCTAAATGTCAACTCCGGCCGCGGGCAAAAAAAGCTGCCTTACAAGATTGCTGTAGTCGGCGCCGGGCCTGTAGGGCTTTCAGCCGCGCACGACCTCGCGCTACTGGGCTATTCGGTCACCCTCTTCGAAGCGGCGCCTGTGGCCGGCGGCATGTTGTATCTCGGCGTCCCGGAGTATCGCCTTCCGCGCTCGGTCGTGGAAGCCCAGGTACGCGAGATTCTGTCGACTGGCGATATCACGCTCAAGCTGAACAGCGCGGCCGGTCGCGATTTCACAGTCTCAGAACTGCGCAGCCAGGGCTTCGATGCTGTGCTACTGGCAGTCGGCGCGCATCGCAGCCGAGATCTCTCGATTCCCGGTGTAAACCTCGACGGCGTCCACAAGGGCATCGACTTTCTGCTCAATGTGAACCTCGGATATCAATTCACGATCGGCAGAAAAGTGATCGTCATCGGAGGCGGCAATGTGGCCATGGATGTGGCGCGATCTGCCGCGCGCGAGGTGCTGCGTCAGCACACCTCGGGTGTGGAGCAGCAGGAGCCGTCAAAAGAGAACCTCGATGCTGTTGCCGCAAAGGAGATGATGGACATCTCGCTTTCGGCGCTTCGGCTGGGCGCGCAGGAAGTTCACCTGGTGTGCCTCGAGAAGCGCGAGGAGATGCCGGCATCCATCGAAGAGATTGTGGACGCGGAAGAAGAAGGCATTCTTCTTCATCCCGGCCTAGGTCCGAAGCGCATCGTCGGCGATGGTCAGCGCGTGACCGGACTCGAAGTGTTGAAGACGAAGCAGGTCTTCGATCAGACGGGCCGCTTCAATCCCTCGTTCTATGAGAACAGCGAGACGCAGCTCGACTGCGACACCATCATCATGGCCATTGGGCAGGCGCCGAATCTCGATTTTCTCAAGCCGGAGGATGGCGTGGAGGTCTCCCGGCGCGGCCTCATCGCAGTCGATCCACGCACGCTGATGACTTCGGCGAAAGGCGTGTTTGCAGGCGGCGACTGCGTCTTCGGTCCACGCCTCATCATCGACAGCGTTGCCGACGGAAAGCGCGCGGCAATGGGAATCGATGAGTACCTTCGCGGCACAGAGCACCCCGAGCCAACCATCGAAGTGGAAGTGCTGAAGCGGCATAGCATGCCGCTAAATCTGCTGGATATCGTTCGGCAGCCAATTCCCATGGTGCCGCTCAACCGACGCACGGGCGTGACCGAGGTTGAGCTGGAGTACGACGAGGAGACCGCGCAACTCGAGGCGCAGCGTTGTCTGCATTGTTGGGTCAACACCATCTTCGAAGGCAATGCCGAGGACGGCACTCAGTGCATCCTGTGCGGCGGCTGCGTGGATGTGTGCCCGGAGAACTGTCTCGAGCTGGTGAGCCTCGAGCGTTTCGATTTCACGCCGGATGTCGTTGAACAGCTCGTCGAGAGCGAGAGCCTGCTCCATGTGGAACTGGACGGAGTGAAGGCCGAGGAGCTCGGCGTCGTCGCGGGTTCCGTGATGCTGAAGGACGAGACGCGCTGCATCCGCTGCGGACTGTGTGCGATGCGCTGCCCAGCGCACACGATCACGATGGAGTCTTACAACCTGATTCCGGCCGAAGCCACCGGACTGGTTTCGATCGCCGCTATCGACGCGCCGTTTCGCGCCCCGGCTGCGAGCAACAAGTGAGGCGGAGAATGAGCGAAGCCAAATCAGCCTTACCTGCAACGGAGACCGAAGTAAGCCGCAGGGCTTTCTTCACAAAAATGGGCCTGGGATCGCTCGGAATCGCGGCTGTGGGAACGCTGGTTTTCTACTACAAGTTTCTCTCTCCCAACGTGCTGTTTGAAGCCTCGCCGATTGTGAATGCCGGGCGAGCGGAAAACTTCCCGCAGGACTCGGTGACGCTGGACGTCAACTCCGGCATTTATCTAATCCACGTTGCGGAAGGCTATTTCTCTCTGAACGCGATCTGCACGCATCTCGGGTGCATGACGGCGTGGAAGCAGGAAGAGGGCATCATCGCCTGCCCATGCCACGGCAGCCGCTTCAGCCGCGAGGGACAGAAGTTGGCCGGTCCGGCACCTAAGCCGCTGCCCTGGCTGAAAACGTGGTTGAGCGACGACGGCAACCTACTCGTCGACCGATCCACGACCATTCCTCCGCTCCAGTTCCTAAGGGTTTGAATATGGCGTCGAGAATCGAAGGCTATTTCGAAAAGCTCGAAGGCACGCGGGTCTGGCGCTCGATCTTCCGCAGCGGAACGGGCAACAGCACGCTGCATCGCGCGCTCGCCATTCAACAGAACGTTTTCCTGCACCTGTTTCCTACGAAGGTGCGACGCCGCATGCTGGGTTTCAGCGCCACGTGGTACCTGGGAACGCTGACGTTGTGCACGTTTCTGATCCTCGTCGTCACCGGCATCCTGCTGATGCTCTACTATCATCCTTCCGTTCCGCAGGCCTATGCCGACGTGAAGGATCTCAAGTTCGTGGTCTCGTCGGGCATGTTTCTGCGCAACCTGCACCGCTGGTCGGCACATGCGATGGTCTTTCTCGCGTTCGCGCACATGTTCCGCGTATTTTATCGGGGAGCTTACCGGCGTCCACGCGAATTCAACTGGGTCGTGGGTGTGATTCTCCTCCTGGTCACCCTGCTGCTCAGTTACACGGGCTATCTGCTGCCCTGGGACCAGCTGGCGTTCTGGGCGATCACGGTAGGCTCCAATATCTCCGCGGCCGTGCCGCTGGTGGGCGACAAGTTCCACTTCCTCATGCTCGGCGGCCACCAGGTCAACGCCAATGCGCTGCTGCGCTTTTACGTGCTGCATTGCGTGATTCTTCCGCTGACCGCCGTGCTCTTTGTGATGGTGCATTTCTGGCGGATTCGCAAGGACGGCGGCTTGTATGTGCGCGAAAGCGAGCCGGGTAAAGATGAGCCCGAGCCGATCCCCGGCGCCGCAATGGAGAAGCTATGACTGCGCCCAAGGACTTCATCGTCGGCGTGGGGTCGGACACAAAGGTGTCGCAGAAACGCGTGTTGTTTGTCACGCGCAGAACTTCGGCTCACGTGAAGAGCTACGACGAAGAGCAGGTCCAGACCTATCCCGAGGTCCTGTTCCGCGCCTTGCTTGCGGTGGAAGTCCTCACCATCGCGCTGGTGCTCATTTCGCTCTTTTTCAACGCGCCGCTTGAAGGCCTGGCCGACCCCACCAATACGCCCAATCCAGCCAAGGCGCCATGGTACTTTCTCGGCCTGCAGGAGATGCTCCACTACTTTCCGCCCGTAGTCGCCGGCGTGCTGATTCCCGGGCTGCTGGTCGTTGCGCTCGTCGTGATTCCCTACTTCGATATCAACATCGAAGCCGATGGATTCTTTCTCAAGAACCGCCGCCGCCATCTAAACCTCTTCTACATCGTTGCCGGAGCGCTCTCGGTCTTTCTCTGGTTCTTCGAGGTTTACGTAGCCCTGGTACCCACGCTCATCGTTGCCGGGCTCATGCTGCTGGCGGCCTTCAGTTCGCCACAATCGCCGGCTCGCTTCCGCCGCTTTCTCGCCTCCAAGCCGGTCTCGTGGTGGATCATGACCTGGTTTCTCTTCGAACTCGTCGTCCTCACCGTCGTCGGCACGTTCTTTCGCGGGCCGGGATGGTCGTGGGTTTGGCCCTGGAGGAGTTAGATGGAGCCGTCGAAAGCCAAATCCGATTCCTCACTACGCGCTCTCTTCCGCGATCCGATCCGGCTGTTCGGCATCGCCAGCGTGGTGCTCCTTCTGGTGCTCGCCGTCGCGCCGGCGAAAGACCACTTCAGCGAGTGGCGCGGCTACCAGAATGGCTATCTGCGGCGGATCCGCGATCGCGGCGACGCGCTCACGTTGCGCCGCCATTTCCAGGGCGGAATCCGCCAGATCTGGATTCCGGAACTCGGCGTCGTCGATCGCTGCCAGACGTGTCACGTCGGTCTCGCTGAGGCGAGTCTTGCCGACATCAAGACGCAGCCCTACCGCCCGCATCCGCCGATTCCGCATAACCCCGATCAATTCGGCTGCGTGATCTGCCATCGCGGCCAGGGTGCCGCAACCACGGTCGAAGAAGCGCACCACAGCAAGCTGGCCCAGGAAGAGCCGCTTCTGCCCGCGCGCTACATCGAATCGTCGTGCGGGCAGTGCCATCACACCCCGCTGGAAGGAACCCCGCGCCTCAACAAAGGACGCTCGATGCTCGCCCGCTACGGCTGCGTGCACTGCCACGCAGTGAGGCTGCCCGACGGGAGTGCTGTCGAGGCTACCGACGCGCCGCCGCCGCTCACGCACATTGCCGACAAGACGACGCGGGAATGGATTTACGCATGGCTCAAGGATCCGTCGAGTTACTCGTCCTCGACGACGATGCCGAACTTCAAGCTGAGCGATGGGGATGCGCGCGACATCTCCGCGTTTCTTATTGCCAACAGCACGCCGAAACCCGGCGATACGGCCGAGTTTGCGCCGGCGAACGGCGCTGCACCCGATCCTGCTGCCGCGGCGAGCCTTTATGGCCAGTCGTTCTGCGCCTCGTGCCACGCCACGCAAAACGCCGCGGGAAACCTCGTCGGCGGAGACATCGGCCCCGAGCTGACCAACGTTGGCAGCAAGGTAAAGCCGGGTTGGCTCCGAGCCTGGCTAAGCGAGCCGCACAACTACGACGGCAAGACGCAGATGCCGCACTATCGCTGGAGCGGACAGCAGCTCGGACTGATCACGTCTTACCTTGAGAGCAAGACCGATCCTGACTTCTTGGCCAATGTTCATCTCCAAGAGGCGACAGCAGTGCAAATCGCGCACGGCAGGAAACTGGTGATCGATTACGGCTGCGCCGCCTGTCACGAGATCGGCAACATTCGCAAGCCGGAGAACTTTGCCCCCGAGCTAAGCCGCGTGGGCAGCAAGCCGATAGTGCAACTTGTATTTCTTCCCGGAATGCAGCACACCCTGCCCGGCTATCTGGCGGCGAAAATTCGCCAGCCGCGGGAGTTCGGTTCCAGCCTCCGCATGCCGCAGTACACCTTCACTTCCGACCAGGTCGACGACCTGACCACTGCGCTCCTGGCCCTTACCGATCGCAGCTCCTCTTTGCCGTCGACGCTTCAGATCGCCGCGGTGCATGAGACGGACTACAAGCCGGCAGGCAAGGCCGGAAAGCTGATGGATGACCTGAACTGCTTCAGTTGCCACCGCGTCAATGGCCGCGGCGGCGACATGGCGCCCGACCTGAGTTGGGAAGGCAGCTCGGTGCAGAACGCATGGTTGAACGACTTTCTCAAGAATCCCAACACGCTTCGTCCGGCGCTCATTCGCCGCATGCCGAAGTTCAACCTGACGGACAGCGAACGCGCCGAGCTGACCGACTACATGATGGCGGCTTATCAGACGGCCTCGGTGGATCGCGACTCGATGCCGTTGAGCGGCTATCCTCCGGAGCTCATCGAGCAGGGCCGCCAGCTCTTTTACTCGCGTTACGCCTGCCAGTCGTGCCACATCGTCGATAGCAAGAACGACAAGGGCTACATTGGGCCGCCGCTCACTCAGGTTGGCTCGCGGCTCAGCGCTGCGTGGATCTTCGCATGGCTCAAGAATCCGCAGGCTCTGAAGCCAGGAACGATCGAGCCTAACCAGAGCATGAGCGACGACGACGCCCGCGCCCTCACAGCGTTCCTGATGATGCAGAAGAGCTCGGCAAGATTGGAGGCGCACAAATGAAGAGAAACGGAATCAGCCTTCTCAGTCTTGCCGCTGTGCTCTGCGCGGGGTGCGCCCATAACGCAGCCGTCGAAACACCGCACGCCAAAGCCGCAGGCACGGCCATCGTCGAGTCGAGCGGCGGCAAGCAAATCGGCAATCCCGGCGCCGCGCTCGCCCAACCGCTGGTCGTCCAGGTCAATGACAAGCAGGGCAACGCGGTCACTGGAGCGTTCGTGAGTTTTTCAGGACCGGTGGGCGTCATCTTCAACCCCGCGCAGGCTCTGACCGATTCCAGCGGCCAGGTGAGCACCGAAGTGACACTGGGCGGCATCTCGGGCCTCTACGAGCTCACCGCTACATCTCTCGACGCTTCGGGAAAGCCGTTTGTGCTGAACGTGACCGAGCTCGCGGCCGGGTATCAGCAGCAACTGGGCTTTGAACTCAACCGGCAGTA
>Ga0335081_10022540_pt1 | contig 10190 bp, 12 predicted proteins | sample Lox_Sample_35_FD_206713 | JGI IMG/M metagenome (GOLD analysis project Ga0335081, IMG submission 206713) | Soil microbial communities from Loxahatchee National Wildlife Refuge, Florida, United States - Lox_Sample_3.5 | ecosystem: Environmental > Terrestrial > Soil > Wetlands | place: USA... | reverse complement strand
TCGCAGTGCGGGCCGCAGCGTGCGGCTCACCCCGGCCGGCAAAGCGCTCCTCGGGCCGGCCCGCCAGGCGCTTCGCGACGTCGAGACCGCGCGGGCCGCGGTGGCCTCGGTCACTGGCCTGGTGACCGGCTCGCTCACCCTCGGCTCCCTGCCGACGGTCGCGGCCGACCCGCTGGCGGGCCTGGTCGGCCGGTTCCGCACCGCGCACCCAGGAGTGCTCGTCGATCTCGCCGCGCCCGAAGACACCGCGGACCTGGCGGAATTGCTGCAAAACGGCCAGTGCGAACTCGGGCTCGCCGAGGGCGCCTCACTCCCCGCCGGACTCACCACACATGAACTCACCCGGCAAAGGCTGCTGATCATCCTTCCGCCGGGCACCATACGGCCAGCCCGGCTCGCCATCGCAGAACTTGGCCGTGTGCCGTTCATCGCCGCACCGCACGGAACATCCAGCCGGCGGCCGCTCGACGAGGCGCTCACAGATGCGGGGCTGTCCCCGCGCATCGCGGTCGTGACCGCACAGCGCGAGGCCATCCTGCCGCTCGTGCTGGCCGGCGCAGGCGCCGCGCTCCTCCCTCAGCCACTCGCCCAGGTAGCCGCCCGGCTCGGCGCCGTCGTGAGCGAACCCCGCCCGCCCAGCACCCGCAGCATCGTCCTCGCCCACCGGCCCGGGCCCCTGGCGCCCGCCGCCCGCCGGTTCCTGGAACTCGCGGCCGGTGCCCACCCCGAATCCGAGCTCCCGGCGTGATGCCAGCATGCCAGCCGGGTCCATCAGGGGTTCACGCCAGGTACACGCGCTGCGGTATCAGCGTGCCCGCGCCAATCTGGCCGACCACGCCCGCAGCCTGGCGATATCGCCAGGCTGCCATTCCCGGTGAGCGGGAGCTACTTCGCTGCGGCGCGTGAAAGTGGTCCTCGCCCTAGCGGGCCTGGCTGTCGGCCAGGACCGTGTAGATCTCCCAGCGTTCCCCGTCCGGCGCGCCTTTCACCCAGGACTTGCCCGGACTGGCGTAACAGCAGCGGCGGCCCATCCAGGCTGTCGGTCCGTAATGAGTGACAATTCAAATGGTTCTTATTGCCGGATCACCGCGAGTAGCTGCTGTGAGCAGGAGAACACAAGCAGGCCGAGGGCGTCAGCCAGCGAACGTGAGGTGCTCCACAATGCCCGGACCAGGTGACACGATTCGGGATTACCGGCAGGACGGCAGCAAGGTGACCGTGCGGGTCATCCTCGGCCAGCTGTCGGCTCGCTAGGCGGCCAGGATCGCAGGGACTGGCACCGGCAGCGTCATGCGGTGAGGCTGGCCAGCGCGTTGCTCAGCCGGCGCGCGACCTCGTCCGCGACCGGCTTCAGCTCCGGGCGGCCGGTGAGGGTGACCATGATCTGCGGGTCCAGGGCCTCGACCACGGTGCCGCCGCCCACAGTGCGGACGACGACGTTGCAGGGCAGCAGCAGGCCGATGCTGCGGTCGATGCCCAGGGCCCGGGAGGCGAAGGGCGGGTTGCAGGCGCCGAGGATGAGGTAGTCCTCGATCTGCTCGCCGAGCTTGGCCCGCAGGGTGGCGGTCACGTCGATCTCGGTGAGCACGCCGAACCCCTGCTCGGTCAGGGCCGCGCGTACCCGGGTGACCGCCTCCGCGTACGGGAGGTCCAGGGTGATACGGGTGCCATAGCTCATCGGGCGGCCTTCTCTGCTTCCTGTCGGGCCAGCTGGGTGCAGACCTCGTTCATGTCGAGGTCACGGACGGCCTGGATGACCTTCTCCAGCGTGGCGGCGGGCGGGGCGCCGGGCTGGGCGAAGACCAGGATGCCGTCCCGGAAGGCCATCAGGGTCGGGATGGAGCTGATCCGCGCGGCGGCGGACAGTCCCGGCTGATCCTCGGTGTCCACCTTGCCGAACGTGATGTCCGGATGCTGCCTGCTGGCGGCCTGGAAGACCGGGGCGAACATCCGGCACGGCCCACACCAGGAGGCCCACCAGTCGACCAGGGTGATCCCTGGTCTGGTGACGGTGGCCTCGAACGTGTCCTCGGTCAGGGCGATGGTGGTCATGTCGTTCCCTTGCTCGTGGCTCTCCTGGATTACGTGCCGGTCAGCCATCGCAGCTGCATCGTTTCTCGGGCGGGACGCTGGCCAGTACCTGGTCGGCGTGCGCGCCGCAGCCTGTCCAGGTGATCTTCTTGCATTGGTCGCAAACGACTGGGCTGCACATAGAATTCTCCATCCCGGTCGGTGGGCCCCGCGGGGGCGGCGCGTCGCTGACTACTGCAACAATATACCCCCCCGGGTATTAGCTAACCATCGCCGGGCCAGGTCCGTGCCGGGCGTCAGGCCAGGGCCGTCGTCCGCGCCCCCGGGTGGTGGCCAGGAATGAGCGGGAACTGACCCGGATCGGCATCGACCGGCTGGCCGCGGCGGCGACCGGGCAGGGGGCCGGCCCGCGACGGCCCGCTGCAACGGGTACACGTCCTGCCCGCTGGTCACCTCGCGCAACCGCATGCTGCTCGCCATGTTCGACTACGACCTGAAGCCCACGCCGAGCATCCCGCTCATCAACACGATGAAGCCCGTTACGACATGTGGCTGCTCAGCGTTACGGCCTGCCCGCCCTCTACTGGCACCTCATGCTGCGGGGCCGGGCCTGACCGGTTCCCGCCCGGGCGGTGGCCGCGCCCACCGCCAGAACCTTCCGGCCCCAGCTCAGGTGACGCGGCCGGGGCCACCGCCCTTGGCGACGACCGGCAGGCCGGCCCGCGCCCAGGCGTGCATGCCCCCGGCCAGGTTGGAGACCTCACGGCCGTCGCGGGCCAGCAGGGCCGCCGTGCGGGCCGACCGGGCACCGGACCGGCACACGGTCACCACCGTCCGGCCTTTCGGCAGCTCTCCGGCCCGCCGGGGGATCTGGCTCAGCGGGATGTGACGCGCCCTCGGGGCATGACCGGCCTGCCACTCGTGCGGCTCCCGCACGTCGATAAGGATGGCTCCGCCGTCTGCGAGCACGGCAGCCTGCGCCGCCGACACTTTGCCGTAGGGCTTGCTGAACAGGTTCCTCAGCACCGACATCACGCTCTTGGCATCCTTCCTGTAAATGTGCTCTGCGGGCCGGTTAGTTCGCCGCCGGCTGCGGCAGCAGGCCGTCCACGGGCAGGCCCGCGCGGGCGGCGCGATCGAATTCGTCGTCGACGGCGACGACCATCCGGCCCGCGGCATCCAGGAAGGACGCGGCCACCGAGGCACGGTAGCCCGCCTGGCAGTGCACCCACACCTCCCCCTCGGGCAGCTCGGCCAGGCGGCCGGGCAGCTGGTGGAGGGGAACGTGGACGGCGCCGCGGATATGGGCGGCGTCCCATTCCTGCTGGCGGCGGACGTCCAGGATGATTACTGGCCGGTGGTGGCGGACCGTTTCGAGGTCGGCGAAGTCCGCGACCGGGTAGCTGCGCAGCGGCTGGCCGCCGGCCCACTGGGCCGGCCCGCCGGTGGCGGCCGCGGCGGGCCGGTCGATGCCGATCCGCACCAGCTCGCGCTGGGCCTCGGCGACCTGTTCGGGGGTCTGGCCCAGCAGGGTCAGCGGGGTCCCCCACGGGATCAGCCAGCCCAGGTAGGTGACGAAGCTGCCGTCGAGGTCGAAGCTGAGTGTCCCGGCCAGGTGACCGGCCGCGAAGGCCCGGCGGGCGCGCAGGTCAACCACCCACTCCCCGGCCTCGATCCGCCGCTGGAGCTCCGCGGCGTCCGCGCTACGGGGCGGGGAAAGGTCCGGCGCGGCCGGTCCGGCCGCGTTGGACGGTCCCATGTGCGCGTAGTAGGCGGGGTAGGCATCCAGCCCGGCGAGCAGTTCGCGCACGTACCGTTCCTCGTCCAGGGTGAGGACCGGGTTGGCGCGCTGCTCCTGGCCGATCGTCGACGCGCTGCCTTCGGACTGGGTGGCCGAGCAGAAGCTGCCGAAACCGTGGGTGGGATACACGTTGGTGTCGGCGGGCAGCCCGGCCGCCATCCGGTGCGCTGAGGCGTACTGGGCGCGGGCCAGCTCGTCCGCGTGCGCGGCGCCGAGCAGGTCCGGCCGACCGGTCGAGCCGTACAGCAGCGACCCGCCGGTAAACACCGCGTGCACGTGGCCGGCGGCCTCCAGCGCGTAGGACAGGTGGGTGAACGTGTGGCCCGGGCTGGCCAGCACCCGGACCCGCATCACCGGGCTGACCTCGATGACCTGGCCGTCGCTGGCCGGCACCCGGTCGTAGGCCACCTCATCGGCGGCGTTCACGTGGTAGGCCGCCCCGGTGGCCCGGGCCAGGGCCAGCCCGCCGGTGACGTAGTCGTTGTGCAGGTGGGTCTCGAAGACGTGCGTGATCCGGACGCTGCGGGCCGTGGCGAGGGCGAGCACCCGGTCGATGTCCCGCTGTGGGTCGACAACCAGAGCGACCTCACCGTCATGCGCGAGATAGCTGCGGTCACCCAGCGCGGGCGTGTCGATAGCGATGACCTCCACACCGGAACCTGCCGTGCTGCTCATGCGGCTTCTCCTTCTGCCCTCAATAACCACATATACCCTAGGGGGTATCTGCTCCATTCAATGTACGGGACCTGGGTCCGCGGCGCAAACACCCGGGCAGGTATGAGGAGGGGACGGGCGTCTTGATTCCGCGCATTGCCTGTAGCTGCTACCACTGCTAGTGGAAGGTAGAGGGGATGCGCCGGCTGTGCCGCTGCCGCGCTGGGTGAAACTGCTGGATCAGTCGTGGTGCATCGGCTGCCACTCGAGCGCCCGTTCCGGTACGGCCTGATCTTCACCTGGCCGTAGGGCAGGGCTGGCTGGTCTGCGGCTCATTCATGCTCGGGGGTTAGGCGAGGCCGTGGTGCTATGCCTGATCATGGCTGGCCAGCGCCACGGTGCGGGACCTGTGGTCGAGCCTGCCGCGCGCCGCACCCGGCGCCACTGGCGGGCGCTCCCGCTAGGGCCTGGCTGGCACCGGGGGCGCGCGGTGCGGGCCGGCGAGTTCGTGCCGACCGCTACGGCTGCGGCGCACGTGCTGCTCGTCGCGGGCGACGTCACCTTCCCGCACCTGGGCTGCGTCCCGCCCATGGGGGCCGCCGGGGACGTTCTGGCCACATCACGAGTGCGCCGCGGGCGCAGGTCCCGGGACGGTGAGCGCCGCGCCGGCGCACGGTGGTCACACTGGTAGGGTACCCCTGAGGGTATGAACGGATGGCGTCCCGGTCATCCGCCTCATGCGCGCCGGGCGCATAGATAGAGGAGTTGCCGTGGACGTGGACAGCCAGACGATGGCCGAGGTGATCAAGCGGCTCCGGCGCGCTCAGGGCCAAGTCGGCGGCGTCATCAAAATGATTGAAGAGGGCCGCGACTGCGCCGGCGTGATCACCCAGCTCGCCGCGGCCTCCCGGGCTCTCGACCGCGCCGGGTTCAAGATCATCGCGACCGGGTTGCAGCAGTGCGCCCTTGAGGAAAAGGACGGCGACGGCGCGGCCGGAACCGAGCGCGCCCAGCTTGAAAAGCTCTTCCTCTCACTCGCCTGACAGGCACAACCTGCCGTGCCCCCGCCGCGTCGCTGCGGCTAACTTCCCGGGGTGCGGCTGCTCGGGCCCGATCCCGGCACGGAGACGCTGCCAGTGGCCACCTTCACCGTCGACGGTGTTCCGCACGCGCTCGTGGCGGTACGGCTGGCCGCCGAGGACGCGATCGGCGTCCGGCACGGCTGCTTCTGCGCGCACCCGTACCTGATGCGGCTCCTCGGCCACAGCCGCGAGGACGTGAAGCGTTACCGGGACGAGATGCGCCGCGGCGACCGGCGGGCCATGCCCGGAGCCGTCCGCGCGAGCGCCGGCCTCAACACGACCGCCGCCGATGTGGGCCGCCTGCTCACGGCCGTGGCCCGGATCGCCCGGGGCGGGCCGCCCCCGCTCCCTTACCGTCAGGACCGCCGCACAGGCGACTTCTGCCCATGCGGCGATGTCCCCGGCCTGACACGGCGGCCAGATTCCCACCACGCCCCCTGCTCTCCTGGCTAGGGGCCTTCGCTGCCCGCATATACCCCGGTAGGTATTTGCCGGATCGGGCTGCGGGCGCGTATGGTTATTGTGGCTATATACCCATGGGGGTATCTAGTGAGCAGGAGGTTCCCGGATGCTGGCCGTCGCTGTCCCCATCGGGCTGCTGATCGGCCTGTCCCTCGGCGCGCTGGGCGGCGGCGGATCGATCCTGACCGTCCCGGCCCTGGTCTTCCTGCTGCATCAGTCCCCGCACGCGGCGACCACCGGGTCGCTGCTCATCGTCGGGATCACAGCACTGGCCGGGATGGCCGCGCACCACCGCGCCGGGCGGGTCCGGATCGCGCCCGGGATCACGTTCGGGATTCTCGGCGTCGCCGGTTCCTACGCGGGGTCACGGCTGTCCGCCAGCATCCAGCCTGGCCTGCTGCTCACACTGTTCGCCGGGCTCATGCTGGTCGCGGCAGCCGCCATGCTCCGCCGGCGGCAGCCCCGGTCGCGACCCCGGCCGCAGCCCGGCGGGGGCGCCGTCCGCCGACGTCTCAAGATCGTGACCGCGGCGACGGCCGTCGGCCTGCTGACCGGGTTCTTCGGCGTGGGCGGCGGCTTCGTCATCGTCCCGGCCCTGGTGCTCGCGCTCGGCTTCGACATGCCCGCGGCCGTCGGCACTTCTCTGCTCGTGATCGCCATCAACAGCGCGGCCGCCCTCACAGTCCGGATCGGCAGCCACGTTCACCTCGACTGGCCGCTGCTCATCGTGTTCACCCTGGCCGCGGTGGCGGGCACGCTCGCCGGGAACCGCGTCGCCTCCCGTGTCGACGCCTCGCGGCTCACCCTCGCCTTCGCCGCCCTGCTCATTGCGGTGGCTGTCTACTCACTGGGCCGCAGCCTGCCCGGCCTGGTGTAACCGCTAGTGCCCGTCCTGCCGGGATTACCGGGCACCGTCCTCCGCTTCCTGCACGCCTGCGTGCGGGCAGCGACTTCTCATGGAGTTGTCACTCTGTGTGATAGCGGTCTGGCTGAACGCCCGAGATCCCGCCGTTCGGTGCGGCCAAGGCGAGAACCGCTCGGCTGGTTGCGACCGTCCATAAGGATCGTTCTGTGCAGTAGGGGTTAACGCGGCTGTTCACGGCGGTCGAGTACCTCGTAGTGCGCCGAGCGCTTCTCGAAGTCGGTGAGCACTGCCTGCGCCTGCGCCGGCACATGCGCCGCCTCGTAGTCCTCGCCCATGAAGCCCTTCACGCTGTCGAGGCTGTCGAACCACATTAGTGTCATGAACTCCACGTCGTGTTCTCGCTCGCGCCGGACCAGGTCGATGGCGCGGAACCCGGGAATGCGCCGCACTTCGATGCCAGGGATCACGTCCCCGCGCACGATGCGTTCGTATGCGTCAGCGTGGTTCTTGGTCGTCCAGCCTCGCCACACACGGCAGATCATGAACCCTGAGCCGATGCCGATGCCGATGCCGATGCCGATGCCGATGCCGATGGCGAGGTTGTGGCGATCCGCACCCGAGGGGGCCGCCCGGTCCGATCTGAGCGCCAGCACGATGGCACGGCGAGGCCGCCCGTCCGCTGGCCCGTTCGTTGCATTGACGGGCTTGACTGGCGCTCAGGGGACATGCTGACGGCCAGCCGCATCCTGGGCACCGAAGTCGGCTCGACGGCGCCGGTGTTCTTCGCCTTCCTCGCCGTCCACGTGATCAGCGGGCTGACCGCCGTGGTGACCGGGGCGGTCGCCGCACTGGCCCGCCCAGGCAGCCCCCGGCACATCCGCACGGGCCGCTGGTATTACCGGGCGATTACCGTGGTCTTTGCCACCGCAACGATCCTGGCCGCGATGCGCTGGCGGCAGGACTACCACCTGTTCATCATCGGCGCGGTGGCCTTCACCGCCGCAACCATCGGCTACCAGCACCGCCGCCGCCATCGTCCCGGTGACACCGGCCACATCGCCGGAATGGGCATCGCCCACGTCGCCATGCTCACCGCGTTCTACGTCGACAATGGCCCCCACCTGCCCCTATGCAACCGCCTGCCCACGCTCGCCTTCTGGCTGCTCCCACCGCCATCGGAGCGCCCATCACCGCCCCGGGCACTGATACGCGCCCGGCACCGCCACGCTTCGCTCCCGGGCCCGCCCTGCCGCCGGCACCGGCCCGCAGCGCTGACGCGACGGCGTAAGCCGGTGACCTGACGGCTACACCCAGCCCGGGCTGCTATGCCAGCCTCCTGGCGCCAGGCGTGCGGTTTCATGAGCACGGGCGCCCCGTTCGTAGGCGCCGCACGAGGCATTGGCCTACTCACGGCTGGAGTCACTAGCTAGCCGCGAAGCCCTCGTCGTTACCGGTCGCCGGTGATCACCCGCATGGCGGGGATGGTCTGGCTGGTGACGAGCCCGCGGTCGGTGGTGAGCTTGTCGATGACGGAAAACGCTGTGGAAGTGCGCCCGGGCGTGTCGATCACGATCGTGACCGCGGGCGCGTGGTGGCGGTCGCCGTGCGGTGCGTCATCACCGTGAAAGCCCCAGACGCCGCGCTGTGTGGTGGCGCCGCTGATCCCGGCGGAGCTCAGCCGGCGGATGATCGCACGATGGATCGGCTGGCCGTCGTGCTGGGCCGCATTAGAGGTGTACACCATCAGCTTTTGCCACAGAGGCATACCATGCTCATCCATGCCCGGCTGGGTCTGCGGGCGGTTGATGAGCTGCCCGTCACGTTTGCACACGCGGACCCGTTCGAGGGTGATGAGCGGGCGGCGGAGCAACCCGCCCAGTTCGGGGAGAACGGTCCCGATCTGCTCGCCGGAACCGACGGCGATGACCATCATCGGGACCTCGGCGTTACGGCTGAAGAACTGGGCCCGCTGACGGCGGCCGCAAGCGGTGCCGTCGACGCCGAGCAGCGCGGTGGCGCCGGCGATGCCGCGGCGGTGCAGCAGCTCGCAGATCACTTCAAAGGCGGGTACCTGGAAGACGCGGTCCTGGCGGCTGAAATAGATGGTCAGCCTGGTCGCTTCGTCGAAATTGTCCGAGAGGCCAACAGGATCAATCTCGTCGCTCAGGAGCCGCGCCCGTTCGATGGTGACGAGCCCGGAGCCGTTGAGCTTCAGTGTCTGGTCGAGCACCGCCTCGATGCGCGGGCGGTTGTCGACCGCGATCGCCATGAGCGGCAGGTCCTCCGACAGGGTCAGTGAGCGGTCGGTGCGCAGATGCCGTTTGAGCCCGAATCCCTCGGTGCCGCGCAGCAGGATACTTGCCGCGATCTCGTTCGTGCCGTACAGGTCGATCAGGGCGTCACCGACGAATTTGCCGCCGGTACGGTTTCTCTCGCCGAAGTAGCTGGTCAGCGTCATGCAATCCTCGTCCACAGCTGCGCTCCGGGCTTGCTAAAATCTGGCCGAAGAGGTGATGGGACTCGCCTTTGGAATTGCGGGGTCACCCGCTGACGGTCCCTGGTCGCTTGGCGATTAGGGGAGGCGTGTAAATCTTGCCCATCACGATAATTGCTATGTCCGGCTGTCCGCCGGAGCCAACTGCCGTCTCAGAGTCAGCCCGCCTCGGCTGCTACTGCATCTCGTCATCCTGGTCGGGGTTGGTGCGCTGCTGGCCCAGTTCAGTCCAGTCGCCTTCGGCTACCTCTACCTGGCGGGACGAGCACCGGGGACAGATCGAACAGGGGCTAGCTCGCGTGGATGCGCGGCTCGCCGGCGAGCTGAAGGCCGAGCTCGACGTGCTGCGCGGTTCCGCGGCCGAGCTGCTGGACCTGGACCTGGCCGTACCTGAGCCGGGCGGGCGGCTGACCGAGGACCGGCATTTCTTCTTTTCCGCGGGCGAGGATGCCGGCCAGACCGAACTGCTCGCCGGCGCGATCCGCCGCAGCCTACCCGGTGAGATCGGCCGCCGGCGGGCCAGGGAGTACCTGCGCCGGACGGCCGCCGACCTGGTGGACAGCCAGGTCGGCCGGGCCAGGGCAGACCTGCAGTACCGGCTGGCGGAGGCGACCCGCGCGCTCGTCCGCGTCGTGGAGCAGCGGTATACCGACGGCACGGAACGCATGTCGGCGGCGTTGCGGCCGGCAGCGGACCTGCGCCAGGCAAGCGATGCCGAGGCTGGGCGGAAGGAGAGTGAGATGGCCGACCGTGAGGCAGGATTGCGCCGAGTGCTCGGCCTGCTCGATCAGGTAGTGGCTT
>Ga0335081_10022539_pt1 | contig 10190 bp, 7 predicted proteins | sample Lox_Sample_35_FD_206713 | JGI IMG/M metagenome (GOLD analysis project Ga0335081, IMG submission 206713) | Soil microbial communities from Loxahatchee National Wildlife Refuge, Florida, United States - Lox_Sample_3.5 | ecosystem: Environmental > Terrestrial > Soil > Wetlands | place: USA: Florida... | reverse complement strand
CGACGCAACTCGCGCCGATCGGTATCTAGTTCAAAATCTTCGAACCGAAAAAGCAAGTTCGCCCTCCGTCGCCCCTGGGATCGGCCTCTTGCTCGCGCGTATCGCACCCTTACCGTGGGTGAAAATCAAGGGTGCAGTAAGCAAAATGTAAGGCCGAGCGGAAGATTGGGGCGGCGCGCTCCGGCATGCTTGACGGCGTGATTTGGCGCCCACGAAGGCACCGCATGGAGGTAAACATGCTCCCCACAGCCGTGAACCCCACCGCTCAAACTGACAAAGCCGCCCAAGTGGTTTTCGATCCCATCAAGTACAAGGAAACGACGCGTCAGCAGTGGCAGACGGCGGCCAAAGCCTGGAACGATTGGAGCTCGCTCTTGCGCGCCTGGCTTGGCCCATCCACCGAGATGATGCTTGACATGGCGGCAATTGGTCCCGGCTGCCGCGTCCTCGACATTGCTGCCGGCGCTGGCGATCAGAGCTTGCAGGCCGCAGCGCGCGTCGGCGCCGCGGGCTACGTGCTCGCAACCGATATTTCCTCCCAGATCCTGGAATTCGCCGCGGCGAACGCGCACAGCGCCGGCTATCGCAACATCGACACGGCTGTTATGGACGGCGAAGCTCTCGATGTGCCGGAAGCAACTTTCGATGCGGTGGTATCCCGAGTCGGCCTCATCTATTTGCCGGATCAGCAAAAGGCGCTCGCTTCCATGAAGCGGGCGCTCAAATCTGGCGGACGCGTAGCTGCGATCGTCTACAGCACCGCGGAGAAGAACAAATTCTTTTCGCTTCCGGTTTCGATCATCCGCCGCCGCGCCAACCTGCCGCCGCCCCAGCCGGGGCAACCGGGACCGTTCAGCCTCGGCGGCCCCGGCGCGTTAGAGGACGCCTTCCGCAAGGCCGGTTTTCGCGATGTCAGGAGCTGCACCGTGTCAGCGCCGGTCGAGCTTAAGTCCGCCGCGGAATGCGTGCGCTTTGAAAGGGAATCGTTCGGCGCTCTGCATCAGATGTTGGCCGGTCTCGATCAGTCGGGCAAAGAGGCCGCGTGGCAAGAGATCGAGGACTCGCTGCGGCAATTCGAAACTCAGTCCGGCTTTGAGGGTCCCTGCGAGATGATCGTGGCGGTGGGAACAAAGTGACCGCAAAATCTGCAAAACAATAGCGGCCCGACCTTCGCTCGCCATTTCTGCCATTCTAGATTTGAGCTCCGCGCAACCAGCGGGGCTCATTTGCGCTATTTGACCCGATGAAATCCAAGCGTTACCAAGTGCGATGTATCGCCCTGCCATTGGTCCGGCGTTTCCAGCACTGTCCGGTGCCGATATTTTCGCTTAACCATGTCTTTCAACACTTTCGGCCACATGTTCCGGGTCACGACCTTCGGCGAGAGCCACGGGCCGGCGATCGGCTGCGTGGTCGACGGTTGCCCGCCGCGCATTCCACTCTCCGAATCCGATATCCAACCCTATCTGGATAAGCGCCGGCCCGGGCAGTCGCGCTTCACCACGCAGCGGCAGGAGCCGGACGCGGTGAAAATTCTCTCCGGCGTTTTTGTCGACGAGGCGAGCGGCAAGCAAGTGACCACCGGGACGCCGATTGCCCTCATTATCGACAACGTCGATCAGCGCTCGAAGGATTATTCCGACATCAAGGACAAATACCGCCCTGGCCACGCCGACTATACCTATGACATCAAATACGGCCTGCGCGATTATCGCGGCGGCGGCCGGCAGTCGGCGCGCGAAACGGCGATGCGGGTCGCCGCGGGAGCGATTGCACGCAAGGTGGTACCTGGCCTTTCGGTGCGCGGCGCACTCATCCAGATGGGGCCGCATCGGATCGATCGCGCGCGCTGGGACTGGGCCGCGGTCGAGCACAATCCGTTCTTTTGCCCCGACGCAAAGCTCGCGGCCATGCTCGAAGATTATCTCGACGGTGTGCGCAAAAAGGGCTCGTCCGTCGGTGCGGTCATCGAGATCGTTGCCGAGGGCGTGCCACCCGGTCTCGGCGCGCCGGTCTACCAAAAACTCGACGGCGAGCTTGCCGCAGCGCTGATGGGAATCAATGCGGTCAAGGGCGTCGAGATCGGCGCCGGCTTCGGTGCCGCGGCGCTGTCCGGCGAGGAGAATGCCGACGAAATGCGCATGAGCAACGACGGCAAGATCACCTTCCTCTCCAACAATGCGGGCGGCATTTTGGGCGGTATTTCAACTGGGCAGCCGGTGGTGGCGCGCTTTGCCGTCAAGCCTACCTCATCGATCCTCACGCCGCGCCGCACCGTCGACCGCCATGGGAATAACACTGAAATCTCGACCAAGGGCCGCCACGATCCGTGCGTCGGCATCCGCGCCGTGCCGATCGGTGAAGCCATGGTGGCCTGCGTGATCGCCGACCATTACCTGCGGCAGCGCGGCCAAATCGGCGAGACGCCAGCTTGGCCGTTCCCGCGGCCGGCACGGTGACGTTTTCGGGGCGAAAGCTGATATAAGAACGAAATGGACGGCACCCACAACCGCATTAGTACGGCAATCGCCGCTTTCGCCCGCGGCGAGCTGGTCATCGTCGCCGACGACGACGACCGCGAGAACGAAGGCGATTTGTTTGTCGCGGCGAGCCTATGCACACCGGAGAAGATGGCGTTCATCATCCGCCATACCTCCGGCATCGTGTGCGCGCCGCTGGCGCCTGAGCAGGCGCGACGTTTGCATCTCGATCCGATGGTGGCGTTTAACAATGCACCGCTCGGCACCGCGTTCACTGTGTCGGTCGACGTCCGCCACGGGCTGACCACCGGCATCTCAGCAGAGGAGCGCACTAACACGGTGCGCGCGCTCGCCAATGACAACAGCGGCGCCGCCGATTTCGTGCGCCCCGGGCACGTGTTTCCGTTGATCGCCAGGGAAGGCGGCGTGCTCATGCGCTCCGGTCACACCGAGGCCTGCATCGATCTGTGCCGGCTTGCCGGCCTGCCGCCGGTCGGCGTGCTGGCCGAAATGATGAACGACGACGGCACCGTCATGCGCGGACCCGAACTCGCCGCGTTCGCCGAGCGCCACAAGCTGCAGCGCATCACCATCGCCGAGCTCATCGCCTATCGACAGACGCGCGACAAGCTGATCGAACGCGCCGGCGAGTTTCCGGTGAAGTCGGAAATCGGCACGCTGACCGGCTACGCTTTCCTTACTCCGTTCGATCCGGTCTATCACATGGCCTTCGTGCATGGCCGCATTGGCGACGGTACCAATGTGCTGACGCGGCTGCATCGCGCCGACATTATTGCCGACGTGTTCGGCGGCGCGACGACAATTCACAAATCGCTGGCGCGGTTTAAGGCGGAAGGCCGAGGAGTGCTGGTGCTATTGCGCGACGGCACCGCCGGCGTGCCGGTGGTCGGAATTCCGAAATCCGACGAGACCGCCTCCGGCGAGGCGCGCAGTCGGCAATGGCGCGAGATCGGCCTTGGCGCGCAAATCCTCAAAGACCTCGGCGTCAACTCGATCCGGCTGCTGTCGTCATCGCGACCGATGACTTACGTGGGCCTTTCCGGCTTCGGCATCGAGATCGCGGGCATGGAGCCGATCGAGGCGTGAGGCATTCATGCTCATCGGAGTGCCGAAGGAAATAAAGGACAACGAATATCGCGTCGGCATCGTGCCTTCGACCGTGCGCGAACTCACCGAAAAGGGTCACGGCGTTTTAGTCGAGACGGGCGCCGGTACGGGAGCCGGGTTGCCCGATGCCGATTATCGCTCAGCCGGCGCTGAGATCGTGCCTGACGCCGACGCGATCTTCGGCCGTGCCGAACTGATCGTCAAGGTGAAGGAACCGCTCGCCCCCGAGCGCAAAAAGCTGCACCGCGGCCAGGTGCTCTTCACTTATTTGCATCTCGCCCCCGACCGCGAACAGACCGAGGACTTGCTCGCCTCCGGCGTCACCGCAATCGCCTACGAGACCGTCACCGGGCCGAACGGCACCTTGCCGCTGCTCACGCCGATGTCGGAAGTGGCGGGCCGCATGGCGCCACATGTCGGCGCGCGGTGCCTGGAAAAGGAGAACGGCGGGCGCGGCGTGCTCCTTGCCGGCGTGCCGGGCGTTTCGCCGGCGAGCGTGCTTGTCCTCGGCGGCGGCAGCGTCGGGACGAACGCGGCGCTGATTGCGTCGGGCATGGGCGCCGACGTGACCGTGCTCGACCGCAATCCGGAGGCGCTGCGCCGCGTCGCCGCGCAACTCGGCAGCCGGGTGCGCACGGTGTTCTCCACCCCCGACGTGATCGAGCTGTTATGTCGACGCGCCGACTTGGTGATCGCCGCCGTGCTCATCCCGGGCGCCACGGCGCCGAAATTGATCTCGGTTGCGACCGTGAAGGCGATGAAGCCCGGTTCGGTGATCGTCGACGTCGCCATCGACCAAGGCGGCAGCGCCGAGACTTCCCGCCCGACCACTCATTCGCAGCCGACCTATTTGGTCGATGACGTGGTGCACTATTGCGTGACCAACATGCCAGGCGCAGTAGCGCGCACGTCGACCTTCGCGCTGAGCAACGTAACCACGTCGTTCGTGCTCGCGCTCGCCGACAAGGGCTGGCGGCTGGCGCTATCCGCCGACGCCCATCTACGCAACGGCCTCAACGTGCACGACGGGCATGTCACCTGCCGCGCCGTCGCCGACGCGCACAAGCTGCCCTATACACATGCCGACCACGCGCTGCGAATCTGAAAGCCGCCAGCAGCCCGCCCGTTTATCTCTCACCAAGGCCCGCGGCTGAAGGCACGGAAACGATGCGCAGGTCGGGTCCGGGAGCGACTTCAAGGCCGCTTTGCCTGATCGCTTGCTGCTCGAGCTGCTGCACGTCGTTGAACAGCATGTTGAAGCGATTCAAATTCAGTACGCGTATGTCGTCATCGGCGCCCGTAATGGCAAAGAGTGCATCTCCCGGCCTGCGGCTGAAAGCAACTTTCCAGATTGGTTCTTCCGAAAGGCGTAATGTGAAACGGTGCGTGACTTGCACGCCTGCGCCGGTGCCTGCGACCGTCCACAGATGCGCGGTGGAGTCCGAGGCTCCGGTCAGCAAAGTGCCGCCATCGGGCGAGATGTCGACGCTCCACACCGGAGCGTCGTGCGGCAGCGGCTTGCCGAGTTGCTGCCCGCTGGCGGCATCCCATACCCGCGCGGTGCGGTCATCGCTGGCGGAAAAGAGCAGTTTCCCGTCGGGGCTGAACATAACCTGCCACACCTCCTTCTCGTGCCCGCTCAGAGTATGCAACAAGGTCCAGTCGGCAACGCGCCAAGTCCTGATTTGATTATCCTCGCTTCCCGTCGCCAGCACCTGCCCATCTGGACTGAAGGCGACGCTGAGAACCTTCTTCTTCACCGCCGCGCCGGCGACTTGCGGAAAATCCCGCACCAGATGCAGATCGGCTGCACTCCAGATGCGAACGTGATCGTCGTCATTCGCCGAGGCAATCAGCTTTCCGTCCGGACTGAATGCGATATCGCGGACGATCACCGGAACGGAATTTTCTCCACGCAACATTAGCCGCGACGATCCGCTCACGACATCCCAGGAGCGCACGGCGCCATCCTTGCCTCCCGATAAAAGCATGCGACCGTCGGGACTGAACGCCACAACCACAACGGAATCGGTGTGGCCGTCCTGAGCCGTGCCAAGAACGTGCGACTCCAACGATTTGAGGTCCCAGAGCCGAACCGTGCGGTCCCAGCTTCCCGAAGCCAGCTGATCCTGTCGGGGATTGAACATGATCGCGTTTACCGGCCGCTGATGACCGCGCAATGTGATCAGCTCCTCGCGCTGTCCGATCGCGTCCAAATCCCATATGCGAACATTGCCATTTTCATCCGCGGTGGCCAGTTCGTGGCTCGGCTGCGGCCCGGTAAAAGCGATCGATTTGACGTCGCTCTGCAGGCCGGGCAATGCAATCAACACGCGACCGGCTTCGACATTCCATACGCGCGCCGTATGATCCTCGCTGCCCGACGCGAGCCACTTGCCATCCGCGCTGAACGCGAGCGCGATGATCCCGCCAGCATGGCCGCGCAGTTGCCGCAACGGCCGCCCGGTGGCTCGGTCCCAGAGCCAAATCCGGTTATCCCAGCTGCCGGAAGCGATAATGGAACCGTCGGGGCTGAAGGCCACGCTGAGGACGGCGTCGTTATGGCCGACGAGGGTCTGCATTTCCTTGAGCGTTCGCTGCCCGTCGCTAGCCGTAACCGCCCAGACCTTGACAGTATTGTCATAGCTACCCGAGGCGAGAAATTGACCGTCGGGAGTAAATGCGAAGCTTGAAATCTGGTTCTGGTGGGACCGAACTCTCGTCGGCTGCCGCTTCGGGTCACGCAAATCGTAGATCGAAATCGTTCCGTCACTGCTGCCGGCAACGATGAGACCGTCAGACGGTGATATCGCGAGGCTGGTCATAGGGACCACATCGGCGATCCGCGTCGCCGGCACCGGAGCTGGAGAATCGATAGACCAGACATCGATCGAAGTCTCGGTACCGACCGACAGCCAGTGCATGTCCTTGCTGAATCCCACCGCCGCTATTTTCGCTTTCCCCACCGGCAGCGATTGCAGGCGCTTCCGCGAAGACATGTCCCACAATTCGAGATTTGTGCCCGATTGCAGCAGATACCGAGTGCCCTCGGGACTGAATGCGAGGATCGTGCTGCCGGAGGGCACCTGCCCGAGCCAGCGCAGGCGGGCCGACCGCGATCGCGCTTCCAACAGCAATTCGCGCGTTTCAGGCTCGTCATCGATCGTCAGCGAACGGGCAAAATAAACTTCGGCCGATAGCGGATCGCCATTGACCAGTTGCTCCATCGCTTTTTCGCGAATATTGCGCGCCAGATTCAAATTGCTTTCGTGCCGTTTCTGCCAAAACAAAAGTCCCACCACGACCAACACGGCAGCGGCGATGCCGACTGCACCAAGAGCGATATTCCGGCGCCGATTGGTTTGGCGGCGGCTGTCCAGGATGTATTGGATTTGCAAACTGGTAAGCGGCGGCTCCTTGCTGTGGTTGAGCGCAAGATCGCGTTCCGACTCGTGCAGATCGGACCCATGGAGCGCGTAGCCGTAATCGCCTTTGTGATTTTGCCATTCGATGGCGCGAGTCAACAATCGCGTGTGTCGCTTGGTCCACTCGAGATCGACGTCGATGGCGCTGAGCAGCGATGAAAACGAATGACCGAAATCGTCGGATGCACGAAAGAAAATCCAATTACGGTCGGCCACAGGCCGTGGCAGCAGCGCTGGATCGACGTCTTCGACCACGACCGGGATGAGCCGTTTGTTGTTGCCGACGGCATGCAGAGCCTCCTGAGCGCAGACCTGAGAAGCGGCGGAATGCGAACTGACCACGAAGAGTAGCGCGTCGGCGCTCTCGATCGCGGAGTGGATTTCTCGCATCCATTCCGCAGATGGCGGTATGCCCTCCCAATCGACCCAAACCTTGCGGCCGGCGCTCAAAAAAGCGTCGTGAAGCCGGACAACAAAATCCTTGTCGCGACGAGAATAGGAAATGAAAATTTCGCCCACGGGGAATCCCTGACCTGCATTCAATCTTACGACATTTGCGCCTGAGCCGGGCAAGAGGGCTGCGCTGACGCCTGGCGATGGTTGAGAAGTTAACGCCGCTGGACCGCAGCGATGTGCCGCTTTCGCCGCGGCGACCGGGCAACCGCAGGCACTCCGCGGCAGGTTGCCTCTCCCCAGTGGCCGGAACTGCCTTTTTCGTCTAGCCAAGCCAAGCGGCTTCCTGCACACTCCCCTCGGCTGGGTAGCGAATAAATGATCTTTTCCTTCGATCTTCTGATCAATGCCATCATCTCCGGCATCCTGATCGGCGGCTTCTACGCGGCGGTGACGTCGGGTGTCTCGCTGTCGTTCGGCATTCTCGACATCGTCAACATCGCCCACCCGGCCTTCATCATCCTCGGTTCCTACATCGCCTACATCGTCAATGCCGATCTCGGATTCGATCCGATCCTTACCAGCATCGTCATGATGCCCGCGTTCTACTTGCTGGGCACGGCCATCTACCAGGTCTTTTATATCTCGTTCGAAAAACGCGGCCAGGAATCGCTACGCGGGCTGGCGTTTTTCTTTGGACTGCTGTTCATCACGGAAGTGTCGCTGGTGCTCTATTTCGGCGTCGACTACCGGTACGTGAATGCACCGTACATCGGCCCGACCTGGCATTTCGGCACTGTCGACGTTCCGCTGCGCATCATGGTGCCGTGCCTGGTGTCACTGATGCTGATGGCGGGCCTGCAGCTGCTGCTCACGCGCACGTTCATCGGCCGCGCCATCATGGCAGTCGCGCAGGATCAGCTGGCGCTGAGATTGATGTCGGTCGACCCGATTCGCATCAAGCGCATAGCCTTCGGTATTTCGATCGCTACCGCCTCGCTGGCCGGCGCGTTCCTCATCATCATCCAGCCGGTCGAGCCGTCGGTCGGCCGCGATTACATCGGCCGCATCTTCGCCATCTGCGTGCTCGGCGGCATGGGCAGCCTTCCCGGCACTGTCATTGCCGCCATTCTGGTAGGCGTCGTCGAGAGTCTCACCTCGACCTTTTATGGCCCGTCCTGGGCTCCGGCGGTGTCGTTCGGCTTTTTATTGCTGACGCTGGCGGTGCGGCCCGCCGGCCTGCTGGGACGGTGAGCCGTGCGCACAATTCCGTTTTTCCTCATCAGCCTCGCCATCGCCGGCCTTGTGTTCATCGCCGCGTTCGCGCTTGACAACGACTATTATTTCTTCGCCGGCTACGTCGTGCTGCAATACATCGTGCTGTCCACCGCATGGAACATACTCGGCGGCTATTGCGGTTACGTGAATTTCGGCACAGCCGCCTTTTTTGCGCTCGGCGCCTATTCGACCGTCACGATCTATAACCTGATCGGCAACAACGAACTGCCGCACGTGATTCCGATTCCGGTTCTGATGCTGGTCGGCGGTGTCGTCTCAGGCATCGTCGGCTTTGGCATGGGCTACCTGACACTACGGCTGCGCGGGGCATTCTTTTCCATCGCCACGCTGGCGCTCGCCGTTGTGCTGGAGACGCTGGTGGTCAACTGGGACTTTGTCGGCGGCTCCCGCGGCGCCTTCATCATCAGACCCGAGAACATGCCGGTCCTGGGCAGCTATGTCCGCTATCTGTTCCTGATGATGGCGCTGCTGACCGTCTGCTCGCTGACCATTGCGCGGCTGATCGAGCGCTCGCGGCTCGGCTACGGCTTCGCCACCATCCGCGACGACGAACTGGCGGCCGAGGCCTCCGGCGTGCCGACACTGCGGCTTAAGCTGATCGCCACCACGCTAAGCGGCGCGCTGATGGGCATGGCAGGAGCACCATACCCCTACTATATCGGCTACCTGCAGCCGGATTCGACCTTCGCACTCGACTACGCGGTCAATGCCATTGCGATGCCGCTGATCGGCGGCACCACGAGTTGGGTCGGTCCGCTGATCGGCGCCGTGCTGCTCGATTCGCTGCAGCAGATCATCACAGTCACGATCTCGTCAGCGGTCAATCTTCTGATCGTCGGTTGCATCTTGGTCGCCTTTGTCATTATAGCGCCTAACGGCATTCTCGGATTGGTGCACAAATATCTTCAGCATCGGGGTGACGATTTCGTCGGACGCCGCAAAGTGGATCCCGATGCGCCCGGCGCTGCGACGGACGTAGGCGCCGCGCCGGAGGCCCCCTCATGAGCGAATTGCTGGAGGTCGACAATCTCGGCAAGCGCTTTGGCGGTTTTGTCGCGCTCGACGGCATCTCGCTTTCCGTGCCGGCTGGAGAGCGCTTGGGGCTGATCGGCCCCAACGGGTCCGGCAAGAGCACACTGGTCAATTGCATCTGCGGCACGCTGCGCAACGAGCAGGGTTCGGTGCGCTTTGAGGGCCGTCCGGTCGACGGGGTGCCCGCGCACCAGCGCACCCATCTTGGGCTTGCTCGCAGTTTCCAGCTGCCGCGGCCGTTCGTCAGCTTGAGCCTCGTCGACAACATACGCATTCCCCTGCTTTACACGGTGTCGGCGCGCGGCACTCATCACACGGCCGACTACATCGAGGACCATTGCCACGGGCTTTTGCGCGAAGTCGGCCTCGAAGCCAAGGCGCGGCGGCTGCCGCGCGACCTCACCCAAGTCGAGATGCGCAAGCTCGAATTAGC
>Ga0335081_10022538_pt1 | contig 10190 bp, 9 predicted proteins | sample Lox_Sample_35_FD_206713 | JGI IMG/M metagenome (GOLD analysis project Ga0335081, IMG submission 206713) | Soil microbial communities from Loxahatchee National Wildlife Refuge, Florida, United States - Lox_Sample_3.5 | ecosystem: Environmental > Terrestrial > Soil > Wetlands | place: USA: Florida... | reverse complement strand
GCGCGACAGGATCTTCCGCGTCGCCGGGATCGGCCCCGTCAGCATCAGCACCGGATCGACGCCGACGGTCGTCTGGTCGACGATCCGCGCCCGCGGCGTCAGCCCGAGCTCGTCCGCCTTCCCGCGCGACATGAGCAGGACGGCGGCCGCGCCGTCCGAGATCTGCGACGAGTTGCCGGCGGTGATCACGCCGTCGTCCCTGAACGCGGGCTTCAGCTCCGCCAGCCCGTCGAGCGTCGTCTCGCGCCGGATCCCCTGGTCTTCGGTGTAGACGGAGCCGTTGACGCGGAACGGCATGATCTCGCGCTCGAAGCGCCCTTCGTCGGTCGCGCGCGCGGCGCGCTGCTGCGAACGCAGCGCGATCTCGTCGCACTCGCCGCGCGAGATCTTCCACGTCTCCGCGATCAGCTCGGCGCTGAGGCCCTGGTGGACGACGTTGTGGCGCTCGAGCAGCTCCGGCGGAAACGGCGTGCCGAGATCCTCGATCATCTTCGCGTTCGACGAGAGCGGGATATGGCCCATGTGCTCGACCCCGCCGCCGATGGCGACGTCGTGCACGCCCGTCGCCACGAGCGCGGAGGCGAAGTTCACCGCCTGTTGCGCCGATCCGCACTGGCGGTCGATCGTCGTGGCCGGCGTCTCGATCGGCAGGCCGGCCTGCAGCCACGCGTTGCGACCGACGTTGTACGACTGCTCCCCGTATTGCTGCACGCAGCCGGTGATCACGTCCTCGACGAGTGCGGGGTCGATGCCGGCGCGGTCGATCACCTCGACGAACGTCGTCCCGAGCAGGACGTTGGGATGGACGTCCTTGTAATAGCCCTTCTCCGGATGCCCGCGCCCCACCGGGGTGCGGACGGCCTCGACGATGACGACCTCGCGGCCTTCCATTCGACTCCTCCTCGTTCTCTAGCTGGTGACGATGCCGCCGTTGGGACTGAGCGTCTGGCCGACGTAGAAGCTCGCGTCGTCGCCGGCGAGGAACGCGACGGTGGCGGCGATCTCCTCGGGCCGGCCGAACCGCCCGATCGGCGTGCGCAACCGCTGCGCTTCCCGGAGCGGGTCGTCGATCGCCTCCGACGCGGCCGTGTCGATGAAGCCGGGGGCCACCGCGTTGATGCGGATGCCCTGGACGATCAGCTCCTTCGCGACGGCTCGCGTGAAGCCGATGATCCCCGCCTTCGCAGCCGAATAGTGGGGATAGCCGGTGCAGCCCTCGAGGCCGCAGACGGATGCGATGTTGACGATGGCGCCGCTCCGCCGGGCCGCCATCGAGCGCGCGGCGGCGCGCGTGCCGAAGAACGTTCCGTCGAGGTGGACGGCGATCATCCGCCGCCACTCCTCGTCGGGCAACCGGACGAGGGCGTCGAGCCCCGTCTCGATCCTTCCCGTCGAGGCCGCCTCCGCGAACTGCGCCTCGGCCTCGGGCCGGATGCGCGCGGCCTGCGCGCCCGCTGCGATGCCGGCGTTGTTGACCCAGACGTCGACCGGGCCGAGTCCGGACTCGGCGGCCGCGAGCGCGCGGTCCACCGAGGCGCTGTCGCTCACGTCCGCTTCGACCGCGATGCCGCCGACGAGCGTCGCCGTCAGTCCGGCCGCGTCGGCGTCGACGTCGAGCACCGCCACGCGTGCGCCGTCGGCGGCGAGCCGGATGCAGATCGCCTCGCCGATGCCGGAGCCGCCGCCGGTGACGACGGCGACCTTCCCGTCGAGCATCACGGCACGACCACCGCGCGTCCGACGACGCCGCCGTCCCGCAGCCGGCGGTAGCCGTCGACCGCCTCGTCGAGCCGGAGCTGCTCGGTCTCGATCTCGACCACGCCCGCGCGCGCGAGCGCGACGACCTCGTGCAGCTCGGGCAGCGTCCCCCACGACGGCCTGCTCGCCGAAACCTCGAACGGCACGCTCCCGAACCCGATCGGAAACGCGCCCCCGCCGAGGCCGACCATGCTCACGTGGCCGCCGATCGCGACGACGGACGCCGCGAGTTGCGCGGTCGAGTCCGAGCCGACGAAGTCGAGCACGAGCGCGGCGCCGGCAGGGCCTGTCTCGACACGGACATCGCCCGGCTCGAGCCCGGTCGCCTCCAGCGCGGCGTGCGCGCCGGCGCCGAGCGCGAGGCGGCGCGCGTCCTCCCGCATGTCGATCGCGACGATGCGCGCCGGCGTCAGCTCGCGCAGAAGCTGGACCGCGACGTGACCAAGCCCGCCGACGCCGATGACGACGGCGGTCGAGCCCGGGCGGAGCCGTTGCTGCTCCGTCGTGATCGCGTGGTACGGCGTCAGCGCAGCGTCTGTGAGCGGCGCCGCGTGGACCGGGTCGAGGTCGCCGATCGGCACGAGCAGTCTCGGCGAGGGGACGACGACGTACTCGGCCAGCCCGCCGTCGACCCCGAGGCCGCAACCGCCGGCGTGCCGGTGGGCGCATCGGTTCTCCGCACCGCGTGCGCAGTCCGGGCACACGCCGCAGCCCCACGGGCCGTAGACGAGGACGGCGTCGCCTTCGTCGAATGCAGTCACGCCGGCGCCGAGCGCGGCGACGACACCGGCAGTCTCGTGTCCGAGCGTGAACGGAAGCGTCCACGGCAGCGTTCCCTCGGGCCACTCCATCAGGTGGAGGTCGGAGTGGCAGAGACCGGCGGCGGCGACCTTGACGAGGACGGCGCCCGGGCCGGGCTCGGGAATCTCCACGTCGCGTAGCTCGGGCTCCGCCTCCCAGCGGACGAGTTGGACCGCGTGCATTCAGCCGTCGACCGCGACGGTGTCGAGCAGCGAGGCGAACTTCAGCCGCGCAGCCTCGCGCCGGGCCGGCACGTACTCCGTCGGGATCTCGTCCTCCGGCGCCTCGTACGCCTTGAGGATCTGCCGCGCGACCGACTCGCGGTGCACCTCGTCGGCGCCGTCGACGAACCGCGCATGACGCGCATACCGGTAGAGCTGCTCGAGCGGCATGTCCGTCGAGTAGCCGAGACCGCCGTGCGCCTGGAGGGCGCGGTCGACGACGTCGTGCAAGACTTGCGCGCCGAAGAACTTGATCAGCGAGACGTCCATCCGCGCCGCGCTCGAGCCATACGTGTCGATCTTCCATGCGGCGTGGAGCGTCATCAGCCGCGCGGCCTGCATCTGCGCGGCCGAGTCGGCGATCCAGTTCTGCACGGTCTGCTTGTCGCGCAGGAGCCCGCCGCGGACCGGCCGGTAGAGCGACCGCTCGCAGAGCATGTCGAACGCGCGGCGCGCGACGCCGAGCCAGCGCATGCAATGGTGGATCCGGCCCGGTACGAGCCGGTGCTGCGCGATGAGGAATCCGTCCCCCTCCTCGCCGAGCAGCGCGTCGGGACCGAGCCGAACGCCCTCGTAGAGGATCTCGGTGTGGCCGCCGAGCATGCCGAAGTGCTGCCCGGGGTGCTCCATGTTCGGAACGTCGCGCACGATGTTCACGCCCGGCGCGTCGACCGGGACGATGAACATCGAGGCGCGCCGGTGCGGCTTCTCGTCCGCGTCGGTCACGGCCATGACGACAAGGAAGTCCGCGATCGATCCGTTCGACGTGTACCACTTGTGCCCGGTGAGGACGTAGCCGTCGCCGTCGCGGACGGCGCGCGTGCGCAGCTGGGTCGGGTCCGAGCCCGGCGTCTCCGGCTCCGTCATCGAGAAGGCCGACTTGAGCTCGCCGGCGAGGAGCGGATAGAGCCAGCGCTCCTTCTGCTCCGGGGTGCCGGCCAGCGCGATGATCTCGCTGTTGCCGGAGTCCGGGGCCTGGCAGCCGAAGGCGTTCGGCGCGTAGATCGACGTACCGAGGATCTCGTTCATCAGGCCGAGCTTCACCTGGCCGAAGCCCTGCCCGCCGAGCTCCGGCGGGAGGTGGGCGGCCCACAGCCCGCGCTCCTTCACGCGCTCCTGGAGCGGCGCGTAGATGCGGTCGAGCTCGGCCTGGCCGATCTCGCTGTCGATCGTCTCGATCGGCCAGATCTCCGCGCGGACGAAGCCGCGCATCCATTCGAGGTGCTCCTCGAACTCGGGCTCGGTTGAAAAGTCCCACGCCACGGAAGGCCTCCCGGTATTTGATCAGAATTCAGTTCATTATCTAGCCCAGCGGCATACGCGTCAAGCGGTCAGCGGCTGAGAACGGCGCAGGCGCTGACGCCGGGAGCGCCGTAGACGTGCGTGAAGCCGAGCCGCGGCCCGCCGGGAACCTGCCGCTCGCCCGCCTCGCCGCGGAGTTGCGTCACGACCTCGTAGACCTGGCGCAGTCCGGAGGCGCCCACGGGCTCGCCGTTCGCGAGGCAGCCGCCGTCGGTGTTGACGGGAAGCCGGCCGCCGATCGCGGTCGCTCCCGTCGCGTACAGCTCGGCCTGCTCGCCGTGCTCGCACAGGCCGCACTCGGCGAGGTGGATCAGCTCGGCGCCCGACTCGGTGTCCTGCACCTGCGCGACGTCGACGTCGGCGGGAGCCGCGCCGGCCCGCTCGAACGCCTCTCGCGCCGCGTCGACGGAGGGCGACGGGGCGATCTCGAGCGGCAGCGACGGGCTGAAGACCTCGAACGATCCCGGCCGCCGCGTCCGGAACGCGACCGAGCGCAGCCACACCGGACGGGCATCGGGCAGGCGCTCGACGTACTCGCGGCGGCAGACGACGAGCGCCGCCGCGCCCTCGCCGGGAGAGCAGAGCATGTACTGCGTCAGCGGATGGGCGAGCACCCTCGAGCCGAGGATCTCCTCCGTCGACATCGGCGTCCGCCGCCAAGCGTGCGGCGTGATCGACCCGTTGCGGAACGCCTTCTCCGCGACCTGTGCCAGCGCGAGCTCCGGGATGTCGTGGTCGTGCATGTAGCGCTGGAGCTTCGCGCCGAAGAACTGCGTCGTCACCATCAGGCCGTCCTCGCCGTACCACGCCGGCAGCGACCAGTCGGCGGGATCGTTCTGGAAGGCGCCGCGCGGATGCTTGTCAAAGCCGACGACGAGCCCTACGTCGTAGGCGCCCGACTCGAGCGCGCGCACCGCCGAGACGAGCGAGGAGCCGCCGGTCGCGCAGCCGTTCTTCACGTTGACGAAGGGAAGGCCCGTGGGGCCGAGATCGGAGACCATCGTGTCCGCGTTGCCTGCGTCCTCACTGCCGCCGTACGCGAACTGCACGTCCGGCCACGCAACGCCGGCGTCGGCGAGCGCGGCGCGCACCGCGTGCACGCCCATCGCGAGGCCGCTGACGCCTTCGTGCCGTCCGAACGGGTGGATCCCGGCGCCGACGATCGCAATCTCCGGCCGCTCAGTCATCGACGGGAGCGAACGCGAAGGTGACGTGGTCGCCGCGCTCGAGCGCGATCACCTCCATCGGCATGCCGATCCGCAGGCGCGCGGGCTCCGGCTCGGTCAGCCGGCCCTCGACGCGGAGCAGGCCGTCGAACTCGACGTAGCCCACCGCGAACGGCGCGAACTCGTCCGCGTCCCCGGCGGGAAGGTACGGCGGCGCCGGCGGCTCGAAGCCCTGCGTCGTCCACGTCCAGAGCGTCCCGCGCGGCGGCAGCAGCAACCCTTCCAGATCGCCGCCGCACGCGGGGCAGCGCGCGCGCAAGGGGAACGTCACCCCACCGCAGTCGCCGCAGCGGCCGGCTTCGAGACGCGGCGGACCGTCGCCGAGCTCGAGCGGCGATGCAGCGCTCACGTCAGGATCTCGCGGCGGTAGACGATCCCGGCCTGCTCGCGGTCCCACGTCGTGGGAGTCACGCCGGCCGTCCGGAGATCGGCCTTCTTCAACTTGTGCGAGTCGGTCCGCGGCAGGGCGTCGGTGAACTCGACGAAGCGCGGTACCCAGTGGCGCGGCATCCGCTTGGACAGGTAGTCGACGAGCTCCACCGGATCGAGCGTCGCGCCGTCCTCCAGCACGACGACGATCATCACCTCCTCGTCCTCGACGTCCTCGTCGACGCTCGGGTTCTTGACTGCGATGGCGGCGGCCTCCTTCACGAGCGGATGGCTGATCACCTCCGCCTCGACCTCGAACGACGAGATGTTCTCGCCGCGCCGGCGGATGACGTCCTTCATCCGGTCGAGGAAGAAGAAGTTGCCGGTCTCGTCCTGGATGAACTGGTCGCCGGTGTGGAACCAACCGTTGCGCCACGCGTTGGCGGTCGCCTCCGGCATGTTCTTGTAGCCGGAGTTGATCATCCAGGGAAGCGAGTGGCGCGCGATCAGCTCGCCCGGCGTTCCGACCGGGACCGGGACGTCGTGCTCGTCGACGAGCCGTAGCTCGTAGTGCTCGGGATTCGCCGCGCGGCCGCAGCTGCGCTCGTCCTCCGGGTTCAGGCCGGACACGATCGGCACCGGGACCTCGCTCATGCCGTAGGCGGTGTAGAGCGAGACGCCATACCGCTCCGCGAACTCCTTCGCGCGCAGCAGCGGACCCATGTAGACCGTGCGCAGCGGGTTGTCCGCGTCGTCCGGCGACGGCGGCCGGTCGAGCATGACGCTGACCATGCCGTGGATCAGAATCGTGATCGTCGCCTCGTAGCGGCGGACGTCGTCCCAGAAGGTCTTCGTGCTGAAGCCGCCCGGGTAGGCGACCGAGCCGCCCGCGAGCAGCATCGAGTAGGTAATGCCGGTGCCGGCCGTGTACGACATCGGCAGCGGCTGCATGTACCGGTCGGTCTCGTCCACGAAGTTGCCGATGAAGCAGTTGGCGTAGTTCCAGAATGCGGCGTGCGCGGCGCGGACGCCCTTCGACGGGCCGGTCGTGCCGGAGGTGTAGATGAGGCTGAGGTCGTCCCACGGCTCGACGGGCCGCGGCAACGCGGGTCGCTCCTCGGAGGCACCGTCGAGCAGCTCCTCGAGGGAAAGCGTCCGCCACGGAAGCTCGACGTCCGCGTCGCCGCCGACGAGGACGACCGTCTCGAGCGCAGGAAGGTCGAGCCCGGCGAGCCGCTCGACGAGTCCTCGGTGCGCGATCAGCACCTTGGACTCGGCGATCCTGATCGTGTGCTCGAGGTAGCTGCCCCGGGCCGAGAGGTTGAGCGGCGCGTAGACGGCGCCGGAGGCGTTCGTCCCGAACCAGGCGCGCAGCACGTCGGGGCTCGTCGGAACCCACACCGAGACGTAGTCCCCCATCTCGATCCCGCAGTGGTCGCGCAGCCCGTTCGCGGCGCGCCAGGCCTCGCGCGCGGCCTGCGCGCACGTCCACGTCTCGTCCTCGAACAGGAGCAGCGGCCGGTCCGGGGTCGCCGCCGCGCGCTTCGCCAGGAGCTCGGGAAGGACGCACTCCTCCCGGGTCGGGAAGCGGGGCTCGGTGGGTGGCGTCTGTGCGGTCGGCACGGGAATCTTGCTTACTGAACTGAAGTCGCTTAAGCTACCGCTCTGCAGGGTCGCTGTCAATCTCCGATGGGACCTTCCGACCACACCCCCGCGCAGCTTCTCATCCCGGTCCCGTTTCTGGGAACGGTGAACCTCTGGCTGCTCCGGGGCGAGCCGCTGACCCTCGTGGACACCGGCCCGAAGAGCGACGAGGCCTTGTCGGCGCTCGAGCGGCGACTCCGCGACCACGGGCTCGCCGTCGAGGACATCGAGCTCCTGCTGCTGACGCACCACCATCTGGATCACACCGGCCTCGCCGGGCGGATCCGGGAGCGGTCGGGCGCGCGCGTCGCCGCCCTCGATGCGACCGCGGCGTGGGGTGCCGGCTACCACGAGCACGCCGCCGCCGAGCGGCGGTTCACGGAGAGGCTGCTCGCGGAGCACGGGGTCCCCGACCGTCTCGTCGCCGACAGCGAGCCGTTCTGGGAATACATCGTCCGCGGCAGCGCCGACTACGAGACGGACATCGTGCTCGCGGACGGCGACGAGATCGAGGCCGGCGGCAGGACGCTGCGCACCGTGCACCGGCCCGGGCACAGCACGACCGACACGCTCTTCGTCGACGACGCCGCGAACGAGGCGATCGTCGGAGACCACCTGCTTGCCGAGATCACCTCCGGCGCCGAGACGACGCAGTCGAATCTCCCGGCCGGCGGCCGCCGCCGCGCCCTGTTCGACTATCTGACGGGACTCAAGGTGACGGCGGCGATGGGCCTCGGCCGGTGCTACTCCGGCCACGGCCCGATCATCCACGACTCGGCGAGCCTGATCGACGAGCGCTTCGCCTTCCACGCGGCCCGGCTCGACCGAATCACCGAGATCGTCGAGAGCGGGGCCGACACCGCGTTCACCGTCGCGCAGGCGCTGTGGTCGGAGGAGGTGGCGGCCACCCAGACGGTGCTCGCCATCTGGGAGGTGCTCGGGCACCTGGACATCCTGGTCAACCGCGGCACGCTCAGCGAGGACGTCGATCAGGCCGGAACGCATTCCTTCCATCCGACGGGAGCTCTGACAATTGCCACAGCCAACAGCTGAGATCGCGAGCGAGGAGGAGCACGTGTCACCCCGGCCGGCACCGCCGTACGACCGCTTCGACCTGACGGGTCGCGTCGCCCTGATCACCGGCGGCACCCGAGGGCTCGGACGCGCGATCATCCAGACGCTCGCCCAGGCCGGCGCAGACGTCGTCGTCTCGAGCCGGAAGCAGGATGCCTGCGACGAGGCGGCCGAGGAGGCACGCGGCTTCGGGCGCCGCGCGCTCGCCCGCGCCTGCCACGTCGGCCGCTGGGAGGAGATCGACGAGCTCGTGGAGGCCGCCTACGCGGAGTTCGGGCGCGTCGACGTGCTCGTCAACAACGCGGGCATCGCGCCGACGTATCCCGATGCGCAGAGCGTGACCGAGGAGCTGTGGGACAAGACGATCGCGGTGAACCTGAAGGGCCCGTTCCGGCTGACCGCTCTCGTCGGCTCCCGGATGGCGGCGGCCGACGGCGGCTCGATCGTCAACATCACGTCGATCGGCGCGGTGCGGCCGACGCACGACATCCTCGTATATGCCGCGGCGAAGGCGGGGCTGAACGCGCTCACGCTCGGGTTCGCGGACACCCTCGGCCCGAAGGTGCGCGTGAACGCCGTGATGCCGGGGCCGTTCCTGACGGACATCTCGCGCGAGTGGAACCACGAGGCGTTCGCCGAGCGCGCGCGCACGTTCCCCCTGCGCCGCGCCGGCGCGCCCGAGGAGCTCGCCTCGGCCGTGCTCTATTTCGCGAGCGACGCGTCGAGCTTCACGACCGGTTCCGTCCTCGCGGTGGACGGCGGGGCCCAGTGGAGCCTCGCGGGCGGCGGCGACCAGGCGTCCGAGTACGGCAAGAGCCTCTACGAGGGCAAGAAGGACTGGGCCTGACGACGACGCGCTTCTCCCTGCCGACTCTGAACTGGATCCGCTTTCCCGGCGGCGACGAGGACGTGCCGGACGGGGAGATGATCCCGGCCTGGCCGCTCGACGACGTGCTCGCGGCGGCGGCCGTCGCGGGCTTCCGCGACGTCGGCCTCGACGATCTCACCATCGCCGAATCGGACCCGGAAGAGGTCGCGGCGCTGCTCCGGTCGCACGGCCTCGTCTGCACCGACGTCGGCGTCCTCCGCGTCGGGGCAGGCGAGATCCGGCCGCAGGCCGGCGCGCTCGCGGCGCTCGCGTCCGCGACCGGCGCAGGCGTCTGCATCGCCGCGCTGTACACGCCCACGCCGGCGGAAGCGCTCGACGACCTGCGGACGGGCACGAGGGTGCTCGCGGACGCAGGCGTCCGCACGGCGCTGGAGTTCGCCCCGTACGGCGGCCTGCCGACGCTGGCCGACGCGATCGAAGTCTGCGCCGCCGTCGGCTGGGATCGCTGCGGGCTGCTCGTCGACACCTGGCACTTCTTCCGCAGCGACGAGCCGTGGTCGCTGCTCCGCTCGCTCGACGCGGATCAGATCGCACTCGTCCACGTCAACGACGCGCCGGCGCCCGAGCGGGACCTCGTCTACGAGAGCCGGTTCCGCCGGCTGCCGGTCGGCTCGGGCACGTTCGCCATCGGCGAGTTCGCGGACGCGCTCGCCTCGACCGGCTACGACGGCGTCCTGAGCAACGAGGTGCTCTCGTCCGCCCTTCGACGGCGGCCGCCCGTGGACGGCGCACGCGAGCTGCTCGCGTCGCTGCACCGCTCCTGGCCGCTCGGTCCGCCGCGTACTGTAGAAATGAACTGAGTTCTCGAAGCGAGGAGCGAACCTCCGTGGCACAGGCGAAGACGACGAGGAGACCGAGGGCGAAGCCCGGAGTCAAGCGCGAGCGCATTCTCGAGGTCGCGATCGA
>Ga0335081_10022536_pt1 | contig 10190 bp, 14 predicted proteins | sample Lox_Sample_35_FD_206713 | JGI IMG/M metagenome (GOLD analysis project Ga0335081, IMG submission 206713) | Soil microbial communities from Loxahatchee National Wildlife Refuge, Florida, United States - Lox_Sample_3.5 | ecosystem: Environmental > Terrestrial > Soil > Wetlands | place: USA... | reverse complement strand
ACCGCCGAATTGCCCAATTGGCTCCATCGCTACAATTGGCATCGGCCCCATAGTAGCTTGGAAGCCAACACGCCAATCAGTCGCCTCGGCCTCCCCGAGGACAACCTGTTGAGGCTCCACAGCTAGAGATCAAGTTGCTACTCTTCGACCGTCCGAAGACTTAACGGTAGACACGCGCCATCAATCAATCCGGGTGTTCGTGGATACGGGCTGCAATATGGCCGACAACCTGACCTGCACCTGGACCGGCGTATCAGGCAAGATGTACATCTACGAGGTTTATGCGCGCCACCCAAAACTGCCACCCAATGAACCGGGCAACTTCATCTACGCGAAGCGGGATGTACGCAAGAGATGGGTGCCGATCTATATCGGTGAAGGCAATCTGACGCAGCGAGCCGGACCGGACGCCAATGGCATCAAATGCATCGATGCGAAAGGCGCCACCCACGTGCATGTGCACGTGAATTTCGATCACGGCGACCGCGTCGCGGAGGTCAGTGATCTGCTGGAGAATTTTCCGCAGGCCTATGCCCCTGACGGCTGCAACGAGAAAATGAGAAGCTGAATGCCGCGCCCTTCGAAGCGCGGATGTCGCATGGCAGAACCGTTTGCTTTGCCTTGCATCCGGCTCGATACTGGCACCAGTTTGAAGATGGTCGCACCCAATGCGATTGAAGCTGGCATCGTGTGATGACCTCTTGTTATGAGAATGCGCTTCAGCACCGAGGAGTTAGGCCATGGAGATAGAAAATACTACATTCGGCACTATCACGATTGACGGAAAACGGTATGAGCACGATGTGGTCATTCGCCTCTCCGGGGAAGTCGTAAAGCGAAAGAAGAAACTGTCGAAGAAATACTACGGCACCTCGCACATGATCTCGAAGGATGAAGCCAAGTTTGTCTTCGAGACCGGGTGCAAGCAATTCATCGTTGGCTCGGGGCAAATGGGCAACGTGCAGCTATCGCCCGAAGCTGAAGCCTATTTTGCGAAAAAAGGCTGCAAAGTCCTGCTGCAGCCGACCCCCGAGGCGATCCAGGTGTTCAACAGGTCACACGCAAAGAAGATCGGGCTTTTTCATGTGACCTGCTGAAACGGTCGGCTGCTAGCCGCATCTCCACGTTCGTTAGTCCTCCGCGCAGCGCGAAACCCTACTTCCGGTCTGCGCCAACTCTGCAAGGGCATTGCCAATTCCCGGACCGATTCCCGGAATCGCTTGCAATGCCTTAATGCCACCCACCTCCAGCAAGTCACGTAAGTCAGTATCGAGCGTCGCAACCGCGTCGGCGACGTGGTGATAGGCGCCGATTCGAAACGGGTTGTCCTCTTGATGGGTCGCAGTGTTGCTGCTTCGCGCAGCCGCTCAGCGACAAGGTCGCGACCGCGCGGCGGCTAGCTTGTTAGGCAATCGCGACGTCAAGCATGATCCTACCGTCGATGACGCTCACCCGCGGTTTGTAGATACTTGATGCTAATGGACGACAAGTGCTCGCCGAAATGCCGATCCAGCCAGCCGAGAAACGACGACAGGAGCCGCGCTTCGTCTCCGCGCCCGGATGATTGGATGGCGACCTCTACCGCCTCGGATGGACCGGGCCCGAAGCTAATCGATCCTTTGTAGCGGACGTGTGTCCATCTCGTGGCATTGCGCTTTCGCGCTCTCGCGCGCAAGAATGTTCCACGCCGTTTGCGGTGGATCTCGGCTTGCTTCCTAATCATAGCGCTGTAGAGGCGGGTACCGTCACGAGGGACGACCTGAAGCAATTTCATGGCTAGCCCCTACGATTCGTTCTGATCGGCCAGCATCGCACGTCAACACGCAGTTGTTGAGTCGGACCGTTCTCTTATCAGTGAACTGACGATTCTTTTCAATGAAAGCGCGCTATCTCTTGATTCCGTGCCCCAAGATAGGCAACTGGCGATCAATGTGAATGCGCTGAAATCAACCGGGACGGAGCGGTCGGACTGTCCCCCGAGCGCAAAGCCGAATGGCTATTCAACTTGGCCATAAATTGTGCAAGGCGGCTGGCGTTGCGGCCTTGGCGTCCTCGACCTCAGCCGCAGGCAAACGTGCCGCCAGCATGGCGAATAGGGCGCGGGCGACCGCCTCGGCATCAACGCCGGGATCACGATGTACGCCGTCGTGAACGCGCTCCAGGAACGCCGTGCGGCTGCGCCCCGTTCTGCGTGCACCGGGGTGCCAGCCTTCGTAATAGAAACCACGTAATAACGGCGGCAGTTGCGCCCCTATATAGATGGCCTCGTCTCGCATCAGCGTGTCACGAAGCGCATGCAAAGCCGCGAGTAGAGCACGATAGACTCTTTCTCGATCGTGCCAATCGAGGCGGCGCTGAAAGTCTTCGATCCAATCATCCGCCGCCTTCACCGCAAGGCTCAGCTCTTGAATTTCGCGCATAGGCCGTAAATCTCCTGGCGGCGGTTCAACCAAATTAATAGTACTGCCGCGCAACGCCTCCGGACTTGACCGAGATCAACTCCACGGCAAGCGTCGTCCGGCGACCGGCCGACGGCGGCGCCTCAATCCGGCCTACGCCAAATGGGCTGCGACAATGCTCGAGAGAACGATCCCGTCAAAGGTGCCGGCGCCGCCGATACTGGCGATGCCGGTCGCACTTGCGTCGACATCCCTAAGATGCAGCATCTGCGCCGATCAGCGGACCTACGACGCCAATGACGAAGGCGACGGGCGGCGCGATGTGAGGAGCAAAAAGCAGTGCTAGGATAACGGCAATTGCCGGCAAAATGAATCCCCGCATAACGATGCCGATCCCCGCTACCGGTCTGGCGACAAGATAGCAAACAACCACGTTGACGACGCAACCGACGACCACTGCGGCAAGCCCGGTTCGGTTGACCGCCGCGACGTAGCCGACTTCGTAGAACACGAGCCCGGCTCAACCACGCAGCCGCCAACATTCACGGCAATGACCGTCGTTCGGCAAATACGTCGCAGCTGCGGCCAAAAGCCGGAGGGCCCGTGCACAGCGAGCGGATCCGCGATGACGTCCCAATCTCGCACAATGGACTTGATTGGAATATCAATGAAGCTCCCTATAAAAATGGCGATCACACATGCAAGCGCTATGTCTGGCGTTGAGGTGCAGCTTATTCAAGCTGGCGAACATCAGCTCTGCGAACCAGAGTGGCAAGAGCGCCGTCAGTATGACGGTGATAATGATTATCGGTAATGCAGACATCTATCGACGCCCCGAATTGATTTCAATCAAAGCTTCGTACGGTGGTTGTGACAAGGTATCATAATCCCGCAAGGGAGAATGTTTGCAATGGTCGCGCAGAGGACAAGCTCAAAAGGCAGGATGGTGCCAAGCCGCCGAGGTGCCCAACGCATTCTTCAAGAAGAAGCATATCGCCGCATCACGAGCGGCGATATCCCGGCCACGCTTTCGGACTTCGCTGCAGAGCTGTCCGCCTGGCTCAAGGATGCATATCCGTCGGCGCTGGCAATCTCGGAACTGTTCATCGAGGACGCAATTCGCGACACGTGGCACCGCCGCCATGATATCATTGGAACTGAGCTTTAAACTTGCAGGCTGAACTTTCACTCCCTAAGCACGCATTTTCGATAGATGTCGGACAATCGGCCTTTTGGGTCGTATTTTGACTTGAGCTTGTCGTAGGCCGTTTTGTTGTACAGGGCCCAGAACTCTTCTGGCCTGTAATACGAGTCGGAGTAGAGCGATTTTATGCCGCCGAGCTCAGCCAGTCTATGTTCGATCAAGCGATTGAAGTGGCCCTTCTCGTGTGCCGCACGCGTAGACTTCAGATCCCAAAAGCCGAAATTGACATAGAGCGCGGAAGGATCGGTCGGAAAAAGCGGGGATCTGCGTCCTGGGTCATACGCCTTGAAAGGACAGATCCAGACCGGAGCAAGTCCGATTTCGTGCTGAAAGAACTCGAGAAAGGCCGGCGCATTTCGGATCGTAACATCCACATCTTGGACGATGGATTCGTTATAACCGCCGATCAGGCCGTGCCAAGCGCGGCGCAGGCGCACACCGGGCTCCCAATCGATAACCTTTTTGTAAAAATGCGAATTCAGATGCTTGCGGCCTAAAAGACGGCGCACAACGGCGTTTTGCGCGTACAGCATCCGCGAGCACCAGAACCAATCGGTATCCCATCGCCAGATATAATCAAGCGTGGTAAGATAGTCCCTCTCCCGGTCGCGGATCGAGCGGTAATAGATATTCATATAGGTATAGTCGCTCGTATATGGAGCTGAATCGACGAAGCGGCCAAGATTGAGGTATTGCTCGCCTGGGGCAAAGACGACACCGTCGACGAAATCCACGTCCCGGCGCCCGCAGCAGGTCTCAAGCTCACAGAAAAATGTGATCGGATCGCTATAGGGCACGTGGGTCAATTCGATGAATTTCATTGCCGGAACAATTTTTGCCTTGACCCGCAAAGCGTAGCCGAGCGTCCCGAACGAATTCGGAAATCCGAAGAACAAGTCGCTGTGTTCGTTGGTCGGGGTACAGACGATAATTTCGCCATCTGCCAGCAGGACTTCGAGCTCCTCCACGGTCTCATGAACGAGGCCGTATCGGAAAGACGATGCCTCGATCCCAAGACCCGAACATGCCCCGCCAATCGAAATTGATTGAAGCTGCGGCACGACAGCGGGGAGCATTCCACACGCGAAAGTGGCGTCGGCAAGCGCCCGGTATGGGATCATGGCTTCGACGTCGACCGTCCCCGCGGAACTGTCTACATCGAGGACTTCGGTCAAGGAGTGCACGTCGAGCCGAGTGGCCGGCGGCTGTAAGCGTTCGCGAAAAATATGTGAAATGTTCTTCTGCAGCCGCACTTCGCCTGCCGACTCTCGCAGACGTTGACTCAACGCTACCTTCTTTTGTTCAAAGCTCGACATTTGTCGCTTGTGCGATAGCTCGCGCAGCAGGCTGCCGAAGGTTGATCCAAATCAATGACGCCTCTCGACGATGCCTGATCTGTTGGCGGGCATTCGGCAAGCTTGCGAACGCAAAGAGGCCGCCATGACACATCCCCTGGTTGGCAGTGATCGCGTGGAGGCCGCCGCGGTCTACGATCGCGACGGCCAGAGGATCGGGACGATGGCACGGCTGATGCTTGAGAAAAAGACCGGCACGGTCGCTTATGCCGTCGTGAAGTCCGGAGGATTCCTTAAAGGTCATATCCACTACTATCCGCTACCCTGGAGCTCATTAAAGTACCACGTGGCACGCCAAGCCTACGAAACCGATCTGACCTTGGACGAACTTCGCAGTGGCCGGTCGGAACTCGACCGCGAATTCGACTGGGGCGAGCGTTCCCCGGTATTTCAGTCGGCGCAATATTGGACAGTGTAGAACGCTAGCACACTGCATGACGAGCGGATCCGGGCCTGCCGCTGAAAAGGTCCCTGCTGCCTCGTATCGAAGGGCTGGGGCGAACGTGACGGGAAGGACGCCTATCCTTGACCTCGACGGCTCATATGGCGAGGGCGGCGGCCAAATACTGCGGACCGCGCTGAGCCTATCAACCCTGACCAGACGGCCGTTTCATCTCACCAATATTCGTGCCGGCCGACCTAATCCCGGGCTGCTGCCACAACACCTTGCCGCCTTAAGGGCAGCGGCGACCATCAGCGGAGCCGAAGTCTCGGGCGATCACCTCGGCTCGACAGAATTAAGCTTTCAGCCAACACACCTGCCGAAATTCGGTTCGTACACGTTCGACGTAGCCGAAACCGCGGAGCGAGGCAGCGCCGGCTCTGTCAGCCTTGTCCTGCAGACAATCCTGGTCCCGCTGGCGCTGGCCAATGGCGCATCTACCGTGGTGTTGCGTGGCGGAACGCATGTGGAATGGTCGCCCTCCTTCGATGATCTCGTGAATGCCTATTTCCCGGCGTTGCGCCGAATGGGCCTTCGTATTGATGCGGAACTGAAACGCTGGGGCTGGTACCCCGTGGGCAGCGGCGAGATTGTTTGCGAAATCGGTGATCGCAGCACGGCCAAGCTTAATCCGATACAGATCGTGGATCGCGGATATTTGCAGCAGGTTGCTGGCAGCGCAGTCGCCGCAAACCTCCCAGCGCATATTCCGCAACGCATGGCGAATCGTGCACGGGCATCGCTCGAAGATCTCGGCCTTCGCGCAAATATCGTGCCGCAGCGCGTCACTGCTGCTTGTCCGGGTGCTGGCATTTTTCTTGTTGCCCGATACGAGAATCTGGCGGCAAGCTTCTCCGCCTATGGACGCCTGGGTAAGCCTTCCGAGGCCGTGGCTGATGAAGCGGTGGCGGCTTTCCGCGAGCATCATGCCTCCGGTGCTGCGGTGGAGCTTCATCTCGCTGACCAGCTGCTAGCGCCGCTCTCGTTTGCGGGTGCAAGTTCTTCCTTCACGACGCCGCGGCCCACCGGCCATTTGAACACCAACGCCTGGACCATCGGCCAGTTCGCCGCAGCAGATATTTTGATCGAGGAAGGGACGCCATGCCGCGTGAGCATTCGCCCGCACCTTCTGCGTTGAATCGCCGCTCATGTCACGTTCCGACGACTCGACGCTTGATCGTCGCGGCTCGTATTCTGCTCAGAATTCCAATATTGCGCCGGCCGAGCCTGTTCGGTTGATCTAAATCAGAGACTAATCGACCTAGAGCTTGCTTCCAAAAACCACTCAATAATACTGCAGCAGTGGATCCGGATTCACGTCAATTGGCGCGCTGACCCGGCCATTTATCTGTGGTAGGCAGTCAAAGGTGAGTTCACGGTTATTGGCGCGTGCGTGCAGCGGTCGGGCCTGAAAGTGTCATGATCGATCAAAACTGATGCAAAGCGGCCGAGCAAGATCATGGCGCTAGCTTTCCCAACAGCGTGGGAGTGGCCGGCCGCTACGCGAACTCAACGCTGCAAGACTTTGGCAATGTGCAGATTACAGTTCTAGGGAAATTCGCAAATGCGAAACCTTTTGGTAGCGACGGATGGATCCGAAGGAGCAAACCGCGCGATCGACATCGCCGCAAAGCTAGCACTCGCAGTGAACGGAACACTGGCGATCGTCACTGTCGGCAGCGCTTTAACTGAGGCGGAGCGGAATCAATTTAGCCAATTCGCTCAGTCCGAAGGAATAGCCGACATAGCTATGACAGCGGCACAACAAATCCTCTACGACGCCGAACAACGGGCGCGAAAGGCCGGCGTTGCCTCGGCCGAGACCCACCTCAAGTGGGGCGATCCTACCGAAGCAATTCTTGAGACTATCAGACTCAAAGCAACGGACGCAGTTGTCGTGGGGCGGCGCGGCCGCGGTCAGGTTTCCGGACTGCTGCTCGGAAGCGTTTCGCAGAAGCTTTGCAGCGCCGCGCCGTGCGTGGCCATCGTTGTGCCATGATCCGCGCGGCCGCCGTCCAGCGGCACTGCTGGTCGATTGTCTCAGATTGGCCGCGCCAGCCGGAACGGAGAGAGTATGTCTTGAACGGCATCATCCTCAAGGCAACTGTCGCCGACGTCGCTTTTATGCGCAGTTCGTTTCCGCTTGCCGTCCGACTCAAGCAAAACGCAGACGGTCGCCATCGCAGGCAAGGCGTGCGTCAATGCCATGGTCGCGGCCAAGGTCCCCGACGACTGCGGTCAGCCTGCGTGCATCACCGCGAACGATCTCCGAGCCGCAATGGGTGAAAATCGCGCGCCGGACATGCGCTTTGGCGCACCATTCAAGCTGAGCCGCGATCGGGGCATGACCAATGAGGGCGCCATTCTTCCTGCGTACCATGGACCGCCGGAGCGTTGCGCCATCGCCGATATAGATGTCGACGCCGTGAAGCGTGGCCGCTGGGTTGGGAAGCTTCGCAACGTCGGGCAGATAAAAGAATGAGCCGGCCGTAGTGGAGATCCGGTATCCAACGGCCGGCGCCCGCAGAGAATGCTGAACCCGATACGCCTTGAGGCTTATTCCGCCGATTGTCACCGTTCGCATAAGCGGCATTATGTGTCGATCGCGGATTGGCAAGTGCTTCAACAGGTGCTGTGTCCCGCTGGTGGCATAGACGGGACATTGCGCGCCCTGCACAAGTCCTCCGACATGATCGAGATGGGCATGGGTCAATACAATTGCAGTCGGCACAATAGCATCAAGACGGCCAAGCCAGTCCGCCCCGCAATCGATCATGATCCGGGTATTCCTTTGCGCGATCAGCAGTGCACTGTGGCGTCGGTGCCGGCGCGAGCGCGCCTCGATCTCACCTCGCGTGCCGAGGAATGTAAGCTCGAGCGGGTGAATTTTCGCTACCACCTCTGCCATCCCGCAGTCGTCATCGATCCAGCGGGCGACGGCTTATCGCCGCGACCGGTCAATACGTGGTGGTCGACAGCCTCATGCGCGATATTCAAGCCACCCCGGGCAGACCGTCGAGCAAGGCTCTCGCCTGCGTAGATGCGAATTGTTTGACGTAACCTTCGTAATCCTGAAAGTTGGCGCCGGCGAAATCCACTGGGCGCTTGCAGGTTCGTACCACTCCATGGCCCCAGATCAACACTGTACGTGAATGCTTGCCGGGGAGGTATTGACCTGAGTCAATTTGGCGAGCTCGCCTTGACCCCTTGCGCGCTGACCATCGAGACACAGAGCTTGCCATTGAGCTAGATCAATACCGATTGATAGCTGCTCGTTACACTTAACCGTCAACTGGTGGAGCATCGCCGGGCTGACAGAGGCGAACTATGGAAAGCGCGACATTTCGAAAATGGCTCGTGGAGCACGGGTGCCGCATCGACCACGGTGAACATCAGCAGCGGCATCAGGGCCACGTCATGGTGACGGTGCATCGCGAAGGCCGGAAGACAGAAGTACCGCTCGGCGGCTCGCATCAAATCCTGGATCCACGCGTCGTGCGTCAGGCCTGCGACGAACTCGGACTTGATCCGGAGCAACTGCCAGGACCGAAGAGCCGAGTCTGAACGTCAGGGGTCATTATGGTCGACCATACCACCCGCGCTTTTGATGCCGACTTGCACGAGCTTGCTCGCAAGATCGCAGAAATGGGTCGCCTTGACGCCGAGCAGATCACGAACGCGATCGACGCCTGGGCGAGGCGAGACCTCGCCCTTGCCCATCGTGTCATCGCAACCGACGACCAGGTCGACGATCTGCAGCAACAGATCGAGGAAAAGGTCATTACCACCATCGCGCGGCGTCAGCCAATGGCGGTCGATTTGCGGGAGATCGTCGGCGCCTTGCGCATTTCCAACGATCTCGAGCGGGTCGGTGACCTTGCCGAAAACGTCGCCAAGCGGATGCTGCTGGTGACCGACGTGTTTCGAATTAGCGAGGTCCTGTTTCAACTTGAGCACATGGGGGACGTGGTGCGTGATCAGTTAACGCGCGTGCTCCTCAGCTATGAACGTCGTGACGTCGCCCTGGCGCTGGAGGTATGGCACAAAGATCAGGAAGTCGACGCCCTCAACAATGCGCTGTTCAGGGAGCTCCTCACCTATATGATGGAGGACGCGCGCAACATCACTTTTTGCACCCACATGCTTTTCTGCGCCAAAAATATCGAGCGTATCGGCGACCACGCCACCAATATTGCGGAGACCGTCTATTACATTGTCGAGGGACATAAGCTCGAGGAAAGGCGTCCCAAAGCGGACGTCACCAGCAGAGCAGTCCTGCCGCTGGAACCTCATTAGCAAGGCTCGAGTTAGTTTCCCGATAGCCGACGCCCCGCTAATCCTGTCGCAGGGGGTGGTGGTGCGCGAAATCTTGACGCGCCCACAGCGCAATCCCGAAGCGATCGGCAACCGTGTCGATTGAGATCACCGCAGCCGGGAGCCTCGACCTTTATCGCAGGGACGTTGTGGTAATGGCCGCGCTCGATCCGTCCAAATTCCCGTAAAGCGCGGAGCGCTCGGCGGAAGTCGACCCGATAAATGCTAACGACTGCCTTCCAGTTTTTCATAGCTGCGCCATCCCGTGTATCTAACAACTGAGGAATAGCACCGCCCGGAATAGCGGCACGCATGGGTGATCCCTCACGCCGCGGCGTTCGAGCTGATCGCGGAAGATGGCCAACACTGATCAGCCCCCACTGAGTGGTCCAGGTGGAATGTTAGTTTAAGGTTGGTCGTTGCACCAGCGTGGCCGGCGGAGCCGGTCGGCGTAGCGCAGCCGGCCACGCGGCGAG
>Ga0335081_10022535_pt1 | contig 10190 bp, 9 predicted proteins | sample Lox_Sample_35_FD_206713 | JGI IMG/M metagenome (GOLD analysis project Ga0335081, IMG submission 206713) | Soil microbial communities from Loxahatchee National Wildlife Refuge, Florida, United States - Lox_Sample_3.5 | ecosystem: Environmental > Terrestrial > Soil > Wetlands | place: USA: Florida... | reverse complement strand
ACTGCCTTGTCCGGGTCGGGATAGCTGAGACCGGCCGCTCCGAGTGCAGCGAGGAATTGGTCATCGGTGCTGTCGGCATACGCAGGCACAGCCATGCCGATCATGGCGGCAAAGCCTGCCAGTATCAAAAGGAATCTCATAATCCATGATGTGGACGGGTGACCGACACTTGCAACTTGATCGGCGTGGCAACGTCATGTTCCTGCTTCCGTGTGAAAATTTTCTCTCCCTCCCAACAGGATTCGTACTCGCTGTGAATAAAGCGGTCGATGGCCAGCCACAACGTCAACCAGCGTCCCGCCGCAACCACGCCGGTGCATCCATGGAATCTGGAGTCCTCGCAACGGTTTTCAAACCTTCGATCAACCACGGCTGCTCGGGCAACCCCGTAAATCGGCATGATTGCCCATCATGATGATGAACGACCCGATAGTCGGATCAGGCAGATTCAACTGCCTGGCGAGCCTGGTTTGGTCAGCGCTCCTGGTCGGCCCGGTCCGCGCGTGAACCTTGCCCGTCCGATAAACCTCATGCGCTTAGCTCAGCTGTCGGGCGCCACGCTCATACACCGTCACCCGATCGTGTTGACCCCACCATTGAACGGGCAGGCGGGAATCGACTTGGGTCCAATCTGCATCGAGTACCAGGTGCATCTGATCATCGCCGGTGGCACCGCCGTGGCCGTCGCCGATGTAGATCACGCGGTTCCCCTTGTAGGCCATCAATGTGCGCGCGCCGACATCCTGGCCATGAGGCGGCCACGAAAGGAATAGCGTCCGGTCAGGGTGCAATGCCACCGCTTCGGCGCAGTCCTTCGCGCAGACCTCGGCGTAGAGGTCTTCGCCGTGCCAACCATTGATGAGCAGCGGCGTACCCGGGTTCAGGTCGTAGCAGACGACATCCACACCGACCTGCGCAAGCAGGTATGCCCAATAGCCCGTGCCCGCGATCGGATCGACCAAGCCGCCTCGAGCGTGCTTGGCCACGAACGCCACGGTATCCGGGTCGGGAACGGCCCAGCAGTACTTCCTGACCAGCGTTGCCCGGTTCGGCGACCAGGCCATGTTCTCTTCTAGGGTCCGGTCCACGCTGTAATAACCGACCACCTCGTTGCCCCCGAGACCATCGATCTCAACGCAATCCTTGATGGCGTCCCAATAGGGATTGTTGATGATCACTCCCAGTACTCCCTCAAGCTGAGGCCCTCCCAGCGCTTGGGGCAGATACATTTCAAATCGTCTGCGTCGAACATCTGTCGTTGCCCATTTTCCCGATCAATGTGGCGCTGCGTCACCCAAGCGACGTCGGAGTGCTCGTCGACCTGCCACACGGTCTCGCCGATGTTCGGCATGGCCTTCGTTCTACACCGGCGGCATTCACGCTGTCGCTCTACGCAGACAGTCAGGACGACGCACTGAAGGTGGCCGCGGGCAGTTTCGGTCGTGTTGTGACAACTCGTGACACTGAGAAGGACGCGTAGCGCTAACGCGAGGCGCACGAATCACGTCTGCCTGCACGCATTCTGCGCCCCCAGTCGGACTCGAACCGACACTGGGCGGATTTTAAGTCCGCTGCCTCTGCCAATTGGGCTAGGGGGCCCGGCGGCGAATGCAGCGCGCGGAACCCAGAGCCGGGATATCGCATCCCCCATGAATTAGCCACATCCCGAGCATGCGTCCCTGGCAAACTTCACATATCCTGCGCGCCCCGCGTTTCTTCATTGTGCCGCCGACTCCAAGCCGGATGACCTCGCTATGTCGCTCAACAGGAGCTTGTTAAAAATGCTAGCGCCGGCGTTAAGAAGCCGTAAACGGCTGTCACCCCAGCCCTTTCGGCCGCGACTGTGGAGCCGTGGGTCGTTAACCTTACGCCAGCACACAGCTGCCATTACGCCAACGCACAGGGTCGACCCCGCATGGGGGATCGACAACATCAGCATACGAGGAGCGATAGATGTCAATTCTGACAACAGTGCCTGAAGAGTTGGCCGCCGCGGCGGCGCAGCTGAGCGCGATCGTCAGTTCACTGACCGCACAGAACGCCGGCGCTGCCGCCGCGACCACGGCCGTCGCTCCCGCAGCCGCCGACCAGGTATCGCTCAAGCAGGCGGGAATCTTCTCGGCGTTCGGCACGCTCTACCAGCAGCTGGCCGCAGAAGCTCAGACTGTGCAGGAGCAGTTTGCGAGCACCCTGGGGCTCAGCTCCGGAACCTATGCATCCACCGAGGCCAGCAACGCGAGCCAGGCTACCGGCCCGGCGAATTTCTTGAACAACCTCTACGGCTTCCTAAGTGGCACCAACCTGTTTAGCCCGTCAGGTGGTGGAACCACCGTAGTGATGGATGAGGTAGGGAACTTTGCCTCCGGCTACTCGGACACCATCGGGATGGCAGGCGGCGGTCTCCTTAGTGCCGTATCGGCTCCCGCTGAGGCTGGCGGCGACCTCGGCGGGCTTGCTGGCGCAGCGGACCTCGCGGGCACGACGGGGCCGGCCGTCGGCCCCGGCATGGCTGGTATGGGCGGCATGGGTGGTGTGGGCGCGATGCCAATGGCCGCGAGCGTCGGTTCGGCGACCATGGTCGGCAAGTTGTCGGTGCCGCCGAGCTGGGCCGGGACGGTCACTACGGTGTCCAGTACTACCCCGATGGGGCTACAGACTGCGGGCTGGACCGCCGCCGCGCCGCAGGCCGGGCCGGGAACGATCATCCCGGGGATGCCCGGCATGGGCGCGGCCGCGCGCACCAGCGCCGGCTTCGGTGCGCCGCGCTACGGCGTCAAGCCCATCGTCATGCCCAAACCGGCGGTCGTCTAAGGGTCGGGCGCCCCAACGCGGTCGCAGGTAGTCAACAAACAGCCAAATCTGATCAATAGAAACGAGATAGAGAAAAATGGTTTTGGACTTCGCAGCTACACCGCCTGAGATCACCTCGGCGCTCATGTACTCCGGTGCGGGCTCGGGACCGCTCTTGGCTGCCGGGACGGCTTGGGCCAACCTGGCCGCCGAGCTGAGCACAACAGCGTCCCAGTGGGAGTCGATCGTCACGACGCTGACCGCCCAGCAGTGGACGGGTGTGGGGGCAACAGCGGCGGCAGCCTCGGCCGAGACTATCGTGTCCTGGCTAACTACTGCGGGGTCGGCAGCCGAGCATGCGAGCGGCCAGGCCATGGCGTCGGCGGCCGCTTTTGAGGCGGCGTTTGCGGCGACGGTGCCCCCGCCGGTGATCGCTGCCAATAGGGCGCAGCTGGCGGCGCTCGTCGCGACGAATTTCCTGGGCATCAACTCGGCGGCGATCGCGGCAACCGAGGCCCAGTATGCCGAAATATGGGTCCAAGACGCCGTCACCATGTACACCTACGAGGCCGCCTCGACGGCCGCCGGGATCCTGCAGCCGGTAGCGCCGCAGACGCCCGCCACCAACCCGGCCGCGCCGGGCATCCAAGCCGCAGCGGCCACCCAGGCCGCGACTTCGTCCCCCGCGCAGGGCTTTCTCTCTAGCCTGCAGAGCGGCTTGTCTGGCTTGGCGAACTCGTTCGATTCAGCGACGACGCTTGGCGGCACGATCCCACCGCTCAGCGAGTGGGCCTCTCTCCCGGTTGTCGAGAATGTCATTTACAACGTAGGTGTCACTGTGGCTTGGAACACCGCTAATATGACCGGGGTCTTCCCAGTTCTTGGACACTTCCTTGCCACCGCCCCAGGAGGCGTGACCCCGTTCGTCGACGACGTCAGCCCCCTCGGCGCCGGTTTGGGCATGGGAACATCGCTCGTGTCAACGCAGTCAGGCGTCGGCGGGGCGGCGACGGCGGCTCTGGGCGAGGCGTCCTCGGTCGGGGGTCTATCGGTGCCGGCCAGCTGGTCTGCGGCCACCCCGGCGACGTTGGCTTCTTCGACCGCTCCACTGGAGGGTTCGGGTTGGACCGTCGCCAGCGAGGACGCCGCGCCGGTCGCGGCGATGCCGGGGATGCCAGGGATGGCGGCGGCGGCCAAGGGCGCCGGCGCCTACGCCGGGCCGCGTTACGGCTTCAAGCCGACCGTCATGCCCAAACAGGTGATCGTCTGATGCGGGAAAACAGGGAGGATATGTCACCCATTTGAGGCGAGCATTTAACCGGTAGGCCGTAATCTATCCGTGATGCGGCTACGAGCCGCATCGATCACAACTAAGACTTCGACACATTGAATACTCGAAAGAAAAGGAGACAGGCAACATGGCAACACGTTTTATGACCGACCCGCACGAGATGCGGGCCATGGCGGGCCGTTTTGAGATGCACGCCCAGACGGTGGAGGACGAGGCCCGCAAGATGTGGGCGTCGTCGATGAACATCGCCGGTGCCGGCTGGAGTGGGCAGGCCCAGGCGACCTCGTATGACACCATGGGTCAGGTGAATCAGGCGTTCCGCAACATCGTGAACATGCTGCACGGGGTGCGTGACGGGCTGATCCGTGACGCCAACAACTACGAGCAGCAAGAGCAGGCTTCGCAGCAGATCCTCAGCAGCTAGTCGCGAACGCTGCTGTCCAACACTTTCAAATCAGGAGGACGTGAATAATGACGATCAATTACCAGTTTGGCGATGTGGACGCCCACGGCGCCACCATCCGCGCCCAGGCGGCGTCGTTGGAGGCCGAGCACCAGGCCATCGTGCGTGATGTGCTGGCCGCCGGTGACTTCTGGGGTGGTGCCGGTTCGGTGGCCTGCCAGGAGTTCATCACCCAGTTGGGTCGAAACTTTCAGGTGATCTACGAGCAGGCCAACGCCCACGGGCAAAAGGTGCAGACCGCCGGCAGCAACATGGCCAGCACCGACAGCGCCGTCGGCTCCAGCTGGGCCTAAGAAGGATCGGTTCGCGGCGGCGCGCTGGGTATCCGGTGCGCCGCCGCGAACAGTTGCTAGTGCAGCCCTTGGCCCCCGGGTACCTAATGCCCGGGGGGCTATTTTTGAGCTGAATTGGCCGTCAGGTGAGCGGCTCAGAATCGGCCGCCGCCGCCCATGAAGTCGCCGTCGGATGAGCCTCCGGAGGAGTTCGGGGTGCCGCCGAACGACGTCGGGCTCCAGCCGCCAAACCCGCCCCGCATGCCTCCACTGAGGAGGTCGCCGATGATGATCCCGCCGATCATCGCGCCGGTGTCGCTGCCCCCGCGGCGGGTATAGGCGCGCTGAGCCGATTGCACGTCGGCATTAGCCAGTGACTGCGCGTTGGCGGCCAGCGTCGACGCCGCGTTGGCGTGGGCCATCGCCTCGGTCAGGTTGGTGGATTTCTTATCTTGTGCGGCTTGAAGGTGCCGCTTCGCCTCGGCGAGTCGAGTCCGGGCTTCGGGCCCGATGCTGCCCCGACGCGTGTCGATGTACTCGGAGACTGCGCGCACCCGCGACTCCGCGGTGAACAACGCCTGCTCGAGTGAACGGTTGAGCCGCTCAGCGCTGGCCTGCGCTTCGGCCAGGGTGGCCAGCAGCCGGTTGAGCTCGGCGTCCGCCTTGGTCAGCCGGCCAAAGGCGCCCAGCGGGTCGGCGGATCCACCGCCGCGGGCGTCGTCGAGGGCTTTGGCCGCCGCATCGCGCGCTGCCATCAGGTCGCCGGTGTGCGCGGATTTGGTGTTCTGCATCTTCTGCAGTTGCGCGTTGGCGTGCTCGATGCTCGCCTGGATGTCGTCGATGACCGACGGCAGCCTCTGGATGGCGCGCCGGATGTCGTTGGCCGCGCCGTCCAGCGCGTCGAGCAGCGCACGCACTTGTCCGAGCGCCGACTCGGCGGCACGGACGGCATCCACCAAACCGGTCTGCTGTCCGCTCACCGCTTGGGCGGCCAGTTCACGGGCGGAGCTGATGTTGCGGTCGGCGAACGCCAGCCGCTCCTTGGCGGTCGCGACATTGCCGGACACCGAAGTCAGTGCGGCAGCGTCGAATTCGTTGTGCAGCCCGGCCAGCCGCTGTTCTGCCGGGGTGATGCGGGTGGTGAGTTCCACGTACTGCCGGGTCAGCCCGTCGAGCCGCGACGAGGCGTTGATCACCAAATCGCGCAGTTTCTCGAACGCCTCGGTCTGCGACTCCAGTTCGCGGTCGGCGCGCGCCGCCGACACGATCACCCGGGTGAGCAGCTCACGGCGCTGCGCTGGCGTCTCGGGCATGTCCTCGTCAAGTTGTTGGCGCACGGTGAACGCTTGGGACAGAGCCGCTTTGGCGTTGTTCACCGCCTGGGTGAACGGTTCGGTCCGCTCTTGGCCGAACTCGTCGACCGCCAGGGCGAGTTCGTTGGAGCTGGTACGCACCGCGTTGTCGACGTCGACCACCATCGAGCGCGACAGGTCGTCGAGGGCCTCCAGCGGCACAGCGGCCAGTGCATCCACATCGGTAGGGTCGACTCGCCGTGCCGCGCCCAACGCGGCGGCGCGCCGACGCCGGCTGCGATAGCGCATGACAACCAGCAAGACCACTACGGCGAGGGCGATGACGCCAAGCGCGACCAGCAATATCACTCGACCTGACGAACCTGGGGTTCTGTTGAGACCATTGGCCGCCGCAACTGCCGCACCGCTCCAGTCGCCGCGGTGCAGCGCGGGTTCGATCTTGCTGCGCCGCAGGTCGTCGACCTGACTTGCCTTGACGCTCTTGACCGTGGGAGGCACCAGGAAGGCATATGCACGGCTGGTAGTGGCTACGGCCAGCAGCGCGTCGTAGTCGCCTAATTCGCTGGAGCGCATGGTGCGCCGTGCCCAGTTCACCGCGGTCTGCCCGGAGAAGTTGTCGACATAGACGACCCACAGTCGGACGTGGCGATCGGCGTACAGCTTGTTGACGGCCGACGTGACCGCGGCACGACCGGCGTCTGACAGCGCTCCCGCGTTGTCGGTGACGTAATCCGACAGCCGAAACGGTGGCTGCGCACCGGCGGGTGGTGCCAGCAGCAGCCCGGCGGTCAGGATCGTCAGGATTACGCCGAGCAGCCGAGCAATGCGCATACGTCAATTTAGCCCCGGAAGGCGGTGGGCCGAGCAGCCATCGGACCCCTCTCGGGGTTCCCTGGCAGACTGTGCGTCGGTGATCACGAATCAGCAAGACCCCTACGACGACTTCGACCGTCAGCGGCGCGTTCACGAAGCGCCGAAGACTGCGGGTCTGCCGGGTACGGAAGGTCAGCACCGCAGCGACTTCGCCCGGGACCGGGCCCGGGTATTGCACAGCGCCGCACTGCGCCGGCTGGCCGACAAGACGCAGGTCGTCGGACCCCGTGAAGGTGACACTCCGCGGACCCGGTTGACGCACTCGCTGGAAGTGGCCCAGATCGGGCGGGGGATGGCGGTCGGGCTGGGCTGCGACCTCGACCTCGTCGAGCTGGCCGGTCTGGCCCACGACATCGGGCACCCGCCGTACGGGCACAACGGCGAGCGCGCGCTCGATGAGGTCGCAGCCCAACATGGCGGCTTTGAGGGTAATGCCCAGAATTTCCGAATCCTGACTAGCCTTGAGCCCAAAGTGCTTGATGCACAAGGCTATAGCGCGGGGCTGAACCTGACCCGCGCATCCCTGGACGCGGTCACCAAATATCCGTGGACGCGTGGTCAGGGCGGTCCCAAGTTCGGCTTTTACGACGAGGACCGCGAGGCGGCGGCCTGGGTTCGCGCACGCGCCCCGGCAGACCGGACGTGCCTGGAAGCACAGGTCATGGACTGGGCCGACGATGTCGCATATTCGGTGCACGACGTCGAGGACGGCGTCGTTTCCCAACGCATTGACCTGCGCGTGCTCGCCGACGACGACGAGGCGGCCGCGCTGGCCAAACTGGGGGAGAGCGAATTCTCCAGGGCCAGTGCCGACGACTTGATGGCGGCTGCGCGGCGGCTGTCGGGTCTGCCGGTGGTCGCCGCGGTCGGCAAGTACGACGCCACGCTGGCAGCGTCGGTCGCGCTCAAGCGGTTGACCAGTGAATTGGTGGGTCGCTTCGCCTCGGCCGCGATCGCAACCACGCGTGCTGCGGCTGGTCCCGGGCCGCTGGCGCGCTACCGGGCCGACCTGCGGGTGCCCGACCTGGTCCGTGCTGAGGTCGCCTTGCTGAAAATCCTGGCGCTGCAGTTCATCATGTCCGACCCGCGGCATCTGGATACCCAAGCACGGCAGCGCGAACGTATCCACCGGGTGGCGCGCTGGCTGTACTCCGGGGCACCCCGAACTCTCGATCCGGTCTTTGCCGCGGCGTTCATCACCGCAGCCGACGACCGCGCTCGGTTACGGGTCATCGTCGATCAGATCGCCTCCTTTACCGAGGGACGACTGGAGCGCATCGATTCCCGTCAGGCGAGTCCTTAGCGGTATTTTTGGCCGGGATTCGGAGTTAGGCTCGCGACATGATGAAATTCAGCGGCATTGCCACCCTCTTGCTGTCGGTTCCCGTCGTTGCAGTGAGCGCATGCAGTTCGCCTCAGCATCCGAGCACTCAGCCGGGCACGACGCCTGCGGTCCAGAGTGGTTCGCCTGGGTCGTCGGCGACAACCAGCCCATCGCCGGGAGGCGAACCGCTTACCGCGCAACTGAAAACGGCTGATGGCCGGCAAGTGGCCACGGCCACCTTCGATTTCACCAACGGCTATGTCACCGTCACCGTGAAAACCGTTGCCGCCGGAATCCTGGCACCCGGTTTCCACGGCCTGCACGTTCACGAGATCGGCAAGTGTGAGCCGAACTCGGTTGCTCCCACCGGCGGTCCGCCCGGTAATTTCCTGTCCGCGGGCGGTCACTACCAGGCGCCCGGACACACCGGGAAGCCCGAAAGCGGTGATCTGACGTCGCTTGAGGTGCGCTCAGATGGCTCCGCTTACCTGGTGACCACCACCGATGCGTTCACCAGGGACGAGCTGTTGGCAGGGAACAAGACCGCTTTGATGCTGCATGGCGCCGAAGGCGGCGACATGGCGATGGCAATGGAGCGGGTTGCGTGCGGCGTCATCGGCACCGGCTAGCTGAATCGGTCGTGATCGCCGCCGAAGCCGGCGCTTTAGACTGAGCCGATGTCAAGTCCGGCTGGTTCGCGGGGGCACGCCCCCACAAGTGGGGGTACTCCCCGCTACGCAGGGGAGTACCCCCACCCGCGTGCGGGGGAGGATGCGGGCCGCCCCGGGGGCCGGGCCCGGATTCCCGATCGCGATATCGCCGCCATCCGGGAGCGGGTCCGCATCGAGGAAGTCGTCGGCGACTACGTCCAATTGCGGCGCGCCGGCGCCGATTCGCTCAAGGGCCTGTGCCCGTTCCACGACGAGAAGTCACCGTCGTTTCATGTCCGCCCCAACCACGGCCACTTCCACTGCTTTGGCTGTGGCGAAGGCGGCGACGTGTACGCGTTCGTCCAGAAGATCGAACACGTCAGCTTCGTCGAGGCGGTTGAACTGCTCGCCGACCGGATCGGCCACACGATCAGTTACACCGGCCCGGCCACCAGCGTGCAGCGCGATCGCGGTAGTCGCAGCAGGCTCATCGCGGCCAACGCGGCCGCGGCGGAGTTCTATGCCGCGGCGCTGGAGTCCGACGAGGCAGCTCCGGGTCGCCAGTATCTGGCCGAGCGGAACTTCGACGTCGCGGCGGCCCGTCATTTCGGCTGCGGCTTCGCGCCGTCTGGCTGGGACTCACTGACAAAACATCTGCAGCGCAAGGGTTTCGAGTTCAAAGAGCTGGAAGCAGCCGGCCTGTCCCGGCAGGGGCGCCGCGGCCCGATGGACCGCTTCCACCGGCGGCTGCTGTGGCCAATCCGCACATCGGCCGGTGAAGTGATCGGGTTCGGGGCCCGGCGGCTGTTCGACGACGACCCGATGGAGGCCAAGTACATCAACACGCCCGAGACGCTGCTGTACAAGAAGTCGTCGGTGATGTTCGGCATCGACTTGGCCAAACGCGACATCGCCAAGGGGCACCAGGCGGTTGTCGTCGAGGGCTACACCGACGTGATGGCAATGCATCTGGCCGGGGTCACCACCGCTGTCGCGTCGTGCGGCACCGCGTTCGGCGACGAGCATCTGGCCATGCTGCGCAGACTGATGATGGACGACAGTTTCTTTCGCGGCGAACTGATCTACGTGTTTGACGGCGACGCGGCCGGCCGTGCCGCCGCGCTCAAGGCCTTCGAGGGCGAGCAGAACCTGGCGGGACAGTCCTTCGTCGCGGTAGCCCCGGACGGCATGGATCCCTGCGACCTGCGGCTGAA
>Ga0335081_10022534_pt1 | contig 10191 bp, 10 predicted proteins | sample Lox_Sample_35_FD_206713 | JGI IMG/M metagenome (GOLD analysis project Ga0335081, IMG submission 206713) | Soil microbial communities from Loxahatchee National Wildlife Refuge, Florida, United States - Lox_Sample_3.5 | ecosystem: Environmental > Terrestrial > Soil > Wetlands | place: USA... | reverse complement strand
ACATGGCTGGGACTAATCGAGGACCAAAACGTTGGTCCAGGTATTTTCGCTGCGGCAGTCTTAATTGGGTTCGGGATTTACTGGCGCGCCCTAGGCGTGCGGCTGAAGGCGGCCCCTGTCACTCTGTCCCATGTTCGTGAAGGATGTGTCCTGTATTTGCGAGCGTTCGATGCTGAAAATCGACCATTTGTAACCGGCCCGAAGCACAAGCTGCAGGAGTATTCAAACAAACCACTAGCAAATATGTTGTTGCCGAAATCACGTAATCTGACGATCAAGTTAACATTCGAAGAATTTTTTGCCAATGCGATTTCAAAGCGGATCGGCTCATTCATTGGCCTTGGCAACCCAAGCGACAAGCTTCCACCGGCCGGTGCTGTTCGTGAATACGCTGAAGACGTCGGTTGGCAGACGCGTTTCACCGAACTGGCCGATAGTGCGAAGTGTATTATTCTAAACGTCGGCGATTCTGCCAATCTTCAGTGGGAACTGGCGCACATCCAACGGATGGGTGCTAATCGCAAATTGTGCATGTTCACATCGCCAAGGAATTTTCAAAAGACTGTTTCTGAAGTGCTCGGTGCGGAAGACCGCGATCGCGAAGCTTTGGTGGACGCTTGGGGCTCGGCCACACGGGTGCTGGCTCACGCAAATTTCCAATGCGAGCCCGTATGCCCCGGTTTTGGAGCCGTGTTGAGCTTCGATGATGAAGGGAAAAGTGTGCTACTGACGACCGATGCCAGTACACCTGAGGACTTTGTCGCGCCACTTGCCGACTGGGTCGCATCTGGAACCAGGACTGGCAAGTGCGTTCCGGCAACATGCGACTCCTGCGGAAGCAGCACCTACGTGTCGCCGCATGGCCCACCAACTTCAGCACGTGTCCTCTGTTTCGTTTGTGCCCAAAAAGCACAGCTGGCGCGGACGTGGTTTGTCGAAAGAGCACTCGACCGCCATCCGATTCTTTCTGCGGCCTACTGTTGTGCCTGCGTTCTGATTGTGCTCGTACTATTCCAGTATGCCTGGGACATTGGTGATCCCGGTTTCTTCACCGCACTTTTAGCGGCCGTGCCCCTGATGTGCATTCCATGGGGCTCGAGCGCGGGGATAAGATGGCTGAAAACTGGCTCTTTCCGCGTACCAGAAGCCTAGCCACCCCAGTTACACGCGTTCCACGAGGCCGTAGCTTCTCCGCTGGTAGCGATCTCGCGCAACGATAAACCCTCTCCGAGCGGCCGATCGCACTTCAAATCTTGCGATCACTTGCCGTCATGCCTCGTTCGCGTCCGCGCAATTTAGGGCACTTTATTCACCTAGGCTGCTGCAACGAAATTATCTGGGATTTGCCATCAAAAGAGCCGCGACAAACATGATGATATAGAGCAGCACAAAGCACGCCGGGATTAAGCTTTCGATGCGAGAAAGGGATCGGCGGCCATGTTCTTTGTAGATTTGGCGCTCGCGTGTGGTGGGCGAAGCCGGAAGATCCGCTTCGAGCTCAGCAAGGACGACAAATTTGGCACGGTTGAGTTCGCGGTAGGACTTGAGGAGCGCAGACCAAGCAAGGCAGACAATCACACCGGCTGCCGGAATCGCCCACAGCCAAACCATTTTTTGAGGGACGGCCATATTGTCCGCTTGAAGATAGCCGTAGAGCGCAACAATTGCGCTATTCACGCTGAGCATCCAGGAGTTTGCCTGGGCGCGACGATCACTGACTTTCTCGGCGGTCGCCAGGTAGACCTCGAACATCGCGAACTTTGAGTCATTGCCATGAGACATGAGAATACGGACTACTCGCTAAACGCGCTCAATTTCACGGTCAGTAGACGCGCCGGCGCCGCAAGATGGGCAAGCCTGCTTCGGTTTCACCGACGATTTCGTGCGTGGCGCCCGGCGGCAACGTGCCATCACTGTTAGGACGTGCCGCTTGGCCCCGTGCCAACAAGCCCTTCACGAAAGAGACCGAAGCCGCATCCTTGGGCACGATCAGATCATCGTCATCGGTCTTCCGGTTCTTGCCAGCTGCCATGAGTCGAACCTCCGGATTCGTACTAAGTAATATGATCGGACGTCCGATTTTCAATGCCGACACAATCCACAGTCGAACAGCATCCTTTCCAGATAGATCGAGTTTGCGCGCTCAACCAAGCAATGACTGCGCAAGCGTCGTTGGCCGTGCTCGATCCACGCGTCGGGCCGACCAACGCCGGCGTAATCGACCCGGCCACGGTTGAAAAGATCATCGACGAATGCCTGCGCTGCACTGACCGCGTTGACGGGTTGGATTGGGCTCGCATCGGGAGCCGCCGAGGTGGCGAGGAAGGTACGCGCGTGCGACGGCGTCTCGACGATCAGCGGTTGGTCTAGTCCGTAATGCGACGCTGGGATCGCTACTTTGGCGAGTGGCTCGGCAGACCAATCCTGCACCGCGCTAACCCCGACCATCGATCTCTGCAACGACTGCACGCTCGTCGCTGATTGCAATGACAAGATTGAGCGTCTTACGAACACTCCCTTGAGCACGCCGGGATAGCGCTTATTCACGGCACCGGCCAGTTGCACCATGTTGCCGGCCACTTGGGCGTACCAGTTGGCAACGACCGGAGCCTGCTTGATCGCGCTTATCAAAATTCCGGCAACATCATTGGCGGTGGCGAGAAGCTCCCCGTCTGTTGGGTGGGATGGATCAGATGCCGCAACCGCCAGCAGGCCGCCGAGTGCCTCATAGAACGCGCCGGTAAAGACGCGAGAGAAGGAGTGCGGTTCCGACGACAACTGTGATGCCGGCGCGGACGATGGCAGGCCATTTGGGTCCTGGTAGACGAATGAGTTGACGGCATTGCGCAAGCAATCCCGATCGACGGCGTCCGGCTGCTGCGCGCGAATTGCGGCACCGAGTTGCTCGGCAAGCCGCGACAGACGAGAATTGCTGGAGAAGTGGCCACCGGTTTCCTTTAGGACGGCGTCGCGCAATGATGGTAACTGTATTGCCGACAATATGGCGCTGATGTCCGCAAATGACTCGTGAAAGGCTGCAGCCTCATCGCTCGCCGCTCCCCAGAGCTGGGGTTTGAAAGAATCCAGGATAGCGTGCCCCATTTCGTGGCAGACGATATCCGGACTTTCACCGGAAAACACGGTGCCGCCCGGTGATGGCCCATGAAAGAAGTTGAGTGCCTTGCGGTCATAGAAGGCGTTGAGGTCGACGCCCTCATCGAGAATGACCTTCAGCGTCGACCCGACTTCCCACTTGGTGAGCGGGACTCGCGCCGCCCAGAAGTCGGCGCCGCGACGCAGCGCTTCCGCAGCGGTCCAGTACCGGAACTCCGACGTGCCGGGATGATATTGGTCAGGTACTGGAGCTGGTTTCGGAAAGCTGAAGGCGAGGGGTTTCTTGGCGAGATCGGGAACGGGACGGCTGATTGGAACGGCGCCGGAGCCCGGATCATCTTCCCACGCGTTTATTGCTGTTCGTCTTCCTGCGTCAGATTTCTTCGCTGTGGATCGTCGCGTGATGCGCTTCTTCGATTTGGCCATGTGTGTGCCCTCCTGATAAATGGACAGCTTTTACCTGAACTTGTTTCTGCTGATCGACGTCACGGTGCAAAGGCGTTACAGAAACCGATACGGTGGCGTCGATCTCGCGCAGCACCAGATTTAATAGTAACAGCATTGTCAGAACGAACGCGGCGAGTGGCGCGTCAAACCGTTCGAAATTTCCAATAATACGATCTGGAAAATACAGAACAGTTAGCAATGTTGGTTTATCGAATGGGATCCTGCCTAAAATGGTTAGGTATCCGATGCAGGAACAGACGCAACTTGCTAGCCTACAATATTGAGAACGAGTCTGTGATCTGACGACTTTGGCTTTGGAAAAACGGTTTACGACGTAAAAACCCATCAAGAAGGGCATGAAATCGGCCGTATCGGTTTGAAAATGCATGGCCGTCTCCATGCAGAGGGAATATTTCATCTCCGCTTTCGAGCTATACGAAACCTGCAGCCACTGCTGTGCCGTACGTCACAGCAAAAGGGCGAGGTCGCGAAGATCAAGACCATAGCTCCAGCACCCACACAACAACCATTCGACATCGATCGACTGCGCGAGCCAGTCAACAGAGTTATTAGCATTCCTTCAGCTTCGCGATGACCGCATTGAGACGTTTGCGCCGATCGTCATCTTTCACCTGCAAAACACTCCCCTCTAGATTATGCACAATGCTGTCGATCTGCCATAACGCCGGACCTTCCGCGGCGACTTCTTCGCTAAGCTCCTCAGCTTCGTCAGCATCGCCGGCATCGAATGCCGCGGCGAGCAGGGTAGGGCGAAGCCATTCGTCGCTGGTGCCTCGGCGCTTTGCTCGATTACATGCTGCTAGCACAATATTAAGTACAGCCTGCGCGCGATCCTGGTCACCTTTGCGATTACGGTTTCGATAAAGGTTGGGTAGGTTGGAAGAGCAGTAGTATTGGTTCAAGTCCAAGTCCATGCCTCGTTCATAGCTTTCGATAGATTTATTGAGGTAGGTGAGTCGCTCCTGAGGCGTTGTCGCCGATTCGTACAAGCGCTTGAATCGTCCCCCCATGATGCCAAAGCGCTCCGGCGTTGGCCCGAACTCTTGTATAAGCGCATCGAGTTCAGCGATTGCCTCGAGATGTTTGCCGGTATGCGAGCGGGCCAACGCTAGTTGCTCTCGGACCTCGGCTAGCGTGTTAAGCTCATCGGGGAGTTTGCCGATAAAGTCGATTACAACCTTCCAATCATCAGACTTGTAAACAGAATCGCGCAGCAGCAACAATAGCGCGAGAGCGACCGCTGGCAGCATCGGTGGAATTGAATAAGTTGCTACGAGTTCTTGAGCCCGCGTCATGCGTGTGGCCCGCGGGACTGTGCGTGCTGTGCGGACATCGGCTTGAAAAGTAGCAAGCTGCGTCATCTGATCTTTCATGGTCGACGCGGCTTGTTCGTCGACAGCGGATGGATATCCACGTATCGATTCGTGCATTGGCGAAACGCCACCTGCGCGTTTCGGAATCTCGCCCTTCACTGCATTACAAAATTTTTGCGCGGTCTGTTCGGTAATCACTCCTTCGGGGAGCGGGTAGCGTACTGTCCGCATCTGTGCGATGTCGAAAAGCTGCTTGGACCAATCGGCTGCAAGCAATACGCACCCCCTCTCTTTCGCGGCGTGGCGAATCCCAACTTCATAGTAGACATTGCTGTTGGCAATGGTCATATCGGCCAGCACTAGATCGGCAAAATACAGGCGCTCTAGCATCTGTGTAATGATAAGCGCCCCTGTGTCTTGATCGGCCCGTACCGGCTGATATCCCAGCGCCTGAATAGCGGGGACGTAGCCGCGGTCCCACAGTGCGTTAAAGTCGATTTCCGCGGGCCCATGCCCGGCTTCGACCTGAGTTGGCTTGCGACCGTAGGGCATGATCATGAAACACAAGGGTCTTGGTATTGGCATGCCCTTAGCTCCAGTGTTGCGCGCCATGTTCGACCGATGAAATCATCATGTCCGCAGCTCAGGCTAGTTCCGCTGCGAACGAGCGGCGCTGCTGCTGTTCGCGCCAATATGCGATGCAGCAGGCAATTGTCCACATTGAAATGACGTGAAGGTAATTGAGCCAGCTCGTCGCTAGCGGAACTTGCGTTTCGATCATAATGAGCGCGTGTAATCCCACGATCACGACGCCAATCAATGCAGTCGAAACAACGCTCAGCGGAAGCAAGGCAAGGAGCCCCAACACCAAAATGAAGTTCATCGTGGCGTTGCCAGTTTCGATGCGGAAAGGTGTTTCGATCCCGAGTAGCCGAACCGTGATATACAGGCAAATGCCAAGCGTAATGGCGAAGACGGAAATATAAAGTTGGGAATGCTTTTTCGCGAATTCTTTGAAGCTCACAAAATAGAACAATAAGAGCAGCGGGCAGGCGATCATGTAGCGAAATCGGGTTGAACTAATGGCTGCATCGCTCGCCAAATCGGAGACGCCGTAGACGACGTAAGCGATAAACGCCAGTAGCATTCCAAATTGGGCGATGCCATACATGCGGTTGCAGAAATAGTCTTGAAATTCGTTTTCAATGATCTTTTCTGGAAAGCGCAAGCCGACCGCTACCATACCTTCCAAAAATGTTCGGGTGACCCAGTTCTGATCGGCACCTGCTTTCGCTACGGGCGTGATCCCAGGCGCAGCTGCTGGCATTTCAGCGGCGACTGGCTGGCCTACGGAAAATTGGCGATCAAGACGTTTGGCCAAAGCCCCCAGAAGTCGCTCGAACACCTCGTCCTCGCCGCTCCCCTCCCAACGGCTGAAATCGATAGTTTGGATTTGCAGGAATTGAAGTGGCGGTTGACATTGACCAATGGAAATCGGCAAAAGCTTATGTTTAGCCAAGGCGTAGGCAGCTTCGGCGCGCACCCAATGCGATTTGATCGAGTGCTCGGACCACAAAACAATGACGACTCTGGTCTGAGCGATCGCTTCCTCAATCTGAGTGTCGTAGGCGTCGCCTTCTTGGATGTCGCTCCTGTCCACCCAGACCGTGACTCCCTTTTGAGACAGAGCCGTCGTCAGTGCGCGAACGGTGGCAAGGTCTCGACGGGAATAGCTGATAAAAATCTCATGCATGGGAAACTCCCCATGCGGAGAACATCATCAAAATGTTTACCAAAATGTGGATTCGTTGGACGAACGTTGTCGGATCGCGGTTAGCTTGGGGCAGTGGCGCAACAGGACGCCGGTGATTGCTGCGTATCGGGTCGCATTCGACGAGGAGCTGATCGGCGGTCGCGCCCCTTTCGTCCGGCGCGCCCGATACGACGTCGGTCCCTACAGACTCCAGTCCTTTTATCGGCTCGTACACCCGCATCGGTCGCGTCCTCCGCCCGCAAGGGCTAATCGCGACAGCTGCGCTGCCAACTATGGTTGAACGCTACCCGTAAGCTAAACGGGGGTTCGAAAGTTTCAACTAAAAATCTAGGTCAGGGTTATTTGGCTGTGACGTGCGGCACAACCTTCATTTTACCACTTGATACCCTCCTACAGTTCAAAAAGGGGCTCGGCACATGTCGAATCAGTCTTCCGTTGATGGCGGCGTCCGCGTCTATTTATCGTACGATAGCGATGGGCTGGCGGCCATTGCGTTAGACCGTCGTCCGAACTCGGACAAATCAGCGACGGAGGCGCTTGTTATCCCTCCGTTAGGGGGATATTTCGATCGGTTCGCAAAAAGTTTGCATTTATCGAAATTCGTTCGGTTATTTTGATAATAGGCATGTACCACTCTCCGGGCATGAATAAGGAATGAGGTGGCAAAATGGTTTATCTCGACAACTGGGATGAAAAATTCTCTACCGTAAAGCCGCGTAAGCTTTTGGCTTTTGATGGGGGCGGAATTCGCGGCGTGATGTCGCTTGAGATCCTGCGCAAAATTGAAAGCGACCTGGCGCTGGCGACCGGGCAGGGTAACTCATTTCGTCTCGGCGATTTCTTTGATTACATCGGCGGCACAAGCACTGGCGCGATCATCGCGGCCGGTCTCGCGATCGGAAAATCAGTTCAGGAATTGATTGACTTTTATACCGAGGCAGGACCGCTCATGTTCGAAAAAGCGGCATTGCTCGCCCGGCTGCGGAGCCTTTATAAGGCCGACCCACTCTGCGACAAACTAAAAAGTGTATTCAAGGATCGCACGCTCGGTGCTTCGGACCTGCGCTCGCTGCTGCTCATTGTGACGCGCAATGCGACCACGGATTCACCGTGGCCGGTGTCCAATAACCCGCTGGCGCACTACAATGATCGAGGTCGTGCGGACTGCAATTTGCAGATTCCGCTTTGGCAACTGGTGCGCGCGAGCACCGCCGCACCTGTGTATTTCCCCCCTGAAGTACTTAACTGGGACGAACACGATCCGGCAAAGACCTTCTTCTTTGTCGATGGCGGCGTGACGCCGTACAACAATCCTGCGTTTGTGTTATTTCGGATGGCGACACTGCCGCAATATCGACTGAACTGGCCGACTGGTGAAAATAAGATGATGCTGATTTCCATCGGCACCGGATCGGCGGCACGGCTGGATCATGATCTCGACGCGCGCGGGCAGTTAGTGCCTGGAAATGTCGCCCGCCTGCCTGGCGTGCTGATGGGCGGCGCCTCTGTCGATCAGGACATCAATTGCCGGGCCATCGGCCGTTGCGTGTTTGGCGAATCCGTGGATCGCGAGCTTGGCGATATGATTCCAAGGGAACACGATTCACTCGAGGGGCCACCCATTGCTCTGGATGCTGATTGCGGCCGTCAATTCTTGTATGCGCGCTATAATCCCGACGTCAGCCGTCTCGGTCTCAATGCTTTGGGGCTTGCCAGAATTGACCCAGACCGTGTCCAAGCCTTAGATCAAATCGATCATATCGACGAAATGCGGGATGTCGGTCAGGCTTATGCCAAAAAGTTCGTCGATATGACACCATTCCGTCGATTCACAGTGGGATAGGGCAATTTTCCGAGCTATGAATGCGGCGAGTTTCCCGTTTGAGAGGTAAAAAGGACTTCAAGCGCTAAGCTGTCATTGCGCGGCGATCAATGCGGGCGGTATTGGAAACTCACAATGGTCGCTTAACTTCACTTCCAGAGTTGCGTCGTATTAAGCCAATAAACTCTGCCACCTCTACCCTGGACCTCTTGTATGAGGTGGTGCGTTCCGCCCGGGCCATCGCCGCCTTGTCCGTTCCACAGGCAAATAAAGTCTAGCTTTTCGGAACCGAAGCGCGTCGCCGCTTCTAGCATATGCAAATTGTTGCGTTCGTAGGGATCCTGATTGGCAGCAACGGGGCCGAGCTCGTCGGGCGTCACGTGCACCGTCGCGCGAGATTTCACCGCAAAGAACCGGGAACGCCAGTTGGCATCGGCGAAATCGACCGACTTTGCAAGAAATCCTTCTAACCGGAGTGGTAGATAAAGCTCAAGCGCCGATTGCCGCTCCAAAACCGTCTCTGCGAACAGCAGGTCGCCGCCGCAGGCTCCCCCGCAGATGGCGAGGTCTGCGTGCCCAGCACCAACTTCCGCAAGTGTCTGCGCGATTGCCTCCGCTGCAATGCTTTCTTTGTCCGGCGGAAAACGCGGGTCCAATCGCTCGGGAGCATCAATCATGTGACCACTGAACAGAAACACCTTGCGCGGAGGTGTGCGAGTTTGTTTATCTAGGTTCATAATTGGCGACCTTTTTCATCGAAAAAATGTAAGTGCAAAAATGCAAATGTATTTATATAAGGAGTTTTCAACAATAGACCGGACGGTGATTGGGCGCCATGAAGCGCAACGAGCGCGGCGCCGCACTGGCGTTCTTTATTAGTTTTCGTTATCGTTTGCTGGCCAACCGGGACCGGACTTCGTGCGAGTATTTTCGAGAACCGGTGTGCACATGTGGGTGCAAGTCGGCGCGGAGCAGCTCTAAGTTGCCCGCGGGAATCACGCCGGCGGAGGACAGTTCCCATGGCAGATGTGTTCATCAGCTATTCGAAGCCTCATGCCGCGATCACGCGCAAACTTGCCGACGAGCTCGAGGCGAAAGGCTTGTCGGTGTGGTGGGATACAGACTTGCTTGCAGGCGAAACATTTCGTGATCGCATCGTCGAGGAGCTCAAAGCATGTAAGGCCGCAATCGTCATTTGGACGCCTCAATCCCTAAAATCACCATATGTGATATCGGAAGCGGAGCGTGCACGTTTAGCGAACAAATTGATTCAGCTCCGAACCTCCGATGTTGACCCCTCTGATCTACCTCCACCGTTCGACACAGCTCATGTCTCGCTGGTTGACGATCTTAACGCGATCTTCGGCGCACTTTTTAAGCTTGGCGTTCTTCGCAATTATACGCCAGCCGAAGGACCCTTGCCTCTATTCCACCACGACAGCAAGCCCTCCTTCTCGAAGAGGTCGATCCTAGCAAGAGTGTTGGCTCCTGCTGCGCTCGCAATCATCGTCGCAGTATTGCTTGCAATCACCAAGCCTGAATGGACAGGCCTGGTCTTTCCGAGGCATGAAGGGACGAACGCTCAGGCATCCGACGATCAAGGAAACAACGCGATCATCATCGCCAACCGCTTCTTCGAAGACATCAACGCTGGCTTGCGGGACTCAAGTCTGTTTGATGAAGATGTCAGGCTCGGTCGG
>Ga0335081_10022533_pt1 | contig 10191 bp, 12 predicted proteins | sample Lox_Sample_35_FD_206713 | JGI IMG/M metagenome (GOLD analysis project Ga0335081, IMG submission 206713) | Soil microbial communities from Loxahatchee National Wildlife Refuge, Florida, United States - Lox_Sample_3.5 | ecosystem: Environmental > Terrestrial > Soil > Wetlands | place: USA... | reverse complement strand
GGCCACTGCTCAACGGCGACCCGGATATGACATCTTTCGGTGGGCGACGTGTACGAACATCGGCGCCGAGCGCGTCGGATCCGCAGCCCCGCTTTCGCGAGGCGAGAGGCGTCTTGGCAGCGATCGCGAGAGACGCGCATCTCGCCATTCTCGGGCATGTCGGTGGCGTCGACGGTGTCCTCGTCCACCGCGCTTGGCGCGGCGCCCTGGTTTGACGTCAACACGGGCACGCTGAAAACGCTGGCGCTCGCGTGGCGCACACACCTGCATCCGGAGATTGCGGGTCTCGTGCCGAATTTGACGTCTTCCCCGCTCATCGCCATCTGCGGGGAAGACGGTGATCGAGGGCGGGCACCTGCTCGGTCACGAACGCGGGGCTCTCGCGGGCGGTCCGGAGCCCGCGGCTTGTCAGAAGATGACAACGACAGCGGTCGCGAGCGCGGCCACTCGAGTGCTTCTTTGGTAGGTGGCCGATGCCGGTTCGCTCGAGCAGTGCGTCGTGCCCGTGAATGTCGGGGCTGGCGGATAGGAAGGCTCGGCTCCCCAAGGAAGTGAGTCCTACCTCCACGTACTCGAGGGCTAGGCTGTTGATGGAGAGTCTCCAAACAACCCTGCTCTCAACCTCGGTCTCAACCCGAAATCAACCCGTCAGATCAAGCTCCGGGGCGATGTGCGCCGGGCACCGCGCTCGACCCGGCCGCCGGGACGGCGCTCCTGCGCGTCGCCCAGGAGGCGGTCACCAACGCCGCCAAGCACGCCGACGGCAACCCGGCACGATCGCGCTCGAGTACACCGACGGCGGTGTCGAGCTGCGAGTCGAGAACGGGTTCCCCGACGCCGAGGCGGACGAGCACTCCGACACCGCCGGCGGATACGGCCTTGCCGGAATGCACGAGCGGCTACGGTTGATCAATGGCGAGCTCAAGGCCGGCCGCGTGGGCGACCGCTGGGTCGTGCAGGCGCGGGTGAAGCGGTGAGCCACGTGGATCCGGCGCACCCTGACCGTCTGCGAATCGTGATCGCCGACGACCAGACCGTCGTGCGCGAGGGGCTGCAAATGGTGCTCGAGGTGAGCCCCGACTTGGAGGTCGTCGCCGCCGTCGCGGACGGCGAGCAGGCGCTCGCGGCAGTCGACGAGCACCACCCCGACGTGATCCTGCTCGACCTCCACATGCCGGTGCTCGACGGCGTCGGCACGACCGAGCGGCTGACCCGCGATCACCCCGAGGTCGAGATCGTCGTGCTCACCACCTACGCCGACGTCGAGACGATCATCGCCGCACTCAAGGCGGGAGCCCGCGGCTACCTGACCAAGAACGCTGACCGCCGCGAGATCTCCCAAGCACTGCACAGCGCGGCCACGGGCCACGCGATCCTGCCGCCCGAGGTCACCGCGATGCTGCTCGCCGGCGCCACCCCGGCGCGGCAAACCGAGCCGTCGAGCCCGGTCAATCTGCCCGACGATCTGACCCCACGTGAGGTCGAGGTGCTGAAGCTGCTGGCCGCTGGGCCTGTCCAACGGAGAGATAGCACGCGAACTGTTCATCAGCGAACACCACCGTGAAGACCCACATCAACCACGTGTTCGCGAAGACCCGCTCCCGCGACCGAGCGCAAGCGATCCGCTACGCGCACGAGCACCAGCTCACCTGATAGAGACGCCCCGGTCTCGCCCCACCCAGCGCGACAGGCCCGGACCGCGACCAGCTTGCCTGACTTCTCGCACAGCAGCCCGCGGACCCTCGGGCGCCAGGGACAGCGACGCCCGCGGGCGTCCTGCTTTCGTTCTTCGACGCGCGTAGCGGCCCAGCCTCGACCCTGCCCTGCTAAGCGCGGCAAGCAGGGGTCGATCACGTGGGCGACGCCGGTCCGGTTCGGACGCGGCCGGCGCGCCCCGCTTGCCGCGCGAAGCGCGGCGCTCCGATGCGTTGCCCACGGCGCGCGGTGACGTGAAAGCGGGACCGTGCACTCCCGAGCAGCGAGCGACCCGTGACGGAACCGGCGTGCACTGGCGGCAACTGTAGTCGGGCAGTCGCTAGACGGACCATAGGGCTTGGGTGGGTGAGAGCCGGGCGGGGATGAGCCCTGCGACCGCGCCGATGATCAGGGAGGCGGCGATGCCGCCGGCCCATGCTTCGGTTGGAATGACGGTGGCCCAGTGCTTGACGTGTGCGTAGACCGCTGCTGCCGCGATGCCGAGGGCGACGCCGACGGCGCCGCCGAGCAGTCCGAGGAGGATGGCTTCGGAGAGGAATTGGGTGCGGATGTGACTTCTCGTGGCCCCGAGGGCACGGCGCAGACCGATCTCGGAGCGGCGCTCAAGGACGGAGATGATCATGATGTTGGCGACGCCGACCGCGCCGACGAGGAGCGCGACGGCGCCGAGGCCGAGGAACAGGCCGTTCAGCGCGCTCTTGGCGTCGGCCTGGGCGACGAGCGCGTCGGAGGGTTGGCTGACGTTGACCTCGCCGGGGCTCTCGGGGTTGGCGGTGGCGGCCAGGAGGTTGTCGACAGTGACGACGCGGTTGGTGTCGGCGCGGAGGTAGACAGTGGAGGGGTGGCCGTCGAACCCCAGGTACCTCTCTGCCGCGGGGTAGCCCACCAGAACGGAGGTGTCGATCGCGGAGGCGAGCACGGCGGGTTTGAGGATCCCGGCGAGGTAGCACCATTGGCCGTCGACCCAGATCCGTTCGCCGGGATAGAGGCGATCGATCCCGAGCAGCTGGGCGGTGGCGCCGAGCACGGCGACGGGTTCGTGGGCCGTGGCGGGGTTGAGGTAGTGGCCTTGGGCGACGGTGATGGCGAGGACCGCAGGGAGGTCGAGGGATGCGGCTTGGACGATCAGGCCGTTGGTGCCGACCGGCGGGATGTAGGGCGTGCGATACGCGCTTACGCCGCTGATCTCCCCGGTGCTCTGCACCTGCTGAACACCGCCGATACGGCTGATCATGCCCGGAGCGATGGTTGGCAGCTCCATGGTGCCACCGGTCACGCTCTGGCCGTTGCTGACGGTGAGCAGGTTGGTACCTAATCTCCTCCAGCAGACCGGCCTGTGAGGACGCCGATACGCCAATGACGGCGACGATCGCAGCCACACCGATGGCGATCCCGAGCGCGGACAGTCCCGCACGCAACTTCCGTGTGCGCAGCCCAACGGTGGAAAGCCTGGTGAGGTCGGAGAGCGCCAGGCCACGCCGGTTCACCGGGGCGGTGGCGGTCACGATGGCTCCTCGCCGACGGGCGCGCCGGACGCCGTCTGGCGTGCGTGCGGCGGCGGGTCCGCGAGAGGGCGCAGCCGGAGGTCGGCGTCCGCGGCGGGGCCGGTGTCGGCGACGATGCGGCCGTCGAGGATCTCGACCTTGCGGGGCATGCGCTCGACGATGGCGTGGTCGTGGGTGATCACCACGATCGTCGAACCGGCCCGGTGGAGTTCGTCGATCAGGGCTAGGATGGCGTGTCCGGTCGCCTGGTCGAGGTTGCCGGTCGGTTCGTCGGCCAGCACGATCGCGGGCTGACCGACCAAGGCCCGGGCGATCGCGACGCGTTGGCGCTGTCCGCCGGAGAGCTGGGTGGGGCGGGCATCTGGGCGCTCGGCCAGACCGACCAGCTCCAGCGCGTCGAGAGCGCGCTCGCGACCCCTGAGCCGTCGCCGCAGCTGATCGAGCAGGCGCTGGGTCAGGCGCGGTTGAGAAGATCGCTGGCGGGCATGTCGGATTCGGCGCGAGCGGAGTTGATCGACGCGCTGTTGGATCAGCTCAGAGCCGAGCGCGACGAGCTGCCCGACGAGCTGCGCGAGCGGCTGCTCGATGGGATGATCGACGAGCTGATCGCCGGCAAGCGCACAGAGCGCGAGCTCCTGGGCCGCGACGGGGTGTTGGGGGAGATCACCCGCCGGATGGTCGAGCGGGCGCTGTCAGAGGAGCTGACCGAGCATCTGGGCTATCCGGCCGGCCAGGCGCCGCCCGGTGGCGCAGGGAACTCCCGCAACGGCGGTGGCACGCCGAAGACGTTGTTGACCGACCACGGGCCGGTTCAGATCCGCACGCCGCGCGACCGCAACAGCGACTTTGAGCCGCAGCTGGTCGCAGAGCATCAACGACGCCTGACCGGCATCGGCGAGAAGATCCGGCAAGCACGCCCGCAGGCACGCCCACGTGATCGGCCACCCGATCGTCCAGTCCTTCCAACCCGGGGAGGACTGGCGCTGGTGCTATTTCGACGAGACGTACGTCTGAGCCAGTCGAACGACGTGCATGTGGCCGCCGAGGAGCTGGTGTGCCTGCCGAATCGCGTTCGCCCCGTCCCCAACCGCGGCGGATACCCGCTGCGTGGAGCCGCTGCGAACGTCGCCCGCCGCAAACACACCGGGCACGCTCGTCTCGAGCGGCAGGGCGGGCACGCTCATCTCGAGCGGCAGCGGTGATCTCAGTGATCGCCGCGAGCCGTCGGACCCTTCCGGCACGACGGACGCGGCCGCGGCGTCCGCGCCGGTGAGGATATAACCGCCATCATCGAGTGCGACGCGATCGCGCAGCCACTCGGTGTGCGGCTCGGCCCCGATGAATACGAACAGTGCATGCGCTTCCAATGTTTGGCGCTCTCCGGTCGCGGTGTCCTCAACGACCACCTTGTCGAGCGTCTTCTCGCCGATCAGCTCGCGGACTTCGCAATGCGTGAGGACGTCGATGGTCGGGTTATGCTCGATCCGGTCCGCGAGGTAGCGCGACATGTTCTCGCCCAGCTCGGACTCGCGGACGACGAGCGTCAGTCGCGGCACGAACCTAGACAGGAAGAGGGTCGCCTGCCCGGCAGAGTTGCCGCCCCCAACCGCCACGACGGGATCGCCCTGGCAGAGCTGGGCCTCCATGACCGTGGCCGCGTAATGAACGCTCGCGGCTTCGAGCTCGGCGAGGCCTGGCACGGGAAGCTTCCGGTATCGCACCCCGGTGGCGATCACCACCGTACGCCCGATCACCGAGTCACCGTCGCGCAGTTGCACGCGGAAGGTGCCGTCGGCCGGATCCAGTCGGGCCGCCTCTCCCGGCACGGTGATCTGCGCGCCGAACTTTCGCGCCTGGAGCGTTGCGCGCTCGGCAAGCTCGGCGCCGGCGATCCCTGCTGGGAAGCCCAGGTAATTCTCGATCCTCGACGACGTGCTGGCCTGGCCGCCGGTCGCCATTGCCTCGAGCACCACTGTGCTCAACCCTTCAGAGGCTCCATAGACGGCGGCGGCGAGCCCCGCCGGGCCGGCGCCCACGACGATCAGGTCGCAGGTGATCTCGGGCGGGCTCCGTGGGCGCAGCCCGAGCGCCCGAGCGAGCTCCAGGTTGGTGGGGTTGCGCAGCACCCGACCCGGACCGAGCACGACGACCGGACACTCGCTCGGCTCCAGGCCTAGCCGCCGGAGCAGCTCCTCGGCGCCGGGGTCGGACTCGAGGTCGATCCAATGGTGAGGCAGGCGATTGCGCGTCGCGAAGTCACGCAGCCTTCGCGTGTCCGGGGAGTAGCGCGAGCCGATGATGCGGATGCCGACTCCGAGCCCGATCAGGACCGAGCGTCGCACCAGCAGTGCTCGCAGGATCAGGTCGCCGAGCACCTGATCCTGGGTGACGATCTTCCGCAGCTGCTCGGCCGGGACGACGAGCACCCCGCCCGCCTCGGCCACAACCGCCGTTACGAAGACGGTCTGGCCGATCAAGAGCCCGAGCTCGCCGAGGAAACGCCGCGGGCCGTGGACACCGATGACGTGTTGGCCGGCGCTCGAGTCCTCCAACACGGCGACCTTTCCTTCCAGGATCACGAAGAAGTCGTCGCTGCCCTCCCCCTCCCTATAGAGCACGTCACCCGGCCTCACCGATCTGCGCTCACCGACCGTCTGGAGAGCCGCCACCTGCTCCTCGGTCAACCGAGGAAAGGCGCCGTACGGATCGGGCGTCTCGGTCAGGTCGGCAGACGCGTTGACGGTCACGGACGCTCGGTGAAGTGGTCGGCCGCTGTCGGCATGTCGCGTCGGTTAGGCCGTCGGTGCCGGACTTCAAGTCCGCTTGATCGTGGGGTCAAGCGTCCTAGCAGCAAGCGAACAGCGGAGCTCGGTCCCACGGAGCTTCGAAGCGAGTACCTACGGAGGATGCGGTGGCGACAACGATGGTGGAGCCGTTTGCGCCGTGGCTGCGGGAGTTGAACCAGATCCTGCACAACCAGGGCACGGTGGGCGCGTTCATCCCTCCGGCCGATCTCTTGATCGACGATGACGGGGTGACGGTCTCTTTGGACGTGCCCGGGCTCCGCGCCGAGAACCTCGAGATAGAGCTCGAAAACGACACGCTCACCATTCGTGGTGAGCGCCCGTTCCCATACGCTCAGGAGGACGGAGGCGGTCCGGTGCGCCGGATCGAGCGCGGGTGCCGAAGGTTTGAGCGCACCCTGCGCGTCCCTGCCGGTCTGAATCCCGAGTCCGTGCAGGCCGATCTGCACGACGGCGTGCTGACCCTGAGGAGTCCCAAGCCGGAAAGCCTGCGTCCGCGGCGGATCGAGATCAGAGCAGAGACGAACGGCGCTCATGAAGGTGACGGCCAGCAGCGCCAGCAGGAGGCCGCGACAGCCTCGTGAGAGCAATTCGGCCGTCCGCGCGGTAGGACGCATCGTGCCGGCGGCCACGCCGGGCGACGGCGCAGTCGCGCTTCACATACCTCACAGGAAGGAACTTCATGCCGGACCGGAGCACCATCATCACCTGCGCCAACTGCGGCACGAGAAACCGCGTGCGGCCGAGCACGGCCGGCGTGCCTCGCTGCAGCGTCTGCCACCACCTGCTTCCCTGGATCGTCGAGGCGTCCCCGGAGTCGTTCGACGATGAGATCGTCGCTTCGGCCCCCGTCCTGGTCGACTTCTGGGCGCCCTGGTGCGGGCCGTGCCGGATGGTCTCGCCGGTGGTCGAGCGCATCGGGCGCGAGCACACCGGCGCGCTGAAGATCGTCAAGCTCAACGTCGATGATGCTCCTGCGATATCCGAGCGCTACGAGGTTCGCGGCATTCCGCTGCTCGTGATTTTCCGCGACGCCGCAGAAGTGGACCGGCTCGTCGGCGCGGCTCCCTACGAGCGGTTGCGCGAATGGGTCGAACCCCATCTCGCGCCGGCGGCCGAGCGAGCATAGCCCGGGTCTCCTCGCGTCTCGGTTCGGGCAGCGGCCCCCCGGCGATCGCCGCGTCCGTCGCGGGAAGCGACAATGGCGTCCTCTTATACCCCAGCCTGAACGCGCACTCGCCCGCTCTCGAGCGCGCGCAGCTCAGCGAAGCCGCGCATCGGGTCGCGATAGGAGCGCGCGACCGCACGGTCGATGAATGTCCGCTGCTCGGCGTCGAACCCCCGGTCGCGCCCAGCCACCTCAAAGCTTGCGACCAACCGTTTCACGTCCCAATCGAACGGGCCGGGAAGCGTCTCATCGAAGTCGTTGACGCCGAACGCCAGCCGTCGATCGGGGCCCGCGAAGCTGCCGAAGTTCGAGAGGTGAGCATCGCCGCAAAGCTGCACGTGGAGACCCGTACGTGGCTCCGCGGCGAGATCCGACGCCATCACAGCCGCCGCACCTCGGAAGAACGTGAACAGCGACACGAGCATCCGGCCATAGCGGATCGGCACCAGCTGTGCCACCCTCGTGCTCGCCTGCTGCTCGAGCAAGTGGATCGGATCCGGACGGTCAGCTCGCGGCATCCAATCGGCGTGCGCGGGTCGCGACACCTTCTTGCGAGCAGCCCTACCGAGCTTGGCGCGATCAGACGCGCTTAGCAGTCGGCGTCTCGTCCGCCCTGGCTCGGTCGGGAGGGAGGAGATATTGCGGGAGGCTTTCAACCCTCCTCGTCCTCTGACGGCACGAGCCGTTCGCCGGCAAGCAGCCGCCCTACCGTCTCGGCCAGCCGGCCGAGGTGGGTCACCTTGTCGAGCGCTGCCGCGGCTCCATGTTCGATGGCTCGAGTGTGCAGAGCGCGGTCGTACATCGCGCTGAGCACGACTGCACAGGCGGACGGGTTCGCGGCGCGAATCTCCGGGAGAAGCTCCGCCCCGGACCCGTCCGGCAATCCCAGATCGAGGATCACCACGTCGGCGCTCGCCAGCAGGCCGCGTGCCTCCGCCAACGACGCTGCCTGTCCCACGATCTCGAAGTCGGAATGACGCTCGAACTCCGACGCGATCGCCTCGCGTGTAGACGTGTGGTCTTCCACCAGCAGGACCCGCACGGGCCTAGATGAGTCCGTATTCTCCATTGGCAAGGTCACCTCGAACGGGTATGGCGGTCCCATCCCCCCTGCTGGCTGCGTATCCCGAGACGTCCGGCGAACAGGTCGGCCCGCTCGTGCATCCCCGTAATGCCATGGTGCACGCCGCGCGTCACGCTGGCGGGAATAATCCCCCGACCGTCGCCAGAGATCTCGGCCCAGAGCTTGCTCTCCTCGGCCGCCACCAGCACTACGAGGTGGCGGGCATCGGCATGACGGCGGACGTCGGTCAATTCCTCTCCCGCGATCCCCGTCACCCGATGCCGTTGATTCCCAACGGGTCAGTGGGTATGCCTTGCCGCATCTGCAATTCCATCTCAACCCCGCGACATTTCCCCGTGCATTGCTACGAGCTCCTCGAGTACCACGGGCAACGCTTTGTCTTCCGCTCTGAGTCTTAGGTCGAAGATGGCGCCGCGCAACTGAGGACCCGAGCCGCTGCCCCCTTCCTCGACGTTGTCGACCGTCATGAAGGCGGCGATGCCGCGGCAGCGGCAAGGCCCTCCCCGCGCCAGACTCGACCGGCCGGGGCCCGGCATCCGCTGGCGCCGGCGTGGCGGAGACGCCGCTGGAGGCGCGGCGGCGACGCGAGTGGGACCGGCTCGCGCAGAGCATCTGAGGGCTTCAGAGGATCTCGAGCGGTTGAGGCGTCAGGGGCGGCGGGAACGCCTCGTCGAGTCTGAGCATGTCGGCCTCGTCCAGGCGGAGGCCAAGCGCGGCCCGGTTCTGGCGGACATGGGCGACGGTTCCCGCCTCGGGAATCGCGCAGACTCCGTCCTGGGCGAGAACCCAGGCGAGCGCCACGCGCGCTGGACTTATCCGATAGCGGCCGGCGATGCCTCGCAGGACCGGATGCTCCAGCAACCGGCCCTGCTCGAGAGGGGAGTAGGCCATCACCGGGAGACCGTGCGCACGGCACCACGGCAGCACGGTCAGCTCGATGCCGCGCCGCGCGAGGTTGTAGACGACCTGGTCGGTCTGCACAGCACCACCGGCCGGGAGGCCCAGCAGTCGGCGCAGATCGATGACGTCGAAGTTGCTCACCCCCCGGTGGCGGATCAGTCCCGCCGCGCGCAGCCGCTCGAAGCCGGCGACGGTCTGCTGAAGCGGAACTGGGCCGCGCCAATGGAGGAGGTAGAGGTCGAGCCGATCGGTGCCGATCCGGCGCAGACTCTCCCGGCACGCGGCGATCGTTCCCCGCTCGGTCGCATCCGACGGCAGCACCTTGCTGACGAGGAAGACGTCGTCCCGCCAGCCTCGGCGCCCCCATCGCCGTACATCTCCGCGGTGTCGATGAGCGTCATCCCCAGGTCCACCCCCTCCCGGAGTGCCCGTATCTCCTCCGCGCGCGGGTGCCGCCCCTGACCGAGGTGCCAGGTGCCCTGGCCGAGGACAGGAATCGTCTCCCCGGACGGGAGGTCAACGCCGGGCACCGCGAGCACAGCCATGAGCTCCGGATTAGGCCGTCGCCCGCCGGACACCAGGCGCCGGCTGCGTTGAACGAGTGCCCGGCCGGCCTATCTGCGGGGCAATGATCGTCGTGCTGGCCGGAGCCCACGGCAAGATCTCCATGCGGTTGACCACGCTGCTCAGCCGAGCGGGTGACGAGGTGATCGGCCTGATCCGCAACCCCGATCACGCGGCGGACGTGGAACGGCAGGGGGCCTTCGCCGTCCTCTGCGATCTGGAGCAGGCGACTGTGGAGGAGATCACCGCGGCGATCACGGGAGCCGAGGCGGCCGTGTTCGCCGCTGGGGCGGGGCCCGGAAGCGGGGCGGAACGCAAGCTGAGCATGGATCGTGATGGCGCCATCAAGCTGCTCGAGGCCTCCCAGGCTGCCGGTGTCCCTCGCTTCCTCATCATCAGCTCCGTGGGCGCGGAGGACCCTCCGGCCGGTGACGACGTGTTCAGTGTCTA
>Ga0335081_10022531_pt1 | contig 10191 bp, 7 predicted proteins | sample Lox_Sample_35_FD_206713 | JGI IMG/M metagenome (GOLD analysis project Ga0335081, IMG submission 206713) | Soil microbial communities from Loxahatchee National Wildlife Refuge, Florida, United States - Lox_Sample_3.5 | ecosystem: Environmental > Terrestrial > Soil > Wetlands | place: USA: Florida... | reverse complement strand
GGTCACATTGATGGCGTGATCCATGCCGCGGGTCTGATCGAGGATGAGCCGCTGCAGATCAAGACTCGCGAGAGCGCCGCTCGCGTGCTGGCGCCGAAGATTCAAGGTACGCTGGTTTTGCAGCAGGAGCTCGGCGACAGCAAGCTGGATTTCCTGCTTTTGTTCTCGTCCATCAGCTCTCTCGCGCCGCCCCCCGGGCAAATCGACTACGCTGCCGCAAATGCCTTTCTGGATGCCTTTGCCCTTAGTCAAGCCGGCCGACCCGTCACGGCATTGAATTGGGGGTTGTGGGCCGATGTAGGCCTGGCGGGCCGCGGCGTTCCCGGCATCCATCCCATTGTGGGCAGGCGACTCGTACAGACCACAACCGAGACGGTTTACTCGGCATCGTTGAGCTGCGAGAAAGACTGGTTGCTCAGCGAGCACCGCTTCAAGAACGGTGCCGCTCTCATTCCGGGCACGGGGTACCTGCAACTGGCGGCAGCGGCGCTGGCCCAGGACAAGTTCGAGCCGGGCATTGATTTTGAGGATGTATTCTTCCTGGCGCCCCTAACCGTCGTTCCCGAGGAAACAAAAGAGGTGCGGGTACGCCTGCGCCGCCAACCCCCGGGGTTCCGTTTCTCGATTCTGGCAAAAGACAGGGAATGGACCGAATACGCATCCGGACAGATTGCGCGCAACCGCCGGCGCCCGCCTGCGGACCGGGATGTGGCCGAAATCCTCGGGCGGTGTTCTTCACGGCGCATCGACTTTGATGAGCAGCACCGAACCCGCCAGGAGCGGTATTTCGATTTCGGCCCGCGCTGGCGAAATCTCCGCAGTCTGCAAATCGGAAAGCAGGAGGCGCTGGCGGAGTTGCAACTGGGGGCAAGCTTTTCCGCGGATGTCGAGACCTCGCCAGTGCATCCGGCTCTGCTTGATCTGGCCATGGGGTCGGCGCTCTATCTCATTCAGGGCTACGAAGAGTCGGAAACCCTCTATCTACCGCTGTCTTACAAGAGAATTACCCTTTACCGCCCGCTGCCCGCGCGATTCTACAGTTACATCCGCAGCCGGCAAGAGAATACAACGCAACGCGAAATCGCGACTTTCAGCTTCACTCTCCTCGACGACGCTGGACACGTGCTCGCGGAAATCGAAGAATTTGCCTTGCGGCGCATCGCAACTACTTCGGACGGTCCTGCGCCTGTGCCCCAGCTGCGGGTCCCCGTGACTCACAGCGGGGCAGCGGAAATGTTTGAGAATCGCGGAATGTCATCCGAGGAGGGGATCAAGGCGTTCGATCGCATTCTCTCTTCCGATCTGCTCCCCGGCATCATCGTGGTGCGTGGTGGTCTCCCGGGCAAACCGCCAGCGCCGTTGGTAACCGCAGCTCCGCCAACGAACACGGCGAAGCCGGAGGGCGAGATGGAAAGTGTTCTGGCTGAGTGGTGGCAGGAACTGTTGGGAGTAGAGACGATTGGTCCTGACGACGATTTCTTCGATTTGGGAGGCCATTCGCTGATTGCGGTTCGCATGTTCAGCAAGATCAAGAAGACTTATCAGCAGGATTTGAACCTCTCCACCCTGTTTGAGGCGCGCACGATCCGTCAATTAGCCGGGCTGATCCGAAAGGCGGGAACCTCCGACATCCCCACGCATCAAGCGGATCTCAATCCTGATATTCCAGTCGCTTAGCGGGTGTTGAGATACTCCAATCCGCCAGCGCCGATCAGCTCTAGGGCACTTGCCTCCAATCACAACAGCGCAGTCGCCAATCTCTGCCTTCCCCCACCAGAGCTCCCACATACTGCGGGTCGGGCTGGAGGGAACGCAGACTCCAGTGGAAGCTATCAGCACTTTGCAAACGCTCAGGCTCCCCCGGTGTGAGCGAAACGCGAAAACTCTTGAGCGGGACCTGCAATCCTTCGCCGCTCGCTTTGACGTATGCCTCCTTACGTGTCCAGCAAAGGAAAAAGCCCTCGTCTCGCAAAGACGCCGGCAATGCCTGCAATTCCATCACCTCTTGCCGGGAAAAGTAACGTTCGGCGATTTCCTCGCCGGCGAAATTAGGCCGGACCAACTCCACGTCCACTCCCAAATGCCTTCCAACCGCGAACGCAAGCAATGCCAACCCGTGCGAATGCGAGACGCTGAACTGAACCGACTGCTGAGAGCACTCCCTGCGGAGGGACGGTTTGCCCCGAGGGCCGTAGTCGAACTCAAGGTGTACCGCGGAGCGCTTCACATACCGCCCCAGGAGCTCGCGCAAAGCTCCCCTGGTGGCAATAAAACCATTCCTATCTCGTTCAGAAAAAAAGCGGTTCGCTCTGGCCTTCTCATCGGCCGCGAGTGTTGCCTCGAATTGACGAAGTGCTGTCTCTCCGAAGTCGAGATAGACCCGCCAGACATGAATCTCGCCCTCTTCAAGCTCAAGCGGTTGCGGGTTGAGTTCCCAGGAGTTGAAGTCGGACATAGCGCGAGCCTTCAGCCTTCCATCGCCAGGAGCATCCATCGATTCTGGCACCACCGTCCTTGCCAAAACTCCTCACCTGGGGAAACCGCCACCGTGGGAGCCGGAAGTGTGGTTACCAACGATTGTCCCCGCAAATAGCACCTTCGCCGGAAATCCGGCTAAAATTTTACGGTACTATCTCAAAAGACCCCGGAGGTTACGAAATGAGTGGTTCTCATAATATTCCTTTTCTTGATCTGGTCACCCCTCATCGCGAACTCCAAGCCGAACTCACCCAGGTGTTTCATCGGGCCCTGCAGACGGCAGGATTCATCGGCGGCCCCATGGTGGAGGAATTCGAAAAAGCGTTTGCCGGGTTCTGCACCACGAACCATTGCGCCGCCATCAGCAGTGGCACCGATGCGCTCCGGTTTGCTCTCATGGCGGCAGGTGTTCAGCCTGGCGATGCCGTATTAACTGTTCCATACACATTCATCGCCACGACTGAAGCCATCTCCCAGTCGGGTGCCCTGCCGGAATTCGTGGATATCGACGAACGCACCTACAACATGGACCCGCAGAAGCTGCGGGTCTATCTGGAGACGCAGTGCACTAAGAACTCTTCTGGCAGACCGATCAGCCGTCGCAGCGGTCGTCCCGTCACTGCCGTGGTCCCGGTTCACCTTTATGGTCAAACTGCGGACATGGACGCCATTCTAGAACTGGCGCAGCGTTACAACCTGATTGTCGTGGAGGACGCCTGCCAGGCGCACGGTGCAGAATATTTTTCCCAGAAGCAGAACCGCTGGTTTAAGGCTGGATCCATGGGCCGGGCCGCGGCGTTTAGTTTTTACCCGGGAAAGAACCTGGGCGCCTGTGGTGAGGCAGGAGCGGTTACCACCAACGATGCCGACCTGGCTGCCAAGGTCAAGATGTTGCGTGACCACGGACAGGCCAGGAAGTATTACCACGAGATCGAAGGCTATAATGGGCGGCTGGACGCGATTCAGTGCGGAATCCTGCACGTCAAACTTGAGCATCTGGCCGAATGGAACACGCAGCGCCGTGAGCGTGCCGCTCAATATAATCGCCTGCTAGCGGGGGCATCGGATGCCGTGGGCCTGCCTTTCGAACCCTCGTGGTCACGGGCTGTGTACCATCTGTACGTGGTGCGAACCGACGACCGGGAAGCGATGCTGAACCACTTGGCGAAGACCGGCATTGGTACGGGAATTCATTATCCCGTTCCCTTACACGCTCAAAACGCATATCGCGCGCTGAAATATGCTCAGGGAGATTTTCCAGTCGCCGAGAAGGCTGCCCGGCAGGTGGTCTCCTTGCCGATGTACCCGCAACTCACCGCCGAACAGCAGGGCCGGGTGGCGGAGGAAGTGCTCCGTTTCACTAAGGAGCAAGCGCCAGCCAAGCTCGCCGTCGGCGAGAGCGTCTGAATCATGGCTGTTGAGCGGAACACTTTCACGGACTTCCCCATCCACAAGGAAAGGAAAAAATGAAGATTTCCGTTATCGGGGCGGGATACGTGGGGCTTACCAGCGCGGCGTGCCTGGCGCAGATCGGTCATGATGTTTTTTGCGGTGAAAGTGATCTGGCCAAGCTCCACAAACTCCAGAGTGGCGGCATGCCATTGTTTGAGCCCCATCTTGAGCAGATTATTCAAGACGCCCGGCAATCAGGCCGGCTGGCTTTTGGTTCCACTGAAGAGGCGATCGATCGGGGGCAGGCAATCTTCATCTGTGTGGGCACTCCTCCACTCAAGAACGGCGATGCGGACCTTTCTGCGATCGAGGCCGTCGCGCGGTCGATTGCCAAGCGCTCCAGCGGTTACCGGCTCGTGATTGAGAAGAGTACCGTACCCGTACAAACAGGATCACAGTTGCGCAAGCACTTGTCAGTGCACAATACCAACCGGCTGGATTACGACGTCGCTTCCAACCCGGAGTTCCTGCGGGAAGGATCAGCTGTCACGGATTTTCTGCATCCTGACAGGATCGTAGTGGGAACGGACTCCGAGCGTGCCACGGACCTGCTGCGCGAAATCTACAGGCCAATTATCGAGCAGACCTTTACTTGCCCGGTTCACTCCGATTGTCCCCACCGTAACCCTGCGCGCTTCCTGGCCACCGACACGAACTCGGCGGAACTGATCAAGCATGCTTCCAATTCTTTCCTGGCGATGAAAATTTCGTTTATCAACATGGTGGCCAATCTGTGCGAGGTGGTGGGCGCCGATGTAACCAAGGTTGCCGAAGGAATGGGCCTGGATCCTCGGATCGGTGCCTCGTTCTTGAAACCCGGTATCGGCTTTGGGGGATTTTGTTTTCCCAAAGACCTGCAAGCCTTCATCCGCATCGCGGAGAAGTCGGGCTGCGACTTCTCCTTACTTCGCGAAGTGGAAAAGATCAACGATCGCCGGGTCGAACATCTTATCGAGAAGCTTCGTACCGAGCTATGGGTGGTGCGCGGCAAAAAACTGGCGGTGTGGGGCCTCGCCTTTAAGCCCGATACCGACGACGTGCGTTTCGCGCCCTCGATCGTATTGCTGAAGTCGCTGAGTGAGGAAGGGGCAGTCGTGCGGGCTTACGACCCCCAAGCCATGGCAAAAGCGAGCGAGGTGCTTCCCGCGGTTACCTATTGCGCAGATCCCTATGAGGCCGCCCAAGGGGCGGACGCGGTTCTGATTGTTACCGAATGGGACGAATTCCGCACTCTCGACTGGTCCCGCCTGCGAAACCTGGTTGAACGCCCGCTGATTGTCGATGGAAGAAATATGTTCCAGGCGGCGGAAGTGACTCGCCACGGTTTTCAGTACATCAGCATCGGTCGCCCCTCTGCCTCCCATAGCGCGGAAGATGTTGCCATCGCCGAGGGCCGTGGGTGAGGTAGCCCGAAAAGCGGTAGTCTGTAGAATGAGACAAGCCATCGAGAGGCAATTCCGGGCCCACTGAGCGCCACAAAGCATCCGGAACATCGCTCCTCCACATGTGCATCAGATTTCACAGGGTGCAGCTATGGTTCCCGCAGTCGACGGTGCAAGTTATGTAGTATCAATAACTTGCATCTCAACCCTCCCTGGCATGGTAAGTGCGATTACACAGTTGACGACAGTAGGGTACTGATAATTTAGACCGCTAGATGGAGCGCTCCTTTTGGAACCTGAATCCGACGCCCCTTTTGACAGTATCGAAAGTGCACAGGAATATCTCAAGCTCCTGAGTCAGACCCTCGGTGAGACCCGGCAGGCCATCGCCGCCGACATCGAGACGACGGCAGATCCCGGTCCCGATCGGCGACTGGAAGCAATGCGCTTGGTCCTGTACAAGCTGGAGAAACTGGATCGACACGTAACAGCAGGTCGACGGATATTGAACGATCTGCGCACCTTGCGACGGCTCCTTATGAAGGAAAGAGCAGAAACTAAGCCTCCCGCGACGGAAGCTCCCAACACTGTGGCTGAGGCCGAGGCACAGTTAATTGAAGAAGGGTTTCTCGGCTGATCGAAAGCCGCCGGAATTCTCATTCTGCACAACTTCAGTACTTTCGCCTCTTCTTGACGCACCCGATACCCTTACGCTTTGCCTCGATTGCGTTCCTTCAAGCAAGACTAGGTCTCGGTCCGGCAGGCACTTCCATTTCACGGCAAATCTACGAAACTGGTTTATAGCGATCATTTCTTCGAGCATCTCTGCCCCGAAATGAGGGCATTCGTTTCAGCGGAAGCGGCTGCCCGTTTACCTGCTGGCGGCCGGATAACAAGATCCTGGGATAACAGACATCATTCACGACCAGGCTTGGTGCTGCCCTTGAAGCGATACTATGCAAACAGAGCCTGGCCAGAGCGGCCCGCGATCGCCTAGTGTACCCAGTCAGAGGCTGACCAAAGGAACGACTTAGGGTGCGGAAAATGCTGGTTGAGTGTGAACGTTAAGAACAACATGCAAATACTCGGGCTGTCGTCTTTCAGACATGATACGGCCGCAGCAATCCTCGAAGAGGGTGCGGTTAAGGCCGCGATCGAAAATGACAAGCTAGTCCGTGCCCAAACACGCGGCGTGCCCACCGCTGCCATCCAGTCCTGTTTTGAGAGCGCCGGTGCGGAATGGAATAGCGTCGACCTTGTAGCTGTGGCTGCTCGCCCGTTGCGGAGCTGGGCTCGGAAGTCGCTGTTGCGCGCTCAGCTTTCAGCTGTGGCGCCCGTGGCTAGCGCATATTACGGGGCTCGGGAAGCCGGAATGTTGGCCCGGGACTTGAACGATGTCCGCGTGCTGCGCCGCAATTCCTGCGGAAGCAAGGTCATCAATTTCGAGCACCACCTGTGCCACGCCGCCAGCGCGTTTTTCCCGTCCCCTTTTGAGCGCGCGCTGATCGTAACCATGGATGAGGATGGAGATGGGACGTCGACCATGTTGGCCCTGGGAGAAGGCAGTCGGATCCAGGTGCTACGCACAGTTTCCTTCCCCCATTCTTTGGCTTGGGTTTATTCGCAGATCACCGACTTGATTGGTTTCTTGCCTCACCTCCAGGAACATAAGACTCAGTGGTTGAGTATGGAAGGCCAGCCCCTGTTTAAAGACATGTTTCTGAAAATGTTGCGCAGCCGAGCCGGTAGTCTGCCCCGCCTGGATTACAGCTTCTTCAACCGCGGACTCGCCAAACGCCTTGCTCTCTCAGAAAAATTCTACCGTGGCACAGGTTTGTCGTCCCAGCCGGGGCAACTTGCCGACGAAGAGCGTAAGGCCTTGGCTAGTAGCATTCAAACGGCGTGCACCGAACTTGTGGCTGACCTGGTTGAAGATCTTTGCCGGCGCGAGGGGATTCGGCAGGTTTGCTTTGCCGGCGGGCTTTTCCAAAATGTTCTGCTCAACGCCTCTCTGGAGAGAATCCTGGGAGCCGACCAGGTCTTCGTTCCGCCCGCCCCAGGCAATTCTGGAACTTCGCTGGGAGCCGCCTATCTAGGATGGCACCACACCCTGCAAAAGGTAGAGAGACAACCACTCGGCAACGCCTACTTAGGACCCAGATTCGGCTCTCAGGCCATCAAGGATATTTTGGACAATTCCAAGAACCGCTACACGTTGCCGAATACTGAAGATCGCAGAGTGGACCTCACCGCGCAATTGCTTCAGGCGGGAAAGATTGTAGGCTGGTTCCAGGGAAGAGCAGAGTTTGGGCCGCGGGCGCTGGGTAATCGCAGCGTTTTGGCCTCGCCCTGGGCTCCGTACGTTAGAGAAAACCTAAATGACTTCATCAAACACCGCGAATGGTTTCGCCCCTTCGCCATCTCGGTTCCAGAAGAAGATTGCCCCAGATATTTCGAAGCGTCGCAGCTGTGCCGGTTCATGAATTCTCTTGGTCGTTTACGCCCCGGCAGCCAATGTCTGCCTGAGGGCTTCCTTTTACCGGATCGTCTGGTACGTTTGCATGTGGTGGAGCGGCGGAGTAATCCGTTATTTTGGAGCCTGCTAAAACGATTTGGCGAGCTGGCGCCTGCGCCGATGTTATTGAATACATCGTTTAATTTGTATGGCGAACCATTGGTGTTGACGCCGCGAGACGCCATGCGGAGCTACTTTGGTTCGGGACTTGACGCCCTCATCATCGACACGTTCGCTTTATCGAAGGCTCCAATGCCAGCGGCCAGTGCTGCGCCGCCCACGTCGTCGGACCGCCCACCCCTTGCGCTGAGTCGGCAGTCGGATTCTTCTTAAGCCCAGCAGCGCTGACCTAAATTGGGGCGTCTGTCGCTCGTCACCAGATGCGGGTTGTGCGGCCGTGTAGGGCTGCCAATATCCCGGTGCGCCTGCAAGGAAGTCGGCGCAGATCATTTCGATACAGCTTGAAATAGATAATCTTCAACTGGTCAGTTTCCCGCCCTGTAGTTCCCGCTCCAACTCCCGCTCGAACTGCTCGTTCGCCATCTCTCGAGTTTGTGTAGCCCGGTTGCACAATCGAAGCATTGGCCTCCGCCCGAGCCAGCTTAACTCCAGCCTGTTCGTTCAACCCGCCGGTTTTAGGTATTTCCTCGCCTGCGAAAAAGGTTACTTAGGAATGGACGGGATACCTCCCCCTTCGCCATTCCGGCGAACCGCTCACCAGGAACTCATCAGAACCCGGGTTCCCCAGCCTCCAGTAATCGTCCCCCGCCCTCCACAGATTCCCGCCGAAGTCGAAAAGCGCGTGCCGCGCTCCATCTCTATTTTGAGCCGAAGTCCATCCCGACGAAGTATGAGCGCCGATTGCCAAACGAACCCAAATGGAATTGCAGGAAGGGAATTGCGATGTTTGGGCAGGTTTGCGGGATCCCCACCGGATAGAGGAGGAAACTAAGTATGAAAACCTGCATTCGCCGAATGCCCTTGGTAACGCCTGAGTACACCTAAAGTAATCATTTTAAGGCAGTTACCGGCACGGAAGAGCCATACCCCTGCGGCCTCCTAAATGCGAAAGTACAAGTACGGTCGGCCGATGGAGGCATTCACTAAAGTTATGCAGACAGATTGGCTGAGTGCGGCATTGAGATACCGGGCGGCGGTCCTGCTGTTCGTTATGGCCAGTTTCGGATCGGCCCAGTCGCAGGAGGCGTCTTTCGCGATGCTACGGCCGGAGGCAATGGCTCCCGCCCCAATGGTCAAAGCGGCCTTCGCCACGGAGCTTCCCCAAGCCCCAAGTCATAGGTTTTGGGATCGGGAGAATCGAATTCTGTTCACAGCCGTCGCGGCTTCAGCCACCGCCGATTTCGCCGTCACGCGTGCCAATCTCCAGGGTGGCGGTCAAGAACTGAATCCCGTGGCCCGCGTTTTCAGCGGGAGCACCGCAGGGCTCGCGGTGAACTTTGCCGCCGAAACAGCTGGCGTGATTGGGCTCAGCTATTTGTTCCACAAGACCGGCCACCACAAGCTCGAGCGGTTCGTGTCTATGACAGATATTGGCGCTTCGGCTGGGGCGGTTGCTTATGGACTAGGGCACCGCTAGAATCAGGTTTTCGTTTCGTACTCGCATAAGTCAGTCAAACATTTCTGCTTCGGCGAAAGCGAGTCCGAGTCCATCCTTCTCAGACACTACGGGCGCATCGCGCAACTGCCAGTTGATCTTCAATCCGGGATCGTTCCAGGCGATGGTACGCTCTGAGGCGGGATCGTAGAAATTCGTCGCTTTGTAAAGCACATGCGCGTTCTCCGAAACGACAACAAAACCGTGGGCAAGGCCCTTGGGGATCCAGAGCAGGCGCTTGTTCTCTCCGGAGAGATTTACACCGTGCCAGCGTCCAAACGTGGTTGAGCTGCGGCGCAGGTCCACCGCAACATCAAAGATTTCACCGGAGACGGCACGCACCAGTTTCCCTTGCGGCTGGCGAATCTGGTAGTGCAGTCCCCGCAGCACATGGCGCCGCGAGAAAGAGTGGTTGTCCTGGACAAACTCGTCCCGAATGCCGACCTCAGCCATCGCCCTCTGGTTGTAGCTCTCAAAGAAAAACCCCCGATCGTCGCTGTAGACTCGAGGCTCGAGGACCAAAACTCCCGGGATGGGAGTCTCAAGGACACTGAAACTGGACAAGGTCGGCTCGCCCCCCATCGCTCAAAATACCTTCTCGCGGAGCAGCTGCAGTAGATAAGAACCGTAGCCGTTATCCTTCATGGCCGATGCCGTTTTTTCGAGTTCTTCCGCCGTAATGTAACCATAGCGATAGGCAATTTCCTCCGGGCATGCGACCTTCAGCCCTTGACGAGTTTCGATGGTCT
>Ga0335081_10022530_pt1 | contig 10191 bp, 14 predicted proteins | sample Lox_Sample_35_FD_206713 | JGI IMG/M metagenome (GOLD analysis project Ga0335081, IMG submission 206713) | Soil microbial communities from Loxahatchee National Wildlife Refuge, Florida, United States - Lox_Sample_3.5 | ecosystem: Environmental > Terrestrial > Soil > Wetlands | place: USA... | reverse complement strand
CCGCCGACCAGGAATCTGTCCTGACGGCGGCGCTCCACTGCTGAAACCAATAGTTGCCCGAGCTGGCGACCTAGTGGAGGTCTCGTCCAATGGAATCACGGTTAACGGAAAGCTGCTGCGAAACTCTGCGCCGCGACCTAAAGACTCCCGAGGGCGCCCACTCACTTCCTGGCCCCAAGGCAATTATGTCGTCGACGCTGGATTCATCTGGGTCGTGTCGCAATATCATCCGTTATCTTTCGACAGCCGCTACTACGGCCCTGTCCCGATCGCTCTCGTCCGACATCACCTCAGGCCGATTTGGTAGCACCATCTCATCCGCGGGATTCCAGCGCAGAGCGCTACCTGCCCTCGCTTTCTTTGTCAGCGTTGTTGCGTGGAGCGGACACGTTCTTACGATCCCACTCGCTCTGCTACTGCTCGTGTTGTTAAGTACAGCGATGACGAGAAGTGTTGCCCTGACGACGTGTGTCGCGTATTACGCGGGCGCGACTTGGCAGATTTTGCCGGGAGCTGCGACGTTCTTTGGCCATCATGCCAACCCGGTCCAAGTTCTGACCTTGTGGGCGGGCGCGAGCCTTCTTCTCGCCACGCCTTGGGCCATCCTGTGGTCGCCAAGCCGCGCTTCGCGTTTGTGGAGAATGCCACTGGCGCTTGTCCTGCTCGCAATCCCCCCGCTTGGCGTGATCGGATGTGCATCGCCGCTTGTCGCAGCGGGTCTCCTGTTTCCAGGAACGGCTTGGTTCGGACTAGCTCTTACAGCCCTCGTTTGCGGATTACTTTCTAGCTATCCGGCGCTGGGTCTTGCCCTCGCACTGGCATTTGCAACACCGGCGCACCTGTTCTATCGCTCGCAACCAACACCGCCTGGCTGGCGCGCAGAAAGCACGCGCTTTGGCGGAGTCGGCCTGGATACGCCCACACCTCTAGCGGACTACCAGGCCGCCCAATCCATTCAACAGATAGCTCTGCGCTCGGATGCTCGCGTGATCGTGTTTCCAGAAACAGTGGTGACCAACTGGAACCCAGGAACCGACCTTTTCTGGAAACCAACCATCGATACCCTCCGAGAGCAAGGTAAGACGATGCTCGTCGGGGCGAATGTGTTCGATTCGACCAGCCAGCACTATTTCAACAGCGTCGTGATTCGCGGCGCCGACCAGCGTCCAGATTTTGTCCAGCGAATTCCGATACCGGTTGCGATGTGGATGCCCCTACACAAGAACGGCGTCCCGCTGCAACTTGGCAAGCCGGGAACGGTCATGATCGCAGGTCAGCGCGCGGCGATTCTCATCTGCTACGAACAACTTCTCGTATGGCCAGTTGCGACCTCATTCATGCGGCACCCTACTTTACTGCTTGGCACGGCCAACGATTACTGGACCAAGAACACCACAGTCCCTGAGATTCAGCGGGCTTGTCTCGAAAGCTGGGCGCGGCTGTTCCGTGTACCGCTACTGTGGGCCCAAAACACATGAGACGGTCTGGAGGAGTCATGAGGAATAACCTTGCCACGAAACCCCTACTGATCACGCTCCTGATGTTACTTCTCTGCGCGACTGCTATGACGCAAACGGCACGAAAAGACGTTCCGAACGCGCCACTTGCTCCGAGTGAGTTCAACGCCCTCGCACAACGCTGTGCAGCTGACGTTCCAGTTATCACGTTGCGCGCGATCGCGAGGGCCGAGTCCGCTTTCCGGCCCTACGCCCTGAGCCTCAACTACCCTAAACGAACAGCGCTGGAGCAAGGCCTTCATGGTGGGGGGATGTTTCTCGCACGCCAACCTCGAAGCCTCGACGAGGCACGGGCATGGACTCGCTATCTCGTAAACCGGGGCAAGACCGTGAGCATCGGCTTGCTCCAGATCAATAGCGAACATGCCGGCGACTTCGGCCTCACTTGGGATCAACTATTCGATCCCTGCACAAACATGCGCATCGGAGCGCACCTTCTCACGGCCTACTACCGACAGGCTGCCGCGGTACTTGGAGACGGCCAACAGGCGCTCCAATTCGCCCTGTCTGGCTACAACTCGGGATTCCCACTTGTCGGTTTCACGAACGGCTATGTTGACTCCGTTGTTCAGAGCGAGGTCACCGCATCGCACCACAACATCCCGGCAAATGACAGCTTCAAGTGACGACTCCAGTTCGGACCCGGAAGGGGTGACACATAACAATTTCGATTTGTCCAATCGAAAAAACGCACGCAACTTTCCTCCATGCGCCGGGTTGGCTCACGGATAAGCACTTACTCAATCTCAAATTCAGAACGAAACGCATTTTTAACATTTCCACTCTGGATTTTGTGGTATGAGTAGCTGCCAGCATCTCCGCTGCCTCTTCGTCCACCCATTTCACCGCGGAGGAAGTACCGTGCCCAGGCCCCGGAAAGACAAAACTCGGAAGGCTAAGGACGACCTGGAAACTGACCCCAAGATAAATTTCAAACTCATAAAGATGACAAGCGGCGGCCGCAACAGTAACCGCAAAGGAGTCAGCGCTAATGGAAACGGTCGTGGCGTCAAGGTCAACGTGCAACTTTTGCCTGAGACGAGGCTCCTGCTGGCGTTAGCAAACGAGGAGGTAGAGGCTCGTCGCAAAGCTGGTCAGTCGGAAGCAAAGATTTGGCGAGACTGCCAGAGGGCACCGTTGACGTTTGTCAAGGCCGGATTCAAGCGACTACTAAGCGCCTAAGGCGCTTCGGGCGGCACGTGTCACGTAATCCGCAGTTTGAAGCATCAAGTGTGCAATTAGGCTTGTAGCAGTATGAACGCGACGGACTGGGAAAATCTGCGAATTGGCCAGCGTGTGACGATGCGCTATCCAAGTGGCATTTTGCAGGAAGCAGTCCTCATCGGGAACGATGATGGTATTTTGAACTTTCGGTTCGGCGGATTCCTAAGTGAGTCGGTTGGCCCTGTGTTTGATATCTCCCTCAACGAGCGCGGCGACTGGACTTTTGGCGAACGCCAGCCGGGAATGTTCAACTAACTGCCGATCATCCAATCATTTCCACAGGTGCTCCCGATGCGGGGAGGCCCCCTCTTCAACGAGCCTATGTACGGAAGCGCTAAGCCGACGGCTCGGACAACCCCGCATCCGGCGAAGTAAGCCTAGCAAGTGCAAGATCGCTGTTCAATAGCAATTGGAAGATTCGTAGACTCGGTGTCGTCGGTAACCTCGTTTGCTCTGTCCCTTTGCTGAGGACCCGGCGTGAAGCAGCCGAGCAGACGACCACAGGGGATCCCAAGTGCGCTCGCACCTGCACAGGGTCTCCTAATCCGTGTATCCTTGGCGGGGAGCAGGGTCACTTCGTGCCGAACGGTTCTCGAAGGCAGACGTACTACAGCATCCTTGGTGTTCCGGTGGGGGCGAGCATTGACCACATAAGAGACTCCTATCGTCTCTTGACAAGAAAGACATTCATCACCGATATAGCCTACAGGATTCTGATCGACCCGCAGGAACGTCAGCGGTACAACGCGGACCTATTGGAGGAATCGCAGCCAATAGACCCGACGCCCTTGCCGGCGGGCGACTACCGGAGACTGGCTCCAGGCGACACCGCGTCGAATCGCAGCAAGGCGCTGTCTCTCCTAAGAGACTACGGTTTCCGTGACCGAACGACTCAAGTCGAAGACGCGCCGAGCTGGTCCGCGTTCATGCAAGCTAACGGCTCTGGTACCGAGCGATATTTCTTTAGCAAAGACCACTGTTACCTGCTTATTGCAGATTTCTCGCCCTTCGTTCCAGCCGGTGAGGGCTGGCATACCCTGAACTGGTGGCTCTTCCGCGGCGGCTCTGACGGGTGGGAACTGGTCAGGGACGGCGAATTCGACGACAACTCGCTTCAGTCGGCATTGGCCTCGACGACGCCGTTCCCCTACGACCAAAGCGATGGGCAGCAGCGGCAGGAGATTCGTCGGCGTGATTGGGTCGAGTGGGGAGCATCGAGGGAGATGCCCCTAAAGCCAGATGTTACGAGTCATACGGAACTGCACTACATCGCCGGCATTGAGAGAATGATTCGCTCAGGGGTGACAATGGGCGCCATTCTGGACACGTTGTTGGACTGCTCGCCCGAGCAGCTACGCGAGGTTTGGGGAATAACAGTCGAAACCCAAAGCGACATGAAGTTCCTCGTCAAATATGTGGAATGGTTGTGCGACGTAGCTGTTTGGCACAGATCTTTGCCTCCTGATCTGGCTGGAATGGTTACTGAAGGACTCGAAACCACCAAATATGGCCGTTACAAGTTCCTCGCGGCACAATTATTGCGCAAATAGGTTTGTCCCCTGCCCCTTTTAGATCACTGCTGAAAGTAACCAATCCCAGGCTGTGTCAGCACTTGGTGGCTCCGCTTCGTGCCTCGACTCGGACCACTTGCTCTGCCCATGTCTTCCGATCGTACGCCTGTGCCCCGCTAATGCTGTCAAGGGTGTCCGCTTCGCTTCCATGAACCGCTCCGCCTGACCGGCTCCGCAGCCCTTGACAGCGCGGGGAGACAGGCGTTCCGGCGCTCCATCAAGGGCAGTGAAGCCTTGATACAGGAGCTGAACCATGAATTCTCTACCAACTATCCCGTTGTTCCCCGCAGGTCAAATCGTCGCTACGCCAGGAGCGCTCGCGCTATTGGAGCAAGCCAACAAGTCTCCATTGGAATTCCTCTCACGGCACCTTCGAGGTGACTGGGGAGAGGAGCTTTGCCCAGAAGATAAGACTGAAAACGAATTGAGCCTCAAGAATGGATTTCGATTGCTCAGCAGCTATCGCGTGAGCGAAACCGAGACGCTGTGGCTGATCACCGAGGCCGACCGATCTCTCACGACAATACTTCTCCCGAGCGAGTATTGAGCATAGTCTAGCGGGGATGCCGATGGCATCCCCTTTTCTCTCAGCCCGCCCTCGCAGAAGGCAAGGAAACTCGCGGGTATATTCATTCAGGACTGCTTCGACTCCTTCCACCAGCGCTCCACTTTGTCATCGAATCTGGCGACGATTTTGTCCCCATCTAAGATGACGAGCCTACCTATGGCTTCCTCAACGACTGTTGTCCCTTCAATCTTCTTAATCTCGTCTTCGTATTTAATCTTCACCCCAAATGTCGTCCTCGCTTGCGGTAGCGGAGGCGGTGCTTGTTGAGCAGTTTGCGCGGTTTTAACAACTTGCTCAAGAATCGGCAGAAACTGCCTAAACATAGGGATGTACTGGTCAATCCACTCGGATTGTTTTCTGCTATTTGCTGTCGCGCGTGCAAGCTCGAGGATTTCTGCCAGCATTTCATCCGGCGACCGCTTCGCCTCGATTATCTGGTCAGGAGTAGGCATCGTTTGGATACCCTTTTCCAGCTCCGGCCACATCTTCTCGAATATTGTGTTCAAATTGGCGTCGGAAACGGGCTCCTCACTAATTGCAAGATTGACAGTGCGGACCAGCTTCTTCGTTTCGCTTTTGTTCGCCTCGGTGTGCTGAAACATGCCGAGAGGTGGTCTGATGTTCTGGGACCGGAGCCCACCCAGGAGGTAAGTGCAGAGCCGAGTTCGATCATCTATTGTCTTGGATAAAGCGCCTGCTTCATAGAGAACCCAAGGCTCACTCAAGTTCTCCGGTGTTAGGCACACGATTCCCACCTTGATCCCCTCTAGCGCCCTCACAAGTTCATTGAGGCCCCGACTTCCCTTGTCTATGTCCGTGTCAGACATAAATGGCTTTGCCGTCTGGATCACAGTCGGTAGCCATTCACGTAAGGTCTCCGCAATCGCCTTGCTCCGCGGCCCTGACCAGGTGATGAAGAGGTTGTATTGTTTCGTCATTTCGTCCGCTCCAGGCACTGCTGACAGTACGAAGAGCCTGCTCTGCCCTTGCCCTCCCATCGTACGCCTGTGCCCCGCTAATGCTGTCAATGGTGTCCGCTTCGCTCCCATGAACTGCTGCGCCTAGTCGGCTCCGCTGCCATTGACAGCGCGGGGAGACAGGCGTTGCCCACCTCCATCAAGGGCATGAAGAACAAACCGCCCGCGACATGGAGGAAAAGATGACTACCGCGAATGAGAAGCCAACCACCATCCCTCTCGGCCACCGGGAAACAACTTGGTCCGATCTGCTTCGAGATGCCGTTTCAACTCCGGGAAAACTCCTCGAAGCCTACACGGCCTTCCATAATTTCAGCGTCGGAAACTCGCTGCTAGCTTTGTTCCAGTGCTATGAGCGCGGAATCACTCCCGGACCACTCAATACTTACAAGGGCTGGCAACAAATCGGGCGCCAGGTGAGGAAAGGTGAAAAGGCCATCGTCCTGTGTATGCCGCTTGCTTATAAGAAGCGCGTGCACCAGGAAGTCGCGAACCCAGAAGAATCCGGCACGAATCAACCAGCCCAAGACGAGAAAGACGTTTGCGATGAGATTACCCGCTACCGCTTCGCGTTGCGTCCGTACTGGTTCGCGCTCGCCCAGACCGACGGCGAGACCGCTTTCACGCCCTCGATTCCCGGCTTCGATCTCGCGACCGCGTTACGTGAGTTGCGTATCCAGCAAGTTGACTTCGAGTCCACGAATGGAAACGCGCAGGGATATGCGTTCGAGCGCAGCATCGCAATCAATCCCGTGGCTCAGCTCTCGCACAAGACTAAGTTCCATGAACTCGCCCATATCGTGCTCGGTCACACTGAAGAGGGCCAGCTTGTGGATTCTGATCTGACGCCCAGAAACATCCGCGAGGTTGAGGCCGAATCCGTTGCCCTGATCTGCTGTGAGGCGTTGCAGTTGGCCGGCTCGGAATATGCGCGTGGGTATATTCAAAACTGGCTATCTGGCGACGGAATCAGTGATCGCTCAGCCCAGAAGATCTTCAGCGCCGCCTCCGCCATCCTGAAGGCCGGGCGTCGGGTATCGGCCAGCCGCGAAAGCAGCTAGGCCATCTCGGCACAGCCCGCGCGGAAGTCAAAGCAATGGTTACGAACGTTATCGCTAGCCCGCCGCACCGCAAAAAGGCGGCGAACTCCACGCCCGACCTGCCATATAATAGAGGTAGTATGAAGGCGACGAAACCACTGACGATCAACTCCATCGACGTGGACAACGATGAGGAACTCGACGCTCTCATGGATCAGGTCCTGGCTGAAGGCGACAAGATCTACGAAGCCCAATACCAAGAGTCACTCCGCCTGGGGATCATCGACGAGAAGGGTCGCCTTCTAAAGCACGAACTCCCCGAAGACATGCGCGAAAACGCAGGCACCGACTTCGGCGGATAGCTTGCCGCGCCCGCGAATGATCGTAGTTGCAGGCCCGCCCGGAAGCGGCAAGAGCAGCCGTTTTCCTCTCTCCCGTTTTGGCGTAGATTGGTTCAACGCCGACGATCGAGCAGCCGAACTGAACCTTGGCTCCTTTCACAAAATTCCGGCAGAAATCCGCTCGCGCGTTAACGTCGAGTTTCAACAGTGGATTCTCAACCACATCACCACCCGTGATGGCTTCGCCATCGAGACTACACTGCGAAGCCCAATCACCTTCGAGCAGGCGCGGCTGGCCCATGGACACGGCTTTTGGACCACGATGGACTATGTCAGCGTAGGCAGCGTTGAAGAAAGTGTCCGCCGAATAACGGAACGCTCATATCGTGGTGGACACTCCGCTTCTGAAAAACTGGTCGCAGACATCTACGCAAAGAGCACAAAAAATCTTCTTACTGCCCTCGACTTCGGTGAAAGCGGCATTGAAGTCGTGCGAATTTACGACAATTCTGAGCTCCGCGGGCACGTGCGGCAGGTGTTGAGCTTTCGCCGGGGACGGCCACGGTCAATTGCGAGCGAAGTCCCCGTGTGGCTGGAGTCGTTATTTAATGGTACGAAATTCGAGATTGCGGCATTGCGAGCAGTCCTGAAAAAAAGGCCCCGCGACAACGAACGTTCGCCTGAGCGGTAGCCGGGTTCCGTCCGGTGTCATGATTCGCCGAGTACTATTTTCAGGTCGTTTGCGCAATCAGCAGCTGCAACCTCCCTGAGAAATCTCTGGAGCCGCTTTTCCTTACTCTGAGCATCCTTGCTCTCCTTGCGCCCCTCTCGTCTCCGCCCTCTCTTCTCAAACGGCGGCTTTCGCGTCCCTTCTCGGTACTTGCCAGAGAACCAAAGATAATGGTCCAACTCGCGATAGGAAATTGCGACTAGCTCGTAGTTCTTTTTCAGAGCATCAACATTGCTGAAGAAAGCTGCATAGGTACCACCCGAAACGTGCCCCACCCCTTGTAAGTGGAACTTGACCATCCTTGTCGCGTAATCGTCTTTGATCGGAAATCGTGAAGAGTCTATGAAGAAGTGCGCGAACTTGGACGCGAAGGAAATACAGTTCCTCTTCTTTTCTCCGTGTGTGAAGTTACCGATTTCGTCGATCAATTCCGGGCCAGCCTGGGTCAAATCACGCTTTTCGACAATACTTGCGACATGAGATGCCATTGCAGTCAGTGCGTATATTTGTGTGCCCATGAGGGCGTTAACCGTTATCGTCTTCACGAGAGTGGACGGTCCATCGAAGGCCGGAACTATACTGCTTAACCACTCCAACGTCTCCTCGGAACGACTCCAGTCCTTCAATTTAGGGAAAATACGATTGACTGCTTCAATCTGAGACCTTGTCAGCTGGTAGCCAGAAGCATTCATTGCAGACTTCGACCCGAGCATTGTTGCATCACCCCGAAGATCCAGCCGCTCATCTTGTCTCCGTTCGCTCACTGACGCTTTAGGCAAGGCAATTCCCTCAAAACGGCTGGGATCTGATCAAGTGCATCGCCGTTTCGCATCCAAATGATGAACTCGGGCGGATACGTACCGTCAGGTCTCTTCTGGTCTGTGGTCTCGATCGACTCCAAAACACCATCCGACAACCCCGGAAACCAAAGCTTCATCGAGATCCCCGGCCGAGACGACGCATATAGCAAGGTATCGGCGGAAGCATTTGCAGCGGTTTGTGGCTGGCCACAGCGCCTAATTACATCCTCTTTGTGAAGTGTGACAAGCATGTCGTCGAGCTTGGCCTGTTCTTCCTTCTCTGTAATCCATTTCTGGAGTTCCCCATCCGGTTTTTGCGTCAGTCGGCAAACTATGGCTGGCTGACCGCTACCTGTGCGGTAACAGTCCCAGATGGAATACGGGACCGGGCGGGTAGAAAACTGAGTCTCATAGGTTCCCGTGCCTGCGCTCCACGCCTTTTCCACCTCTTCTCGATTTCTTTCCATGTAATGGGCGAGTTCGGGCCCATAGCTAAGAAGCATTTGAGTTCTCGATACAGGCTTCCCGCTCGTGTCCTTTACACCGTCAAACGCGAACCGATCCAGCCTCTTCATTGATGGCGGAAAACAGTAAATGTTGTTCAGGTGATACGAGCAATCTAAGTGCTCTCCGACGTTCCACGACAAAGCCACTACACGAACTGGCTCGCTCTTGTTGCAGCCGGACAGAAGTGAGAGGCACGCCAAAGCAACTAGCAGCTCAGTAACCTTCATGTTCAGATCCGCCTTTTTTCTCAATCTGGCGCGGCAATTTTACGCCAAGATTGGCGCGGGGGCCGTGATCTGGATTCGGGCCGGCTTCGGAACTCACGCACAACCAGCAGCTGAATTACATTTTTCACCCACTTTTTTGGCTCAGCCAGGCCCGCCCCGCGCTGTAAAGGGTCTGTGCTTCGCTCCGATGAACGCCTTGCAGGCGCCCTTGACAGCGCAGGTCGGCCTGGCAGGCAAGTGCATTCCGCCGCCCCCTTCGGGCGGAGAAAGAAATCCAAAACAGGAGAATGCACATGGCAACAGCCGCAGTGACCACCGAGTACTGCAACCTTTCCCTTCAAGAACTTCGAGAATCTCCAACTAACCCAAGACAGCACTTCGAGGAGAACGCACTGAAAGAACTAGCAGCGTCGATCAAGACCCAAGGAGTCCTCTCACCAATCTTGGTTCGCCCTCTGCCAGAAGGATTCCCGGAACACTTCGAGATCGTCACCGGAGCACGACGATTCCGCGCCGCTCAACTGGCGGGTCTCGACAGCGTTCCCGTTCGCGTCGTCAACCTTTCAGACAGTGACGTTTTGGAAATTCAGGTCATTGAAAATCTGCAACGTGTCGAAATCCATCCGCTGGAAGAGGCGAGGGGCTTCCGCGCTCTCTTGCAACTGGATGGTTACGACATTCACAAAATC
>Ga0335081_10022528_pt1 | contig 10192 bp, 17 predicted proteins | sample Lox_Sample_35_FD_206713 | JGI IMG/M metagenome (GOLD analysis project Ga0335081, IMG submission 206713) | Soil microbial communities from Loxahatchee National Wildlife Refuge, Florida, United States - Lox_Sample_3.5 | ecosystem: Environmental > Terrestrial > Soil > Wetlands | place: USA... | reverse complement strand
ATTTGAGCCCAGTATTCGTCGATAGAGCGGATGTGGTCGACGTTGATGCCCGTCTCCAAACCAGTTCCCTCCATGGAAGCCAAGAATGAACCAATACTAGGCTGAGATGTCATCCCGGACATGCCTGCGATCAGTACTATTAAAGGCAGGTAGTTTACTGTCAGAGCAAACATCAATCGCGTCGGCTCCGGCAAGAGCACAGGCAACCATCGAGGCAACACCAGTTCCCGCAGAATCGTGTGTATGCACATGAATCGGCAAATCCGGGTACTTCTTCCTGATAGATCCGATGAGTAAAGTCGCAGCCCTCGGCTTCATTACACCGGCCATATCCTTGATTCCCAATACATGAATACCCGCAGCAACAATTTTATCCACCAAATCCATATAATATTCCAAATTATACTTCTTGTTGGGATTCAACATGTCCCCGCTGAAACAAATAGTTCCCTCACATACGCCACCCGCCTTCTTGACCGCTTCAACACCGACCATAATGTTCTCGAGGTCATTGAGCGCATCAAATACACGGAAAATATCGACACCAACCGCTTTGGCTTGCTTGCAGAAAAAATAGATCGCATTGTCGGGAAGAGAGGAGTACGCGACACCATTAGCACCACGTAGCAGCATTTGGAACGGAATGTTGGGGACAAGTGCGCGGAGTTTACGGAGACGGTCCCAAGGATCTTCGTAGAGGAAGCGCATGGCGACATCGAACGTTGCCCCACCCCACATTTCGAGGGAATAGGCGTTTGCTAGGGCATGGCTTGTGGTGGGGGCTATATTGACGAGATCAATGGTGCGGACGCGGGTTGCGAGGAGAGATTGATGGGCATCTCTCCAGGTCGTATCCATGATCAAGCATCCCTTGTTCGCGCGAATAGCCTTTGCGAAGCCCTCGGGACCTTCCTTGAGGAGAAGATTGCGCCAACCGTGAGTACATGGTTTTGAGACGTCGAGCGATTTGCCAGGGTCGGCAGGATCTATCAAGGCGGGTATCAACAATTCCTTCTTCAATTGTGGCTCGCCCTGAATATTAGCAAGAAAGCGGCAAAAAGTTGGATACAATTTGTCCCTTAATGCTGCTGCCGTTTACGACGAGATCGCCGAGATAAGCAAGCAACTTTTGGGCACGATTTTGCCCAGTGTACAGTTTGAATAGCTCAGGTGTATCATCAATAAACGTTGTCCAACAATTTCCCGCAACGAAAGTATCGTGCGTCAACAAGCGCAAAAGAAATGGGATATTAGTCTTGACACCACGAATTCTGAACTCCACAAGTGCACGAAGCATCTTACGACGGGCAATCTCATACGTTGCACCACTGCACGTACATTTGACCAACATTGAATCGTAATGTGGAGTAATAATAGTCCCAGCGAAACCGTTTCCACCGTCCAATCGGACTCCGTTACCACCAGCCGAGCGATAGACTTCGATTCTGCCGGTATCAGGCTGGAAGCCTTGCATGGGATCTTCGGTGGTGATGCGGCACTGAATCGCGAAACCGCGGTACTGAATACGTTCTTGGCTCAAACCGAGTTCGGCAAGTGTTGCGCCCGCTGCAATCTGTATCTGGGCAGCGACGATATCGATGCCGGTGATTTCTTCGGTGATGGTATGTTCAACTTGAATGCGTGGATTGATCTCAATGAAGTAATGTCGGCCCTGATTATCGACCAAGAATTCTGCCGTTCCGGCGTTGCGATAGTTGACGGCTTTGGCCAATGTGACCGCATCCCTCAAAATAGCATCACGTATTTTGGGATCAAGGTCCTTTCCAGGGGCAATCTCGACGACTTTTTGATGACGACGCTGGACGCTGCAATCTCGTTCGAAGAGATGGACCACATTACCTTGGGAGTCGGCGAGGAGCTGAACTTCAATGTGCTTTGGTTTATCGAGGAATCGTTCAATGAAGACTGTGCCATCGCCAAAGGCTGATTTGGCCTCGGAGACCGCTCGAGCAAAGCTGTCGTTGAAAGACGCCATGTCACGGACAACTCGCATTCCTCGTCCACCGCCACCCATTGCGGCCTACTGGTTAGCCCCGCAGTTAGTTGCGATCGGAATTGCCTTGATGATCACCGGGAATCCGTATTCTTCGACGAAGGCACGAGCCTCGCTTGGATCGGAAACGGGTCCGGGAGTGCCGGGGACGACAGGAACTTTGTATTTCATAGCTATTCGAGGTCAATTGAGTTGTTGCAGGAAGATAGCGCTACCAATTGTGCGAGCTTTTGTCTTATCTCCAAGTGCATCAATAACGTCAGGACGAGGACCAATGAAGATCAGGCCCGCATCTTCGACTTTTTGGGCAAATTTAGCATTTTCAGAGAGAAAGCCATAGCCGGGATGGATCATTGAGACATTATGAGCCAGCGCAATATTAATGATTTCGTCTTGAGCGAGCTAGTGCAATTAGCGGTTTGCCCCGAAGAATTGACCTACGTATGCTCCGACGGGAGTGTATTGACCTCGATGGCCAATGAGGTACGCTTCATCGGCCTTTTGCCGATGAATACTCATGCGATCTTCATACGAGAAGATGGCCACAGTCGTCCTATGCAATGATCAACCTCGGGCCTGCGGAGGTCTCGGGAAAGGCGTCTGATAAACTTACATAGACAGTTCATGAGCAGTTCGGAAGATACGAGTTGCAATTTCACTGCGATTGGCGACTGTCGGCAGAATTAGAGCGTTATCTTGGGGGTGTTCAAGGTACCAAGCAACTTCGACATACCGCCAAGGACATTGCTCTCCTTGCGGAGATGGACAATGGACTTGTGCGGCGCAGTTTCCGACTCTCGTCGCTGGTGGGCCATGATAAGCGCACCTTACAATTGGGGGAAATGGGGTGCTCGATGAATTGAGGATGGAAGCTGAGAGGAAGAGGACGCGGTGGTGTGAACGGTTGAGGGGAGTTTGGGGGGACTGAGCGAGAGAGGAAGGTCGGGTTGTGTGGAGTGGGAGGACGCGGACTTCGTTGGCGAGCGGGTATTCGATTGCCAGGGAGGGTAAGGGACCTCGTAACTCAACGCCCCAGTGGAAGAACTGCAGCTTATCATCCCACACACATCCCACGTTTCATGTGACGTAAGCCATCGTCAAGGTTTGTGAATATTCACATGTTTTTCTCGCAATGATCGACACTGGTACAGAGAGCCTCTCCCGAAGCTGGCCATTGAGACGCATTGATACTCTAAATAAAGTAGTTCAGCCGCTCTCCGAGACCAGCCCCACCCTCGACTTATCCTTTCCCGCGCATGCCAGATTTCATTTTGCGGGGAGCGGGAAACTCGAACTCCGGATTCCTCCGATTAAAATCCAATCTCGTGGATATTACCCCTATGGGAAACGAAATGCGCAATACATACTAAATGTCACCGGGAAAAGGAACCGGCCCGAATTTGGTTAAGCAAAGAGGAATTTTAATTAGAAATATTGTTTCCTTTTCCCCTCCACTTAAAAGTTGCAAATGAAACGAAATCCTGTAAAACTACAAAGCTAAATGAAGATGTGAGGAAAACGACCAAAGGGGAAAAGTAGATGAATATAATTGGAGAGGGAGAAAGAAAAAGAACCTGACGTACACACAAAGCACAAAACACAAAAAGCCTAAAAATCACAACCAAAAAGCGGGAACCGAGGATGAGGCGGCTGGAAAGAACACTAGATAATTGTGTGGAAAAAATCGATCAGAACCCATTTACTCCTCCATATCCAATCAGACGTTGACCCATGCCAATAATGGGAGTTTCATCATCCACCTTCTGTTGAGCTTGTGCTTCCTTCTTCTTTTCCTCTACCCAAGTCTCCAGCACCGAAATCTTTCATTAGCCTCCAATATGAATGAAATAAGGTTCCGGTACCTTGTGCGTTTGCTCGCTGATAATATTAATCATAAACGGCATCGCAAAATCCATCAAATTGGCCCGCCAACCCAACTCCAGCACAACATCTGGCTTCACGAGATCAGAGCATCTGACCCATTAACATTGACCCTAGAGGATGGGCGGAAGTACGTGAATAACATGGCGCCAAAAGCTTCCTTGTTCCCCGTCTCGACAAAGTATCGCAACAAATTCTCCGTTACCTTGGAATCTTCCGAGAGTTTGGCAGTATCAATCGCGTCCTTGTACAACTTATCTTCAAGCAACAAATCAATGGAATGTTGATAATTGCGTTTATTCTACCATCAGCATAAACTTAGACGTCAGAGGGTACCCGGATATAAAGTTGGGCAGCAATTCGTCGGAATTCCAATAATTCATGCTTCTCCAATCGTTTGGCGAGAGCGATTGCATCCAAATTGCCGTATGTCGTCGTAGAGTCTTTAAGGGACTTGTAATCTTCTTCCTCGATGTAGAGTTCATTGAGCGCGTTGTTGACGGCTTCGATATTTTTGGGTTGGACGGCGATGAGGTAGGATTTGATGAGGGGGATATTGTCGGATTTCTCAAACATGCGGACGACACGAGAATGATCGATGCGAGGGGTGAGGACGGTGAGTAGATCTGTGAGGAGGGTCGGGTGTTCTTGTAGATAAAAGTTCAGGGCTTTGTAGTAAATCTCGAGATTGGTCGCTTTAACGATGATTTGTTTGAATGAATTGTGTTCCTGAGATTAGCCTCATGCAATGTGTTGGTGGGGGTTACCCAAGCATCGGTGGAATGTTCCATCATAGCGAGAACGGCATTATCAAATTCATCGTAATGGATGTAAAGCATGACCTGCTCAGCATGCAAATGGGCCTCCTCACACGCTCGAATGACCTTGGGAATATTAATTCGCGACCAGAACAATTTGAGATGTTCCATCGTTTTTTGCGGCTTGTATTTCGTGTAGAGAATGGCGAGTTCAGTAAACATGGCCATATGAGCTCGCTCAAGACCCAATCCAGCTTCCATCAAGGCAATCAATTCGTCAAAGAACCCATTGTGTTCGTATTGTTCGATGAGTTCTTGTAATTCCTCGGCATGAACAATCAAATTAAGACCACAGATTTGAGCGAGACGGAATTCTCTTTTGTCGATACACGCTTGGTTAACTTGCTTCCATACTCTAAGCGTTAGCAATAGTCATATAGATGGTATGACTTTGTGGCATTGGCTTTCCGAGCACAGTCTACTGCATTCTGAAATTCGCCGAGGTGGACCAAGGTTGACGCCAGCCGAGCCCAGTTGGAGATATTGGTGAAAAGGATCTTAGCAGCTTGATATAATCCTTCGTTGTAGCATTTCTCACCAATATCAAGGACCTGTTGTCAGCGCCAAAATTGAAACGATGGTACATCAGCAACATTCAGTCCAGCAAGGAAATCTTCTAGATCATGGAGGCGATCGGTCTTGGCGTAGGAGAGCAACAAGTATCCATCGACCTGAGGCTCGCGAATCGTCTTTCTCGCCATTTGCAGGTATCGAATGAGGTCCTCGTACTTACCCGCTCGGCTGCCGATTTCAATGACATCTTGATAATTACTTGGATCATTGGCTCGGATGTACGAGTCTAAATCAGACAGAGAGTGAAATGATTATACCGATGGAATCTTTGATTCGAAGTCCATCCAGTTGTGCTTTACCGAGACGACTCCAGACTTCAGGGGTATCGACTGACTCAGCAAATGCAGCAGCACGGTCAATGCTGACGATATGCTCGATCAAAACATTTATAGCATCACCATGAGACTGAGTCTTCTTGTAAATGTCAAACGCTTCCTCATGGAGACCAGAGTTGATGCAAATGTTGGCGATCTCAGGAGCATCGTACTTGTCGAGTTTTTGGATGTAATCTTGTACTCGTGCGGGATCGGCCTTGATCGCGGTGAGAATGAGGAGATTCTGCAAGTGCTGGTTCTCGCTGAAGGGAGAGGGTTCGAGAATGATCTTTTCAAGTAGTTCGATCAATTCATTCGGCAGGTCGGCGTTCAAGAACGCTTGCACGGCGACCGACACGTCATCTGGATCAGTGGATTCGGGGATAGCGGTCCCGGTAACCTACAATTAGACGACTGTAAGAACAAAGAGGTACTTGATCAATGAGCTGACGGCGGTAGATGCTCTCCTGCAGGACATGCCCCCAGAGTTCTGGATTGCGACGCTTGACGAGGTACCTCGCTTGATGCTTGAACATCTGGTTCTCGTTCGTAACGTGCACGAGCTCTACATCATTTTGTCCCTTTTGATAGGCAATGAATGCGAGATACGGATCCCGTTTCTCACAGTACTTGCCAACGACGAGCGAATCGTACAAGGGATTCTCCTTGAGGAATTTTTCGGGATTGTTGTTACTGTCGATGTAAATCTTGGCAAGCGCATTGTAAACGGCAGGATCCTGCGAGCCGGATTCCAAGGCACTCTCAAGGAAGGGAAGAAGCAACTTGAGCCGATTTCGTCGTTCCACTTCCGCCACCAATTCGTCCACGGGCACCTGTCCACGCACCGACATCAAAAGATTCTTGATGACAGATTCCTCGCAATCCACGTCAAGGAGTCCTCCGACGACAGAGGGTGCTCGAGTCGGATTGACTTGTTTGACGTACACCTCGATAAATTGAAAGAGTTGATTTTGGTAGAGATACAACACGAGATCGTGAACGAAATTGAATCGATCGCAAACAATAATCAAGGGAAGTTGGTTCGGCAGTCTCGCCTCCTTCAAGAAATTCTTTACCTTCTCCGGGTTGTAGTAATTACTCTCGCGACAGATCCGTTCGACTTCGGAGAATTGACCACTTCGACAGGCGGCTTGGATGTACTTGAAATGTACGTCGGGGTCGGTGGAGAGATTGACGACACTACCGAGGTAGTAGTACAATCCCTCGAAGGATTTGAATTGTTCAAAGAGTTCGATGAGCTTGGCGGGACCAAGGAGATCAGAGTATTTCGTGGCGACTTGGACGACCACTTGGAGATTTTGACGGATGTTGGAGGACAGCATTTCCTGGAGGCAGATGAGACTTTGCTCGACGCTGAGGCGGCCGAAGTAAGTGACGAGCCATTCGGGGTTCAAGTTTTCGGTACGTACGATGACGCGCTTGATATCTTTGATGTCTTCGTAGTGTTCCAAAGCCTGCATGTTACATCACTTACAATCACATGGAAGGTACCCGCTGGTAGAGCCCTGCTTTCTCGCAGAGTTGAGCGATTCGAGCACGGTCGTAATGGGAAAACATTTCGTTTCCGAGAATGGCATCAGCGACTTGTGGTGCATTGATAAGATTCATCTCAAGTAAGCGAGTCTGTTGAGCGCCTTGATCAGGTCTGTTATCCTTAAGCGCATCGAGGAGGAAGGCAGTCGCTTGTTGAATCATGTTTTGCGCAAGGAACACATCGACAACACGATCGATATCGACGAGACTGCCACCTTCTTCGTTCGCGAGTTGATTGGCGAATTCGGCACCCTTTTCGGGATTTAATCTAACGATGTGTTGGAGAAGCGCAGCGTAATCGGGCGTGTATCCAGTTTGCTTAGCATACGGGACAATCTTGTCGAATTGTCCTGTCTCTGCGAAACAGGCGACAACCTGATATGAGCTTATATTGATATTGACCACGAACCTTGTGAGGGATGTTTGCACGCAAGTAGACCGTCAACGCGAGATTGAGGTCATGCGGACGGATAGTATCACCGAGTTCCTCAGAGCACTCCAACTTCTCTTCCTTGAGCCATTTTTCAAGGAGGTTCTTGCGGTTTTGAAGAAGGACCGGTCGCGCGAGTTCGAGGGACTCGTGACGGTTCAAGGTGCCCTTATCAAGGAGAATCCCAAAATATTGAAGAATAGGGGAGAGTTGACCGGGTTGCACGGGGACATGCTTGAATCGCTCAATTGTATCGGGTGTTCGAAGAATCCCCTACACCAATCAGATCTTAAATGTGCAAGGAATGCGTTACTCTTGGAGAGTTGGCTGCGACTGTGGCTGCCTCTTGGTAATTCCCAGAGGCAAACAACTGACGGAATTGCGTCAAGTACAAATCATCAGCACCGGGGAGATTGGCACGACTGGCGAGTTTTACGGCTAAAGTTGTGTTGCTGAGCGTATTAAGGATGTAAGGAATGATGTTTTCTTCCGCAACACCAACGCTGAGGACCTGACCCTTTCGATTGACACCAATGATGCCGCTTGTCGCCTTGTGATCGGCGGTGACGAAGATGGTCTCTCCAGAGATACGGTTCATGTATATGCAGACGCCCGTTTCGAGGTCGTAGAGGTGAATAAAGCCGTATTTGGTGACGAGGAAGATGATGCTGTATCGAGCAGAGACTTGCATTGCAACGGGGAAGTCATTGGTGGCTTCCGGAGGGAAGAAGACGTCAACTGCCTTCTTTTGGAAGGGAGGATTATTTGGATTATGATCAATCTCGACAATATGCAACTAGCGCGATTTAGATAATCGACAGAGGAAGAGGGGAAACCTTTGCACCAGTGGCATTTCGAACAGCGAAGGTGAAAAGTTTGGTCTTTGAAGGCGCACCATCCAATTGAAGTTCCGCGAACGCCGCAGCATGCCCCTCAATGGGTTGACTGACACTTCTATCCCTGGAATAAAGCTGCATATTCCCCACAACCCGTCCGCCCTGTTGCGAAATCCCAATCAAGGCCATCCACTTGTCCTCACTGTTGACTTTGTAACTGATAATCTGAGACCCCTGCAAGGACGTATGTCGTTCAAACACCTTTACCGGGACGCTTGCATCCGAGTCAATGGACCAGTGATACACGGCAACATCTGTGACAAGACCAATTGTCTTTTCACTGATCCATTTCCAGAATGTGACGTCTTCCGACATGACGTGTGATTTAAGTTTGGCTTTCAACTCGAGGTTGAAGATTTGGAGTTGTCGTTGTGCCTTGAGGGCAATGATTTTGGACGTTGGGTGCATGATTGCGCTGTCGGCTGTGATGGGTCTGCGCGTGACGGAGCCTTGTTGATGGAGGTCGATGATCACAACGTTATTGGCTTCGTTTACTTTTTCACGAACGCTATAAATAGAGAGAGAGAGCATGAGCCAGACTGTCTTGAAGGAGTATAAGTTTGGGGTGGAGATTTACCAGATGAAGTGGTCGCTTTCCATTGTCAGGGTGCTGAAGCCAATCGAGGAGGGCTGCACGCCGAGCGACGTCAATTGCAAAAGCTCCTGAAAATTGATGGGGAGATTTGTGTCGGCCATGGCTGAGGGACGGTGTAGCGATTGTTGCTCACAAAGGCAGAGGGAGGCAGAGACTGTGTGGAATAGGAGATATTACAGGCACGGGAAGACCGTGGAGTTGGCGAGACAAGCCGTGAAATGGCGCTCGGCACAGTCGAGATTGGACGACGGGCGGAGCGTCGGAGATAAACGGCCTCCGTTCGGACGCGAGAGTCTCCGCAGACGAGAGATTGAGGGACGGTGGCGTGACTGGTTATAGGAGACGAGGAGAAAGAGAGGTTGTGTCGTGAGGATGTTGGTGAAAAAGGGCGGTGGGATACGTAGGCGCTTTTTGGAACGTGGAAGGTGCAGTGGCACGCAAAATTACAAACAGGACTGGCATCCCCATTGGGGCACGGTGGCTGAGATACAGGGAAACTCCCCGCAAGGAATTGAGGGATATGCTGGTAAGGAGAAAAGGGGGATTCAATTGTCTAAGTTTGTGGTTCAAATCTAGCGATGCAATTCCCACAGGATACGGTGCTGTGGGGTCTTTCATCTATGATCAGACCGTCCAGGCACGGTTGATCCCGGCAGATCAGTGAACCGTGTGCGCTTTGCGGACCGGACAAGACCAAGATGCGGAAAAGTGTAGTTTTTCTCCCCTTCTTTCTTGGGGCCTGTATGTGCCGGTCTCTCAATGCCACCACCGCCAATAATACGCGACAGGTCACCCAGAAAGAACTCGACTTCATCGCCCACATGACTAAACATTCGGCGGTAGCCCAATGCAAAAAGCTCGAGCGGAACTTCAATGGCACTGAAGGCTATGAAAGGTTCCACAATATAACTCTCATCCAAGTTCCATGCCCCATAGGGTTTTCCCTGACCTCTAGAAATTCACAACCACGGACTTTACCGAACTGGAGGGCTACGTGGCTCGAGATGACCGGAATAAAACCATCATCATCTCTATTTGCGGGACAACCTCCGCCGCCCATGCTGTCCTGAATGTCCTTTCTTTCTTTAGCCCAAAGCAAATTATTCCGGAGTGTCCG
>Ga0335081_10022527_pt1 | contig 10192 bp, 9 predicted proteins | sample Lox_Sample_35_FD_206713 | JGI IMG/M metagenome (GOLD analysis project Ga0335081, IMG submission 206713) | Soil microbial communities from Loxahatchee National Wildlife Refuge, Florida, United States - Lox_Sample_3.5 | ecosystem: Environmental > Terrestrial > Soil > Wetlands | place: USA: Florida... | reverse complement strand
CGCGTGGCGGCTCGTGCTGGGCGCCGCGCTGCTGCTCTTGGCGGGAGCAGACTATAGGTTTTGGGGCACCAGTTTGCGCGTGAACGCCGATCCGGGCGATCTCGATCGCTTCAACCGGCAGTACGGCGTGTTTCGCGGCATGTCCGACGCGAATTTCGAAGAGATACGGCGCCATCCCGAGTACCGCGTAATCAGCGACCTGAACAACAGCTTCTGGCTCGAATTCCGCCACTTCGGCCTCGAGACGCCGCAAGGCAGCGACCCCCTGATACCGCGCCAGTACCGTCGTGTTTTTGGCGCGGGCGCGGGCGATACCGCCACCGATATCGATGCCACACGCCGCAAAGACCTGCTCCAACTCCTGGGCGTGCGCTACGTGCTGAGCTCGCAAAACGGGTTGCGGTTGGAGGCGCTGCGCCAGGATGCGGATTTCCGCCTGCTGACCGGCGGCGACTATTGGCAAGTCTTCGAATACCGCGATGCGCAACTGCCATACCGCTGGGAGGGCGAGCCCGGCGCTGCCCTCGAGCGGCTGGATTGGCAGCCCGAGCGGCGCGATTTTCGCGTACGTTCGGCCGCTGCCGGCCGCTTCGTGCAGGTGGATCAGTTCTACCCCGGTTGGGAGGCCTGGGTGGACGGCCATGCGGTTCCGATCGAGCGCTGGCACGACGCTTTTCAATCCGTCCGGGTGCCCGCGGGAGACCATCGCGTGCTCTTTCGATTCCATTCGCGCTGGCTCCGGCCCGGTGCGGCCGTCAGTCTGGGCGTGCTGCTGGCCATGATTTTAGTAGCGTTCGGATTGCCGCGCCCGTAAGCGTTGGCTCACGAAACCTGTCGGCCGTAGATCGGAATGGCCGCGCCGATCACATCCGATGACCGAGCCACGCGGAACGGGCCTTCCGCAAAGTCCTCCCGTGATATTGTAGTGGCCAGCGCCCGCCGCCAATGCGGCGTGTGCGGCGGGAGGGTCTGCGATGCAATTGACGATCTTGTTACCGATGGCGGTCTTGGCTTCGATAGCGGCAGCGGCTGACGTTTCGTCCCCACAGGTTCAGATTGCGGGCGCAGTTCTGGCGGCGCCGGTGGAATTGCGCGAAGGGGCCGCTGTGCTCGGGTTTGACGCGCAGGGCGGACGGGTGCAGATTCGGGAAGGCACGAACGAACTGATCTGTCTCGCCACGGACCCTGCCAAGACTGCATTCAACGTCGCCTGCTACCACAAGGATCTGGAACCATTCATGGCGCGGGGCCGCGAACTCCTGGCGCAAAAGGTGACCGGGGCAAGGCGCAACGAGATCCGCTTCAAGGAAGTGGAGGAAGGGAAGCTCCCCATGCCGAAGGAGCCGCGGACGCTCTATGTGCTCACCGGAACAAGCTTCGACCCCGCAACCGGAAAGGTGCAGGACCCGTACCTGCGCTGGGTGATTTACGTGCCTTTCGCTACGCCCGAATCCACCGGACTGTCCACCAAGGCGAGCGATAGCGCGCCGTGGCTGATGTCCCCTGGGACGGCGGGTGCGCACATCATGATCAACCCGCCGAAGAAGTAGATCGCACGGCCCGCCCGCCGCGCCGGGTCTGGCTCCTAGCTCATAGCTTCTTCTGCCCGTACGTCGCCGTCGGCCCATGCTTCCGGAAGTAGTGCTTGTTATGCAGCGCATCGGAAATGGGCTTGGCTTGCGGGTTGATGGTCAGGGTCTGCCAGGCCATGGCGGCCAGTTCTTCCACAATCACCGCCGTGTGCGCGGCGTCGGTTGCGTTCTTCCCCCAACAGAAAGGGGCGTGGCCGGCCACCAGCGCGGCCGGGCAGCCCAGCGGGTCGAGCCCTTCCAGCAGGCGTAAGATCGCCATGCCGGTGTTGGCCTCGTAGTCGCCATCGATCTCCGCCGCGGAGAGTGCCTCGGTCACCGGAACCGGTCCGTGGAAGTAATCGGCGTGTGTGGTGCCGAAGCAGGGAATCGCACGGCGCGCCTGCGCCCACGCGGTGGCATGGCGGGAATGCGTGTGGGCCACTCCGCCAATGGCGGGGAAAGCGCGGTAAAGCGCGATGTGCGTCGCCAGGTCGGTGGATGGCTTCAAACTGCCTTCCACGATTTTGCCTTCGAGGTCGGTAATCACGATGTCGGCCGGCGTCATCTTCTCATACGGCACGCCGCTGGGCTTGATCGCCACCATGCCATGCTCGCGCGAAATGCCGCTCGCGTTGCCGAACGTATGAATCACCAGGCCGCGGCGCACCAGCTCCAGGTTGGCCTCCAGAACTTCAGACCGCAGCGCTTCCAGCATGCTTCCCTCCTCGAACCTCGGCTGCGATGCGGCGCAGCTCGGGCAATACTTCTCCCATGGCGACTGCTTCCGATGCCCGTTCCCCCAGCGCAAAATAAAGCTTGCGATAGAGCGGATATAACTCTCGATATCGAGCGGCCGCGTCCGCCTGCGGCTCGACCGTGCGGTACGCGGGGCACAGTGCTTCCTGTGCTTCTTCGATGGAGCGGAAGGTCCCCGCGGCCAGGAAGGCGAAAATGGCCGAGCCCAGGCTGGTGACGTCGCCCGCGGGCACCAGCACCGGCTTCGCCAGCACGTTGGCGTAGACCTGGTTCAGCACGGCGTTTTTTTGCGGGATGCCGCCGCCGTTGATCACCCGCCGCACCGGCACGCCGTGCTCTTCCATGCGCTCCAGAATCACGCGCGTGTGAAACGCCGTGCCTTCAATGGAGGCGAACAGTTCGTCTTGCGCGGTGTGGGTGAGCCGCCAGCCCAGCGTTACGCCGCTCAGCTCGGGATTCACCAGCACGGTGCGGTCGCCGTTATCCCAGGTGAGGCGCAGCAGGCCGGTCTCGCCGGCGCGGTACCCGTCCAGCCCTTGGGAGAGCGCGGCCACCGTGGTTCCGGCGCGGCGCGCGATGGCTTCAAAAATATCGCCGGTCGCCGAGAGCCCCGCTTCAATGCCGGTGCGCCCCGGATCCACCGATCCGCGCACCACGCCGCACACTCCCGGCACCAGTTGCGCTTCGTCGCTAATGGCGACGATGCAGGTGGACGTTCCCACCACGTTGACTACGTCGCCCAGGCGCACGCCCGCGCCGATGGCATCCCAGTGGGCATCGAAGGCGCCAACGGGAATGGGGATTCCCGGCCGCAGCCCCAGCTTTCCCGCCCACGCGGCCGTCAGATGGCCGGCGATCTTGTCGGAAGTCTCATAACGGCCCCCGAGCCGTCTTCGTATCCCGGCGAGCAGAGGATCCAAGGACACTAAAAAATCTTCCGGCGGCAACCCTCCGAGCGTGCCGTTCCACATCCATTTGTGCCCCATGGCGCAGACGCTGCGCGGCACCCCGGCAGGGTCGGCAATGCCGCACAGCACGGCCGCCACCATGTCGCAGTGTTCCAGGGCGGTAGCCAAGCGCGCGCGCTTTTCCGGGTTGTGCCGCAGCCAGTGCAGCAGCTTGGCGAAGCCCCACTCGGAGGAATAGATGCCGCCGCACCAGGCGATGGCTTCAAGGTTCCGCGCGCGCGCCGCCGCTGTAATCTCGGCCGCTTCTCTCCACGCGCGGTGGTCGCACCAGAGATAGTAATCGTCGATGGGCTGAAGTTCGCTGTCCACCGGAATCACGCTCGATCCCGTGGTATCGAGCGCGATGGCTTCGATCGAATGGCCGTCGATGCCTGCGTTGGCGATGGCCTTCGAAAACGCCTCGGCCAGCGCCCGCATATGATCGGCGTGGCTTTGCGTGGCGTGGTCCGGATCGTCTTTCTTGCGCAGCAGCGGATACTCCGCCGCCCCCGATCCCAGCCGCCCTTGGGCACTATCGAAGATGGAAACGCGAACGCTCAGTGTTCCGAAATCGACTCCGGCAACGATGGACATGAAAGCCCCCAGGCCTGTTAATTATGCGCGTGTACCTTCCAGCCCAAATACCGCGAGGTCGCCTCGCGGACGGATCCACTCACCGACGACAGATTCGCCGCCACGTGGTGCTCGAAGCCGTTTTCGCAAATGTAGCGCAGCAGGTTTTGCAGATTGGGAATCCGCACCACGCCGGCCCCGCCGAAAGTGGTGAGAGGGTCGTCGGTGAATTCGCCTTCGCCGATATAGCCGCTGATGCCGCCTTCGGAGTCGCTGGTGGAAAATCGCGCGAAGCTCATCGGCCCCGGCTTCACCAGCCCGACGCACGTTCCGTAAGTGTTCTCGCGGCCCACCGTGCCGGCGATGATCGCCTGGAAATCCATGCGCGCTTCCTTGAAGAAGTGCTTGGGCAGGTTGCTGCAGTGGAAGCAGACGGCCTTGTCGGGGTCTTCGCCGTAGTTGTTGTTCCAGTCCAGCAGCGCGCTGGGGGTCTGGGAAGCCAGTTGCAGAGCGTGCATGCCCACCACGCCGCAAATATCCACCTCGCAGGCGCTCGACATCAGATCGTTGCTCATCATGCTCATAATTGTGCAGGGCACCACGCCGAAGAACTCTTCGAGCGACGTCCAGCACTGCACCGCGCTGATGGAGACTTCCGTCTGGCACATCCACTGATCGATCACGGCGCCCAGTTTGGCCATCTTGAGCAGCGCCTCATCGGGCGTGGAACCGGTGGGAACATAGCGGTGGATTTCGTTGAGCTTGGCCACCGCGGCTGTATCGCTATCCGGCATACGGTTGATGCGGCCGAGGATTTCGGAAAGATCGATGGTTTCGACAGAAATGCCGCTCCCCTCCAGCAGTTTCTCGCTGTAGCGGACGGTGTTGAAGGCCGCCGGGCGCGCGCCGATGGCGCCGATGCGGAGGTTCTTGAGCCCGCGCACCACGCGGCAGACGGCGGCGAACCAGTCGAGGTCGCGGCGGAACAGGTCCGAACCGGGCGCCTCGGTGTGGAGCGTGGTAAGCGAATAAGGGATGCCGTACTGCGTCAGGTTGTTGCAGGCGGACATCTTGCCGCAAAAACTGTCGCGCCGGTCCTGGATGAGCATGCGGCCGGGCGTATCCGGCGTGGCCTGCACCAGCACCGGCACGTTCAGGCCGGCCATGCGGAGCGTATCGGCGATGGCGCGCTCGTCTCCGAAATTGGGCAGCGTGACGATCACGCCCGCGATGCTCTCGCGATGTTTTTTGAAAAGGTCGGCGCAGCAACGGGCTTCGGCGCGTGTTTCCACCGCGCCGAACTTGGTCTCCTCTGGACCGGGCGCCACCACGCCGTAACCGGCTTTCTCGATGACTTCGATCATTTCGGAACGGCCGCTTTGCGCCAGGTGATCCGGAAAGAAACCGCGATTCCCCACAATGACGCCGAAAGTGACGCCGCGAGCTCTACCGTTATTCATCGTTTAGATTCCTCTGTAATCGCTTGCAAGAGGCTATCGTAACACCCTCTTCTTCTGCTTTTCTCGACTCTGTTTCACCCGAAACTTCACCATCCGGCTCACCAGTCCCAAAGGAAGCGGGCTCCCCAGCGGGAACTGCACCGCTCCCTTCGAGCTTTTATATTTCGACAGCTCCTTCTGAAACGCCGCGATTCCCGATCCGGTCGGATAAAAACCGATGTGGTTCTTAAACGCTGCAAAGTGGACCAGATTTCCGTTCAGGAAAAAGGTGGGGATCGCATAGCTGATTTTTTCCGTCGCTTCCGGCGCCGCCTCGTGGATGGTCCGCCGCATTTGCTCTAAAAGCTCCTGCACAGGTTCCGGATAACGACTGATGTAACCGTCGACATCCTTCGGAGCCTCGCGGTTCATTGCCATTTCCATACTGTAATCATTTGTGGGGCAGGATGGCATCCTGCGCGGCGGTTGCCAACCGCCGCAGTCTCCCACTCAGTTTGATGCATCAATCAGACTCCCCACTGCCGCCGGGAACACCGGCGGCCGCACGGATTCCACTTTCCACCCCTGCAAGAACTCCAATGCGGGACCGCAAACCCGCCCCTGGCAAGGCCCCATGCCGCAACGCGTGTGTAGTTTAGCTTCCCGCCAGCCACGGCAGCCTTGAATCCGCGCTAGTAGTACGTCCTCGCAGCGGCAAACCAGCGTGTCCGGTCCAGGCAGAGATTTCAGCTCGGAACGTAATGCGAATGCGCGTTCCAGGTCGGCGGCGAAACGCTGCCCGGATTGGCGCGCGGCGAAACGGTGTCGCGCGGTCTCAGTACGGCCGGTCGCGGCGAGTCCCGCAATCTCACCCTCTACTAACGACAACTCCAGACCGCCGATGCCCGTAATCTCGCCCGCGCAGTACACGTCCGCCACCGAGCTCAACTGATATTCGTCTACGGCCACGCCGGCTTCGGCCATGCGGCAGCCCAGCAGCGCCGCGAGTTCCAAGTTCGGAACCAGCCCGAACGCGCATGCCAGGTAATCGCAATGCTCCCTCCAGGTCTTAGAGCCGCGGCGGAAGGTCACGCTTTCCAGCTTTCCGCCGCCCTCCGCTGCCACTGGCCAACAGCTTGTCAGATAGCGGATGCCCAACAGCGAAGATCTCAGGCCGATGGCTTGGATAAGTTTTTCCGGATGCCTCGCCAGCGAAAAACCGAAACGCGCCAGGGCTGATCGCGGCGCCTGTTCGGCGATAAGCCGCACGTCCGCGCCATGCCGGTGCATGTATTGGGCAACCGCCAGCAGCAGCGGCCCGCTGCCGGCAATCGCGATTTTCTTGCCCGCAACCGGCAGACCGCTTTTGGCCAACCCCTGCAATCCGCCGGCGCCCATCACATTGGGCAGCGTCCAGCCGGGAAACGGAAGGAAGCGTTCGCGCGCGCCCGTAGCCAGCACCAGCTTGCGATACGACACTTCAAATTCGCCCCGGGAAAAACTCTCCAGCGCCAGGCGCCCCGCAGCGGGAGCGGCGAAGACGCGCGCGCCGGCGATGAATCCCACCTTGCGCCTTTCCGCCGTAGCCAGCCATGCCACCGCGCCCGGGGCGAACTTGCCCGCTCCCGCGCGCCAGATCTGGCCGCCGGGCCGGGGATTGTCGTCCACCACCGCCACCCTGCCGCCCGCTTCGGCCGCGCGGCAGGCGGCCGCAAGGCCGGCGGGTCCCGCGCCGATCACCAGTACGTCATAGACGTTTTCAGGCATCGGTGCCGACCTCCATGCCTTCAGCGCAGGCAATCTGGCAACTGCGGCAGTGCTCACGGCCGTCAATGGTGACGCGGCATTCGAAACAGATGCCCATGCCGCAAAGCGGCCCGCGCGGCTCGCCGGTCACGGAGCGGCGAAATGCCGTCACGCCTGCCAGCGCAACCGCCGTGGATACCATGGCGCCGGCTTCCACCGTAATCGTGCGGCCATTAACCGAGAGGGTGACCACATCAGCCATGGTTCGCCTCCTCATGTTTGCGGCCGGGCAGATAAGGTTCGATCGGGATGGCGCACGGTTGCCCGAGCAGTTGCGCCGTCACCAGTTTCGCAGTGCCCAGCGAGGTGGTGATGCCCAGCCCTTCATGCCCGGTAGCCAGATACAGGCGTGGCCGTTCCGGGCACGGGCCGATCAGCGGCAGTTTATCCGGTGTGGCGGCGCGAAACCCGGTCCAGGCGCGAATGGCCGAAAGCCCTGCGAGGCGTGGCATATATTCCGCGGCGCGGCTCAGCATGCGGCCGAGAATGGGCGGATCGATGGCGGAATGTTCCGCGCCATATTGCCGCGAAGAGCCGATGAGAACCTGGCCCGTGCGGCGCGGCTGCGCGTTGAACGCCACCGAATCCGTGGTGGTGGAGTGCGCGCTCTTCAGGTATCCCAGCTCGACCAACTGGTGCCGCACGAAATTGGGATAGCGGTCGGTGATCGCCAGGTGACCCTTTCGTTTGCGCACTTCGATGCCGGGCGTGAGTTCGGGCGCCCACGCGCCGGTAGCGTTCACTGTGGTTCCGGCGGCGATCAGCGAACCGTCGCCCAGTTTGATGCCGTATTCAAGCAGCGCGCCCGCGCCCGCAAAGAATTCGGCGCCGCGCGTCCGTGCCAGTTCCAGCAGAAAGCGCGCGGCGCACGGCGGGTAGATCACGGCATCGTCCGGCACCAGCAGGCCGCCCGCCAGGCCGGCACGCAGGTTGGGTTCGGCCTCGGCCAGCGCTTGCGCGTCCAGCACCTCCGCGCGCATGCCGATGCCGGCGTAGACCGTCTGCTTGCGCCGCACCTCGGCCATCTCTTCCTCATCTGCCGCCACCCAAATGGTGCCGGCGGCAACATATTCCACATCGGATGGAAGCTCGCGCGCCATTTCCTGCCACAGAGTGCGGGAGTAGTGCGTGAGGGCGATCTGCGCCGGCGAATCGTCCATCACCACAATGTGGCCCATGCCGGCCGCGGTGGCGCCGCCGCCCACCGGGCCGGGCTCGACGATCGCCACCTTCAGACCGGCCGCCGCGCATTCGGCGGCGCAGGCCGCGCCCACAATGCCGGCGCCGGCGATGGCTACGTCGTAGCTTGCGCGCATGTCGGGCGGATTCCGTAACAGAAAGGGTCGCGCTCGTCCAGGATGAGATCGGCTTCCGCGTTGACATAAGCGTAGCCGGTGATTTCGGGAATCACCTGGCCCTCCACAATGGAAACCGCGCCCTCGAACACGCTGCCCACAATGCTTTCCTGGCGCCACACCTGCCCGGGCGCAAGCTTGCCGTCGGCGTAAAGGCAGGCCAGCTTGGCGCTGGTGCCGGTGCCGCAGGGCGAGCGGTCATACGCCTTGCCGGGGCAGAGCACGAAGTTTTTGCTGTGCGCGCCCGCCACCGTGGGCGGACCGAATAACTCGATGTGGTCGATTTCGCGTCCATCGGCGCCGCCGATGCCGTGCGAGTTGAGCGCTTCGCGAATGCGCCAGCAGAAATCGGTGAGCGGCTCGATGCGATTGGCCGTCACCGCCTGGCCGGGATCGCCCACCAGGAAAAACCAGTTGCCGCCCCAGGCGATATCGCCATAGACGGTGCCGTAGCCTTCCACTTCCACCGGCACGCGCTTCGCCGCGCGGTAGCTGGGCACGTTGCGGATGGTCACGCTGCCGTTGGAGTTGAGCCGCGCTTCCACCACCCCGCACACCGTTTCTATATGGCAAGTGCCGTGGCCGAGACGCCCCATGTGCGCCAGCGTAACCGCGAGGCCGATGGTGCCGTGCCCGCACATATTGAGATAGCCGACATTATTGAAGAAGATGACGCCCGCATCGCAGGAGGAATCGGACGGCTCGCACAGCAGCGCACCCACGATGGCGTCGTTGCCGCGCGGCTCGTTCACCACGGCCGAGCGAAAATCGTCGAACTGCGCGCGCAGGCGTTCCAGTCGTTCGACCATGGGTCCGGTGCCCAGATCCGGTCCGCCCGCCGTCACCACGCGCGTAGGTTCCCCCGCCGTATGCGAATCGATCACATGGATGCGTTGGTAGGACATGCTTTAGCTTGTCCGCCTCAGGATTACCGCGCCGCCGCCATAGGCAGCGCCGGCCGCGTCGCGATCGCGTGCCGGATGGTCCCCAAAATTTCCTCCCGCTCCGCCCCTTCCAGCGGCAGCCGCGGCGCGCGCACCATCTCCGATCCCAGCCCCGTTTCCTGCATGGCCAGCTTGATGTACTGCACCAGCTTGATTTTGGTATCGAGGTGCAGCAGCGGCGTGTACCAGCGGTAAATCTCGCGCGCCTTCTCCCATTGCCCCGAAGTTGCCAGGTCCCACAAGGCGCGGTTCTCTTCGGGAAACGCGTTGACGAGGCCCGAAATCCACCCCTGCGCACCCAGCAGCACGCTCTCCAGCGCCAAATCATCCACCCCGGCGAACAGGATGTAGCGGCCGCCCACCGTGTTCACCAAATCGGTGATCCGCCGCACGTTTTCCGACGATTCCTTAATCGCAACGATGTTCGCCACGTCCGCCAGCTTCGCGAATCCTTCCGGCGGCACATCCACGTGGTACGACACCGGGTTGTTGTAGATCATGATGGGCATCCCGGTGGATTGCGCCACGGCGCGAAAGTGCGTCAACGTTTCGCGCTCGTCGGATTTATACACCATCGCCGGCAGCACCATCAGCCCATCCACGCCGATGCGCTCGGCATCGCGCGCGAAGCGGCAGGCGCCCGCCGTGGTGTACTCCGCCACGCCGGTCAGAACGGGAATGCGGCCGCGCGCCACGCGCTTGATTTCCTGCAAGACGGCGAGCTTCTCTTCGTGCTCCAAGGCGGTGTTTTCGCCGACCGTCCCCAGCGCCACCGCCCCGTGGATGCCGGCGGCAATGAGC
>Ga0335081_10022526_pt1 | contig 10192 bp, 11 predicted proteins | sample Lox_Sample_35_FD_206713 | JGI IMG/M metagenome (GOLD analysis project Ga0335081, IMG submission 206713) | Soil microbial communities from Loxahatchee National Wildlife Refuge, Florida, United States - Lox_Sample_3.5 | ecosystem: Environmental > Terrestrial > Soil > Wetlands | place: USA... | reverse complement strand
CGCCGGAATCCGGCGCTCCGGTACAGGGCTACACTGTCCGTCCGCGCGGATGTGGCGGAATTGGTAGACGCGCACGGTCAGGATCGGTTCTGCGTCTAGCTGGGCCACCGCACAACGAAGCGGGATCACGGAAGACGCAGGGCTACGAAGGTGCGCCTCAGAAGGTCAGATTGTGAGTTGTGTTCTGACAGGAATCTGACATGAGAAGAGCCCGAGACACCGAGCTGAGGCGAAGCCGGGGACGTGCGCTATCCGTCGAAGAGTCGTAGGATCGCCTCACGATCAAAGGAGGCGGTGGGTACGGCTAGATGAAGGACAGCGTCCGCGGAGCCGTCCTCGTCGTGCTCGGGATCTCCCTCTTCTTGTTCGCATGGGTCGCCTGGCATGAGTTCGGCTATGCGCGCGACCACCCGAACGCCTATGGCCCGGCTAACGTCATCGGCGTTGCCGGTATCGCGGGAGCGCTCGTGGCCCTTTCTCTAATCGCCGTAGTCACGACTCTGCGTAAGGCCGAAGGAAGGCTCGACCACATGGAGATGCACGTTCGCAACCTACCTTCGACACGAGCGGAACCAGTAGCGCAGAGTCCGCGCCCGCGCTCAGGCTGGAGCCAGCGGCTCCGACTTGCGCTCGCTCCCGTATTGATCGGAATGGGCATCGCCGGTGCGTACTGGATCGCGGGGTTCCGAGAACACCTTGTCCACACCACCTGGTGCAGGAAGCATCCCGACTGGTCGAGGGCACAGTGCGAGGCGGCGGCAGCGGCTAGCTATAGAGCGGAGCTGAATGCGGCCAAAGCGAGTGGCGACCCCGTCGCCGTTATGTTTGTCGGCCCTCGACCCGCGCCACCTCGAGGCAAACGAATCAACCGCCGCTGGAGCCCGTCATGGGATGTACCGCTGGCAATCCTTATAGGCTCCCTCGCAACAGGCGGGGCCGCCTTTACCGTCTATCCGGTTGTGGGTGCGCGGAGAGCGACTCTCGTTGAGTAATCGTGCTGATAATCACGCAGTAGCCCGCCTTGGCGTCTCGGCTGTCTGAGGCCCCCGGCGCAATGAACCTAAGTCGTTGATGGACGCGGCGGGGTGGCGTCGTGCGCGATGCACTGTGTCCCCTCCGGCTGCGGCATTGCCGTTGTGTCCACTCCTTGCAAATGCATCGTGTAGGGACTGCTTGCCATGGTCACCGTGATCGCTTCACCGAGTCGATGTGGTGACAACGGTCAAAGGTTCCCCCATTCGGGTTAGGCCGGACCGAAGTGATCGTGGCACGATGTAAACGACCAGCTCGCTCCGTGGTCAACCGCAGATCCGTGACGCGAGCATTTCAGGCGGGGGTGGCTCCCAAATCCGATGCCGCCGCAGACGTCGGAACGGGGATGCCCCCGCCACTACTACGCAGCTACTGGTCGTCGTCGATTCTGCGCCTGCTGCTTAGGCGTCGCCCATCTGACGTTCAGCGGCCAGCCCTCGCGCTCGCACTGCTCGCAGCCACCGCAGGAGTAGTGGCCGTCATGGTCGATGCGATCTAGCGTTGTTCCATCAGGACGATCGCCAACGATGGCTAGGAAGCTTTTGAAGGTCTGGAAGCCCTCGCAGACGCGGATCCCACGGCCTCCGCAGGGAGGCGGACGTGCACTCGCAGGTACACCCACGCGAGCAGCACGAACAAGGCGACGAGTACCTCGAAGCCTGTGAATGAGACGGCGACTAGGTCATGCGTCGCGATCGTTCTCCACGGTTGAATGCTCATCGCGGGTTGCCACTGCGGGGGCAACCCGTCGTGCACGTGATAATCGGGTTCAGGGCCGCCACCGCCCAACTGGATTCTGCTCGAGCTGTAGGACGCAGCCGTACCGGCCCCGGTCGCGACTGACTGGAACCCGTCCGAGAACTGGAACGGGAGCGACCCAGAGGGCCATTCGGGGGGATATCCGCTCACGACGACTAATGGTAGTTGCCGTCCCCGACGAGTCTGGAGCCGCACAGCCGCGCCGTCTCGCCACTGGCGCAGGCGTCAACTAGCGCATGAGCTAGTCGAGTCTGTCGGAGGATGAGTCCTTCGAGGACGTGATCCGTCGCACCTTCGGCGTCGAGATGATGCGGCAAGCGGACGAGCTGGCTCGCGAGCAGCGGCGGGGTCGGAAAGCTTCCTGAACGTCGTCTACTACTTAGGAGAGATTGGCGAAATAGGGCCGCGCTTGCTAGATCCGCGCGCCCTTCTTGCGGTTACAGGTCCGCGTCCGGTGCTTCAGCAGGACCGTCTTCCCGAGCTGCGGCTCAGACGTGGTGCTCGTCGTGGCGGTGAGCGTGATCGTCGCGGTCGGCCCACCTTTGAGGTGGCCGTTCACGCACGAGAACCCGTACTCCTCGTAGTCGATCTCGTACTCCGTCGAGCAGAACTCGCCAGCCTTCAAACTCGAAGTCGGACCCGAGGCCGGGTCGGCAGCGACACCAGCGGCGGCCGTGAAGCCAGCCACAGCAACGACGACGAGCGTAAGCGCTGCCAACGCCAACTGCCGAACCGTGGTCGCGTCATAACGCCCCTCGTACTACCCACGTCCCTTCCAGCAGTCAAGAGTGTCGGACGGCGCAAGCGCCCTGCATGCGCGTGTTCGGATGGCCTCTGCTCCTACCGACGATCCTGCGCAGCAACTCCTGCGATTGGACTTCTGAGTCCTTCCGCCCTCCGCATTGGGCCGCGAGGCTCGTTGGTTACCTCGAGCGGCTCGATCGCCCCAAAGCGGGAGCTACTTCTGAGGGGGGATCCACGGTCGACACCTGCAGCGGCTCCTGGGCCGCTGTACGTCACGCTGAAACCATCTCCCGTCGGGTCCGGTGCCGAGGGGACTGCAAGGAGTACGCCGTCCTGGGCAATCGCGGTTTGCTCGGCCTGACTTAGCGACCAGGAGGAGAGACTGGTCGTCAGGCTGCCGAAACTGATGGTTCCGAAGTCAGCCAGGGGGACGAGGCTCCCCGAGGACCCGCTCCCGTAGTCCTCCTCGATCCACTCGGCGCTATACCCGCCGGCGTAGGTGACACTGGCGGTCGAGCCCTGCTCAAAGAACGTGCCGCTACAACTGCTAGTACCCAGACCCCAGCCCTCACCGGTCACCATGATGCCGGATACACCGGTCGTCAGATCGTCGAGACAAGTCTCCCAGGCGGTTCCACTGTTTCCTGCATAGACAGTTGCCTCCAGCTCGTCGCCCGGCGAGACGGCCATGCCGATGAAGTTCACCGAGTAGTACTCGGGAAACTCCTCCCACCATCCGGCAAGGTCAGTCTGAACGCCGCTTACGCAATCGGTCTGCACGCCCGTCTGCAGCAGATCTCCCGTTCCGGCGCCTGCTCCCCCGATCCCAACCCATGTGGTTTGTCCGGCCGAAGGAGTCACTCCACAATTGAGCGTCGGCACTGAAAACTCACCGGAGACTTCGGTGACCAGGACGCTCGACGGCATGATATCTCCCGCCCAATTCGAGCTCAGTTGGAACGGGGGCGCCTGTTCGACCAAGGTCTGCGCGGCGGTCGCTGTCCCCGTCGGGCCTGCTGCGATGAAGGTGATGCTCCACTGAAGCGCGACAAGGGTTGTGGTGATGCTCAAGACGGTGGTGCCGGTGCAGGGCACGGCTTCGGGGCTCGACGTCAGGAGGCTTGGGCTTGTCGACAACGAGCAACTCGTCGCCGTCGACGACGAATAGCTGAGAGTCACCGGTCCCCCCGTGTAGGCGAGGGAGTAGGAGCTCAGGTTCAGTGCCGCCGTCGGTTCTGGCGGCGAAGCTGCCGCTTCTCGGCGCGTCACTTTGCGAAGAACGGTGGATCCATTCGTTCCGATCACCCGCACCGCGTATGTGAGGCGCACGACCGACTGCGTCCTGTTTCTCACCGCAGGCGCCGTCGCCGAAGCGCGACCATGGACACATGAAGCCGTATGGAATGCGCGTAGTCGCGAAGACGGAGCCGGTTGGTGTAGGAAGACACACCGCCTCGCGTTGCGCACCTTCACCGAGATGACGACTCTCGCGCCACCGGCGGGAAGGATCGAGCCAGCGCGAGACACGTGAAGCGCCACGACCCCTACCCGAGCATGAGTCGCCCCGCTCGCGGTGCCAGCAGTCGCTCCGGCAGCCAAGACCATGCCAAGCCCAACGCAAGCGGCGATCAGACCGCAGTTTCGCATCTCGCCTCCGATCCCTGGAGCCATCTCTCTGAGGCTCTTCCCTGCGCGTCAGACAAAAGAGGAGAACCAGACTCTTGTCAAGTCGTCGACTCGACTCCAAACGGCGAGGCCGTGCTTCTCGCGCCCCCCGATTTCGCACAGGTCCGCGCCGGTCCTCGTCATAGGCGGTGCGATGCAGGGGGTGGGCTGCAGCGCGACCACGGGGAAGTGCCACGCCGGGAAGCGTCCGTGTGCCGTGTCGCCGCATTTCACCCGCGCGATCCAACAGCGCCTCTGGGCCGCCGAGATGTCGCTCCGCGAGCTCGGAACGCCGTCGCTCCGGGGCCGCCCTCGCGTACCTCGATCTCCTCGCCGAGCAGAAGCCGGAGAAGCTCGAACGCGCAGCGGTCCGTTGGCACGGACGGCTAGAGACGGAGGCGACGTTCCTATCGCTGGCCGAGTCGCAGCTCGCGCTCGCCGCCTTGGCAGGCCTCTGCGCGGGGGAGCGGGATGCGATCAAGGTGCTGCGGCGCCTGTTCCTCCTCGAGCTCGCGGCGGTGCTGACGATCGCGTACGGGGCCTTACACAGCTCACTAGACCTCGTGCCCACAACACCGCGCAACGGCACTACGAACCCATGATGCGGCCCGCTAATTTGACACAGATCTGACAGAAGCTTGAGCAGGCAAGGACATCTGCTGGCTGATGGATCAGAACTTGGCATGAGAAGTGGGCTGGCTACACTCTCTCTCCGCGCGGATGTGGCGGAATTGGTAGACGCGCACGGTTCAGGTCCGTGTGGGGGCGACCCCGTGGAGGTTCAAGTCCTCTCATCCGCATAGAGGGATTCCGCGAATCTGACACCTCTGTTGCACCGGAGCGGCAAACGAAGGGCGCCGTTTCGGCGCCCTTCGATCAGCGAGTGTTGCCGGGTTGGGCTACTCGCCTGGTGCCGCTGCGTCAGCGGCTTCGAGGACGGCACGGACACGATCGGCCGTGGCGAGGATCCGCGCTCAGTGTCCGGGGTTTCCTGTCGGAACCGAACACCTTGGGCGCGCTTGGCGGGCAAGCGTCGATCGACGCTGCCGCTCCAGACGATCGGATCGTCTTCGCTTGGCCCGACCTCCGGAGTGCCGAAGGCGACTATAGGGGAGAGATCCTCTGCAATCACGTTTTCGGTGCGCTGCACGGGACGAACTTCATCGTCGGGCCGGTCGTCACGACGCACACACGGCGTACGCCTCCAGCTCCGAGCCGATGACGGGAGTGGTGCCTCCGACGTGCCATGACTGGGCCGGCGTGCCAAAGCCGCCTTCGAAGGGATTTCCCGCCGCGTCGCCTGGACCCGAGGCGCCGATCGTCGCCGAGTCCACCCATTCCGGAGGACTCGTGGAGGTCGCCGGAACGACGAAGCCGCCGCCGCCACCCACCAGCGTGTCACCGGCCGGGCAAGTGGCGTTCACAAACGTCGTGTTGCCCAGAGGTACGAGCGGGGTCACGCTCTCGGCGAACACGAGGTTCTCGCACGACACGCTGCCGGTGGAACCGATCGCGTCGATCGCGATCGGACAGGTTCCGGTCACGCGCTGCTGGTAACCGGAGGCGGCGATGCCGCCGAGCTCGTTCGCGTTCGTCGCCGTCGCAGCCGTTGTGGCAGTTTCCGCTGACGCCGCGGACGGGACCTTGCTGAGGCTCGACTCGAGAATGTCGGCGCCGGTGAGTGAGTTGTTCTTGACCTTGGCGCTCGTAATCGCATTGCCGGCGATCTTCGCCCTCGTGACTGCGTTTCTCTTCAACTGCTTTGTGCCGACGCTGTTGCGCGCCAGGCCCGTCGCGGCGTACGTGGTACCGCCGAGCGCGACGAACAACGCGATCAGCGACACGACAAGGGCCGGACTCGGAAGCCGCAAGCGACGCTTCTGCATGGCTACTCCCCTCGGGCTCGTGTGGTTCCGACGACTCTCCCACCGGCGAAACCGCACAGTCAAGCCGCCGCTGGACGGATGGGTACGGGTGTGACGCGGGTCTATACGGCGGTTTGGACTGGCGTTGGCGTGTACGGATGTGTCGAGGTGGACGTCGTGGCCGCGACGGCTGCCCTGACGATGGAAGCGTCGAGATCAACGAGGTCGGGTCACAAGGTGCGTAGGTGGGGACGGCCTATGGCCGCTTCGGATCGCTAGTCCCACGAGACACCGCGATCGTCGAGGTCGACGCAGACCAGTCGGGGCTTGCACGGGCGAAGATGGCTTCCATACGGGCGAGTTCTTCAAGTCCGGCGGGGAGTTCCTGCAGCGGCTGAGCCGAGTTCGGTCCGGAGCGCTCGATCGAGATCTTGCGCGAGCTCGGCGAGAGCTTCGGCAGCTACATGCGAGGCCCGAACGAGAGCGAGTCGAGACCAGCATGGAGCGGATGCACGCAGATCCGGCCATGCAGGCCGTCTTCTATTCTCTGCGTGGTGCGCAGGCGCCTCATCGGACCAGCTGCGGTACTCGTCGCAGTGGTGGCTCTTGCCGGGTGTGGGGGCGCACAGTCGGCCGGTGGCGGCGCGGTGCCCTACCCGGGCGGCTCGTGGTCTGCCGGCCAGCAGGGGGCTTTCATGAGCGCGTGCGGCGGCGTGGCGGATGCTGCGTATTGCGCGTGTGCTCTTGGCGATGTGATGCAGCAGCATCCCGAGCCGAGCAGCCTTCATGGCTCGATCCGGCGCAGAGGCAGGACAGCAGGGACGGATCAGCAGCCCTTCCCGGACTGCTCGGAACAGTGACCGGTTGCGACGGGCGGTGGAGGCCGGGGCAGGGGAGTCGAGTACGCACTTGACTTCGATGGTTGCACCGGTCACGATCGTTCGGCTCGGGGGCTTCGGGAGAGGTTTTTGGAGGGAGGCGGCATGTCGTTCGACTGGAAGCGCTTGAGCAATCTCGACCGTGCAATCGCCGGGGGCGCGGGCGTCGCGTTCATTGCGGGTTTCCTGCCCTGGTGGGGCGCCAGTGTCGGGCTCTTCAGTGTGTCCGTCAGCGGCTGGTCCGCCGGCTTCACCGCCTGGGCCGGGACGCTGCTCCTGACGGCAGCCGGCGTGCTCCTGGTCCTCCGTCGCTTCGGAGCCGGCCTGCCGTCGGTTGGGATCGGTCCGTCGGTGCTCGTCGCCGGCGTCTCCGGTCTGGGGCTGCTGCTCGTGATCATTCGTTGGCTGACCCTGCCCCGCTATCGAGGCATCGGCGTCGGAGCGAGATACGGCATCTACCTGGCGCTGATCGCCGGCATCGTCGAGGTCGCGGCCGCGGTCGCGCAGATGCGCGCGTCGGGAGAAGAGATGCCGTGGGCTCAGCAGAGAGGCGAGGCGGTGCAGAAGGAGTCAGACGCCGGGGCCTCCGCGGTCTCCGAGGAGTAGCCGCTACCGCCCCGGCGGGTCGCCCGGCGTCAAGGCTCGGCGGCGTGGCTGCGCGCGTCGAGCCGCGCCTCGAAGGCGCGCCGGAGCAGCTCTCCGGTCAGGTCGCCCGTTCGCCGCGGGATCGGCTTCCGCTCGAGCCGCGCGACGCTCACGATCTCTCCGCTCCGCTCGCCGTGGCACCGCGCGTAGGCCTCGGCCTCGAGAATCGCGGACGAGCGGACGCGGCGGCGGCGCAGACGCACCCGACTTCTCTAGCAGGCCCGGCGGCGCGGTACAAGCCTCTTACTAGGCCGCTAGCTCGACCTCGGCGTCGGGATGGAGCACGCGCCACACGCGCAGATAGATCTCGACCTCCAGCCGTGACGTCTCGTCGCCGTTCTCGGCGAGCTCGACCCGGTCCGGCGCGCACACCACCGGCGTCTGACCGAGACTCCTCAGGAAGGAGGCAAGACGATCGGTATAGGCAGGATCCCGCAGTAGGAGCTTCATTTGCCGCATATGTGATCGTTGCTGTACCGGCATCCTCTGAGCACCACCCGGACGGGGCACAGCGGATCCCTCGGATGGGGGATTTGGCGGACGCTAGCTTCCGTCGAGAGCGGCGAGCACGTCGTCGGCGTGCGTCGCCGGCTTCACCCCGCGCATCACCTTCGTCACGCCGCCGTCGGGCGCGATCACGAACGTCGACCGGTCGACGCCCATGTACGTCCGGCCCATGTACTTCTTCTCGCCCCAGACGCCGTACCGCTCGGCGACCTCGTGCTCGGTGTCGGCCAGGAGCGTGAACGGAAGCCCGTACTTCTCGCGGAACTTCACATGGCGAGCGACGCTGTCGGGCGAGACCCCGAGGACGACCGCGCCCGCGCGCTCGAACTCGGCGTACGCGTCCCGGATCCCGCACGCCTGCGTCGTGCAGCCCGGCGTGTCGTCCTTCGGGTAGAAGTAGAGGACGACAGGCTTCCCCCGGAAATCGGAGAGGGAGACGCTCTCGCCCGCGTCGCTCTCGAGCGTGAAGTCGGGTGCCGGCTTGCCCTCGTCGACCACGACGTGAGCCTACCGGCCGTGCCGAGGGGTGCGGGAAACTACGTACGCCGCTGACGCGCGACCGCGGATTCCGCCCAGACCCCGCGCCGCGAAATTGGCTTCATGGCTACCGCGCAGAAGACCAAGCACACGGCCGCAACGGCGCCGATCCGTGTCCTCATCGTCGACGACCACACGCTCGTCCGCTCGGGGCTGCGCCTCCTGCTCGAAGCGGAGGACGGCTTCGTCGTCGAGGACGAGGCGGCAGACGCGGAGCAGGCCGTCCGCCTTGCGCGCCTCCACAAGCCCGACGTGATCCTGCTCGACGTCGTCATGCCCGGGCGGAGCGGGATCGAGGCCGCCGGCGACATCCTCGCCGCCGCGCCCAAGGCGAAGATCCTCGTCCTGTCGATGCAGGACGACCCGAGCTACGTGCGCCAGGCGTTCTCGGCCGGGGCGATCGGCTACCTCCTGAAGGAGGCGGCCGACGACGAGCTGGTCCAGGCCGTCCGCGACGTCGCCTCGGGCAAGCGGTACGTCCATCCGATCCTTGGCGCGCGGCTCGCCGCCGCCGAGGCCGAGGCGAAGGCGCGCGCGGATGCCGATCCACTCTCCGAGCGGGAGCGCGAGGTGCTGCGGCTGCTCGCCCTCGGCCACACGAATCAGGAGATCGCGAAGCTCCTCTACATCTCCGTCCGCACCGCCGAGACGCACCGGGCGCACGTGATGCAGAAGCTGCGCCTCTCGACGCGTGCGGAGCTCGTCCGCCACGCGCTCCACCAGGGCCTGCTCGACCCCGCCAACGACGGCGACTAAGGGCTTTCCCGCACCGGGATACGGCGCACTCACCGATTACGCCGTGTCCGGCAGAGCCGACCATGGGGGCGTGAGCAGCTACGCCGTCCTCTGGAGCGAGCCTGCCTGGGAGATCGAGGCCGGAAAGCTCGAGCTCGAGCCCGTCGGGCTCCGCTTCGAGGGTGTCCGCGGCGGGCGCGCCGGCCGCGTCCATCGCGTCTACTACGACGACATCCACGGCGTCAGGATCGGACGGCGTCCGAACGAGCGCATCGGCGGCAGGCCCGCGCTCGTCCTCGACCTTGCGGTCGGCGGGCCGCTGCGCATCGCCGGCGTGAACGGCCTCGGAACGATCAGCGAGCTCGCCGAGCAGCTCGTGCCGCTGACCGCGCGGCCCTGACCCTCCGGCTCAGCCGGCGAGCACCCGTACAGTCTCGCCCGCGATCACGAGCTCCTCGTGCGCCTCGACCACCTCGACGCGGCGCTCTCCGAGAAAGCCGACGCGCTCGACGATCCGCTGCCGCACCTCGGCGGCGTTCTCGCCGATGCCACCCGTGAACGCCAGCACGTCGAGCCCGCCGCAGGCGACCGCCATCGAGCCGATCGCGGCCGCGACGCGGTGCACGAAGACGTCGACCGCGAGCGGCGACGCCTCGCGGATGTCGCCCGAGCCGCCGCCGGAGAGGCCGGCGAGCCCGGACTCGTGCTCGAGCGCCTCCGAGAGCTGCTCGAGCGTCACGCCGTGCTCGCGCTGGACGTAGACGAGCACCTCCGGGTCGACCGAGCCCGAGCGGGTCGCCATCGGCACTCCCTCGAGCGGCGAGA
>Ga0335081_10022525_pt1 | contig 10192 bp, 3 predicted proteins | sample Lox_Sample_35_FD_206713 | JGI IMG/M metagenome (GOLD analysis project Ga0335081, IMG submission 206713) | Soil microbial communities from Loxahatchee National Wildlife Refuge, Florida, United States - Lox_Sample_3.5 | ecosystem: Environmental > Terrestrial > Soil > Wetlands | place: USA: Florida... | reverse complement strand
GACCGTCGACAGTCTCGATTTCAATGGGGTGTCCCGTATTCAGTCGTTCGCATACTGGAACCGCACGGATTCCTACAGGTCCAACCAGGGGACTCTTTCGCTTGATCTAAAAAATATTTCGAGAACCGGCCTGATGGGGATTCTTAACACGAAGCTCGATATTCAGAGCGACAAGTTTTCCGTCAACAATCTTTCATTCCACAACACGTCTCTTGCGCTCGACAGCCGTTCAGATTCCGGCTCGTATCATTGGTCGGCCCTGATCGATTCCGCGTATCAGGTAGATCTGCAGGGCACCTCTATATTTAGTAGTGCCAACGTCTATTCATTTGAATTATCTCGGCTTCAACTTGGAATGGACGCCTATACCCTTGAGAACAACGAGCCGGTGGATGTGAAACTTGGCCGGGACGGCCTCTACGTGCAAGACCTCACCCTGACGCATGAAGTTGAAGAACTTGGCGTCAGCGGGTATTTCAATCCTTCAGGGATCTCGGATCTGAACTTTACCGTCAACGATTTTCTGTTGAACAACCTGAAATCTGTTCTGAACAAAACAAACCTTGCCGACCCGGTCAAGGACATCAATGGCATCCTGAACGCCTCCCTCCAGCTAAAGGGAAATATGAACGATCCCGACATGACCCTTGATCTTACAGCGAATGGATTTCGTTCGGGAAATGTGGTATTCGGGCAGGTTGTCGCACGGTCTTCCTACACCGATCATCTCTTGAGTCTGTTCATCGAGTTGAGGAACAAACCGGAGGAACAAGAATCGAAGCCGGATCTGCTCATTTCTGGAACGGTTCCGTACGAGTTTGCGTCGGCGGAAACCAGGGGCCGCAGACCGAACGGAGAAATTAACCTTACGATGTTCTCCAAAGGGTTAAGCCTGTCGTTCCTGGATCCGTTCCTTCCCGCTGTTTCCAACCTGAGCGGGACCCTTATTTGTGACATGAAAATTCATGGGACTGTCGATGCGCCTACGTACGAGGGGAGCATCGCACTTCAGGATACTAAATTCTATTTCAAACCACTCGGCATCTACTATCTCGTTCAGGGCAAACTCATTCCGAATGGCAACCGTGTCGGACTGGACAACGTTGTCATTCGCAACATTCCCCAGGATCGCAATGACGGCCGGATGAAGCTCTCGGGAACGTTTTCGCTGGCAGGACTTAAACTCGAAGATTTCGACCTGCGTGCAGATGGACAATTGTTGGTTATGAAGGAGTCCAGCAGGATTGTGGGTCAGAAGTTCTATGGTGATTTGGTTTTGGGGACCGGGCCAGACGGCGCCCGGTGGGAAGGCCGCCCATCCGACTCGAAGGTTTCGGGCGATGTCGTCATCAGGAACGGCAGGATTATTTTTCCCCCCGAACGTGAAGTGGCTTCTGTGGCAAGCAAAGCGGTCAATGTCATATTCAGAGACGACACATCTAAGGTTTCGAGCTCCACAGAAGAGAAAAGACAGGCCATCAGTCTTACAAAGGAAGGCTCGACTCAATACGCATCGCTTGGACCCGTTCCAAATCCGGAAAGATCGTTGTCCGATTTTTCAAATCCCTCAGAACCTACGAGCCCCGAAGCGGCAGCGAATTCATTTCTGGACAATATTGCATACGATCTCAACATCGACGTTCAGAGTCCGACGACGATTCTTTTTATCTTCAACACGCAGCCCAGCGAGGAATTATTTGCGGATCTCGAAGGCAAATTGGCATTCTCCAAAAACGTCTCGCAGACGCGCCTAACGGGAGAAATGAACCTTGAAAGTCGCTCATACTACTCCTTTTTCAAGCGGTTTGAAGCGTCCGGAACAATCGATTTCGGCGGAGATCCCCTTAATCCTGAGCTCAATGTTACCGCCAAATACACGGGAACCCACAATCTTGATGCGACCAATGGAATCTCGGCAGACACGGCAAAGACCCCGAGCGGTCAACGTCTGCTTTCCGAGAGGGTAGACGTTCTTCTCAAGATTACCGGGACGAAAAACAGGCCGAAGACAAAATTCGAGCTTGATTTTCCCGACCGGGATAAGAATTCACAGTATGTATCGAAGGATCCGGACGGCGATGCCATGTCGTTCCTGGTGACCGGATATCTCAAGGATGAACTCGACCCGCAACAACGGGGCTCTTACCTGACGGCGAACATGCTCTCAAGTCTCACGGCCGGTTTGATTACGGGCCCGCTGACAAACGCTTTAAAGAAACAAATCAGCGCCATTCAATCAGTCGACCTTCAGTATTATGGCGGCGACTGGAACAAAACAGATGTCCGCGTCACGGCCGCGATAAGCAGCGCAGTCATACGATTTGGCGGAAGAGTCATCGAAGGCATCAACAACACGAACGTTTCAGTGGAAGTACCCGTCGGTAGTATGTTCGGGTCCGATCGTTGGCAGAATCTCCTTTTCAAATACGAACGGAAAGTCGACGCGGTGGAAAGCGTCGACCAGCGGGCACAATCGAACAGTCTCAGTCTTTTCTATAGAATTATTTTCTGACACCTTGTCGGTGAAGCCGAGTTCACCGTGATGCTCACCTCATCAATTTCCTCACGACAATCACAGAATGACCGAAACACTTGAAAAACGAATTCTAGATTTCTTTGCGCGCTACCCAAATGAGCTTTTTAAATCCAAGGAGCTTGCACGCAGGTTAGGTATACGGAGCGACAAAGAGTATCAGTCGTTCAAGGTGCATTTGCGCACGCTTCAGGACAATGGAGAGATTAGAAGAGTGAAAGGGAAGAAATTCGGCCACCTTTCTCTTCCCCGTTTCGTTGAAGGAACACTGCAGTTGACCAAGCAGGGGTTCGGGTTTGTGAAAGCCGAAGATACCCAGGAAGAAATATTCATTGCCCCCAGATTTATTGGGAGCGCAAACGATGGAGACAGAGTAAAAGTATCGCTCTTCGCCGAGAGCACCGCCAGGAAAAAAGGGCTCAAAAGGGAAGGAGAAGTGACGGAGGTTTTACGCAGGTCGGGGACAACCATTGTCGGAACGCTCCAACGCAGCCGCAGGATGTACGTTGTCGCAAACGACAACAGGAACGGCAAGGATGTGTTTGTGGCGAACGATGACCTCGGCGACGCAGAGGAAGGGGACAAGGTCGTCGTTGAGATTGAATCGTGGGGATCTGGCCACCAGAACCCGGAAGGCAAAATCGTCGAAGTCCTGGGCCAAGCGGGAGAAGTCGCGGCAGAGATCAAGTCCGTTGCACGTGAATTCAAATTGCCTCTTTCATTCCCCGCCGAAGTGATCCGGGAAAGCGAAAGCATTGATGTACAGATCCCATCGTCGGAAATCAAACGTCGCCGTGATTATCGGTCTCAACCATGCGTGACGATTGATCCTGCTGACGCCAAAGATTTTGACGACGCTGTCTCGCTCGAACATCTCGACGATGGCAACTACAAGCTGGGGGTTCATATCGCGGACGTTTCGTATTACGTCCGCGAAAATGCGGCGCTGGACAAGGAGGCCCTGAGCAGGGGAACGAGCATCTATTTCCCAAACGGCGTCATCCCGATGCTTCCGGAAAAGCTTTCGAATATTGTCTGTAGTTTGAGGCCGGATGAAGACAGGCTCACGTTCTCTGTTTTCATGGATGTGAGTCCAAAAGGGACCGTGAAAGATTATACGATCGAACAGACGGTCATTCGAAGCAAGCGTCGCTTCTCGTATGAAGAAGTTCAGAATATCATTACGAACCCTGCCCTCGCAAAGAAGGAAGATTTTCCCGACCTGTTGCTCGAAATGTTCAAGTTGAGCTCTGCATTGACAAAGAAAAGAATGAAGGAGGGAAGCATCGATTTTGAAAGTGCCGAGGCGAAATTCGAGTTCGACGAACACGGGAAACCTTCCGCCATCGTCAAAAAGGTTCGCCTGGAAAGTCATCGCTTGGTCGAGGAATTCATGCTGTTGGCGAACAAAGTGGTTGCACAACATATCGGCCTGGCAAAGAAGGAGGAGCACCAGAAGCCGTTCCTTTATAGAATCCACGATTCTCCGGACCCGGAAAAGATCCGCGAGTTATCCCACTTTGTCGAAAAATTTGGCTACAAACTGCGCATCGACGGCGGAGTAACGACGAAAGCGTTGCAGAAACTCCTGAGTGATGTCAAGGGCACGGAGGTTGAAAACGTGATCAATGAGGTTGCCCTGAGAGCTATGGCCAAAGCCGTCTATTCGGATCGGAACATCGGCCATTACGGGCTTGCATTTGACTTCTATGCACATTTCACATCCCCGATCAGGCGGTATCCGGACCTGTTGATACACCGCCTGTTAAAAGAGTACGAGACGAATATTACTATGGAGCGACGTGAAACAATCCGGAAACGATTGCCAGCGATCGCCAAACAATCGTCGGAAATGGAACGTCGCGCCATGGAAGCCGAACGCGCTGCCGTCAAAGTGATGCAGGTGGAATACATGAAGCGGCACGTCGGCGATGAGTTCCACGCCGTCATCTCCGGTGTCACACATTTTGGCATTTTTGTCGAGGTAAACGACCTCCTTGTGGAGGGAATGGTCCACGTTCGCGACCTTCAGGATGACTACTATGTCTACGACGAAAAGCGGTATTCACTCGTCGGGCGACGGAGCGGGAAGCAGTACCGCCTGGGAGACAGTGTGTACGTAAAAGTCGTCAGGGTAAATCCGGAAGAACGGCAAATTGATTTTGCGATCGCCGACGGGAAGCAGGAAAACGGGGATTCCCGCTAAAACGGAACTTGTCGGCACATTATTTGTTGGTACAGAAAGATTCGGCGAATTGATTGTACACTGCTTTTTCTCTAAACTTGGCACAAAACGGGCAATCATCATGCTGTTGAGAAGACACACCAGGCACATTTTCGCTTTCCTCGCTTCAGCAATCCTCTGGGCAGGGATCGCGGATGCCCAGAACTCGGTGTTCGGGAAGAACAAAGTACAGTACAAGGACTTCAAGTGGCAGTACATTCAGACCGATCACTTCGACATTTATTTTTCTCAGGATGGCGAGCAACTCGCGGATTTCGCTGCCCAAGAGGCCGAGGATTCGTACAAAGACATCAGCAAACTAGTGCATTACCAAATCAACAACCGGATTTCGATTATCGTGTACAATTCGCACAACGAGTTTCAACAGACGAACGTTGTCGATGAGTACCTGGAAGAGGGTGTTGGGGGCGTGACAGAGCTTTTTAAGAACCGGGTCATCCTGCCCTTCGAAGGGAGTTATGAGCTCTTCCGCCACGTGATTCACCACGAGCTTGTGCACGCAGTGCTGAACGACATGCTTTATGGTGGGACGATCCAGTCTCTCATCTCGGCCCGCAACCCTCTTGAATTGCCGCAATGGATGAATGAAGGGTTGGCAGAGTATGCGTCGCTGCGGTGGTGCACAAACTCTGATATGTTCATTCGCGATGCGACGGTGAACAACTATTTGCCGCCCATCGATTACCTCAATGGCTATTTCTCGTACCCCGGTGGCCAATCGGTCTGGTACTATATTGCAAACAAATACGGAGAACAAAAGATCGGTGAAATCCTGAACCGCATCAAAGGGACGAGGAACGTCGAATCGGGATTCAAATCGACCATTGGCCTCAGCATCAAGGAGCTCTCCGACCGATGGCAAAAGGAAGAAAAGGTTTTGTACTATCCTGACGTCGCCAAGCGGGAATCGCCCGAGGATTTTGCGCGTCGTTTGACGAATCACACCAAGCTGGGAAACTTCTACAACACGAGCCCGGCCATTTCGCCCCAGGGAGACAAGATTGCGTTTCTTTCTGACCGTAACGATTATTTCGACATTTACATCATGTCTGCCCTCGACGGCGAGATTCAGAAGAGGGTGGTCAAAGGACAGCGCACAAAGAATTTTGAGGAACTCCACCTGCTTACGCCGGGAATTGCATGGTCTCCGGATGGCAAGCGGCTTGCGATTGCCGTGAAGGCCGGTGAGCGCGATGCAATCATGCTCATCGACGCTGAATCGGGAGATGTGCAAAAGTTGAATTTCGATCTTGACGGCATCTTCACCGTGGCCTGGTCTCCGGACGGAAAAAGTCTTGCATTCGCTGCCTCGAAGTCTCCGCAATCCGATATCTACCTCTACAACCTGGAAACGAAGTCACTCGTTAACCTTACGGACGACATCTTTTCTGATGCGGACCCCGTGTTCTCTCCCGACGGCTCAGAAATCTTTTTCTCTTCCGACCGCGGCAAGTATGTCAACCCCGACAGTCTGCCCGCCGATTTCAAGATGTTTGATTTCTATTACAGTCAGCGCGATCTCTATTCGTTGAATGTCAAGACGAGGGTAATGCGTCGGATTACGGATTATCCACGGAGCGATGAGACATCGCCCGTCTGTTCACCCGACGGAAAGAAGTTGCTGTACATTTCGGATCGCAATGGCATTAACAACGTGTACGTGAGAGACCTTGCTACGGGCTCAGACCGTCCCATCACAAACTCGATCAGCGGAATTTATCAGCTTTCCACGTCGCAGGATGGCTCAAAAATGGTTTTTGCGACACTGAATGAAGCAGGCTTCGATGTCTATGTGATGCTCCGTCCTTTTGACAGAAAGCTGAACGTCGCGGAACTCGAGCCCACTGAGTTTATCAAGCGCAAATATGAGTTGCCTCGGGAGGAAAAACCGAGAGAAATCCTTACGGTAACGCCGCCGTCCGACACCATTGCTGTCCGCAAGAATGTCGTCGTGCTTGCGGATACCTCGGAACCCGAGATCAAGTTCCGCTCCGAGCCAAAGAACGATCTCAGGAATTACATTTTTACGCAAGAAGAAATGCAGAAGGACACGAATCTTACGGCCCGCACTCCTGCTTCAGTGTTCGAACCGACGAACAGCAAAGACCGGGAAGGTAATTATATCCCCCACAAATACAAGCTCGACTTCACACCCGATCTCGTGTATGGAACGGCCGATTACAATACCTTCTACGGTCTTGAAGGCACAACACTCATGGCCTTCAGTGACTTGATGGGAGATCATCAGATTATTTTTCAAACGAACCTTTTGCTCGATCTACGGAACAGCGATTACGGCATATCCTATAACTATTTGCCAAACCGCATCGACTATGGATTCCAGGCTTATCACATCGCGCGCTTCCTCTACACGGGTACCGATCCGACAGGGATTTTGGATACCCTCTATCGATTCACAGATTGGGCTGTTGGAGGGGTGGCTACCTATCCAATCGATCGATTTAACCGTGTGGATTTGTCGCTCATGTGGATGAATCTCGAGCGTGACAACCTGGACGATCCAAGCGCCGCATCCCAGGTTCGATCGTTTGTTCTGCCCGTGTTCGACTATGTGAACGACAACAGCCTTTGGCAGGGAGATTGGTTTGGCCCGAACAACGGGTCACGGTTCAACGTCACCCTGTACGCGAGCTTTAAGTACAGCAGTGAAGCACTGGATATGCAGACGATCACGGTAGACTACAGGGACTATGAAAAAATCTTCCGCGATATGGTATTTGCCGGACGGGTAGCCGGGGGAACCAGCATTGGTGCAAATGCCCAGAGTTTCTTTATAGGCGGAACCGATGGTTGGATCAACAGAACCTTCCGGAATAATCAGATACCCATCGTCAACGTTGAAGACTACGCGTTCCTGACGCCTGTCTTGCCCATGCGCGGGTACGAATACAATGCCGAGAATGGCACACATTTCGGGGTGGCAAACTTCGAGTTACGATTCCCCCTTGTTCGCTATCTGATCCTTGGCGCGTTGCCTATCGGCTTCCAGAACATACTCGGAACAGCGTTCGTCGATGTTGGCTCGGCGTGGAGAGATACGCAAAAGTGGCAGATCTTCGGACAGGATCAGTACGGAAATCCTCAAGGGTTGCTCATCGGTACAGGATTCGGCACCCGGCTATTCTTCTTTGGGTTTCCACTGCGCATAGACGTTGCGTGGCGGGTTACGCCGGACGGATTCTCGGTTCCAACCTACTACTTCTCACTAGGAGCCGATTATTGACCATAACCTGGAATCTCAGTTGGTCTTGGAGAGTATGAAATGCCCGTTGGTTTTTGGCCGATGGGCATTTTAGTCTTGCTCTGAGAATGACGCTAGTCGGGGCGCTTGAGGACGATCTTTTGTGTGCCCGGTACCAACCCCTCTCCGAGAAAAATCTTCTGACCCGCCGGAGACGCAAGGAACGATGTGAACCCCGTTGCGAAATCGCCCGGTGACGTCCGGGAGTACACATAGATCGCGCGCTTCATCGGATAGTAGTTGAGATAGATGTGCGCGGGATGCGGACTATAGTAGTTACCGATTGATTCCGGCGGCGGCTTGAACGTTGTATCGCTGGAGGCACTGTTTGCCGCAAGGTTCAGGATCCTCAACATTCCGTGCGTGGAGTCTGCCCAATTGAGACCGACAAACCCCAGCGAGAGCGGGTCGTCGGAAACTTCTTGGAGCGTCTGGGCGGGCGAACGCGTCCAACGATAGGCGGATTGGATTTTTCCGCCATCAAGAAGTCGACGAGAAAGATACATCGTCACGTCCGACGAATCTTCGAGAATGAGATGTATTCTGCCGTGGACGATCCCGGGACGCCCGAGTTGTTCCCATTTGGTCGTCTTGCCGACAAGGATCCCGCGAATTTGTTCCAATGCCAATTGCTTTCTTGGGTTTTTGTCTTGAACGATCGCAATAACCCCGTCGTATGCCAGCACGATCTCTACGAGGTTATCCGTGGTCTTGCTTACCCGGCTTTTTTCGTCGGACGTCAACGGAATGGTTGTGATGATCGTGCGAATCGAGTCGTTTACAAAATGTGCATTGGCAAGTTGCGATCGGACGACCGCATACGTAACATCGGCACCGTGCTTTTCGTAGAGGCTCATAAACTCATTTACTTCCTGCACCGCTGCAGGAGCAACTGATTCGGCCACCAGTACGTGAAGATGACCTTTCGTCGCGGTTTCTTCTTCATTGCGCCCGCACGAGAGCACGACAAAAAGTAGAAACAGAATCGGGAGCTTTAGAGAATATCGTCCTCTCATGATTGTCCTCCGCCGGAGAGAATGAGTGTCTCCGGTTCCATTTTGCGACGCGGTTCGACCACGCCCTGTAATATAATCAAGCCGACGACAAAAAATATCCCGATAAACAGGACTGCGATGCGTTCGTTGGTGAGATCCGAAACAATCCCGTAGACCAGCGGTCCGATGACGGCAGACGCTTTTCCACAGAGCCCGTCGTAGAAACCGAAGAACTCTGCCTCATGTTCTCTCGGCGTCAGGAGAGCCATGAAGCTGCGGCTTGCTGACTGGGAGGCGGCCATAGCGATCCCAGCAGTAAAGGCCACAAAGTAGAACATTGTCACCGACCGGATGAAAAACGCTGCAATGCAAACCAGGAGCCACAGAATCAATGTAATGGTGATTGTCCTCTTCGGTCCGATTTTGTCGGTGACAATGCCGAAGAAAATGGAACCGAGGATGGCACTGGTTTGCACGGTAGCAAAGAAAACAATGATGTCGCGGTCATTCATGTTCAACACAGTCTCGGCGAATATGCCGGCAAAAACTATGACGGTCAAAATCCCGTCGTTGTAGATGAAGAACGCTATCAGAAACTTTGCAATCGATGGATGTTCTTTCCTCACAAACAGAGCTTGAAATGTCTTCCTCGACTGATTGATCCCATCTTTGACAAATGACCGAATCGGGGCTTCGGTACCCTCGGGTTCTGGAACGGCGAGGAACATTGGGAGGGAAAAGACCATGAAGAACCCTGCGGCGACCACGAAGGACAATCGAACGTAGAACAGATAGTCAGGATTTGTTGAAGCCGGGAGGATCAGGTCGACGATCAACAGGACTGCAAGGGCTCCCAAATACCCCATCGCGAAACCGTATCCGGATACCCTTCCATACGTTTTCTTGGAAGTTATCCTGGGAAGGAAGGCGTCATAGAAGACAAGGCCTCCTTCGAAGCCTATGTTTGCCACCACGAACAGGAGAAGGCCGAGAACGATCATTCCCTCCTGCACAAAGAACAAAAGAGCGGTGCAGATAACACTCGCGAGGGTGAAGTAGAGGAGAAATCGCTTTCGCCCGCGCGAGAAATCGGCTATGGCACCCAGAGGAGGAGAGAGCGCTGCGGCACATATCATGGAAATACTGACCGCCAGCCC
>Ga0335081_10022524_pt1 | contig 10193 bp, 8 predicted proteins | sample Lox_Sample_35_FD_206713 | JGI IMG/M metagenome (GOLD analysis project Ga0335081, IMG submission 206713) | Soil microbial communities from Loxahatchee National Wildlife Refuge, Florida, United States - Lox_Sample_3.5 | ecosystem: Environmental > Terrestrial > Soil > Wetlands | place: USA: Florida... | reverse complement strand
GTTTGCGACGATCTTCCTTCTAACCGAAAATGCCGGCGAACTGCTACCGACGATTCGCTCCCGATCGATGATCGTGACCCTGTGTGCATTGCCCGAAGCCGACGTGGAGGACTATCTGGCTGCGCACTGCAGTGACTGGAACGCAAAACAGCGAGCGCTCGTGGCCCGACTCTCAGAAGGCGCGGTGGGCCGGGCAAAAAATTTCGACCTGCCCAGCTACACTGTGGCCCGGCAAAATGCGCTGATCATTCTGAAGTCTGCCCTGCAGGCCCAGGATCACAGCGAGCTTTTCAAGATCACAGAGACCTACCGCGCCGGCGCCGAAGGCCGGGAGAAAACCGAGGTCCTGATACGAACGCTGTACTCGCTGTTGCAGGATCTGATGTTCTTGAACTCCGGAGCAAGTAAGCTCTTGCGCAATGTTGACATTGAAGGGGAATTGAGGAAGCTGGCAGAATCGGCGGACTTCGCCTGGATTACTTTAGCCTCGGAACGTTTGGCAGAAGTCGAACGGGGCATGCGGCGCAATCTGCTGCGATCGCTTTCGCTGGACGCGTTTGCGGCGGCGCTGGAAAGAAGCGCGTAGCCAGCAATAGGCACCTGGTCCTGGCAATTAGCGGGCCAAAGCCCGGAATTGGCTGAATGCCAGCTAAGTGCTAAATGCCAATGGCTAACTGCTTGTCCTAGTACCATCTACCCATTGTCATCTTTTCTTTCGTGTGCTAGGTTATTGGCAAGCTCACGCCCTTAATCCACAAACACAGTCGCGTCATGTGTTGTGGCCCGCACTCCAAAGCGTGTCGAATAGGTGGATGCTATGAAAGATGCGATTGACTCCATGCCAGTTGAGCGGACAATCGAAACTGAGGACTTTTCCAACCGCAAGCTGATCCGTCCTTCCCTCACCCGCAACGATCACAACCACAACCATGCCGGACCACAGATGGAACGGCGGCCCGAGCGGTCCGATCGCTCGGAGCGTGGCGACCGCGGTGACCGTGGCGAGCGCAACGGCGGCGGACGCAAAGCTTCACCACCAGAACAGACTAACGCCGAGAATTTCTATTATCAGAAGCAAATGCAAGGCAAGACGCCGATGGTTCTGGTGCTGAAGGATGGTGAAGAAATTCACGGCCTGATCGAGTGGTATGACAAGCACTGCCTCAAGATCAACCGCAACGGCGCACCCAATGTGATGGTCTATAAGCCGGCCATCAAGTACATGTACAAGGAAGGGGAGAACGTACGAAAGTAGCTAGCCTTCAGCACTCAGCCGTCGGCTTTTCAGCAATGGCTGATCCAATCGTGGCCCTCTAAGATCTCCGTGGCTCGGTCGTACATTTCCTGAGTTCTAGTTGCGATGGCGACGAAACCGTCGCGGCTCGCAGACCGTAACTTTCCCAACCCTAACTGAGAGCTGATGACTGAAAGCGAATAGCTGGCCGCTTCCTACAGCTTCGGCAGCACGATTCCCGTCTGCGATTGATATTTCCCTTTGCGATCAGCGTAGCTGGTCTCGCAGACCTCGTCCGATTGGAAGAACAATATCTGGCAAAGGCCCTCGTTGGCGTAGACCTTCGCGGGCAAAGGAGTCGTGTTGGATATTTCCAGCGTAACAAAGCCTTCCCACTCCGGTTCGAAGGGCGTGACATTCACGATGATTCCGCAACGGGCGTAGGTCGACTTACCAACGCAGATAGTTAAAACATCCCGTGGAATCTTGAAGTACTCGACGGAACGAGCAAGGGCAAAAGAATTGGGCGGTACAACGCAGCAGTCAGCACGCACGGTGACGAAAGACCGTTCGTCGAATTGCTTGGGATCGACCACAGTGCAATTGACGTTGGTGAAAATCTTGAACTCGTCGGCCACTCGCAGATCGTATCCGTAAGACGACAACCCGTATGACACGACGCCTTGCCGTACCTGTTTTTCAGAGAACGGGTTGATCATGTCGTGCTCTTTGGCCATCTTGCGGATCCAGCGGTCACTCTTCAGCATGAAGCTCCTTTAGAAATTTTGTAATTTGCAATTTTGCAATTTGGTACCATTGAAATCAATTTGAAGGGCTTGCACCTCTAAATTACGAAATTACTCAATTGCCCAATTGCAAAATTACGAGATTGCCTTGGCTGGTGCGGACATCTTACGGGAGACACGTCCCCGTTGACAATCTCTCCATATCTCCCTTAGCATCAATAACTTGGTGGAGTGCAGTTCACTTTGACGCTGGAGCGACCCTGTGATCAAGCTGGACATCATTAATGAAGTCGTCAACAAAACCGGCATCACCAAGACCAAAGCCGAGATGGCGGTAGAAACCGTCTTTGAAAGCATGAAGCGCTCGTTGGCGAAGGGCGATCGTATTGAACTGCGCGGTTTTGGCGTGTTCAATGTTCGGCCACGCAAGACCGGAATCGGCCGCAACCCACGTACCGGCGCGGAAGTTTCAATTCCGCCGGGAAAGGCAGTGCGTTTCAAGCCCGGCAAGGAACTGCAATCCATCGACTAGGCCGCCGCGCCAGCCTGGTCTGGTGCGGTTTGCGCTCCTGTCTTGGTTGTAAGCGGAAGTCCTGATGTCTGAATTCATTCCTCCCAGCCCTTCGATTGCCGAATACTCCCCCCCGCTGCAGGTGTTGTACGTTCCCAAGCCGAAACAACGTTACTGGCTGCATGCCCTGTTATTTCTCGCGACCGTGTTCACCACGCTGGTGATCGGCGCGCGTATGGAATACAACTTCTTGCACGACCAGCCGGTTTTCTCACTCAGCGATGACAGCCTCCCAATGTTCCCTATGAGCTGGTTATATGCGCAGCCGTCGCGCCTGCTGCTCGGGATTCCGTTCTGCTCGACTTTGTTATTGATCCTGCTGGCGCATGAGATGGGCCATTATCTCTGCTGCCTGTACTACGGAGTGAACGCCACCCTGCCATTCTTTATTCCTGCGCCAACCCTGATCGGAACTTTGGGCGCTTTCATCCGGATTCGCTCGCCGATCCGCTCACGAACCGCACTATTTGACATCGGGATTGCAGGGCCGATTGCAGGTTTCGTTGTGGCTACAGCGGTGCTGGCGTTGGCGATGCCACTTTCGAAAGTGATGCCGGCAAGCGCCGCCAGCACATCCGATCTCCAGGTCGGCTATCCGCTGATTTTTCGTCTGGTGTGGAAGATTCTGCCTCTTCCGGCATTGAAAGCCCACACTTCGGTGCTGCATGCCATCTACTTTCATCCCATGGTAATTGCCGCCTGGGTCGGGATGTTCGCCACCGCTTTAAACCTTCTACCGGGCGGGCAACTCGATGGCGGCCACATCGTGTTCTCGATAGCACCGCGTGCTCACAAGTATGTCTCCAGGCTTACTATCCTGGCACTAATTCCGATGGCGCTGTATTTCTGGGCGGGCTGGCTGATTTGGGCAGTATTACTGCGAATCACCGGCATGCGGCATCCGACAGTCGTTGAGGTGCCGCGCGTGGCCGGGTTCCGGCGCGTGCTCGCAGGCTTTGCCCTTCTGATGCTGATTCTGACCTTCGCCCCGGCGCCGTTTGCCAACAGCTCTCTGCTAGAAGTGATTCGCGAACTACGCTACGGGCAATAGGACCCACGAAACACCCTCGACTATTTCACGGCCGCATCTTTCTCTAATCGGCCAAGCCCAGAGTGGATCGCATCGCATTCGATTGAGCTCTGCAGCCTCTTCACTTATAATCGGCGGCACTTCCATGGGGGTGCGAATGCTCATCGTTTTCCTCGCGTTGCTGATTTGCGTGGTACCTGCGGGAGCAGATCAGACCCGCACCTATTACCTCGCTGCCGACGAGGTTGACTGGGATTTTGCTCCGTCGCACACCGACAAGGTTCACGGAGAGAAATATCAGTTTGAAAACGATCCCGCATCCAAGGGTACTCTCGACCCCAATGCCTCGAGTTACCGCAAAGTGCGTTTTCGCGAATACACCGATGGCACTTTCAAGACTCTCAGACCTGTGTCCCCAGCATGGGAACACCTGGGCATTCTTGGGCCGCTAATCCGTGGCGAGGTGGGGGACACCATCAAAGTAGTATTCAAGAACAATGCAACACGGCCGTACAGCGTTCACCCACATGGAGTGTTCTACGCCAAAGACTCCGAAGGCGCTGGGTACCAGGACGGCACGAGCGGCAAAGACAAAGCCGACGACTCGGTTGCGCCAGGAGCTACGCATATTTACCTGTGGCCGGTGCCAGAACGTGCTGGCCCTGCGATGGGAGATGGAAGCACGGCATTCTGGCTCTATCACTCACACGTGAATGAAGGGCGAGATATCAATTCCGGATTAATCGGGCCGTTGATCATCACCCGTCGTGGAATGGCGAAGCCTGATGGATCTCCCAAGGATGTCGACCGGGAATTTGTGGCTGAGTTCGGGCTGTTCGACGAACACCAAAGCTGGTATTGGGACAGCAATCTGGTTCGGATTTACGGAGATCGCAGCAAATACGACGACCAGAATGAAAGGGTGCACAACTTCCACCACTTCTTCACGATCAATGGCTACATCGATGGCAATGGACCGATGATGGTCATGCGCAAGGGCGAGCGGGTTCGCTGGTATCTGTTCGCCAATCCGAACGAAGAAGAAACCTGGGACATTCACACGGCGCATTGGCACGGGCAGACGGCCACGGTGGGACACATGAGAATGGATATGGTGCAACTGAACCCGATGACCTCGGCAATCGCAGATATGGTTCCCGACAATCCCGGCATCTGGATGTTTCACTGTCATATGCCCGGTCATTTTGGGGCAGGCATGCGAACCTTGTTCAAGGTCGAGCCCTAGAAAAGCTGGTGATCTTGCAGACGTTCTGACTTACCTTGTGCTTCACCTCACTCCGCTCTGTGATCATTGTCACACCCTGTTGAGACCTCCGAAACGCATAATCGAATATGAATTCCGGAGCGGCAATCGCTCCTGAAGTGGGGGTCTCGTGGCAAAAGGACGAGTTTCCATCGTAGTCGAGCGCTGTAAGGCTTGTGGCTTCTGTGTCGAATTTTGTCCCACTAAGGTCTTAGCGCTATCTTCCGCGTTTAATTCCAAGGGTTACCATCCGCCCCACGTGGTTCATCCCGAGAAGTGCAGTGGATGCGATTTGTGCGGCATGTACTGCCCCGACTTCGCCATCTATGGCACGCGCACCGAGGCTTCCTGTGAAAGCTGATCCGCGCGGAGTGCTGACCGGCGTGCATTTCATCGACGGCGACCACGCCTGTTGCGAGGGCGCATTGGCAGCAGGCGCACGATTCGCTGCCGGGTACCCGATTACGCCGTCGACAGAAGTGGTGGAACGCTTCGCTTCTCGGGTTCCGACGGTGGGTGGAACTTTCATTCAGATGGAAGACGAATTGGCGGCTTCGATCACCTTGCAAGGCGCAGTCTGGGGAGGAGCCAAAGCTTTCACCGTAACGTCGGGCCCGGGCTTTTCCCTGATGATGGAGCACATTGGCTACGCTGCCATGACTGAGACGCCCTGTGTCTTCGTTGACGTGCAGCGCGGTGGGCCCTCGACTGGATTGCCGACCCTTCCCGCACAAGCGGACATGATGCAAGCGCGCTGGGGATCGCACGGCGATTATGAAATCATCGCGCTTTGCCCGAATTCTCCTCAGGAATGTTTCGACCTCACCATCACGGCATTCAACCTCGCGGAAGAATTTCGTGTGCCGGTGATGTTCATGATGGACGAAGTTGTCGGACACATGACGGAGAAGGTTGTCATTCCACCGGCCGAGCAAATTGAGGTTGTTCCGCGCAAGCACACCCACAAATCGGTTGACGAATACCTGCCCTATCAGACGAATGGCGACATGGTTCCGGATATCGCGCACGCCGGAGAAGGTTACAAGTTTCACGTCACTGGACTGACTCACGACGAGCGTGGCTATCCCAATATGACGCCACAGGTGCAGAACCAACTGGTGCAGCGCTTGCAGAATAAAATTCGCGCCGCCGCCGATCGCATTGCGATGTTCGAAGAGGACGGTCTGGATAACGCTGACGTGGTCGTGGTCTCGTATGGAATTACTTCGCGGGTTGCCCAGCGCGCCATTGATGTTGCTCGCTCACGCGGCCTGCGCGCGGGTAAGCTGCGGCTGATCACGGCTTGGCCCTTCCCCGACACAAAAATCCGGGAACTGGCTGCGCGAGTGAAGGCATTCGTAGTTCCCGAGCTCAATCTCGGACAGATGGTGCGGGAAGTTGAGCGGGCCGCGGCCGGTCAAGCGAAGACGTTCGCCGTGCCTCATGCCGGTGGCAGCGTGCATAACCCCGAAGAGATTCTCAAAGTCATCGTGGAGGCCAGCCGATGAATGGTGCCATCAATCCGGTCGAGCCCTTCCTGCGCACGGATCGCATGCCGCACATCTGGTGTCCGGGGTGCGGCATCGGTACGACTGTCAACTGCTTTGCTCGGGCACTGATTGAATCAAAGATCAATTTGCAGTCCCTAGCCTTGGTCTCAGGAATTGGCTGCACCGGGCGCGTGGCTGGCTATGTCAAGCTGGACTCGTTTCACACTACGCACGGCCGCGCCATTCCGTTTGCCACCGGTCTGAAGCTGGCAAATCCAAAGTTGAACGTTGTGGTTTATTCGGGCGACGGAGATCTTTCTGCCATCGGCGGAAATCATCTGATTCACGCAGCCCGCCGCAATATCGATCTGAAGGTCGTCTGTGTCAACAATCTGATCTATGCCATGACTGGCGGCCAGACTGCACCGACGACGCCCGATCATTCCATCACTTCCACCAATCCTTACGGCGTGTTTGAGCCGTCGTTCAACCTGCCTCACCTGGTCGAAGCTGCAGGCGCAGTCTACGTGGCGCGCTGGACGACGTTCCATGTGCGGCAACTGGCGCGATCGATGAGCGAGGCGTTCCAGAAGAAAGGTTTCTCCTTCATCGAAGTGATCTCGCCGTGTCCCACGCTTTATCAGCGACGCAACAAGATGGGCGATGGCCTCGATACCATGAAGTTTTATAAGGAAAAAAGCAAGGTCCGTCACGGAGCGCCCACCAGCGAGGTTGGATTAACGATGACAGGCGAGATTGTAGTCGGCAAGTTTGTCGATCGCGACCGCCCTGACTATCAGACCATGATGCACGCCCAGTTCGTGGAATCGCTGGGCGAGAAGTTTGTCGAACCAACGGAGATGGTATGCAGCTGACCGAAGTTCGCATCGCCGGTTTTGGCGGCCAAGGCGTGATTTTGTCCGCCATCGTGCTGGGCAAAGCAGCGTCAATCTACCAGGGCGCATTTGCCACCATGACACAGAGTTTTGGCCCTGAGGCGCGAGGCGGGGCGTGCAGCGCGCAATTGGTGCTGTCGGATTCTCCGGTGCTTTATCCGTACGTCACCAAGCCTGACATTCTTGTAGTGATGTCGCAGGAGGCGTACACAAAGTTTGCCCCCGAGTTGAAGGACGGTGGAATCCTGATCGTCGAGCAGGACCTGGTTCGAGTGGACGACCTCAAAGGAGACATCAAAGTCTTCAGTGTTCCCGCCACACGCTTGGCAGAAGAACTGGGCAAGCGCATGGTGCTGAACTCAGTGATGATTGGCTTCTTTACGGCGGTTACGCAACTGGTTGAACCTGAGGCGGTGCGCAAAGCGGTCGCAGATTCGGTACCACCGGCGTTTAAGGAGCTGAACCTGAAAGCTTTCGAAAAAGGGTTCGAGTACGGAAATAGCACGCTGGCGGGAGTGACTTCGGGTGCAGATGCGCAGCCGGTCTTCTCGACCTGGCAAGGCCCGATGTGAAGTTATCCATCACTGGGCTGATCTCACTTCAAACCTTCCACCAAGTACACGTCGGAGAGATCGCGCACGTAGGAATAGGCATACCAGCGAGCGTCGGGCGTGATGTCGAAGACGTTGGCAACAAAGACACCCGCGCGATCAGCCGGGACTAACTCCTTCCAGAATTTTTTCTCCCCTGTTTCAGTATCATAGCGGTAAAGGACGAGAGGCACTTCCTCCTTTTCCGCCCCGATGACATAACGACCGGTTGAACCGCTGTCTGGAAAAGCGAGATTGGGAATCTTTGCCTTGACGCTTCTCGGCTGGCCACCGCTGACGGGATAGAACATCAGCATGTCTCCCTGTCGTGCGACGACTTCGTTGCCATCTTCCGTTGGAAAGCCTTGCAGGCCCTCGGGCGTGATCGCGGTCAAGGGCCCGCCGTCCATGGTGGTCAAGTAAGATCGGGTTTGCTTGCCTGGTTCCCGTCCCGTGACCAGCAAATGCTTGCCATCGGGAAACCAGACGGCAAAGTCGTAGTCAAAACCCGGCTGAGAAAGGTTTTTCGGCTCTCCGGCGCGGGTGGGCAGTAACCAGAGCTGCTGCGGCTGTCCGGGAATGATAGAAGCTACCCACTTGAGATCCGGCGAAACGCCGTAGGGAGTGCCGTCTCCCAGACGGATCGCGGGAGATCCGTCGGTTGCACGCATGTAGGCAGAGTACTTCTGGCCCCCGCCATCGCCCTCTTCGGAGAAAAAAATCCACTTCCCGTCGGGAGAAATCCTGGTAATCAAGGACCAATCCTGCCAGCTCAGGTCGGTTTCCGACACGTGCCCGGGGAACAAGCCGGCAATGCCGCGCCGCCGGTTCTCGCGAATGAACAGCACACGGCCATCGGAAGAAATATCCTGCAACACAACTCCTCCCGCACTTGCCCAAACCAGGCGCTGATGGCCTTCCATATCTACCGCAAACAGATTGCTGGAAAGGTGGACGTTAGAGGCGGTGAACCAGATCTCTTTGCCCGAAGGCGACCACGCGATGCCGCGAATATCGGAGAAAGGGCCGGCCAGCACACGGCGCTTGCCTTGACGGTCCGTCACCATGACTGACCCGAGGCTGTCCCAACGGATCGGGTGATCGATAAAACCGACCAGGTTGCCATCCGGGGAGACACGCACTTTGTCAATCCAGCCTTGGGTTTCATAGAGCACGGTGCCTTGGGGGTACTCCAAACGAACGCCCTTTTCGGTCATCGCGCCAAAAGCCAAAGATTGACCGTCAGGAGACCAGTCCGCGCACCCGACTGCTTCACTCAATTCGCGCGGCGAACCACCGGTGAGCGGCACGCGTGCCAAGGTCCCTCCTCCGGCGTTGGCCGTGCCCTGAACATGGTTTAGAGTCACGGCCAGTTCGTCCTGCCTAGAAACGGCGAGGATGCTGCTGTGCTTCAAGCCGAGGTCACGCGACTGGGGCGCGTCTGGGCGCGTGGTGTAGATCTGCAAAGGCTCGTCCCCGAAGGCGGCGCTGTACACCACAGTATGGCCGTCGGGAGAAAAGCGCGCAGAGCTGACATGGCCTCCCCGAAAGGTTAGCCGGGTGAAAAGTGGAGCAGCAGTTTCTCGCGATGCTCGCCCTGCCCAGAAAGCGGCCGCCGTCAGCAGAAACAAGACGGGAACGGCAATCAATAACGGGGTGCGCAAGCGCATCTGCGAGAGATGCGATGCGCCGACAGTTGCTGTGCCGGTGCTGGGCGACGACAGGCTTTCCAAATCGAAACTCAGATCGCGTGCCGACTGGAAACGCAGTCCCGGCTCTTTCTCCAGGCAGTGGCGGACTATGCGGTCGAGTCCGGGCATAACGTTCAGCCCACTTTGGCTGAGTTCGGGCGGATCTTCTTTCAAGATGGCGTTCATGGTCTCGACTCCGGTATCGCCCTTGAACGCGCGCTTGCCGGAGACCATCTCGTAGAGGATGGCGCCGAAGCTGAAGATGTCCGAGCGATGGTCGAGAGTCTGTCCGCGAACCTGCTCCGGGGACATGTAGCCGACAGTCCCCATTACTGTTCCGGGCTGGGTAGGCGTAGGCCCTCCCATGGTTACACTTTGACCCGAGAGTCCGCCTTCCAAGAGCGCCTGCTTGGCTAAGCCAAAGTCCAGAATCTTTACGCGATTGTCTTTAGTAATAAAGATGTTGTCCGGTTTCAAGTCGCGATGGACAACCCCTTTTTCATGCGCGGCCGCGAGCCCACGGGCCATTTCCACGGCGTATTCGGTAACGCGGCGTTGGGAGAGCGGCCCGCTGGTCATTTTCTCGCGGAGAGTCTGGCCGTCGAGCAACTCGGAGACAAGATAATGAAGATCGCCCTGCTGGCCGACGTCGTAAATCGCAAGAATGTTGGGATGATTGAC
>Ga0335081_10022521_pt1 | contig 10194 bp, 10 predicted proteins | sample Lox_Sample_35_FD_206713 | JGI IMG/M metagenome (GOLD analysis project Ga0335081, IMG submission 206713) | Soil microbial communities from Loxahatchee National Wildlife Refuge, Florida, United States - Lox_Sample_3.5 | ecosystem: Environmental > Terrestrial > Soil > Wetlands | place: USA... | reverse complement strand
TTTGACGGCGCCCTCACTACGCCCGAGGTCCTTGGCTATCTCTCCGATACTTTTTTGTTGTGCGAAACGCATGGTAATAACCCGGCGCTGATCGGCCGGAAGTTTTTCCACCAGCTTGAATAGCCTCGCGCGATGCTCGACTTCGGCGAGGTCTTCGTCGTCGCCTGGATCGGTTTCGTGAAGTTCGCGCGACTTGATCGCCTCGAGCTGGGTAGCGCGCCTGCCGCGGTCGGCGATCACATTGGCCGCGATGCGATAAAGCCACGCCGCAAAGGGAGCCCCGCGCCATTCGAAACGCGACAGGTTCTTGAGCGCGCTATGAAAAACGTCAGCGGTCAAGTCCTGCGCCTGATCGCGATCGCCTACGCGCCGCGCGATGAAGGCATAAACGCGTTCGAAATTGTTCTCGTAAAGCTGGGCGAAGCAGGCCGGGTCGCGCTGCGCGGCTTCGATCAAGCTGCGCTCCGGCGCGTCCTTACCGCGACGTTTCAATGCCAATTCGCCAGCCACCTTTGTTATCGGCACTGCGTGCCTCGCCGCCTCTACCTACATAAACTGGCGAGCGGCGAAAAGGTTACGCGCGTGCGGTCACGAGCGATGGTCGAAGGCCAACTCTTGTGCCGATTCCTCCAGCGATAGCCCACGGGTCTCATCGATGGTGAGGCCGAACAGAATCGCGCCCGGAATCGCCAGCATCGCGAGCCAACCGACCACATTCGAGAGCCCGCCCATCCGCTTGGCGAGGGCTGCGATGGTGCCTTCGGCGGTGAGCGACGCGCCCGCGCCCATCAGCGCAAACCATCCGATGGCGGTGCCGCGCAATGCGGTCGGATAGAGTTCCGTGAACGCGGCGTTACTCCCCACCGTGACCGCATTGTTGACGATGTTGAGCGCGCAGTACGCGATGCATAGCCAGGTGAGCGGCCATGCGAAATTGCGCGGCGGTCCCCAGAAAAACAGCAGCCCACCTGCTGCCACCGCTATTCCAGTCATGACCACGGTCGGTACCCGGCCGAATTTTTCCGCGGACCACGCACCGAAGGGAAATCCGAGCATGCCGAGGCCGCCGCCGAGCAGCATCATCAAACTTGCTCCAGCAGCCGTCAGCCCGACCACCGAAACCGCGTGGAAGTAGGCATAGGTCGAAATACCCTCGCCGCACCAGGTCGCGAAGATGGTGCAAAAGGTCAGCGCGACCGAGCGCTTGCAATAGAGCGGCACGAAGATGTCATAAAAGCGCGCGCGCGAGATGTCGCCCTCTTCCGCGGCGCGTTCCCAGCGCTGGCTCTCGGGCAATCCGCGCGCAAGCAAGGGAATGATTGCGAGCGCCGCGGCTGCGATCCACATCAGCATGCGCCATGAGATTCCCGCACCGTCGAGCACCGGCATCAGGAAAACCGTGAGACCCGCGCCCGCGGCCACCGCGAGGCCCGCCCAACTCTGACCCTGCGCGCGCCGCGCGATCGGAAGGACCTCCGCGATAATCACGATACCCGAGGCGAGCGCTGCGCCGCCGAAGGAGTTCATCAGGATCACGAACGTCACGAACAGCGGTAAGTGCGGCGACAGCGCAGCGCCGAGTGCGCATAGCGGCATCGCGAGCATCGACCATTGCATCACGCGCCGGCGCCCGACGCGATCAATCATCCGCGCGAGAGCGATGGCCCCGAGATATGCGAGCGCGAGCCATGCGAATAGGCGTGCGATGGCCGGCTGATCGAGGCCGAAGCTATTCGCGATCCATGGCGAGGCAATCGGAAGGATGGCGGCGACGTAGCCTTGATAGAACAGCGCCGCGACCACACGCAGCACGACCGGCCGCGCGCGCGCCATCGTCTCTTCCGTGTCATAGAGTGGAAGCTGGTGATTCGGCTCGATCGGGATTAAATCAGGTTCCAAAGCCATCGGATGCGATCATCGGTCTAACGAATGTTAGAAATACTAACCCGAACTTAAACTGAGGGAGATCTCATGGGAAGGCTCGATAGCAAAGTTGCCGTCATCACCGGAGCGGCAAGCGGGATTGGATTGGCTACCGCGATGCGGTTTGCAGGCGAAGGCGCAGCGGTTGTGCTCGGCGACTTGAACGAGGAAGGCGGCGCAGCGGCAGTGCGGCAATGCAAGGAAAATGGCGGCCGCGCCGTATTCCAGAAATGCAACGTCGAGGCGGAGGGCGACATCAAGGCGCTCATCGAGCGCGCGGTCAAGGAATACGGCAAGCTCGACATCATCTATAACAATGCCGGCGTCGGCGGGGCACTCGGCAGCATCGAGGAAACCAGCATCGAGCACTGGGACAAAACCCAATCCGTCCTGCTGCGCGCGGTTTTCCTCGGAATGAAGTATGCCGTCCCCGAAATGAAGAAATCCGGCGGCGGCTCGATCATCTCGACCGCATCGGTGGCCGGACTGCGCGGCGGCGCGGGTCCCCATTCGTACACCGCGGCAAAGACCGCGGTCATCGGGCTGACGCGTTCGGTCGCGCTCGAAGTGGGCGAATTCAAGATTCGCGTCAATTGCATCTGTCCGGGCGGTATCAACACCCCGATGCTCGCGAATCGCTTTGGCGGACAGCAGAGCGCCGAGGTCTTCCTCACGCAGCTTCAGGCGATCCGCCGCGCCGGCCATCCGGAAGACATCGCAAACATGGCGCTGTTCCTCGCGAGCGATGAATCGCAATGGATTACCGGTACTGCGATGGTGGTGGATGGCGGCATGACGGCAGGCGGCGCGCCTCCGGCGCCACAACAGGCCGGTCAATCGACCGGCGCCGCGAACGAGTACTACGGTCCATCATTCGAGTACAAGGCCTGAGAAGGGAGCGTACCTCACATGAGCAGACTCAATGGAAAAGTGGCGATCATCACCGGAGCGGCGAGCGGGATGGGACGCGCGACCGCGATTCGTTTCGCCGGCGAAGGCGCGAAAATCGTGATCGCGGATCTCAACAAGGACGGCGGTGAGTCGGCGGCGCGCGATTGCCGCGAGAACGGCAGCGAGGCCGTCTTCATCAGGACCGACGTCTCCGCGGAGGCCGACATCAAGGCTGCCGTCGATCGCGCGGTCAAGGAATTCGGCCGCCTCGATATCATCTACAACAATGCGGGGCTCGGCGGCGCGGTCGGACCGATCGAGAGCATCACGGTCGAGAACTGGGACAAGACGATGGCGATACTGTTGCGCGGCGTCTTTCTCGGCATCAAGCATTCGATTCCTGCGATGCGCAAAGCGGGCGGCGGCTCGATCATCTCGACCGCGTCGATCGCCGGGATCCAGGGCTATGCGGGCATCCACCCTTACTCGGCGGCCAAGGCGGCCGTCATCAATCTCACCCGCTCGGCTGCGACCGAACTTGCGAAGGACAAGATTCGCGTCAACTGCATCTGCCCCGGCGGCATCAACACGCCGCTCGTTTATGGCAACGTCAAGGGAGGCGAGAACGCCGCCGCCGGCTTCCTCTCGAAAATGCAGCCGATGACGCGCGAGGGACGTCCCGACGATATCGCGAATATGGCGCTGTTCCTCGCCAGCGACGAATCGGAATGGATCACCGGCGCAGCGATGGTCGTCGATGGCGGCTATACCGCGGCGGGCAATTTTTTCAATTCGCGCGAGGGCGCTGGACTCCAAGGCGACGCATTGCCTTCCGATGGGTTCGCAGGCCCATCCTTCGAAACGCGCAAATCCTGACGCATTCGCGCATTAGCCCGAAGCAATCGCGTATCTGGATGACGGCGCACCGGCGCTCTCGCGTCTATTTGTCAGTGATGGTGAGGATGGGTCGATGCGCCGCATGACCGTCATCGTATTTGCCCGCGAGCCGATTCCGGGACAGACCAAAACCCGGCTCATTCCAGCCATCGGCAGGGACAACGCGGCGACGCTCGCCGATGCGTTCAATCGCGATGCGCTCGCGAAGGCCAAACGCCTCGCACCGGCGGAGTTGGTGATCGCGGGCAGCGCGCCGGGCGGGGCCAAGCGCAGCCGCTATTTCAAAAATCTCTCGCGCGAGTATGGTGCATGGGTCATCGAGCAGGGTCGCGGTCACCTCGGCGCGCGGATGGCGGCCGCGATGCGTCCCTTCACCAACGCCGGAGGCGCGATGCTGATGGGAACCGACACGCCTTCGTTGCCGCTGCGGCTGCTGATGAAAAGCGCGGACTTGTTCGAGCGATATCCCCTCGTCATCGCACCCACCCTCGACGGCGGATACTATCTGGTCGCGATGCGCGGAAAATTGCCCGATATCTTCAAGCCTATGGCATGGGGCGAATCCGACGTCCTCGCAACAACGTTGGCGCGCCTGCGCGCAGCACAAGAGCCCTACTGCTTCGGGCCGTGGTGGTATGACGTCGATCGGCCGATCGATCTGCACTTCCTGATTTCGCATCTGCAGCACCGTTTGCGCTCGTTCGGTGGACAAGCGATGGCGCTCGGCTCGCCCCATCCGTGCCCCACGACCATGGCAGTGCTGCGGCACCTCGAAAAGGAATCGCCCCATCTACTGCATTGAAGCTTTCCGTCATCGTTCCGATGCTGAATGAGGCGCCATCGATCGCGCGCACGCTGGGTGCGATCCGCGCCGGCGCGCCCGACGCGGAGATCGTCGTCGTCGATGGCGGCAGCGACGACAGCAGCATCGATGCCGCGCGGGCGCACTGCGATTCCGTTATCCGCACCTCGCGCGGGCGCGCGCGCCAGATGAACGCGGGCGCCGTCCAGGCATCCGGCGATGGGCTCGTCTTCGTTCACGCGGATACACTGGTGCCCGCGACTTTTGGGCGTGACATCGAGGGCGCGCTCGCCGATCCGGAAATAGTCGGCGGGCGCTTTGATGTCCGCCTCGATGATGCGCATCCGCTGTGCGTGCTGATCGGATTCCTCATCAGCCTGCGCTCGCGCATCAGCCGCAGCGGCACCGGAGATCAGGCAATTTTCGTGACGCGGCGAATATTCGATCAAATCGGAGGCTTCCCTGATATGCCGATTTGCGAGGATCTGGAATTCTCGCGGCAGATGAAACGCGCGGGCCCTATCGCGTGCCTGCGCTCGAAGGTAACGACCTCGGCGCGGCGCTGGCGCAAGGGCGGCATCGTGCGGACCATTTTGCGAATGTGGACGATTCGCGCACTCTATCTCGCGGGAGTCTCGCCGTTTCGGTTGGCGCGGATGTACGCCAATGTCAGGTGACTAAGCGAGCGCGCCGCCGCAGCTCGAGCCCGCCCCGGCGGTGCACCCGAAGCAATGCGATGCGGTCGCGATGTTCATACCGCTGAGCTCCGCAACATCATCGAGATCGAAAATGGTTAGCGCACGACCGTCGCGCACGATCGGCATCGAAAGCATCTGGTTGAAATCGCAATCGTAAAACGTGCCCTCGTAGCCGACGCTCACGAGATCGCGGCACATCAGACCGGCGACCGTCGCAGGATTGAAGTGATTGACCAGCAGCGACATGTAGTCGCGCTCGGCGCCGGTCTTTCTGAGCTGATCGGCGAAGCGCGAGATCGGCATATTGGTAATCGTCAGAAGACGATCGAACTCGACGCCGAAGTTATCGCGCAGCTCCTGTCGATATCGCGCCTCGAGTTCGGGCTGCGCAGGCGGAAGAAACGCGCCGACCGGGTTGTATACAAGGTCGAGCGCGAGCCCGCCGGTCCCATAGCCGAGCGCATTTAGGATCCTCAAAGCCTCGATGCTCTTTTCAAACACCCCGCCACCTCGCTGCTTCGTCACGTTCTCTCCGGTGTAGCACGGGAGCGAGCAGACGAGCCGCACCCGATGCTCGCGATAGAAGCACGGCAGCCATTCCTTCGCCGGCTGGAAGATGACGGTGAGGTTGCATCGCACGATGGCGTCGCGCTTGAGCGCGTGCGCCGACTCCACGAGGTATTTAAAGTGTTGGTTTAACTCGGGCGCCCCGCCCGTGATATCCACAGTCTCGATCGACGGGCTATGCGCGAGCACCTCGACCACCCGCTCCGCAAGGTGACGGTCCATCTTTTCGGTGCGCGCCGGTCCCGCATCAACATGGCAATGATGGCATGCTTGATTGCACACCTTGCCGACGTTGATCTGGAGCGTGCGAGGCATCCCGCGCGTCAGCGGCGTGAGGTTGTGGCGACTCAGCTCCGCATTGAATCCGGGAATATCCCGAGCGACCGGCATGAGTCTAGGTTTTCCTGAAATGGCGCGAGGTTCAAGCACCTACTTCGGACGCCAAACTAGCGGCTTCTTTCCCTGCATCATTTCCATCATGCCGGTCAGCTCGATGCGCGTAGGCGTAACCAGCATCAACCCGAAATCCGGTGCTTGATAACCGCCGGGCCAGAATTGCGCCAGATCGTAGTCAAACACCTTGCCTTCCCATACGCGCTTCTTTTCCGCGGGGTCGTCAACAAAGCGAGCTTTGCCGGTCACCGTGAGATGAATGAACTCGGGACCGATTTGATAGAACAGCTCGACCTTGGGATTTTTGGCGATGTGCGCGGCCTTCGCCGAGTTTCTCCCGGTCGCGATCCAAACCCGTTCGCCCTCGAACGCGGGATGCACGACGCGGACCTTCGCTTGATCGCCCGAAACGGTCGCCAGATACGCCCAAGTAGCTTTGGCCGCGACCTCGCGAAACTTTGGCAAGTCTTCTGCTCCGCTCATTATGAATACTCCTTGACGAATCGCGTGAGAGTAGCCGAGTCGGCATCCGCGTTTCTACTTGTGCGTAGCCGGAAAGTTGGAGGTTTGACAGTGATTCCTGCGACCATTAGCCTCCTAGTTCTGACGGATTAGAAGCATGGAACGCACCGAACGCCGCGCGCAGGTCCTGCGTCATGCGAAGCGCATCTTCGCTCGCAAGGGCTATCATCGTACGAATGTCGCCGATATTATCGCGCGCGCTCGCATCGCCCGCGGCACCTTTTACCTCTATTTCCAGAACAAAAAGGACCTGTTCGAGGAATTGCTGGAGCAGGTTGTGTCGGAACTGCGTACCCGGATCTTGCGCCTCAAGGTGGGCCCCGGCGAAGCCAGCCCGGTCGATCAGCTGCGCGACAATCTGCGCCGCGTGGTCGAATTCGTCCGCGAGGAGCGCGAGCTGACCGACATCCTGCTTAACCACTCGATCGGATTCGATCGCGAGCTGGATGCGAAGATTCGGGAGTTCTACGATCGCATCGCGCAGATGATCCAGCGCTCGCTCGATTTGGGCATCGAGATGAGCCTGGTGCGCAAATGCGATACGCGCGCGGTGTCGTATTGCATCCTCGGCGGCATCAAGGAGGTGGTCGGCGTCCTGTCGCATACACCGGCGCGCGATGCCGACAAGCTGGTGCAGGAGATCCTCGATTTCGGATTGCGTGGCGTCGCGCGGCCCGAGTTGCTCGCCGCTATCGACGCAGTTAGTGCCTCAAAAAATCAGGCCTCCGCGGGGCCAGCTTTTTTTATTGCCCCGAACTAGAATGACATGTCAGTTCATCGAGCCCGATCCACCCGTAGCGGCCGCACCCAAATAAAATGCGCGGCGTTTTATGACCTCGATGGGACGCTGGTCGATTTGAACCTCGTTCACATCACGCTGTTCGTGCTCGCCAACCTCGGCGAATGGACCAATCGCCTGGGCTACCTCGCCGCCTTCGCCGCCCGCGCGCCGAGGCTCTACCTCGCCGAGCAGCAGGATCGCCGCAAGCTCAACCTTTTGATGTTCGAGGCCTTCCGCGGTATCTCGCGCGACCGGCTGGTGGAACTGGGCCGCGAGTACTGCGAGCGGGTATTGATCGATCATCTCTATCCGCAGGGGATCGAACTTATCGAAGCGAATCGCCGGGCGGGGCTCGAACCGGTGCTGGTCACCGGCTCGCCCGATTGGGTGGTCACACCGCTCGCTGAGCACCTCAATATCGCCGACTTCTCCGCCAATCGGATGGTTTTCAGCCGCGGTCGCGCGACCGGACGGCTGCGCGAACCGATCATGGCAACCGCGGAAAAGGCGGTCTGGTGCGAGCAGTATGCGGAACAGCACTCAATGAATCTCGCAGATTGCTGGGGCTATGCGGATTCGCAATATGACCTGCCCTTTCTCAACACGCTCGGCCATCCGGTCGCAGTCAACCCAGACCAGCGACTGCGCGCGACCGCGATGAGCCGGCAGTGGCCGATCATTCATCTCGAAAAGAACCAACGCGGCACCAACGTCATTGCCGATAACGTGCGGCGTCTGGTCGAGGCATAAGGAAGTCGGATGGCCCGTCCGGAAGCAAAACTCAAAGAACTAAAAACCGCCGATTTGAAGCATGAGGTCGGCGCGCGCAAGGACTTAGTGGTCACGGTCAATCGCCGCTCCGAGCGCCGCCTCATCGCATATGGCGACGACTTCCTGTTCGAAAAGCTACCGGTCGGAACCCGCGTGGTGTACCCTCCGCCGCCGCTCGAACAGCTCGCCGATCCCGATCAGGCGATTCGCTATGCGCTGCTGCATCCGGAGAACGCCGATCCGCTTTTCGCGCAGCTCAATCCCAACATGCGGGTGACCATCGCGATCGACGACCTCAGCCTGCCGCTGCCGCCGATGCGGCGCCCCGACATCCGCGAGCGCCTGCTCAATCAGGTGCTACATACGCTCGGCGATTATGGCGTCGATGACGTCCATCTCATCATCGCAACCTCGCTCCATCGGCGCATGACGGAAGCGGAAATTCGTCGGATGGTCGGCGAGAAGGCCTTCAAGCAGTTCTGGCCCGATCGGCTCTACAACTTCGACGCCGAAAATCGCGCCGAGCTTACGATGATGGGCAAGACCGATCACGGCGAGGAGGTATGGCTGAGCAAGCGCGCCGCCGATTCGGATTTGCTCATTTACCTCAACATCAACCTCGTGCCGATGGATGGCGGACACAAGTCGGTTGCGGTTGGCCTCTCGCCCTATGCGAGCCTGCGCCATCATCACAATCCCACGACGCTGCGTGATTCGCATTCGTACATGGATCCGAATCATTCCGCGCTGCATCGATCGGCGGATCGCATGGGGCGTGTGATCAATTCGCAGCTCAATGTCTTCACGCTCGAGACCGCGGTGAACAACAACATGTACGGCGGCATGCTCGACTTCCTGCATAAGAACGAGGACCGCTTCACCGACTGGGATCAGGTGCGGTTGAAGGGATTCCAATTCACGATGCGCAATCTGTCTGACGATCTCCGCCGCCAGATGCTCCGCAATTATGCCGCGCCCTACGGTATGACCGGGATTTGGGCGGGCGAGACGGAAGCGGTGCATCGCAAGGCGCTGGCGAAAGTTTTTCAGCAATACGCGGTGCCGGTGAAAGGTCAGGCCGATATCCTAATCGTCGGCGTGCCGTTCATTTGCCCCTACAACGTCAATTCGATCATGAATCCGGTCCTCGTGCAGTGCACCGGGCTCGGCTACCTGTTCAACATGTATCGAGGCAAGCCGCTGGTGCGCGAAGGCGGCACGATTATCGTCACCCATCCGCTGCGCGACGAGTTCCATCCCGAGCATCACCCGAGCTACATCGAGTTTTTTCATCGATGCCTCGCGCAGACGACGGATGCGATCGAGCTGGCCGATCAGTTCGAGCACGAGTTCGCGCGCAACCCGACCTACATCCACATGTATCGCTACGGCAACGCATATCACGGCGTACATCCGTTCTACATGTGGTACTGGGGCGAACCGGCCCGCCAGCATTGCGCGCGCGTGATCGCCGCCGGATGCGAGGAGCCTGAAGTCGCGGCGCGGCTGGGATGGGAAGCCGCCGACAGTCTCGATGAAGCGATCGCGATGGCGACCTCCGAGCAGGGGCGCTCCGCGAGCATCACCTACTTGCATTTGCCACCACTGGTAATTGCCGATGTCGAATAGCAACGGAAAATTAAACGGCAAGCTGCACACCATCCCGCCGATGCCGCCACTCGAGCAAGTGCTGCGCAAGCGCACCATCCTGCTGACCGGCGCGACCGGATTCTTGGGCAAGGTCTTTCTGATGCTGCTGCTTAAGTGGCATCCGGAAATCGAGCGCGTCTATCTGCTGATTCGCGGCGACAAGAAATCCAGCCTGAGCCGCTTCAAGCGCGAGGTCCTCGATTCTCCCGTGATGGGACCGCTGCGCGCTCAGCTCGGCGCCAAATTCGACAAATTCATCGAAGAGAAGATCGTCGTGGTCCCCGGTGATATCACGCTCG
>Ga0335081_10022520_pt1 | contig 10194 bp, 7 predicted proteins | sample Lox_Sample_35_FD_206713 | JGI IMG/M metagenome (GOLD analysis project Ga0335081, IMG submission 206713) | Soil microbial communities from Loxahatchee National Wildlife Refuge, Florida, United States - Lox_Sample_3.5 | ecosystem: Environmental > Terrestrial > Soil > Wetlands | place: USA: Florida... | reverse complement strand
TCGATCGCATCTCTGGCTTACGATTGCAGGCGCGCCGACAGATTCCGCCCTCAGCTCATCGACGCACTACGGCTGATTCAACGCGGCGATCTGACGCCGGCTGAAATGCAGGGCTCCTGGGCCGGCGAACTCGGCCAAACCCAGATGATGCCGTCCGAGTACAACAAGTACGCCGTCGATTATGACCATCATGGCAAGCGCGACCTCATTCACGACGTGCCCGACGTGCTTGGCTCGACTGCCAGCTATCTGGTCGGGCTCGGCTGGAAACGCGGTCAGCCATGGCTCACCGAAGTGCACGTCCCGTCGCAACTGCCGTGGGATCAGGCCGATCTCGACATCCAGTTGCCACGATCCAAATGGGCGTCCTGGGGCGTGACCCTGGCGGACGGCAGGCCGCTGCCCGACGACAATTTGCCGGCATCGCTGTTGCTGCCAATGGGACGCCTGGGGCCGGCCTTCCTGGTCTACCCGAACTTTCAGGTTTATTTGCAGTGGAACAACTCATTGGTCTACTCGACTACGGCCGCGTATCTTGCGACCCGCATCAACGGCGCGCCGCCGCTGCATCGCGGCAACCCGACGCCGGCGCTACCCTTCGAGCAGGTCAAGGAATTGCAGACCCTGCTGGTGCGCGCCGGCTATGACGTCGGCAAGATCGACGGGTTTTTGGGTCTGAAAAGCCGGCAGGCTGTCAAGAAGATGCAGATCAAATACGGTTTGCCGGCTGACTCCTATCCGACCGAGGAGCTGCTCGCCCGCATGCGTGCGGGACGATGATTGTCATTCCGGGGCGCGGGCGAAGCTCGCGAGCCCGAAATCCATAATCCATAATCACGATCATTACGAGTTCTGCATCAACTGTCGTTATGGATACCGGGCTGCTGCTTCGCAGCATCCGAAATGACAAAACAGAGAAAGCACATGCCCAAACAAATCCGTCGCGTCGTGACCGGCCATAACGCCGCCGGAAAATCGATCTTCATCGCTGACGGGCCGACCCCGCACGTGTTTCAGCGCACCAAGGGCAGCGCCATCGTGCATGAACTGTGGGAGACCGCGTCAACGCCCGCGGACAACCGCGGCAATGCCGACACCATTGATCGTGGCCACCGGCTGCCACCACCGAAGAACGGCTCGGTATTTCGCGTCATCGAATATCCGCCGGATTCCGAACGCCTTGCCGCCATCGCCCACGAAAGCGCGCTGCCTGACGACGGCTCCGGCCGCGCCGCGGCGACCGACCGCAATAATCCGCGCCACGCCGGCTTTCATAAGACGGCGACGATCGACTATGCGATCGTCCTCTCGGGGGAAGTCTACGCGATGATGGACGAAGGGGAAATTTTGCTCAAAGCCGGTGACGTGCTCATCCAGCGCGGCACCAATCACGCCTGGAGCAATCGCACCAACGAGACGGCGGTGGTAGCGTTTGTGCTTATCGATGCCGAGCCGGTGTGACGGTCAGCCATCCAGCTCCGGCACCTTGTAGTCTTCCCAGCCCGGCACATCGGCCACATCGTAGAATTTTTCGCCGAACGGCCGCGTCGCGTCGATACCGATCATGGACGCGGTGCGCATGGTGCGCTCGCGCGTGAGATCGACCGATGGATCGGACGGGCCGGCCGGCACACTGTCGACGGTGATGACGTCGCGCGCCGGCTGGACGCGAAACGCCATCGCCCATTCCACTTCGGTCGAGGAATGCACGTCGATGTCGGGATCGACGATCACGGTCCATTTCGGCCGGATGTTGCTCGACATCATTGACAAAATGACCTGCCGCGCCTCGCCGGCAAAGCGCGGTTCCATGGCGATGACGACATAGAACGACACGCCGGCGGAGGCGCGCACTGACACGGCTTTGATGGTCGGAAACTGGCGCTGCAGCATGCGCAGCACCGACGCCTCGAACGGCACCTGCTTGAGGATATGGTTCTCGGTCACCGGCTTGCCGGTCAGCAGGCCCTGGAAGATCGGCTTCTTGCGGTGCGTGATGGCGGTGATGCGCGCCACCGGCTTCTGCGACGGGCGCGTGTAATAGCCGGTATATTCGCCAAGCGGCCCTTCCAGCACGGTGGTGTCGAGATCCACCTCGAACTCGATCACCACCTCGGCCGTTGCCGGCACCTTCACGTCGCAGGTCTTGCATTTGACGAGTTCGATCGGCGCGCCGCGCAAGCCTCCGGCCAGCGCCCAGTCGTCGGTCGTATCCGGCACCTGAACCTGGCACGTATAGGCGATGATCGGGTCGACGCCGATCACCAGGGCGGCCTTCGGCACGATTCCGAGCTTCTTGCACTTGGCGAGATTTTTGCCGAACCGGTGAAACGGCTGCGCCGAATACGACATCGTATCCTTGCCGAGGATCAGGAAGCGGTAATGGCCGACGTCGGGCACGCCGGTTTCTGGATCCTCCGACACGACGATGCCGGGCGTAATGTAGGGCCCGCCGTCTTTCGGGCTGTATTGCGGCACCGGGAAATTGCGGATGTCGATGGCGTCGCCTTCGATGATCTCCTCGTGGCACGGCGCGCCATTCTTGGTCATGACCGGCGGGATCGGGTTGTCGAGCCCGTGGAGGACCTTATCGTGGATGGTCTCTTCATCAGCCTCGAACGCGAGCAGCGCCTTCTCGCGGTTCGAATAGACGCCCGCGACCAGCGGATAATCTGTACCATTGTTGTTGAACATAATCGCCGGCCCGTTGCGCACATAGCTCTGCTTCATGGCCTTTCCGACGTCGTTGAGTGCGACCGGCCGGTTGATGTCGATCAATTCGCCATGCTGGCGCAGTACGTCGAGGAACTGGCGGAAGTCTTGGAACGGCATTTCAAGGGCTCCTTGGCGCACAGCCGTGCGCTTTCGCGCACCGCCTGCCCGCTTCTCCCAAAGCAGACATTCGCCCCCGCGACAAGATCGGCAGCTATTCCGGTTTGATACCTGCCTCCCTGATAATCGGCCACCACTTCGCGATGGCAGCCTGCTGATAGGCGCGCAGCGTTTCCGGCGTCAGTTCGTCCGGAGCAAAGAACCTCTCGCCGATACTTGTAAGCCGCTGGCGTACCAGTGGGTCGTTCAAGGCGTGCACTGTTGCCGCGTTGAGCATTTCGACCACGGTCTTCGGAGTTCCGTGCGGCACGAAGAATCCGAACCAGGAAGACATGTACAGTCCCGGTGCGCCCGCTTCATCCGCGGTTGGTAGTCCGGGAGCCGTCGGCAACCGGGTCTGGTTAAAGGCTGCATAGGCATTGATCCTCCCGGATTGTGCCAACGGCAAGAGCGTGGCGGCAGGGCCGATGATCAGATCAATACGTCCTGCCAACAGCTCATTCCCAGCCGGGGCAAAGCCATGAAACGGGACGAAGCGGAAACTCGTCCCGGTCGCCTTCTCAAAGTTGATGCCGAAGATATGGCCGACGCTGCCGGCGCCGCCGGTTCCGGCGAGGGCCTTACCAGGATTCGCTTTGAGCCAGGCAATTAACTCCGCCAAGTTCTTGGCCGGAATAGTTTTGCGCCCCACGAGAACCATCGGATCGTCGACGATCAGCGAGACCGGATCGAGGTCCTTGGTGAGATCGTAAGGCAGTTTGAAGATAGCGCCGTTGAACACCGACCATGCCACCGTTCCGAGGCACAGCGTGTAGCCGTCCGGAGTGGCTCTCGCCACTCGCCCGACCCCCACAGTGCCGGAAGCCCCCGGTACATTTTCGATCAGGACCGGTTGCCCGAGTGATGCGGACATACCGGCGGCGGCAATACGCGAAATTGTGTCGGCGGGGCCACCCGCAGGCACCGGCACCACGATCTTGATGACATGCGTAGGATAAGATTGCGCCGCCACTTCGCGGGGATTGGAAAGTAGATTGGCAATCGCAACGGCGCACGCAAGCGCCATGAGAGCCCGGCATCGCAATGACATGGTCGCGCTCCTGAGCGGCAGCGGCATCGCGTTGGCACGCGCAACCGCATGGTGTGATTGCAGTGTTAGCGACAGTCAGATATAGGCGGAATAGCTGATCTGGTTCTATGTCAATAAGGAAGTACTTATGCTGCGGAAAATTGACTGGGAGCGACAAGTCGGCCGCCGTTTCACACTGCGCGACCTGCACGTGTTCTCCACGGTGGTGCAGCGCGGTAGCATGGCCAAAGCAGCGCAGGAGCTTGGCGTGTCGCAACCCGCCATCTCCGAAGCAGTCGCGGACCTGGAGCACGTCCTCGGTGTCCGGTTGCTCGATCGGCATCCGCAAGGCATCGAGCCGACGGACTATGGCCGCGCATTGCTGAAGCGCAGCGTCGCCGTGTTTGACGAGCTCAGACATGGCATCCAGGATATCGAATCGTTATCCGATCCGGCTGCCGGAGAATTGCGGATTGGATGTTCGGAATCGATCGCCGCGTTTCTTTCCCTCATCGTGCGCGGCTTTTGTAATCAGCGCCCTCGTGTGTCCTTGCACGTCAGCCACATTCTGCCGCCTTGGGACCGCGAGGTGTCGGAACTGCGCGACCGCAGATTTGATCTCATCCTCGGACGGCGATTGATCGGCGCGCCCACCCGGCGCGACATTCTCAGCGAAGACGTGAATGCCGAACACCTGTTCGATGATCGGCTGGTCGTCGCGGTAGGAATGCGGAGCCCGCTGGCGCATCGCCGCAAGATCGAACTCGCCGACCTGGTCCGTGAGCGCTGGATTCTACCGGACGCAGCATGGAATGCCGCGGGAATGACGGAAGCGTTTCAGGACATTGGCCTCGACCTGCCGAAGGCAAGCCTGGTGACCTTTTCGATACCACTCCGAATGGAATTGATGGCAACCGGAGAATATGTCACCGCGCTGCCGCAGTCGATTGCCAACCGCTATGGCCTCAAGATATTGCCAGTCGCGTTGCCAGCTCGGCCTTGGTCCCTGGCAATCATGACACTGAAGAACCGCACCTTAAGCCCGACGGTCGAGCGCTTCATCGAGTATGTTCGCGATCACACCGCACCGCTGCGAGCAAATCAGCCCCATCGCTTTACATCACATCGCCCATCACCACTTCACCCTCGCCCGGCGGGCGTTCGTAGAACTCCTGCTTCATCCGGCTCTCCAGGCCCTCGCGCTTGAGTGTCTCCTCGAACTCCTTGCGGATCGCCGGGTCTTCCTGGTGATAGCCGATGGCGCTGCCGCCCTTGCTGAGCTCGATGGCGCCGTAATCCATCAGCTGCTCGCCGGGCACGCCGGGCTTGCGCGCGCGCTGATTGTTCGGCCCGTGCCAGGCGGAGATGCGCAGGCCCTCTTTGCCGATGCCGAAATGCTGGTGATACCAGTCCCCGCTCATCGGCGCCGCGGAGACAAGCCCCACCGGCTCGTAATCCTGGCGCTTGATGAACTCGGCCTTGCCGTTTTCCCACGGCGTGGTGCCGAGCGCCTCGGGCCACGTGTAGGTGTAGCCCTTACCCTTGACGCAGACGAGCACGGCGGCGGAGGCGTGCTTGTGCGCCTTGGAATAGCGGCCGGTCTCATGCTGGCCGATCCACAGATAGAAACGGTTACGCGCCATGGCCGGCTCGACGCGGCGATAGCCGGGCGAGCGCCGGTTATCGAGCGGCAGGTCGCAATTGACGATGTCGGGGATGAGATTAGTGCGCCGCATGGCGAGCCCGCGGATCGGATCGGGCTCGAGATCGTCGTTCGGCTTGAAGAAATCCTCGGCGCCGGAAAAGCGTTCGCTGAACGTATACGGACAATCGAACACGAAATCGAGGTTATCGAGCACGTTCATGACGTTTGGCGCCGTGGTGCCGCACAACAGCAGCGCCGGCGCGCTGCCGGCGTTGATGATGCGATGATAGGCGTTGAGCGGAATGGCGAACAACGAACCCTTCTGCCACTCGAACACGTGGCGCTTGCTTTGCCCTTCCTGCCAGACTTCCGTGGTGCCGCGGCCTTCGACGACCAGCACGACTTTTTCGTAGAGATGCCGCTCGACATTGAGGGCGCCGGCGCCAGGCACCTCGACAACGTACATGCCCCATAGGCCTTCGGTGCCAAACAGCTGGATGAACGAGCCCCGGCCACCAAGCCGCTTCCACGGCACCAACGGCAGGTCCTGCACCTTGCGCACGCCAATGCCGCGGTAGCACGGCACGCCTTCAGCCTCCATGAAGCGGTCATAGGGCAGCGGCTGCCGCTTGAATTTGCCGAAGCCCGCGTTCTCGCCCGCTTTCGGCTCGTGCCAATGGACCTGATCGGGCGTGTCATGCATGGCTGATCTCCACTTGTTGTCCGGTGAGCCGCCGTTCTCAAAGTAGCTGTCTTGCGGTTCCAGTTGAACCTCGCGGCCGCGGCCACGACATACCAGCGAACACGTTGCGCTGTCACCTTGTGACTCCGAACTCCAGCGCCACGGCGCGATGCAGCCCGCTCTCTGCAGGGAGGTCGCCCATGCTCGCCGCACTGTTGCTTGTTGCCGCCACCGCCGCAGCGACGCCCTCCCCGACGATGCAAACCTTTGTGCAGGCGCCCGGCCCGCTGGGACCGCTGAAAGGAACGATGCTGACGCCTGCCGCAGGTGGCGTCCCAATGATGCTGATCATCCCCGGCTCCGGCCCGACCGATCGCAACGGCAACAATCCTTACGGAGTTCGCGCGGCGACTTACCGGCTGCTGGCCGAAGGGCTAGCACAGCGGGGCATCGGCACCGTGCGCATCGATAAGCGCGGCATGTTCGGCAGCCGCGCCGCAGTGGCCGACGGCAACGCCGTAACCATCGGCGATTACGTCGCCGACACCGAGTCCTGGATCGCAGCGATCCGCAAACAGACCGGTGTGCCTTGCGTTTGGGTGCTTGGACACAGCGAGGGTGGACTAGTCGCGCTCGCCTCTGCGCAGAAGGCTTCCGACATTTGCGGGCTGGTGCTGGTCTCCACCGCCGGGCGACCGCTCGGCGAGGTGTTACGTCAGCAGATTAAGGACAATCCGGCGAACGCACCCATTCTCGCTCAGGCAATGGCGGCGATCGACAGCCTCGAAGCGCGCAAGCGCGTCGATGTCAGCACCATGAACCCGGCGCTGATGCCACTGTTCGCCCCGCAGGTTCAGGGCTTCTTGATCGACGTGTTCTCATACGATCCGGCAAAGCTGATTGCGAAGGTCAGCAAGCCGGTGCTGATCCTTCAGGGCAAACGCGACATGCAGGTCAGCGTCGCCGATGCCGAACGACTCAAACAGGCCGCGCCAAGCGCCACGCTTGTGCTGCTGGACGATACCAATCACGTGCTGAAGACCGTTATTTCCGATGACCGGCGCGCCAACGCTGCAACCTATGCCAATCCGCGTCTGCCTTTGGCACCGGGCGTGGTGGACGCTATCGCCGGCTTCGTCGACACCGCAACGAAGAAACCCTAATCTTATTGTTTCTTCGCCAATAGTTTCCTCAGCGCATCGCGCAAGGCAGGCGGCGTTGCCGCCAAGCGGGCGATCGCCTGCCGCGCAGCATCCCCGCCGATCGGGCTGACGTCAACCTTGAGCTTCGCGGCATCGGCGAGATAGGCTGGGTCTTTGTGCACGGCGAGGAACGCGGTCTCCAGCGCCTTGGCGCGCGCCGGCGGCAGGCCGGGCGGAGCCGCAAATGGCCGCGACAGCAGATAGGGCAACTCGGCAAGCTCGATCAACGCGCGCGAGTGCACATCGAGGGCAAGCTCGCGCGCCGTCGGCACGTCGGGGAAATCGGGCAGCCGGGTGGCACGACCGAATTGCAACAGCACCCGCATGTCGCTGTTCGGCGCCAGCCACTGCGCGTGCGCCGAGCGCACTGACGACAGACCGACGGTGCGGCCTTCGACTTCATTCTGATCGATGGCGAGAAACAGCACGCCGCTGTCGCGGTAGCCGGCAATCAGCTTGATGTGCAGACCGAGCAGCTCCCGTAGCAGGATCGGGATGTCGTCGCTGGTCGAGCCTTCGGCAGTGCCGCCCAACACCATCGGGGGGCCGCCGGGACGGCGCGCGTCAGCGATCGATTTGACCGGTGCATCCTTGCGCAACATCAGCATGTAGGCGTCATTGGCGTAGCTTGACGACGACCCGAGCCAAGCGAATTTTTTTGGAGCGAACTGCACATTTGGATCGCTGCCGAGCATCGCGACCAGCGCCATGTCGCGGGCGAACAGGCCGAAGGTCGAACCATCCTTCGGCGCAACGGTGTAGATGTAGTTCGCCGCGCGCAAGCTGCCGGCGCCGGGCATGTTCTGCACCATCACGTTCGGATTGCCGGGGATGTATATGCCGATGTGGCGGGCCAGCAGCCGGGCATAAATGTCATAGCCGCCGCCCGGCCCGAAGCCCACCACGATGTCGACCTGTTTGCCGCGATAGAAATCGGCGACCTCATCGGCGCGCGCGGCCGCAGGCGGCAACACGAGCGCAAGAAAGATCGCGAAAGCATAAAAGCGGCTCGCACCGCGCGCACGTAACGCCATGGGCATCCCTCCGCAGGTGCCCCTCGCGGGAGCTGCGCCCAGGGCACAGCAACATCATACAGCAGGATGGGGCGCAGATTGCCAGCGCGGCCGCACCAGCGGCTCGATCTCAGTAATGCCAGCTTGCCTTGGCATAATAGGTGCGCGGCTCGCCGACGTAACCGCCGGCGCTTTCGGCGATGCTGAAATACTCGACGTTGGTGATGTTCTTGATGCCGAACTGCGCGTCCCAATGCGTATCGAAATAGCCGAACATGGCATTGACGACGGTGGAGTCCGGAATCCATGCCGTGTTGCCGGTGTTGGCGTATGTCTTGCTGTTGTAAGACAGCCCGGCGCCGACCCGGAAACCATGCACGCCAGCGATGGCGAAGTCGTAGGTCGACCACAGATTGAAGATATAGGCTGGAACGCCGACCGGCCGGTTGCCGACCTGCGTAGGCGTGAGCGGCACTGCCGTCAGCACCGCCTTCTGTGCGGTGGCGTTGGCCAAAACCTTCCATTCCGGCGTGACCGTGACTTGCAGATCGGCATCGACGCCGCGCGAGGTCTGAGCGTTAAAGGCGATCGTGTTCGTCGTTGTGTTCTCGGTGAAGACGTTGTTGCGGAAAATTTCAAATGCTGCCGGCGTGAACACGAAGCGGCCATCCGGCGTCGAGAACTTGATGCCGGCCTCGTATTCGAGGCCCGATTCTGGCGCAAACACGCCGTTTTGCGTCGATTCCGAGTTGAAGTTCGTCAGATAGCTTTTCGACGCGCCGATAAATGGCGCCACCCCCGGGAGAACCTTGTAGAGCGTGCCGACACTCCAGCTGGTCGGCGTGTCAATCTCGGTGTCGGTGGTGCCGGGTTCGAGCGGGCTGCCGTTCGGCTCAATGCGACCGGGCACGAAGGCAAGCGGGTTCAATTGTTCGTACCAATGGTCCTGTCGGGCTCCAAGGCGCACCTTCCACTGGTCGGTGACGTCGATCTGATCGGTCGCGTAAGCGCTCAAATACAGCGCGCGCAGTTGATCCTGCATGCCGCTGAGCGCCGCGGTGCGCATGAAGGCGAGACCATTGGTCGAGGTTTCCGGAATCACCGGCGCGAAGATGTTGGCAATATTCGGCAGTGCCGCGGTGGCGCGATTATCGTCGATGCTTTGCCATTCGATCTGCGCGCCGGTCAGCAATGTGTGGCCGATGCCGCCGGTGCGGAATTTCCACACCGGTTCGAATTGGTAGGTGGCGTCGTAATCGTTGTCGGTCTGCTCGCGCAGCTGTCGGTTGGTCATGGCGAATTCGCCGTTGACGAGCGAAATGGCGCCGCCGGAATTGCGCAGAATATCGACGTTGCGGTGCATGAACGAGAAGCGGTTATTGACTGTGAGGTAGTCGGCGATCCACCAGACATCGGATACCGTCGATCGCTCGAAGTCCTGGTTGCCCTTGCTGAACGGCGTCGAATATTTGGCGGTATTCGGCACATTCGTCAGTGGCGTTCCGCCGAGGCTCGCGCCGTTGAAATAAAGGATGCCGTAGCTGTCGGGCGTGCGCTCGATGTGGCGCAAGTCGACCGCCACCGTCGTGACGTGGTTATCGTGTTTCCAGCTGAATTCGGGACGGAGTTCGTAGTCCGCATTCTTCAGATCGCGGAAGCCGTCGGAGTGCTGGAACAGGCCATCGACTCGATAGGTCAGGCCCGGCACATTGGTCGGACCGGTGGCATAGACGCTCGTCGTCCACGAGCCA